>Ga0207683_10000401_pt1 | contig 39796 bp, 36 predicted proteins | sample KBSM73metaG_FD_184333 | JGI IMG/M metagenome (GOLD analysis project Ga0207683, IMG submission 184333) | Miscanthus rhizosphere microbial communities from Kellogg Biological Station, Michigan, USA - KBS M7-3 metaG (SPAdes) (version 2) | ecosystem: Host-associated > Plants > Roots > Rhizosphere >... | reverse complement strand
CCAGACCATCGCAACCTTCTTCTCGAAGAAATCCTTCGGCGTGGTGCCCCACTCGACGATGCCTTCGGGGTGGACCTTGTACTTGTTCACCAGTTCGACCCAGTATTGCAGCGCGCCGATCACTTCCGGCTTGTCGTAGAACGTCTGCGTGCCTGCGGGGTTCATCAGGATGCCGCCGTTCTCGATCGCGAGCCCCTGAAACAACCAGTAAGGAAAGCCCGAACTCGGGATCTGCACACCCCACTGCGTGACCTTGCCGGAGGCATCGCGCTTGGTCAGCTTCTGCGCGTATTCGGTCATCTCCTTCCAAGTCGCCGGCGGGCGGTTCGGGTCGAGTCCTGCTTCCTTGAACATCTCCTTGTTGTAATACAGGACGATCGTCGAGCGCTGGAACGGGATCCCCCACGTCTTGCCGCCGGTCTGGCTGTTCTCCATGAACGCCGGATAGAAGCTTTTCAGCCACGCCTTGTCTTCCGGCGTCTTGATGAGATCGTCGAATGGCTGAATGGCGTCCTCGTCGATCAGCGTGTACATGTCGGTGGACAAGAGGATCGACGTGACCGGCGGCTCGCCGCTTTTCACGGCGGTCAGCGCCTTGGTGACCGAGTCCTGATAGCTGCCGGAGTAGATCGGCTTGAGCTTTATCCCCGGATTTTCCTTTTCGAAATCGGCGGCGAGGCCGTCGATGATCTTGGTGATCGGTCCGCCCACCGCAACGGGGTAGTAGAACGACACCTCGGTTTGCGCCAGCACCAGCGTGGGCGCGAACAGACACGCCGCCGCAAACAGGGCAATCATCGCGTTACGGATATTTCGATGTAACATTGCTCTCTCCTCCAAGGGCCGCGGATTCGCTCCGCGTGTTGTCAGGCAATCTGCGTTTCGGATTGCTGCTGCGCGGGAACGGCGCGCCTCGCGCCGTCCTCCGCAAAATAGTGCTGTGCGCCGGGGGCCCAGGTGAGCCACGCCGTATCGCCCGACGCCAGCGCGACGTTTCCCTGCGCGCGTACAGCGACGGGCTGGACACCGACCCGGCACGCGACCAGCGAATCGCCGCCCAAGTATTCGACGCTGTCCACGCGCGCGCGCACGCCGCGCTCGAACGCGAGGCCGATGTGCTCGGGCCGCACGCCCAGCATGCCGCCGGCGCAATCGACCGGCAGCACCGCCGGTCCGTCCGCGCCGCGGATGATCGCGCCGCCGGCACCTGGTTCCAGAGCCAGCAGGTTCATCGGCGGCGTGCCAATGAACCGCGCGACGAACGCGTTCGCGGGCTGTTCGTAGAGCTCGATCGGCGTCCCATTCTGTTCAATGCGGCCGCCGTTCAACAGAATCACCCGGTCGGCCATCGACATCGCCTCGACCTGGTCGTGCGTGACGTACACCATCGTGATGCCGAGTTTGCGCTGCAGCGCCCGGATCTCCAGCCGCATTTCCGCGCGCAACTGCGCGTCGAGGTTCGACAGCGGCTCGTCCATCAGGCACACCGGCGCCTCGTTGATGATCGCCCGGCCCAGCGCCACGCGCTGCTGCTGCCCGCCGGAGAGCTGCGACGGCTTGCGCGCCAGCAGCGGCGACAGGCCGAGAAGTTCCGCCACGCGCGCGAGCCGCGTCCGGCAATCCGCGGCGGACACCCGCCGCACATGCAGGCCGAAGAGGATGTTCGCGGCGACGGTGAGGTGAGGAAACAGCGCGTAACTCTGGAACACCATGGCGATACTGCGCTGCGCCGGCGGCAGTCCGGTGACATCGCGGCCGTCGATGATGACCCGGCCGCCATCCGCAGTTTCCAGCCCCGCGATCAGGCGCAGCGTCGTGGACTTGCCGCACCCCGAGGGCCCGAGCAGCACGTTGAACGTGCCCGCAGCCAATTCGAACGATATGGCGTCGACCGCGCGCACCTGTCCGGAAGGCGTCGTCCAGTGCTTGCTGACGTTTTCGACGGCAATGGCCGACACCGTGCGCGTCCTTTGAGGGCAACGTGAAACGTGGAGTTTGGCGATGAAATCCGGGCGTTGCCGAACTGGGACCCTGAAGCTCCCCCTTCAGCCCCGCGCATATGGCAGGGCATCATAGCAAACCGGTGGATTTTGTCGGGGGGCTCAGCCGAACAGCGCCGTCAACGCCGCGCCCGGGTCCGGCGCGCGCATGAACGCCTCGCCGACCAGAAAGGCGTGGACTCCGCGGGACCGCATCAACGCGACGTCGCGCTGGACCTGAATGCCGCTTTCGGTCACCACCAACCGGTCCGCCGGAACGCGGGAGAGCAGGTTGAGCGTCGTGTCGAGCGTCACGCTGAAATTGCGCAGGTTGCGGTTGTTGATGCCGATCAGCGGCGTCTTGAGGCGCAAAGCGCGGTCGAGTTCCTCGCCATCGTGCACTTCGACCAGGACATCCATGCCATAGGCGTGCGCGGCGGCCTCCAGGCTCGCCAACTGCGCGTCCTCCAGCGCCGCGACGATGAGGAGAATCGCGTCGGCGCCAAGTGCGCGCGACTCGGCAACCTGATAGTCGTCGATGATGAATTCCTTGCGCAACACGGGCAGCGAACACGCATTGCGCGCCGCGACCAAGTAGTCCGGATCGCCCTGGAAGAACGGCCTGTCCGTCAGCACCGACAGGCACGCCGCGCCGGCGGCCTCGTAGCTTGCGGCAATGGCCGGCGGGTCGAACGCTTCCCGCAACAGGCCCTTGCTCGGGCTCGCCTTCTTGATTTCGGCGATCACCGCGGGACGTCCGGCGGCGATCTTCGCCCGCAGCGCGGTCGCGAAACCGCGCGCGGAAGGCATGGCGCGCGCCGCCTCGTCGACGACATCGAACGGCCGCGCGACCTGCGCATTGATGACCTCCGCGGCCTTGGTCGCGACGATCTGATTGAGGATGTCGCTCGCGCTCACGGCGATTTGGCCCCAAGCTTCTGCGTCGTCGCGACGAACGCGTCCAGTTTGCGCCTGGCCGCCCCGCTGGCGATCGCCTCGCGCGCGCGGGCGATGCCGTCCTGGATCGACGTCGCGATGTTGGCGGCATACAGCGCTGCTCCAGCGTTGAGCGTCACGATCTCACGCGGCGTGCCGTCGACGTTCGCGAGCGCCTCCAGCAGCATTTCCTTCGATTCGATCGCATCCTTGACCTTGAGGCCGCGATTTGACTTCATCGACATGCCGAAGTCCTCGGGATGGATTTCGTATTCGAGTATTTCACCATCCTTGAGCTCGCCGACCATCGTCGACGCGCCGAGGGACACCTCGTCCATGCCGTCGCGGCCATAAACGACAAGCGCGTGCCGGCTGCCCAGCCGCTGCAGCACGCGGATGTGAATGCCGACCAGGTCCTGGTGGAACACGCCGATCAGCTGGTTCGGCGCGCCGGCCGGATTGGTGAGCGGGCCCAGGATGTTGAAGATCGTGCGCACGCCCAATTCCTTGCGCACCGGGCCGGCATGCTTCATCGCCGAATGATGGTTGGGCGCGAACATGAAGCCCACGCCCGTCTCGGCGATGCACGCGGCGACCTGCGCCGGCGCCAGCATGATATTGGCGCCAAGCGCTTCCAGCACGTCGGCGCTGCCTGATCGCGACGACACCGAGCGTCCCCCGTGCTTGGCGACGCGCGCGCCCGCGCCCGCGGCGACGAACATCGACGCCGTCGAGATGTTGAACGTGTGCGATGCGTCGCCGCCCGTGCCGACGATGTCGACCAGGTGCTCGCGGTCGGGAACGTCCACCTTGGTCGCGAGTTCGCGCATCACCTGCGCGGCCGCGGCGATTTCGCCGATGGTCTCCTTCTTGACTCGCAGGCCCACGGTCAGCGCGGCGATCATCACCGGAGACACTTCACCGCTCATGATCTGCCGCATCAGGGACAGCATCTCGTCGTGGAAGATCTCGCGGTGCTCGATCGTGCGTTGCAGCGCGTCGTGAATGGTGATGGACATGTGCGGTGCCTATGGTTGCAGTTCGCGGACGCGCCGCCGTGTGAGGTCGATGCGGCAGGCCAGCAGCGCCTGGTCGGCGCCGGTGCCGCTCGCGAAAAGCGCCTTGACGTAATCGCACTGCGTTGTCCGATAGTCGGCGAACGTGCGCAGCGTCTTGGCCAGCGCGGCATTGGCGCCGGGCCGGCCGGTGGCGTTGTCGATTTCGCGGGCGCGCGTACCCGCGATCCCCTCGGCGTTGCGCAGCGATGCCTGCGCCTGCGCATCGGCATCGACCAGACACTTCATCACGACGGCGTGATCGCCGGCAATCTGGCATTCCTCCAGCGCACCGGCCTTTGCGGGCATCACGATCAAGAACAGCACCATCGCCACGGGCACCAGGGTCATGTTCATCTCTTCCCCTCCAGAAAATTGGCGAGCAGTCGCTTGCCGTGTTCAGTCAGGATCGCTTCCGGATGGAATTGCACGCCTTCCACGGCGAAGGTGCGATGGCGCACGCCCATGATCTCGCCATCGTCCGATGTCGCGGTAACCTCCAGCGCTTCGGGAACGCTCGCCCGCTCGATTGCCAGCGAATGGTATCGCGTCACCGCAAACGGAGCGGGAACGCCCGCGAAAACGCCGCGGCCGTCGTGTGTCACCGGGGAGATCTTGCCATGCATCACCCGTTGCGCGCGCACGATGCGGCCGCCGAACGCCTGCCCGATCGCCTGATGCCCCAGGCATACGCCCAGGATAGGGATCCGACCGGCGAAGCGCTGGATCAGCGGCACGGAGATGCCGGCCTCGTCAGGCGTGCACGGCCCGGGCGAGACGACGATTTGCGCAGGGCCGAGTTCCGCGACTTCGTCGACCGTGATCGCGTCGTTGCGATAGACGCGCACGTCGGCGCCTAGTTCGCTCAGGTACTGGACGAGGTTGTAGGTGAAGCTGTCGTAGTTGTCGAGCATGAGGAGCATGATCAGTGCCCGTCCGGCCGCCCGAAGGGCACTGTGCGCCCCCTCCGGGGGCAGCGAACGAAGTGAGCGTGGGGGCCGTTCATCAGTGCCCGTCCGGCCGCCCGAAGGGCACTGTGCGCCCCCTCCGGGGGCAGCGAACGAAGTGAGCGTGGGGGCCCGTTCATCAGTGTTCTCCCTCGGGCTCATCGAGGCCCTGCTGCACCATTTCCGCCGCGCGCAGCACCGCTCGCAGCTTGTTCAGCGTTTCCTGCCACTCCCCCTCCGGCGACGAGTCGTGGACGATGCCGCCGCCCGCTTGCGCGAAGAGCGTGCCGTCCTTGAGCACAGCGGTACGCAATGCGATCGCGGTGTCCATGTCGTCCTGGAAGCTGATGTAGCCGACGGCGCCGGAGTAGATGCCGCGTTTCGTCGGCTCCAGTTCGTCGATGATTTCCATCGCGCGCACCTTCGGCGCGCCGCTCACGGTGCCGGCCGGAAATGTCGCGCGCAGCACGTCGATGCTGGTGAGCCCCGGCTTCAACTGGCCCTCCACGTTGGACACGATGTGCATCACGTGCGAATAGCGCTCGATCACCATTTGATCGGAGACCTGGACCGAGCCGGTCGTGGCGACGCGCCCGACGTCGTTGCGCCCCAGGTCGAGCAGCATGACGTGCTCGGCGATTTCCTTCGGGTCGTGCGCGAGCTCGCTCGCCAGCGCCTCGTCGGCCTCGCGCGTCTTGCCGCGCGGCCGGGTTCCGGCGATCGGGCGCAGCGTGATTGTCGTGCCTTCCTTGCGCACGAGAATTTCCGGCGACGCGCCGACGACGTGGAAGTCCCCGAAATCGTAGTAGAACATGTAGGGCGACGGATTCAGCGAGCGCAGCGCGCGGTACAGCGACAGCGGCGGCGCCGTGAACGGCATCGTCATCCGCTGCGAGATCACCGCCTGCATGATGTCACCCGCCGCGATGTACTCCTTGGTTCGCGCCACGGCCGCCTTGTAGCCGCTTTCGCCGAACTCGCTCGTCGCGCGCGTGACCGTCGACGCGGTGCCGAAGGGAATCGCCACGGGTTCGCGCAGCTTCCGCCGCAACTCGGTGAGCCGGGCGGCGGCATTCGCGTAGGCAGCGGGCACGGTCGGATCGGCGTAGACGATCAGCGAGATCTTGCCACCCAGGTTGTCGACGACCGCGAGTTCCTCGGACAAGAGCAGCAGCATGTCGGGGACGTTGGCCAGCACATGCGTCGGCGGCTTGGCCGAATGCGCGAGGCGGGTCTCGATGTGGCGCACCGTGTCGTAACCGAAATAACCGGCCAGCCCGCCGCAGAAGCGCGGCAAGCCCGGAAGGGGCGCTGCGCGAAAGCGCTCGCGAAACGTCTGAATGAAGGTCAGCGGATCACCGTCGTGCGTCTCCACGACGCCCTGGTCATCCTCGACTTCGGTGCAGGTGTCGCGCACGCGGAGCCGGATCTTCGCCGGCAAACCGATGAAGGAATAGCGTCCGAAGCGTTCGCCTCCGACGACGGATTCCAGAAGGAACGTGTAGCGCGTCGCCGCCAGCTTCAGGTACAGCGACAACGGCGTGTCGAGATCGGCGAACGTCTCGAGGACGAGCGGGATGCGGTTGTAGCCCTTGGCGGCAAGGGCGTGGAAATCGGCTTCGGTGATCATGCTTCGAACCTCATGCTTCGGAACAGCCTGTCAACAGGTGCGTCGCCTGGGGTTTTTGCGCGCGACGCGCAGACGCGAAGGAACTAGGAGAGGCGCTGCCAGCGCCACTCGCCCTTGCGCCGCCAACCCGGGTCGGCCGGGAGGCTGTTGCAGTTGGAGGAGTCGAGGTTCATATCAGGGTCGGTGCGGCCACACGACGCAGCCGAGCCGATGCGATCGATCATAGCATCGCCCGCAGTCACTGGCGAGGTCTAGCGGCCCTGCGCGGCCAGCGCCGCGCGCATCGCGCTGATCGTCGCGCGGTAGTCCGCGGCACCGAATATCGCGCTCCCGGCGACGAATGTGTCCGCGCCCGCCGCGCCGATCTCGGCGATGTTGTCGACCTTCACGCCGCCGTCGACCTCGAGCATGATCGACCGGCCCGTGCGTTGCTGCGCCATGTCCACCAGCTTGCGCGCCGCGCGCAGCTTGTCCAGCGCATGGGGAATGAACGCCTGGCCGCCGAATCCAGGATTCACCGACATGATGAGAACGAGGTCGAGCTTGTCGATCACGTGCATCAGCCAATCGAGGGGCGTGGCCGGATTGAACACGAGACCTGCCTTGACGCCATGGTCATGAATGAGCCCGATCGTGCGGTCGACGTGCTCGGACGCTTCCGGATGAAAGCTGATGATCGAGGCGCCTGCGTTGGCGAAATCGGGAACGATGCGATCAACCGGCTTGACCATCAAATGCACGTCGATCGGCACGCTGGTGTGCGGCTTGATCGCTGCGCAAACCAGCGGACCGATCGTCAGGTTGGGAACGTAATGATTGTCCATCACGTCGAAATGAATCATGTCTGCGCCCGCCGCGACGACCGCGCGCACTTCCTCGCCCAGGCGCGAGAAATCCGCGGACAGCAACGACGGCGCAATCCTGAAGGTCGTGGGCATCGGGCTATAATCCGCGTGGGCAGGTTGGGTGCGAAATGATCGAGCTAGGCATGGCGGAGAGCAAACGATACGAAGTGACGGTGGAGCCTGTGGCGAGGTTCCTCGCGGATCAATCCGACCCGGCGAAGGACCAGTACGTCTTCACTTACACGATCAAGATCACGAACACCGGCGACGTCGCCGCCCAACTGCTGAGCCGGCACTGGATCATCACCGATGCCGACCACAAAGTGCAGGAGGTCAAGGGCCTCGGTGTCGTCGGCCAGCAGCCTGTACTCAAACCCGGTGAGTCCTTCGAATACACCAGCGGCGCCTCGATCCCGACGAACGTGGGCACCATGCAGGGAAGCTACCAGATGATGGCTGTGGACGGGAAGGCCTTTGACGCGCCCATCCCCCTGTTTACGCTGTCCGTTCCGCGCACACTGCACTAGGGCTTCGCCTTGCGCGCGGCGCTGGATTTCCCGTCGCGCTTCTTCTGTGGCGCCATGGTCCACCACACGATGCCGATGGCCACCGCCAATGCGACGAGCGCCTCGATGAAGAACCATTCCATGGCTATGACCTTTCCCGGCGCGGCGCGCGCATTTGCGCCTGCGCTGGCGTTGTCCTGCCTGCTGTCCGCAGGGTGTCAAACGGTCCCGGTCGCGCCGCAGCCGACGCCGCCCGTCGCCGTTCCGCCGATCGCGGCGCCGCCTCCACCTGCTACGCCTGCGGCAGTTACGCGGCCGGTCTTCACGCCCGCGGCGTGGGCGGACGTACCCGGCTGGAACAGCGATGCTGTCGAGGCTGCATGGCCCGCGTTTCGGATCGGCTGCCGCGCATTGCTCGCCGATGCGAAGACCCGGGAACTCTGGCAGGCGCCGTGCGCCGCCTCGGAACTAGTCGTTGCAACCGACGCTGCCGCTGTCCGCGCCTTCTTCGAATCGCAGTTTATCCCATACCGCGTCGCCGACACCGATGGCCGCGACGTGGGGCGCGTCACCGGATATTACGAACCGCTGCTCAAGGGTTCGCGCGAACGCACACCGCAGTTCGCCGTGCCGTTGTACGCGCCACCCGACGACCTGCTTACCGTGGAGCTGTCTGAGCTGTACCCGGAGCTCAAGGATAAGCGCGTGCGTGCGCGCGTCGACGGAAAGAAGGTCGTGCCCTACTGGACCCGCGCGGACATCGAGCGCGGCGGCATCCCTGTCACTGGAAAAACCCTTGTCTACGTCGAAGATCCCGTCGAGGCCTTCTACTTCGAGATCCAGGGGTCGGGCCGCGTCGAATTGGCCGACGGATCGGTGATTCGCCTGGGATACGCCGACCAGAACGGCCACCCATACCGTTCGATTGCGCGAGTGCTGATCGACCGCGGCGACCTGCCGCGCGAACGCGCGTCGATGCAGGGCATCAGTGCGTGGGTGAAGGCACACCCGGCGGAAACGCGCGCGTTGCTCGACGAAAATCCGAGCTTCGTGTTCTTTCGTGAAGTGCCGTCCGCGACGCCCGGATCACCCGAAGCGCGCATTGACGGCCCGATCGGTACGCTCGGCGTGCCGCTGCTCGCAGAACGCACGATCGCCGTCGATGCGCGCGCCATTCCGCTGGGCGCACCCGTCTTCCTCGCCACAACGATGCCGTTGTCGAAGACTCCGCTGCAGCGTCTGGTGATGGCGCAAGACACTGGCGGCGCGATTCGTGGCGCGGTGCGCGCCGACTACTTCTGGGGATTCGGCCCGCAGGCCGGAAGAGAAGCCGGCCGCATGCTGCAGGACGGCCGGATGTGGCTGCTGTGGCCGAAGGGTGCCGACCCGACCGCGCGCTAGGGTGCCTCTGCCAACACTTCCTCGGCCTGCTTGTCCGCGTGATACGACGAGCGGACCATCGCGCCGACCGCGGCGTGCCGGAAGCCCATCGCGTTCGCTTCCCGCTCGAACATCCTGAACGTATCCGGATGCACGTAGCGGAGCACCGGCAGGTGCCCTTGCGTCGGCTGCAAGTATTGGCCGATCGTCAGCATATCGATGTGATGCGCGCGCATGTCGCGCATGACGGCGAGGATCTCGTCGTCGGTTTCGCCCAGGCCCACCATCAACCCGGACTTGGTGGGAAGGTTCGGGAACAACGCCTTGAAGTCGCGCAGCAGTGCCAGCGAGTGCGCGTAGTCGGAACCGGGGCGCGCCTGCTTGTACAGTCGCGGCACCGTCTCGAGGTTGTGATTCATCACGTCCGGTGGCGCTTCGCGCAGTATCGCCAGCGCGCGGTCCAGGCGTCCGCGGAAGTCGGGGACCAGCACCTCGATCTGCGTGGCCGGCGAATGCGCGCGCACCGCGCGGATGCAGTCGACGAAATGTGCAGCGCCCCCGTCGCGCAGGTCATCGCGGTCGACGCTGGTGATCACCACGTAGCGGAGCTTGAGCGCCGCGATCGTCTTCGCCAGGTTGATCGGCTCGTTCGCGTCGAGCGGCAGCGGACGGCCATGGCCGACGTCGCAGAACGGACAGCGGCGCGTGCAGATGTCGCCCATGATCATGAACGTCGCCGTGCCCTTGCTGAAGCACTCGCCGATGTTCGGGCACGACGCTTCTTCGCACACGGTGTGCAGGCTGTTCTCGCGCAGGATCTTCTTGATCTCGTTGAAGCGAGGGCTGGACGACGCGCGGACGCGGATCCATTCGGGTTTGGGCAGCCGTTCCGCAGCGACGACCTTGATGGGAATTCTCGCGGTCTTCGCCGCGCCTTGGTGCTTCACACCGGCGGCGTTGGCGGTTGCGGCGACGGGAGGAGATTCGCTGGTCATCGTTGACTCAAATGCGCTGCCATGATCGGCGCCAGTTCCGCGCCGGCCCTTTCCACGCTTCGCGCAATTCCGAACTCCTCAAGCTGCGTCACTGCGAGGCCCGGAAAGCCGCAGGGATCGATATCGGCGAACGGCGCCAAATCCATCGCGATGTTCACCGCGAGCCCATGATAGGTGCAGCCGTTGCGCACTTTGAGTCCCAGCGCCGCGATTTTCGCCTCACCCAGACCGGTCGCCACATACACACCCGGGGCCGAACCCTTGCCGTAAGCGGAAATCCCAACGGAATCAAGCCATTGTACCACCGATGCTTCGATGCGCCTGACCATGTCGCGAACCCCCAACCGAGCTCTCTTCAGGTCGAACAGCGTGTACGCGATGAGCTGTCCGGGGCCGTGGTAGGTGATCTGTCCGCCCCGGTCGACCTTGAGCACGGGAATGCCGTTGTCGCGCAGCAGATGCTCGCGGCGGCCCGCAAGTCCCAGCGTGTACACCGGCGGGTGCTCGGTGAGCCAGATCTGATCCGGCGTGGCCGCGTCGCGCCCGTCGGTGCACGCCTGCATCGCGCGCCACGTCGCCTCGTAGTCGGTGCGGCCGAGGCTCCGGATCACTACGCCCGTCGCCAGATCCGCGGTCGCCGGCATCATGTCCGCGCGCTCCACAGGGCCGCCGAGAACTCGTGTTCCTCGCGCGCCAGCGCGTGCGTGCGCTGCCATACCACGCGATCGCGCGCGACGGACAGCATCCACGTCTGCTGCTCGAGCGGAGAAGGTCGCGCGAACGCCTGCGGCGTCAGGACGGCGCAGCAACCACCGTGCTGCGGATCGCGCACGGATTCATAGCGGATGGCGCCCACACCTGCCTCGCGGGCGGTCACGCCGAAGCGCTGGCATCCGCGGTAGTCGTTCGGCTGCGTCCACGTCGCGCGATCACGCCGGAACGGTGCTTCGCGCAGGTCGACTGCGCGCGTCGCGAGCCTGGCGCGAAAAACCGTCTGCGGCCGCGTTGGCATCGCCTGCAATGCCGGCACATCGAGCAGGTGCCGCCAGCGCCAGTAGCCTAGTTCGGCGCACGCGGTGCGTCGTTCGTCCGCCGCATAGAAAACGCCCGCGTCGGTGGGACCGCGAAAACGCGACCCGCCCGCTGGAGGCGCATAGCGAAACGGCGTGAAGAGCAGGTAGTGCAGGCGACCGGCGCCTTCGGGAACGGCCGGTTTGCCCTCGTCGAGGACACGCTCGAGCACGTGCTGCTCGTCGAGCGTGTCGACCAGCGCCCGCGTCGAGACGACGTGCTGCGCCTCGACCGCGCGCCACACGTCGCCGGCGAAGGCCGCGGCGCTAGACGCGACCGCGCGCGGCGTCCAGGTACGCGACGACACGGACCATCCCTTCGACCGAACGCAGCAGGTCCCGGGGCCGGGCCGCCAAGGCCAGGTTGTCGCTGGCCAGCCATGTACGCGCCGTTTCCTCGTGCCCCCAGAGTGCGTCCAGCGACCGGAACATGCGTACGAGCAGGCGCGCCAGCTCCCATTCCTTGGCGTGGTCCGGTGACAGCAGGTATTTGCCGGCGAACAGGCGCGAGGCGGTCGCTTCCGATACGCCGAGCGCGGCGGCGACGTCGCGCTGGGTCAACTCGAGCAGCCGGGCCGCGCGAACTGCGGCCTTGCTCAGCACGGCGGCCTCGGACAGGGGTACGCGAAGGGGTTGGGGCGCGGGATTCACGGAGAAAGTTTCCAGCCGTCAGTTTGCTCTAGAAACAATGGGTCCGCAACCCCCGCCCCCGCGACCTACAGCACCATTTTCACCATCGGATGCGCGACCAGTTCCCGGTACAGGTTGTCGAGCTGCTCCCGCGAGTTGGCGTTGACCGTCGCGGTGAACGACAGCCAGTTGCCTTCCTTGGACGCGCGCATCTCCAGCGCCGACGGATCGAAGTCGGGCGCGTGCCGGCATACGACGTCGGCGACCGCCTGGGCGAACCCGTCTTGCGTGCGCCCCATGATCTTGATCGGGAACGTGCACGGGAAAACGAGCGCGGATTCGCGTTCTTCGGTATGCAGGGCGTCGAGCGTGGTGTCGATTTTCGTCATGGCGATCTCCGGCCGGGTCCAAGGATTGAGTGCAGAACCCGGCGATCCCGCCAATATGCGGGCGGCGTGTCCGTGTTGCAACCCGGACCCCGCTTCAGAGGTCCGGTCGCTATCGCCGGGCCGCGCTCGAGCCGCGTCAGGTGCCTGGGTCGCTCGCGTACATGTAGTCGCGCGTGAGCGGGTGCGGCAGGCGGCCGTCGGCGTGCGCCTTGCCCGCCAGCACCTGCCACAACGACAGCCACCCGCGGTCGAAGGCGTGCGCCGACCCTGCCATGTAGATGCGCCAGATCCGATAGCGCTCGTCGCCGGCCTCGGCTCGCGCCGCATCCGCGTGGGCTTCGAGACGGTCCACCCAGTGCCACAGCGTCTTCGCGTAATGCTCGCGCAGCGATTCGGCGTCGACGGGTTCGAGCCCCTGTTCCGCCATGCCCTCGATGACGCGAGCAATGTGCGTGAGTTGCCCTCCCGGAAAGACGTAGTCCTCGACGAAATCGCTGATGCCGCTGCCCAGGTTCTGGGCGCTGACGGAGTTGAGCGTGATGCCGTGATTGAGCACGAGGCCGCCGGGCTTCAGGACGCGGTGGATCTTGCCGAAATAATCCGGAAAACGGCGCAGCCCGACGTGCTCGAACATGCCCACGCTCGCGACCTTGTCGTATTGCGCAGCGTCGGGCAGGTCGAGGTAGTTGCGCAACTCCACATGCACGCGCCCGGCAAGGCCGCGCGCGGCGATCTCCCGCGTCACGTGATCGAACTGGTTTTGCGACAACGTGATGCCCGTGGCCTCCACGCCATAGCGCTCCGCCGCATGGAACAGGAGCGCGCCCCATCCGCAGCCGATGTCGAGGAAATGCTCGCCGGCAGCGAGGCGCAGCTTGCGGCAAATGTGGTCGAGCTTCTGCACCTGGGCCGCGTCGAGGGAATCACCGTCGTGGCGGAAGTACGCACACGAATAGACCATCCGCTCGTCCAGCCACAGCCGGTAAAACGCGTTGGATACGTCGTAGTGATGGGCGATGTTGCGGCGCATGTCGCGCTTGCGGTGCAGCCACGCCTTGATGCGCGCCTGCGCCCGATCGCGCTCGTGCTGCACGGTGCCCACCATGGACTCGGCGATCGCAAGCATGCGCTGCGAACTGCCGGTGAAGTCGAGGTCGCCATGGACGTAGGCGCGCGCAAGCGATCCCAAGGCCGGCTTGGCCAAGGCGCGCATCCCGTTCCACGAGCGCGCCACGACCTCCACGGCAGGCGTGGGCGACAGCGGCACGCGGACGCCGTCCGGCAGCACGAGCGTGACGGGCACGTTGCGGCCGCCGTATCGGCTCGCGATGAAATGACGGAGTGCTTCGGCCATGGTACTTCGCCCCCCATTCCGGTGTTGACGATGTCCCGTGCGGTCGATGCCTTCGGCACCGCAGTCGCGAAATTCTAGCAAGTTGTGGCGGCGGCGGGTGTAGGAGAAAGCCTCATCCTTTGACACCGCGCACCCTGCCGCCTACCATCGGCGAGTCCAAGCTGCGGCGCGCGGGCGACCGCTACGCCGTCCAACCCTCCCCATGCCGACTCCGGGCCAGCCGGTCCATCCACCGCAGGCTTTCGACTCAAGGCAGTTCCGCGACGCGCTCGGGGAGTTCGCGACCGGCGTGACGATCATCTGTGCGCGAACCGGCGATGGCCGCTACGTCGGGCTTACCGCCAATTCCTTCAACTCGGTTTCGCTGGACCCGCCGCTTGTCATGTGGAGCTTGTCGCGGCGCTCGGCCAGCCTGCCGGCCTTCGAGGCGGCGCAGCGCTATAGCGTCAACGTGCTGGCGGCCGGGCAGACGGAACTGGCGCGGCGGTTCTCAAGGCCCCACGAGGATCGCTTCGCCGGCGTCAGTTACCGGATGGGTTGGGCGGATGCGCCGCTGATCGACGGCTGCGCCGCGTGGTTCGAATGCGTGCATCACGCGCAGCATCGCGCAGGCGATCACCGGATCTTCATCGGCGAAGTCGCGACCTGCGAACGCGCCAGCGGCAACGGGCTCGTCTTCCACCACGGCCGGTTCGGGTCGGTGGCGGCGGTGCCGGAGGGCTGACGCTCGCCGCCTCAGTGCGCCTTCGGCTTCTTGGACTGGAAGATTTCCCACATCCGGCGGAACACCGGTCCGGGCTGGCCGCCCGCGAACGGCTTGCCGTCGACGGTCGTGACCGCGATCACTTCCTTCGTCGATGACGACAGCCACATCTCCTGCGCGGCGAGCGCCTCGGCCCGCGGGACCGGCCTCACCGTCAGCGGAATGCCGGCCTCGCGCGCGAATTCCATCGTCGCGTCGTAGGTGATTCCCGGCAGGATCAGGTTGTCTTTCGGCGGAATGACGATTGCGCCATCGATCACGACCAGAACGTTCGACGCGGAGGCCTCGGTAAGGAACCCGTCGCGGAACATCACCGTTTCGACCGCGCCATGATCCGCGGCAAGCTGGCGCATCAGCACGTTTCCCATCAGCGATATCGTCTTCAAGTCACACCGATGCCAGCGATTGTCGTCGGCCGTGACCACGGCGACGCCCTGCTCCACGACTTCGCGCGATGGTGTCGCGAGCGGATTGCTCATCATGAACACGGTGGGCGTCGCGTCTTTGGGGAACGTGTGATCGCGCTTGGCCACGCCACGCGTGACCTGGAAGTAGACGCCCTGGTTCGCGTAGGGCTGGCGCCCGATCAGCGAACGCACGAGCGCTTCCCATTGCGCGTCGGTATGCGGATTGGGGAGGCCGATGCCGTCGAGGCTGCGCTGCAGCCGCGCGAGATGATGCGGCAGGCGGAACGGCTCGCCCGCGTACACGGGAATCAACTCGTAAACGCCGTCGCCGAAGATGAAGCCCCGGTCCAGTACTGATACCTTGGCCTCGCCCAATGGGATGAATTCGCCGTTGAGGCAGACAATCTGGTCGGCGTCGAACATGGTCGTTGTGCGCTCCATTGGATTGCTCAGGCGCCGCACGCGGCGGCGGATTTCACGTGCGTTTGAACCAGAGGCGGATCGTATCCCACGCCCGCCCGATAAGCCCGGCCGCCGGCACGTCCTCGAGCGCGATCAGCGGAAACTCGGCCACGGGTCGGCCTTCCAGCGTCACCTTCACGGTCCCCACGCGCTGCGCCCGGGGGATCGGCGCGAGCAGCGGCTGCTGCACGTCCATCGCCAGTGCGAGCTTGTCGGCCTTGCCTTTGGGCAGCGTCAGGTAGCGATCGGCCAGGAAACCGGCGGGAAATTCGTCGCGGGTCCCCTTCCACACGCGCAGCGTCGCAATCGTCGTGCCCGCCTGATAGAGCTGCACGGTATCGAATGCCTGCATCCCCCAGGTCAACAGCTTTTGCGCTTCCGCCGCCCTCGCGGCATCCGACCTCGCGCCGAGCACGACGGCCAGCACGCGTCGCTCGCCGTGCTTTGCCGAGGCGATGAGGCACCACCCCGCGGCCTCGGTGTGCCCTGTCTTCATGCCATCGACACTGGGATCGGTCCAGAGTAGGCGGTTGCGGTTGGGCTGCGTGATGTTGTTGTAGCGGAACTCCTTCTGCGCGTAGAGCGGGTAGTACTCCGGGTAGTCGGTGATCACCGCGCTGGCCAACTTGCCCAAGTCCGCCGCGGTCGAGTAGTGCTCCGGGGCAGACAGCCCGGTCACATTGGCAAAACGCGTGCTGGTCATCCCCAGTCGCGCAGCTTCCGCGTTCATGCGCGCGACGAACGCTTCTTCGCTGCCGCCGACCAACTCGGCAAGCGCGATCGACGCGTCGTTGCCCGACTGGATGATCATGCCATGCACGAGCTCGTCCACGCTGACCGCGCGCCGCGGCTCGATGAACATCCGTGAGCCCTCCGCGCGCCACGCACGCTGCGACACGTTGACCATCTGCGACGGCTGGATGGTCTTCGCGCGCAGCGCGCCGAAGACGATATACGCCGTCATGAGCTTGGTCAGCGACGCCGGATCGCGGCGTTCATCGGCATTGGCCTGCCCGAGCGTCTGCCCGCTCGTGACGTCCAGCAGCAGATGCGCGGCGGCGGCAATCGTTGGCGCAGGGAGCGCGGTGGCGGCGGGGCCGGCCGTATTTGCCGCGACGACGATCTGCGCATGGCAGGTCGTGCCGGCGACGAGCACCGCGGCAAGGAACGCGGCAAGGAACTTTGGAGGACGCATGGGTGCCCGGAAAAACAATCGATTATACGGGCTCCTGCCGAATCACTATTTGCGCGCAGGCCTCGCGTCGGCGGCCGGCGCACGTGCGCGCACCTCGGCGTTGACTGTGTGTTCCTGCAACGCGCCGCTCTCCAGTTCGATCGTCAGCACTATCGGCACGCGGTCGCCGGGATTGAGCGGGTGGGCCAGCCCGCGCAGCACCAGATGGAACGCATCGGGCGCGAGCACCACCGGGACGCCGGCGGGCAGCGCCAGCCGCGGATAGATCCTCGCGCCGGTTGCGCCCGAACGAATCACGACACTGGTCGCGACCGTCGACCTGGCTCCTTTCAGGACCGCGCTCTCGGTGCTGGTGATCGACATGTATGCGGCGGTCGACGCGCGGTCCGGCGTGGGCAGGATCCATGACGCGTCGACCAGCAGGGCTGCCTGCGCTCCGGTGCACGCCAGCAGCACCATCGCCGCAAGTGCGTGGTTTCGCAGCGTCGCAGTGCAGAATTTCATTTCCGGGCGCCAGGCGGTTTCAAGTGGTTGCCGTCAAATCGGATCCAGCAGCAGAACGCCGACCACGTCGCCCCTCGCCTTGTCGAGAACGATCGCCATTGGGGCGGCGCGGGCGTGCAACGGCAGGTAGACCAGGTCGTCCAAGGACTTGCCCGACGATCCGGCGAGCTTCGCGACCTCGGCGGCATTTTTCGGGCTCGCCTGTGCAAGCTTCGCCAGCGGCTTGCCGCTTGCCGCCGCTTCCCGCGACGCCGTCGCATAGGGAATGTAGTACCGGGGATAGGCCGTGAGGTCGGGGCCGCCGGTCATGGCTTCCAGGCTGATCTGCAACTGCGCCCCTGGATCGACAGGGACACGCGCCGCGGCCAGACGCGGCCCGGTGAGCGGCACCGACTGGAATTCCGGGAGCCGCGCCTGCGCCATGCCTTCGATCACGACGTCATTCGCCGACACGACGTCGAATCCGCCGCGCAGGTAGACGACGAACGCCGGGCGCGCCGAAGCCATCACGTGAACGCCGTAGACAAGCGCTGCAACCTGCAGCATCACGATGGCCGCGAGATCATAGATCAGGCTCTTCTTGGCCGGATCGAAGACGACGAACGTAAGCAACGGTCCTAAGACGACGTCGACGCCGATGAGAAGCGTCAGCAGGGTCGCGCCGCCGGCGGCCGCGAAGTACGGGCTTGGATACCAGACGAACAACATAAGCGCGAAGATGGCCGCTGCCACCAGGGCGCTGATGCCCAGGTGGGTCAGCGCCGCCTGCGCGCGGGTGAATCGGGCCAGATTTTCGGGTACGAAGGGATTCAAGGGGACACCGTGCCTGTCGGGTTGCCGGGGTTGCCTGTAAATGCAAATTCCACACCAGGCTTTCGGGCCGCGATGACGTCCGCGAGCGCACGGCCCGAACCACACGCCATCGTCCAGCCCAGCGTGCCGTGTCCGGTGTCCAGGAAAAGGTTTGTGTACCGCGTGCCGCCCACCAGCGGGACGTTCGACGGCGTGGCCGGCCGCAGGCCCGTCCAGAACTGCGCGCTTTCGCGGTCGCCGGCATCGGGAAACAGTTCGAAGGTGCGCCGCAACAGCGCCTCGCAGCGCACCAGATTGAGGTCCTTGTTGTAACCGGACAGCTCCGCCGTGCCGGCGACGCGCAACCGATCTCCAAGGCGGGTGAACACGATCTTCCATGCAAGATCGGTCAGCGATACCGTCGGCGCGCCGCGATGGTCTTCGATGGCGATCGTCGCCGAGTAGCCCTTGGCCGGATAGATGAGACAAGGCACACCGAGCGGCTTCAGAAGAAACGGGCTGTAGCTGCCCAGCGCGAGGACGTACGCGTCGGCCTTGAGCACTTCCTTGCGATGTTCCGCGTTGATGCAGCGTACGCCGGTCATTGCGTCGCCTTCGGCGGCCAGTGATTCGATCGCCATTCCCCAGCGGAACTTGACGCCGCGCGCCTCCGCCATGCGCGCCAATTCCTGGGTGAAGCGCTGCGCATCGCCCGATTCGTCGGAAACGGTGAAGATGCCGCCGGCGAGCTGCGCGCGGCACGACGCGAGCGCCGGCTCGATGGCTACGCATTCGGCGACGGTCTTCACGTCGCGGTCGCAGCCGAACTCGCGCATCAGCTCGGCCGACGCGACGCCCTGCGCGAACTCCTTCGGATCGGTATAGAAGGAGAGGATGCCGCGCTCCAGGTGGTCGTATTCGATCCCCGTCTGCGCGCGCAGCTCCTTCAGGCAATCGCGCGAGTAGAGCGCCAGGTTCAGGCACTGGATGGTGTTGTGCCGCGTCCGCGACGGCAGGCATTCGTAGAGGAACTGCAGTCCCCAGCGCCATTGCTGCGGATCGGCGCGCAGCCGGAACAAGAGCGGCGCGTCGTCGCGGCCCAGCCACTGCAGGATCTTGAGCGGTGCGTCCGGATTGGCCCACGGTTCCGCATAGGATGCAGAGATCTGGCCGCCGTTCGCGAACGAGGTTTCGAGCGCCGCGCCCGGATGACGGTCGAGCACCGTGACCTCGTGCCCGTCCTGCGCGAGATACCAGGCGGCGGTGACGCCCACGACGCCCGCGCCGAGGACGAGGATGCGCATCAGGCGGCCGCTGCCTCCGCCGCCTCGCCTGCGTAGTCGGCGAGCGGGATGCAACTGCAGAAGAGATTGCGGTCGCCGTACACATTGTCGACGCGCGCCACAGGGGGCCAGTACTTCACCGCCTTCTGCGCCGCCGTTGGGTACGCAGCGGACAGCCGCGTATACGCATGCGTCCACTCGTCGGCGGACACCGCGGCGGCCGTGTGCGGCGCGTGCTTCAACGCATTGTCGGCCCGGTCCATGCGCCCTTCCTCGATGGCGCGGATCTCGGCGCGGATGGCGATCATCGCGTCGATGAATCGGTCGAGTTCCGCGAGCGGCTCGGACTCGGTGGGCTCCACCATCAGCGTACCGGGAACCGGGAAGCTCATCGTCGGGGCATGGAAGCCATAGTCCATCAGCCGCTTGGCCACGTCGTCAACCTCGATGCCCGACGTGGCCTTGAGTGGCCGCAGGTCGAGGATGCATTCGTGCGCGACGAGTTCGCCAGGTCCCGCGTACAGCACCGGGTAGTGCGGCGCGAGACGCTTCGCGATGTAGTTCGCCGCGAGGATCGCGCTTTCGCTTGCCGCCTTGAGGCCCTCGCCGCCCATCATCGTCACGTACATCCACGAAATCGGCAGGATCGACGCGCTGCCGTACGGGGCCGCCGACACCGGACCGATCGCGTGCGCCGCGCGGTCCTCGTCCGGCAGGCTGCGGTGGCCGGGAAGGAACGGTGCGAGGTGCGCCTTCACCGCGACCGGGCCGACCCCAGGTCCTCCTCCACCGTGCGGAATGCAGAACGTCTTGTGCAGGTTCAGGTGCGATACGTCGGCACCGAAATGGCCGGGCGCTGCAAGGCCCACCAGTGCGTTCAGGTTGGCGCCGTCAACGTACACCTGGCCGCCGTGCGCGTGCACGATTTCGCAGATACGCTTGATGCCCGCCTCGAACACGCCATGCGTGGACGGATACGTGATCATGATCGCCGCGAGATCGCTTGCGTGGGCGTCCGCCTTCGCCTCGAGGTCGGCCATGTCCACGTTGCCTTCGGCGTCGCATGCGACGACCACGACGTGCATGCCGGCCATCTGCGCCGATGCCGGATTGGTGCCGTGCGCCGATGCCGGAATCAGGCACACGTTGCGGTGCGGCTCGCCGCGGCTCGCATGGTAGGCATCGATCATCAGCAGGCCCGCGTATTCTCCCTGCGAGCCGGCATTGGGCTGCAGCGACACCGCGTCGTAGCCGGTGGCCGCGCACATCATCTTCTCGAGCTCGTGGATCATCCGGTGGTAGCCGGCCGCCTGGTCGGCGGGCGCGAAGGGATGCAGCGCGCCGAATTCGGGCCACGTCACCGGGATCATCTCGGACGTCGCATTGAGCTTCATCGTACAGGAGCCGAGCGGGATCATCGAGCGATCGAGCGCCAGGTCGAGATCGGCGAGTCGCCGCAGGTAGCGCAGCATTTCCGTCTCGGAGCGGTGGCGATGGAAGACCGGATGGGTCAGGAAGGGCGTCGCGCGGACGAGGGCGGGCGGCAGCCCGTCCGTCACCACGGAGTCGTGATCGGCGACGGTGAACGGCGCGTCGTCGAAATTGACGATGCCCCAGATGCGGGCGATGTCGTCGCGCGTCGTTGTCTCGTCGAACGAGATCCCGAGCGTGCGCTCGTCGACGCGGCGGAAATTGAAGCCATACGCGACACCGGCGGCGAGGATATCCGCCGTCTTGGCACCCGTCGTCACCGTGATCGTGTCGAAGAACGCCTGCGTAGGCACGGTGAATCCCAGGCGCTCGAGACCTTCCTTCAGGATCGCGGTCATGCGATGCACGCGGCGCGCGATCGTCGTCAGACCCTCGGGTCCGTGGTAAACGGCATACATCCCGGCGATGACGGCCAGCAGCACCTGCGCCGTGCAGATGTTCGACGTCGCCTTTTCGCGGCGGATGTGCTGCTCGCGCGTCTGCAGCGCGAGCCGGTACGCGGCATTGCCGTTGGCGTCGACGGTCACGCCGACCAGGCGTCCGGGCATCGAACGCTTGAACGCGTCGCGCGTCGCAAAGAAGCCGGCGTGCGGCCCGCCGTAACCCATCGGCACGCCAAAACGCTGCGTGGACCCGACGACGACGTCGGCACCCCATTCGCCCGGCGGGACGAGCAGCGTCAGCGCCAGAATGTCCGCGGCGACGATCACCAATCCGCCATTCGCGTGCACGGCATCGGCCAGCGCGCGGCCGTCGCGCACTTCGCCGGTGGCGCCCGGATATTGCAGCAAGACGGCAAAGGCGCCCTCAGTGGCCACTGCGGCGGCGGCGTCAACAGCAGGCCCGACGACGACATCGATGCCGAGCGGAAGGGCGCGCGTGCGCACCACGTCCAGCGTCTGCGCGAACACGTCATCCGCGACGTAGAAACGCTTGCTGCCGCTTTTTCCAACGCGCAGCGCCAGGGTCATCGCCTCCGCTGCCGCGGTGGCCTCGTCTAGCATCGACGCGTTCGCGATCGCCATGCCGGTCAGGTCGCACACCATCGTCTGGAAATTGAGCAGCGCCTCGAGCCGCCCCTGCGAGATCTCCGGCTGGTAGGGCGTGTACGCGGTGTACCACGCCGGGTTCTCGAGAATGTTGCGCAGGATGACGCCCGGCGTGTGCGTGCCGTAATAGCCTTGGCCGATGAACGACTTCAGGACCTTGTTCTGCGCGGCGATCGCGCGCAGGCGCGAAAGCGCTTCCGCCTCCGGCACCGGCGGCGCGATCTTGACGGGCGCCCGCTCCCGTATCGTGGGTGGAACGATCGCGTCGATCAATTCGCCGCGGTTGGCATAGCCGAGCACCGCCAGCATCGCGGCCTGGTCGTCGTCCGTCGTGCCGATGTGCCGGGCGAGGAACGCGGCGCGGTCTTCGAGCGCGCGCAGGCTGGTGGACGTGGCGCCGGGCAAGGGTTCGTTCATTTTCATTGGATGAGCGCCTTCAGTCTTCGCCGATCAGCTTTTCGTAGGCCGCCGCGTCGAGCATCGTGGCGATGGCTGCGGTGTCCGCGGGCTTGATCCGGAACAGCCACGCCGAGTAGGCATCCGCGTTGAGCGCTTCAGGGGCGCCCGGCAGCGCTTCGTTCACGGCGACCACCTGCCCGGCGATCGGCGCGTACACGTCGCTGGCGGCCTTGACCGACTCCACGATGGCGCACGCCTCCCCCGCTTTCAACTGTCGTCCGACGGCGGGCAATTCGACGAACACGAGGTCGCCCAGCGCGGCCTGCGCGTGGTCCGTGATGCCGATGGTGACGGTGCCGTCGGTTTCCGCGCGCAGCCATTCGTGGCTGTCGGCGTATCTGAGATTGGCGGGTACGTTCATGCGGATTCTCCGGGTGGCTGCTGGCGGAAGGAACAATCAGGAAAAAATCGGGGAAAAATTCAGGAAACGAGAGGTTTGCCGTTGCGGGCGAACGGCGGCTTGACGACGCGTGCTGCAAGGCGCTTGTCGCGCACGGCGACTTCGACGTTGTCACCCAGGGCCACGCCCTTCGGCAAACGGGCCAGCGCGATGGACTTGCCCAGCGTCGGACTGAACGTGCCGCTGGTGACTTCGCCATCACCGTGCGCCGTGTGCACCTTTTGATGCGCGCGCAATACGCCGCCGGCGTCCTGCAGCAACAGGCCGGTCAATTGCTGCGCGGGCGGATTCGCGAGCAACGCCGCCTTGCCGACGAAGTCGCGCGGACTAGCGAGGTCGACCGTCCACGCCAACCCGGACACGAGCGGCGACACCTTCTCGTCCATGTCCTGGCCATAGAGATTCATCCCGGCTTCGAGCCGCAGCGTGTCGCGCGCGCCCAGGCCGCAGGGCTTGACGCCGGCTTCGGCCAGCGCGCGCCATGTGGCTTCAGCGCGCACGGCGGGCACCATCACTTCGAATCCATCCTCGCCGGTGTATCCGGTGCGTGCGATGAACAACTCACCCGCGGCGGTGCCCACGAACGGCTTCAGGCCCGCGCTTGCCGCTTCGCTGCCGGGCAGCGCCTGCCAGACCTTGGCGCGCGCGTTGGGACCCTGCACGGCGATCATTGCGAGGTCGTCTCGCGGCGTCAGCTTGAGATGCGGCGCGTGTTCGGCGATCAGCCGGCGAAACCACGCGATGTCCTTGTCCGCGGTCCCCGCGTTGACGACGATGCGGAAGAAATCCTCGCGCAGGAAATACACGATGAGGTCGTCGAGCACGCCACCATCGGGCGCCAGAAGGCACGAATAGAGCGCCTTGCCGGGGTGCTTCAGTTTGTCGACGTTGTTCGCGAGCGCCCGGCGCAGCAAGTCGCGCGCGCCGTTGCCTTCGAGATCGACCGCGCGCATGTGCGACACATCGAACATGCCCGCGTCGTTGCGCACCGCGTGATGCTCGTCGATCTGGGAACCGTAGTTGACCGGCATGTCCCAGCCGCCGAAGTCGACCATGCGTGCGCCCGCGGCGCGGTGCGTGGCATTGAGCGGCGTTTGCTTGAGCACTGGGGACCTCCGGCAAGGAACGACAATAGGGCGAAGCGATACTTCCGCTCTCGCCCCGTCTGTCCTCTTTACCTGAGAGATTTGGAGTGGCGGGTGCGCGCTTGCCGCGTCCCAACACCCGGTGCCCCTTCGGTGGACCTTTCGGGTTCGCGCCAGGCAATCTCCCTGGCACTCCCATCGGCCGCTCTCCAGATCGGTGTTGCGTGCGTGCAGTCCTCGGTACCTGAGCGATTTCGGGAATACGCCTTCGGCGGCCGCAGTGCCGGGTAGGTTCCCAAGCGACGCGGCTCTCTCCTGCACGAACCGCGCTGATTCTACCGGCGTAGGGAGGCTCCGGTCAAAGGCGGGCGGCAGGTTTGCCGATAAACGGAGGCGAGAATGCAACGGCCGAGTGGAGTGCTCGGCCGGTGAACCTTCACAGCATAGTATGTGCTTACTTCTTGAGCGTCAGGATCCAGGTAACGAGTTCCGTGATGTCCGCCGTCGGGATCGCCACGTTGGGCGGCATCGGGATCTGGCCCCAGACGCCCGAGCCACCTTCCTTCACCTTTTTCGTCAGCTTGGCGACTGCGTCCTTGTCACCCTTGTACTTGGCGGCGACTTCGACATAGGCCGGACCGACGAGCTTCTTGTCGACGGCGTGGCACGCGGCGCAACCGTCTTTTTTCATCATGGCTTCGGCCGCGGCGGTGTCCAGTGCGGCGCTGGCGTTTCCGGCAGCGAGAAGTACGGCGACGGCAAGTGCGATCGGTACGTGTTTCATCGAATCTCCAGGGTTCAGCAAGTCGTGTCGCGAGTGTTGGATCAAGCGCCCGAATCTTACCCGACACCTGTGCCGAGCGTCATGACGCCAGTTCACGTTGCAATTCCGCCAGCGTGACGATGGCCGGCAGGCAATGCGTCCCGCTGCATACCCACGCGACAGCGCCCATCTCCGGCCGTGGCCCCTTGGCCAGCGCCGGCGGTAGCGTAACGATACCGGCGATGTTGTAGACCCGCACCGTGGGGCGGTAGCGCGTTTCGAGCGTCCGCTGCCACGCCCCCGCCTCCTGCACGTCGCCGTCGATCATCACGACCGTCGGCGGCGCTTGGAGGTCGGCCAGCGCGCCGAGCAGTGTCGACCAGCCGAAGGACGACTCTGCGAGCATCGGCGCGAAGACGCGAACGCCGCGCTCGGCGGCGGCGACATACCGCGGCTCGGCGGCAAGATGACCCAACGCTATCAATGCGGAGGCCGCGACGCCATTGCCCGACGGCGTGGCGTTGTCCGGCCCGGGCTTGGTGCGATGGAACAATTTCTCGTGGTCGTGGCTGGTGAAGAAAAATCCGCCGCGCTCGCCATCCTCGAAGTGCGTAAGCATTGCATCCGCGAGCTCGCGCGCCCAGGCGAAGTCCTCCACCCGGAATCGCGCCTGCAGCAGTTCGAGCAGCGCGTTCAGAAGGAAGGCGTAATCATCGAGATAGCCGTTCAGGTCAGCGTGATCACCGAAGCGCGTGGCGAGCAACCGCCCGTCGCGCCACACGGTGCGCTTGAGCGAGTCGGCAGCGGTAAACGCCAGTTCCAACCAACGCGGCTCGTCGTGCGCGCGTGCTGCGCGCGCGAGCCCGGCGATCGCAAGCGCATTCCACGCAGTCAGAATCTTGTCGTCGCGTCCCGGCCGGATGCGTTCCTCGCGCGCCGCGAATAACGCCGCCTGCGCGCCGAAGAGGCGGGTCCGAGCGTCTGGCGGGGCAATGCCCAGCTGTGCTGCAATCTGGTCGAGCGGTTGGGCCACGTGCAGGTTCCAAGCATGGCCCTCGAAATTCGGCGGCCGGTCGAGTCCGAAATACGGCGACGCGACGGCCCATTCGTCCGGCGTGACGGCGGCGCGTGCCTGATCGGGCGTCCACACGTAGAACTTGCCCTCCTCGCCTTCGCTGTCGGCGTCGAGGCTCGAGTAGAACGCGCCGTCGGGAGCGCGCATCTCGCGAACCAGCCAGCCGACGATGTCGCGGGCGACGTCGGCATATCGCTGGTCGCCGGTCGCGCGTGCGAGGTCCGCGTAGAGGCCGAGCAACGGACCGTTGTCGTAGAGCATCTTCTCGAAATGCGGGATGGTCCACTGCGCATCGACCGAGTAGCGGCAGAATCCGCCGCCCAGTTGGTCGTGGATTCCCCCGTCGGCCATCCGCGACAACGTCGTGCGAGCGACGGTCAACGCTGCCTCGTCCCGCGTCGCGCTCCACGCGCGCAGGCAGAACTCGAGTTCGGTCGGGTGCGGGAACTTCGGCGCGGCGCCGAACCCGCCATATTCCGGATCGAAGCGCTGCTTGAGCGCAGCGAGAGCCTGGGCGCTCATTTGCCTACTCACCCGCGCGTCAAGGTCACCGCCCGCCGCAGGCTCGAACATCGCCATTGCCTCGGCGAGGCTTGCGCTTTGCCTTGCAATATCCTCCCCACGAAGACGGTACGCCGAGGCCATGCGCGGCAGCAGGTCCAGGAAGCCGGGTTGCCCGCCACGGCGCGGGTTCGGAAAATAGGTGCCGGCAAAGTACGGCGCGCCGGCCGGCGTCAGGAACATCGTGAGCGGCCAGCCGCCGGAGCGCTGCGCCAACAGCGCGTGTGCCGTCTGGCAGATCTGGTCGAGGTCCGGCCGCTCCTCGCGGTCGACTTTGATGTTGACGAAGAGATCGTTCATCACCGCCGCCACAGCCGGATCCTCGAACGATTCGTGCGCCATGACGTGGCACCAGTGACAGGCGGAATAGCCGATCGACAGCAGGATGGGTTTGTCTTCGTCGCGCGCCCGCTGCAGCGCTTCGCTGCCCCACGGGTACCAGTCGACAGGATTGGCGGCGTGCTGCCGGAGGTAAGGGCTCGTGGCGCCCGCGAGACGATTGGCCATCAGGATGCGCGGCGCGGATGCTGCCGCGTGGGTCAGGATTCTTCGAAGGCGACGCGCTCGAAATCCCCACCGCGCTGCACCAGCTTGGTCAGGCGGAATTTGCGCTCCGGGCCGGGATCAATGGACCGGAAGATCCGGCCGGGATTGAAGGTGCGCGGAGGCACGATCAACGTCCCGCGCTCCTCGGGTGTTTCGGACAAAATCAACGAGGGCATCGGCGGCTCTTCGACGTACGCCAGCGACATCGGACAAATCGCCAGTGATTTGGGCGTGCCGGGCCAGAACGCAAGGGAAATCGTGAACTCGCCTTGCGGATCCAGCGACACCCGCGTGATGTAGCCCATGCGCACGCGCTCGTCGTCGCGGGCCACGACGAGCTGGTCCAGGAACCAGCGATAGTGGCCGGAGTCGCCGCGCTTGAGCACCGCGCCGCGCCATTCGCAGGTCCCCTGCCAACGCTCCCAGGGCCAGTTGCGTTCGGCGTCTTCGCGAAAGCGATCGTAATCGGTCAGCGCGCCCAGGGTCTGCAGGTATTGCGCGCCCTGGAAGGTCATACGTCCCAACGGGTCCTGGCGATCGAACGTGCGGCCTCCGATGCGGAAATACGCCGCCGGCACGCCGCCGGTCACGAGTTCCTGCCACGCGTTCTGCGCGTCCGCGCTGCGCCGGGGCAGCTGATACCAGTGAGCGTCGAGGTGCGACAGCAGGGCGGTGCAGCTCTCGACGGACGGATCGTGACCGAGTTGCAGCTCCGCGGGGCTTGCGCCCGCGGCGAGCCGTTTCAGCCGTCCGCGCACGCTGGTAGCAAGCTTGCCGGGGTAGCAGAAGCGCATCGAGCGCGGAGGCTCGCTCGGCGCGGTCGCGACCAGTGCCGCGCCGGAATTGCCATCGAGGTCGATGAGCATGACCGGACCTTCCGTCTCCCGCTGCTGCGCGTACGGAAAAACCTTGCGTGCCCACTGGGACAGCCAGCGGTCGGTCAATTCGATCTGCCTGATCGACATGGCGTAGGGATCTGCCAGGCCCAGCAGCAATGCATGGCAATACGTCGAATAGCAGGAAATGCCGACGGCGTGCGGCGTCAGATCGTCGGACACCGCGGTGACGGCGCAGTCGAGAATCTCCGTCAGCCGGTAATACGCATGCAGTTCCTGCCACAACGAAGCCGGCGCCGCGCGGCGCGCCAGCGCATGCACCAGCACCAGTTGCTTGCCGACATAGAGTCCGCGCTGCAGGAGCTTGGCCTTCACTCCCTGCAATTCGTTATCGCCTTCGAGCAGGGGCTTCAGGCACGCCGAATACTGCTCCCACAGCGCATGCCACAACGCGATGGCCTGATCTGCCGCGTCCAGCTCGCGGTCCGCCGCAGGCTGCGGTTTTCCGGCGAAGCGGCGCGCCAGCTCCGTGTGCAGGTGGGCAGCCTGGTCGCGCATCACTTCGGCGATCGTCGCGCGCTCGCGAGGAGCGAAGGACGCGGCGGACAACGCGCGCAACTGACCGTAGATGGCCGCGTACAGGGGCCCCACGCCTGTGACCATAAGCGACTTGGCCCAGCGCTTGGCGCCGTCCGCATCGGCAAACGCCAGGGACGGAATTTCGCCGCGGTCCGCGACGCTCGCCTTTGGGGGCAAAACCGGTGTGGAGGTGTCCTGCGTCATTGGGTGGCCGGGGCAGTTTTGCGCCGGAATCCGCTATGAATGGCCCTCGCGATTTATAGCACAAAGGCCGCCCGCCCCGGGCGCCCCGCCAATCCGGACCCGACGGGCGGGAAGACGTCCGAACGCCTCCTCATGGCCACGGATGGCGAATATTCCGCACGCCGAGGTGCGAAAGTTCCGACGCACGGAAGGGTTCGGCGGCCTATCGTTGGCCCATGGAAACCAAGAACTCGGCATTCGGCAACACCCACCCGCAGGCCCCGGGCGCTGCCGAACGCTTTGCACCGTTGCCTCCACCCGCGAGGGCGCTCCGACTGGAATCAGGCCGAGCGTCCGTAGTTCCGAGCCAATCGCTTGGGCGTCTTCGCGGGATTTTTTCGGAGGCAATCGCGTCCGGTCAGCCCACACCGGACAAGGAGAAAGCCATGGAAGCGCTGCTCATACACGAATATGCGTCGCCGTCCTCGTCACCCGAATCGGCCACGACCAGGAAGACACCGGAAGCCAGGACCGCGCGGACTGCCGCCATATTCGCCGCGATCTACCTGGCGCTCGTGCTATGTGCGCCGCTCATCGTGCGCTACGGCCCGTCGACGGACGACCACGCGATGGCCGCACTGGCGACGCAACTGGTCAAGCCGCGTTGCGTCAGCAATCCGGATTCGGGCGTCGTCTGCCCGGGAAAATCGATCGTCGTGCGCAACGGGCATCCCGCCAGCGAACCCGACCTCTGATCACACCAGTACGCGTTCGATGCCGCCGGCGTTGGCCTTCGCGACATATTCGGCCATCCAATTGACGCCCAGCAGGCGCTTTGCGATTTCCACGACGATGTAATCGGCCTTCGTGCCGGCATCGTCGTCGAATCGCGATAGTCCCTGCAAGCAGGACGGGCACGACGTCAGCACCGTTACCGCGCCGGTGAACCCGTCCGCCCGCAGGCTGTCCGCGCCGTTGCGCATCTCCTCCTCCTTGCGGAACCGGACTTGCGTGGACACGTCGGGCCGGGTCATGGCCAGGGTGCCCGACTCGCCGCAACAGCGGTCGCTCAGCGGCACCGGCGTCCCCATCAGCTGATTGACGACCGCAAGTGGCGCGTACTGCTTCATCGGCGTGTGGCAAGGGTCGTGATACATGTACCGCGTTCCGGTCACGCCCGACAGCGCCACGCCCTTCTCCATCAGGTATTCGTGGATATCGAGCAGGCGGCAGCCGGGAAAGATCTTGTCGAACTCGTACTTCTGCAGCTGATCCATGCAGGTGCCGCAAGACACGATCACCGTCTTGATGTCGAGATAGTTGAGCGTGTTCGCCACCCGGTGGAACAGCACGCGATTGGCCGTCGTGATTTTCTGCCCCTCGTCGTGGTTGCCCGCCGAGGTCTGCGGGTATCCGCAGCACAGGTACCCGGGCGGGAGCACCGTCTGGACGCCCACGTGATAGAGCATCGCCTGCGTGGCCAGCCCCACCTGCGAGAACAGCCGTTCCGACCCGCACCCGGGAAAGTAGAAGACTGCTTCGGCGTCGTCGGCCGCGCGCGCCGGATCCCGGATGATCGGAACGACCTCGTCGTCCTCTATGTCGAGCAGCGCCCGCGACGTCCGCTTGGGCAGACCGCCCGGCATCGGCTTGTTGATGAAGTGGATGATCTGCGCCGTGATCGGACGCTTGCCGGCGGTCGGCGGAGGATGCCGCGTCTGTGCCTGCACCAATCCGGTCGCCTTGCCGATGCGATGAGCCAGGCGCTGGGCCTTGTAGCCCCAGTCGATCATCACCTTCTTGGTCAGCTTGATCGTCGCGGGGTTCGTCGCGTTGAGGAAGAACATCGACGCCGCCGTGCCGGGATTGAAATTGCGGGTTCCCATCTTGCGCAGCAGGTTGCGCATCGCGATCGATACGTCGCCGAAGTCGATGTCGACCGGGCACGGGTTCGCGCATTTGTGGCAGACCGTGCAGTGGTCGGCCACGTCGCCGAACGCGTTGAAGTGCTTGAGGCTGATGCCGCGCCGCGTCTGCTCTTCATACAGGAACGCCTCGATCAGCAGTGACGTGGCGAGGATCTTGTTGCGCGGGCTGTACAGCAGGTTGGCGCGCGGCACGTGCGTCGCGCACACCGGCTTGCACTTGCCGCAGCGCAGGCAGTCCTTGATCGAATCCGCGATGCCGCCGATCGCGCTCTGCTCCAGGATCAGGCTTTCATGGCCGATCAATGAAAAGCTCGGCGTGTACGCGCCGGAAAGGTCGGCGGGAAGGCGGGGGTCGCGCAGCAGCTTGCCGCGGTTGAAGCGGCCTTGCGGATCGATCCGCTGCTTATAATCGGCGAAGGGCTGCAGCTCGGCGTCCGTCAGGTACTCGAGCTTGGTGATACCGATCCCGTGTTCGCCGGAGATCACGCCTCCCAGCGCGCGGGCGAGGCGCATGATGCGCGCAACCGCGGCGTTGGCCTCGCGCAGCATGTCGTAGTTGTCGGAATTGACGGGAATGTTGGTATGCACGTTGCCGTCGCCCGCGTGCATGTGCAGCGCGACGAACACGCGGCTGCGCAGCACGTGCGCGTGCGCACCGTTGATGCGCGCCACCACCGGCGCGAAGGCAAGCCCGGCGAACAGCTCCTCCAGCGGCGCCTTGAGCTCGCGCTTCCACGACGCGACGATTCGATGCTCCTGCAGCTCGGGAAATGTCGCGTCGATACGGTCGAGCAGGTCCTGCCAGCGCGCGCGCGTAGCCGCGACCAGTTCGGCCGCCTCGTCCAGCTTGGCGGCGACGATCTCCGGCGCCGGCCGTGCGTCGCTGTCGGGCGCCCACGCGTGGTCGAGCAACGGGCTTGCGAGCCGGGCCGCCAGTTCGTCACAGAGGTCCAGCTTGTTGCGCAGCGACAGCTCGATGTTGATGCGCTCGATGCCGTCGGTGTAGTCGCCCAGGCGGGGAAGCGGAATGACCACGTCCTCGTTGATCTTGAACGCGTTGGTATGCCGGGCGATGGCGGCCGTGCGCGCCCGGTCGAGCCAGAACTTCTTGCGTGACTCCGCCGACACCGCGACGAAGCCCTCCGCGCCGCGTGCGTTGGCGATGCGAACCACTTCGGATGCCGCTTTCGCCACGGCATCGTCATCGTCGCCGGCAATGTCCGCCAGCAGCACCATCTTCGGCCGCCCATGGCGTTTCGCTTTCGTGGCATAGCCGACCGCCTTCACGTAGCGCTCGTCGAGATGCTCCAGGCCAGCCAGCACGACGCGCGCGGGAGCTTCCTTGGGCAGCGCATCGATGAAGGTCTTGATTTCGACAATCGCTGGCGTTGAATCGCGCACCTGCCCGAAGAATTCGAGGCAAACCGTGCGTATCGCCGACGGCATCGTGTGCAGGATAAAGCGCGCACTGGTGATGAGGCCGTCGCAGCCTTCCTTCTGGATGCCTGGCAATCCGGACAGAAACTTGTCGGTGACGTCCTTGCCCAAGCCCGCCTTGCGAAATGCCGTGCCCGGTATGGCCATCGTTTCGGTGCGCTTGACGGTCGTGCCGTCCGTTGCGAACCACCGGCACTCGAACGTCGCCTGCGCGGCGTCGTGAATCTTGCCAAGGTTGTGGTCGATGCGCGTGACCTCGAGCCACTCGGCCTCCGGCGTGACCATCCGCCACGATACGAGGTTGTCGAGCGCCGTGCCCCACAGCACCGCCTTCTTGCCGCCGGCGTTCATCGCGACATTGCCGCCGATGCACGAGGCGTCGGCCGAAGTCGGATCGACGGCAAAAACGAGGCCCTCGCGCTCCGCCGCCTCCATCACGCGCCGTGTGACTACCCCCGCGCCCGCGTCGATCGTTGCCTGCGGACGACCCTTTCCCGGCAATGCGACGAGCTCGACCGCCGACAGGCGTTCCAGTTTCTCGGTGTTGATCACCGCGGAGCGCGCATCGAGCGGAATGGCACCGCCGGTGTAGCCGGTGCCACCCCCGCGCGGAATGATCGTCAGGTCCAGTTCGATGCAGCCCTCGACCAGGCCGCGAACCTCGTTCTCGCTGTCCGGATAGAGCACGACGAACGGGTATTCCACGCGCCAGTCCGTGGCGTCGGTGACGTGCGACACGCGCGCCAGGCCGTCGAAGGCGATGTTGTCCTTGTCCGTGAAGCGGCCAAGCACGCGGCGCGTGCGGCGGCGCAGTTCCGTGGTCTGCGCAAAATTCGCGGCGAACCGGTCGACCGCAGCATTGGCGGCGTCGACCAGCTGCGTGACCTTGCCGTCGCGATCGGCATCCGTACCCGCGGACGCGGACTCATTTTCGCGGCGACGGCGATCAACCTCGCGCAACCGGTGCTTGAGCGCCGCGACCAGCAGCGCCAGGCGCTTGGGATTGTCGAGGAGATCGTCCTGCAGGTAGGGATTGCGCTCGACAACCCAAATGTCGCCGAGCACTTCGAACAGCATTCGCGCGGAACGCCCGGTACGGCGCTCGTCGCGCAATTCCTCCAGGACGTGCCACATCGGCAAACCGAGCAGCCGGATGACGATCTCGCGATCCGAGAACGACGTGTAGTTGTAGGGGATCTCGCGCAGGCGCGGCGCTTCGGCTTCCGGGTTCGTGAGGTCGACGAAGGCGTCGCTTATTGCATTCATGATCGGGGCATCGATGGTTCACGGTCCGCGCAATCTGTCATGTTACCGCAGCGCAGCATGCGTCGTGGCGGCACCGGTGCGCCGAAGTCCGCGCAGCTACACCGTGTCCATCCTGCGATATCCGATGGCTTCCGCAACGTGCGCTGTGTCGATGCGATCGCATCCGGCGAGATCGGCAATCGTGCGCGCCACCTTCAGCACGCGATGGTAGGCGCGGGCGGAAAGTGCGAGCCGCGTCATCGCCTTCGCGAGCAGTTCCTCGGCCGCGGCTTCGGGCACGCAATGCCGCGCGACGTCTGCGGGCTGCAGGCGCGCATTCACCATATTCTGCCGCGCGAGCTGGCGCTCCCGCGCGCGCTCGACCCGCGAACGGATTGTCGCGGATGCTTCACGACGTGCGTGCGCATGCTCCGGCTCGGCAACCGTGGTGTCGCAGCCAGGGCCGCGCGATGTCTGCTCCTTCAGCGCAAGGGATTCCGGCGCGACCGCAGGCACGCCGATGGCGAGATCGATGCGGTCGAGCAGCGGACCCGATACCCGCCAGCGGTAGCGCGCAACGCGGTCCGGCGTGCAGTGACAACGGCCGCTGGCGTGGCCGAGCCAGCCGCAGGGGCACGGATTCATCGCGGCCACGAGCTGGAACTGCGCCGGGAACGTACTCTGCCGCGCCGCGCGGGAGATGTGGATCACGCCGGACTCGAGTGGTTCGCGCAACGCCTCGAGTACGCGCCGCTCCCACTCGGGCAGTTCGTCGAGAAAGAGAACGCCGTGGTGAGCCAGCGAAATCTCTCCCGGCCGCGGATCGCTGCCGCCTCCGACCAGTGCCACGCCACTCGCTGTGTGATGCGGCGCGCGAAAGGGGCGCTCGCCCCAGCGTTGTGCGGTGAACCGGCCGGCGATCGACGCCACCGCGGCCACTTCGAGCGCTTCGGCTTCGCTCAGCGCCGGCAACAACGACGGGAGGCGCTGCGCGAGCATCGACTTTCCCGTGCCCGGCGGTCCGATCAGCAGCAGCGAATGCGCGCCTGCGGCCGCGATTTCGAGCACGCGCTTGGCTTGCGCCTGCCCACGCACGTCGGCGATATCGGGTCCTGAATGCTGCGGGACCGAAATGTCCGGAACGGCCTGTACGAGCGGCGCGCTTCCGGCAAGGTGAGCGCAAACGGCGAGCAGCGACGGCGCGCCGAAGATCGTCGCGTCGCGCACCAGCGCAGCTTCCCCGGCCGACGCGGCAGGAAGCACGAACGCGTGACCGTCGCCTTGCGCGGAGCGCGCCATCGCCAACGCGCCGCGTACCGGGCGCAGGTCGCCGGTCAGCGCCAGTTCGCCGGCGAATTCGTACTGCGGGAGCTGATTGGACGGGATCTGTCCGGTCGCGGCCAGGATGCCCAGCGCGATCGGCAAGTCGTAACGCCCGGACTCCTTGCGCAGGTCCGCCGGCGCCAGGCTGACCGTGACCTTGCGCGCCGGAAACTCGAAGCGCGAATTCTGCAGCGCCGCGCGGACGCGATCACGCGCCTCGCGCACCTCGGCATCCGGCAATCCGACGACAGAGACACCGGGCAGTCCACCGGCAATGTGCACCTCGACGGTGACGCGGGGCGCCACGACCCCGGCCAGCGAACGGCTTTGCACCATCGCGACCGCCATGGGATTGACTGCTTGAACGTCCGTGGCCGGAGCGCGAGCGCTCGCGCAAGCGCCGCCGATCAGTGCGCGGACGTCGGCGGAACGAACCGCGCTTCGAGCTCCGCTACGCGCGTTTCGAGCTGCTCCAGTTTCTCGCGGGTCTTCGCCAGCACGCGCGCCTGTGTGTCGAACTCTTCACGCGTCACGAGGTCGAGCCGCGCGAGCCCGCCTTGCAGCATGGCCTTGACGTTCTTCTCGATGTCGGCGGCGGGGCTCTCTTTTATCGCCTTGCCGATGCGCGCTGCCAACTCTTCCAGGGTCTGGGTATTGAAAGGTTGCATGAGGCGTCTCCGGAGTTGGGTGTCGCGACGAGTCTAGCAAAGGCGCAGGGCCGGGCGCGGTAGTCCGTTCGGATGACCATTTCCCCGCCGAAAATCCCCGTACGAATTGCCGCGCCAATAATGTGCGATTGCAACATCACGCGCACCGCATTGGTGCCGATCCGACTTGCTGGCTAGGTCTCAACTGCGATTTATTAAGCTAACCGATTGAACATTATAGGAATATTTTTGTGGCACATGAAATGCTGAATGTCGGTCGTAAGAACCGCCATTTTTTCCACAACCTCGCAAGGAATTTGCCATGATCATGAAGCCAGGCCTCCGCACCTCGGTCGTAGCCGCGGCATGCGCCGCGTTGTTGGCCGGCCCCGCGTTTGCCCAGACCCCGGCACCCGCACCCGCGGCCGCACCTGCTGCCGCGCCCGCCCCGCCGGAACCCGATTGGACGTTCACCGGGAACCTCGGCCTGTACAGCCAATACATATTCCGCGGCATCTCGCAGACCAACGAAAAGCCCGCGGTGCAGGGTGGATTCGACCTTGGTCACAAGAGCGGCTTCTACGTCGGCACCTGGGCGTCGAACGTCAGTTGGATCTCCGACGGCAACCCCAACGCGAGCGCGAGCTTGGAATGGGATTTCTACGGCGGCTACAAGTGGGCGCTGCCCGCGGACTTCGTGCTCGACACGGGTGTTCTTTACTACTGGTATCCGGGCTCCTACCCGAGCGATTACACGGTCCCCAACACGACCGAGCTCTACGTCGGCCTGGGGTGGAAGTGGCTGTCGGCGAAGTACAGCTACAGCATCAACAACAAGACCTTCGGCTTCCCCGATTCACGCGGGTCGGACTACTGGGAGCTCAACGCCTCCTACGACATCATCGACAAGGTCAACGATGTGTTCGGCAAGGTCACCATCTTCGGGCACGTCGGCAAACAGAAGTTCAAGAACAATGGGTTCTATGACTACGGCGACTGGAAGGCGGGCGTGTCGACCGAGATCTACGGCGTGACCGTAGGCATCTTCGGCACCGACACGAACGGCGAGACCGCGGCCTATACCAATCGCTTCAACAAGAACACGGCCGGCAGCCAATTCGTCGGCTACGTCCAAAAAACGTTCTGATGCACGACCCGCGCGGCGGCGACCACCGCTGCCGCGCCATCACGGGGACACCATGAAACTCGTTACCGCCATCATCAAGCCGTTCAAGCTCGACGAGGTCCGCGAGGCCCTCTCGGCGATCGGCGTGCAAGGGATCACCGTCACCGAGGTCAAGGGATTCGGCCGGCAGAAAGGCCATACCGAGTTGTACCGGGGCGCCGAATACGTCGTCGATTTCCTGCCCAAGGTCAAGATCGAAGCCGCGGTCAAGGACGACATGCTCGACCGCGTCATCGAGGCAGTCGAAAAGGCCGCCAACACCGGCAAGATCGGTGACGGCAAGATCTTCGTTTTCGACCTGCTGCAGGTCGTGCGCATCCGCACCGGCGAGACCGGTCCGGACGCACTGTAAAGGGATGACCATGAAAAAATTCTTCGTATTGATTGCCATGCTCGGGGCGCTGGGCCTCGCGCTGCCGGCAATGGCGCAGGACAAGGCCGCACCGGCTGCGGCGACCGAATCCAAGGCGCCTGCTCCTGCCGCCGCCACAACCGCGGCGCCCGCCGCGGCACCCGCCGCGGCGCCGGCGGCTGCGGAGGCTGCGCCGGCAGCGCCATCGCCGAACAAGGGCGACAACGCGTGGATGATCGTGGCGACGGTGCTGGTGATCATGATGTCGATCCCCGGCCTGGCATTGTTCTATGGAGGCCTCGTCCGCTCCAAGAACATGTTGTCGATCCTGATGCAGGTGTTCGTGGTGTTCTCGCTGATCGTCGTGCTGTGGGTCGTCTATGGCTACAGCCTCGCGTTCACCGAGGGCAGCGCGTATATCGGCGGATTCGACCGCGTGCTGATGTCCGGGATCTTCTCGGTCAAGGACGGCGTCGGATCGTTCTCCACCGCGGCGACGTTCAGCAAGGGCGTGGTCATTCCGGAGCTGCTTTTCGTCGTGTTCCAGGCGACGTTCGCGGCCATCACCGTGGCGCTGATCGTCGGCTCGTTCGCCGAACGGGCGAAGTTTTCGGCAGTGCTTTTGTTCGCCGTCCTCTGGTTCACGTTCGCGTACCTGCCGATCGCGCACATGGTCTGGTTCTGGCCCGGCCCTGACGGGATCAAGGACGCGGCTACGCTGGCATCCGAGTCCGCCAAAGGCGGATGGCTGTGGCAGAAGGGCGCGCTCGACTTCGCCGGCGGCACCGTCGTGCACATCAACGCCGGTGTGGCGGGCCTGGTGGGCGCCTACGTGATGGGCAAGCGGATCGGCTACGGACGCGACTCGATGGCCCCGCACAACCTGACGTTCACGATGATCGGCGCCTCGCTGCTGTGGGTGGGCTGGTTCGGGTTCAACGCCGGATCCGCGCTCGAAGCCGGTGACACCGCAGCACTCGCGTTCATCAACACGCTGGTCGCGACGGCCGCCGCTGTCCTCTCCTGGATGTTCGGCGAGTGGATCACCAAGGGCAAGCCGTCGATGCTGGGTGCCGCTTCCGGTGCGGTCGCCGGCCTCGTCGCGATCACCCCGGCGTGCGGTTTCGTCGGCGTCGGTGGTGCGCTGGTCCTGGGCCTGCTCGCGGGCGTCGTCTGCCTGTGGGGCGTGAACGGACTGAAGCGCCTGATGGGTGCGGACGACGCGTTGGACGTCTTCGGCGTGCACGCGACGGGCGGCATCCTGGGCGCCATGCTCACCGGTGTCCTCGCCGCGCCGAGCCTGGGCGGCCAGGGGATCTACGACTATGTCGCGAACAAGATCAGCGCCGACTACGACATCATGGGCCAACTCGTCATCCAGGGCACCGGCGTGCTGACGACGATCGTCTGGTCCGGCGTGGTCGCGTTCGTTGCCTACAAAATCGTCGACATGACCGTGGGACTGCGCGTGACCGAGGAACAGGAACGCGAGGGCCTCGATATCGCGTCGCACGGGGAATCGGCCTACCGCACTTGATGTAGTCGGGCAGAAGGTTATGCGCGGGCGGACTCTCTCCACCGCCCGCGCATAAGGTGAGGACAGGAACTCCTCAAACGTAGTTGCAGTTTTCTCCTCAGTGGCTTTGCGGGGCGCGCCCAAAGCGCGCCCCTCTTTTTTTCCTCTTTCGATTGCTCCACGCGGGGCAGGCCATCCGGTCCGGGCCCAGGTGTCGCCGGGCCCGTCGTCAGGTGCGCCAACGGCGCACATTCGCCCCCTGTGCGGCCACAACCTTTGCGACGGGCGCTCGATCCAGCGACTCCTCCGGCTACAATTTCGCATGATCTCCGTCGAGTATTGCCAGCTTCTCGCCCGCTACAACCACTGGATGAACGAACGGATGTACGCGGTCGTCGGCGAATTCAGCGTCGTGGAACGCACGCGCGATTCCGGTGCCTTCTTCGGCTCCATGCACCGGACGCTCAATCACATCCTGTGGGGCGACCGTATCTGGTTGTCGCGCTTCAAGAGCGAGGCCTACACGGTCCCTGCTTTCGGCGCCGACCTGTTTGCCGACTTCGCGGAGCTCGCGCGCGAACGCGCCGCGACCGACACCGCAATCCTCGACTGGGCGGGCCAGCTTTCGCCCGCATGGCTCGGCGGGACGCTCGAATACCGGTCGGCCTCCGATGGCAAGCTGCGCCGCCTGGCAAATTGGGTCGCTGCCACCCACATGTTCCAGCACGCTACGCATCACCGCGGACAGCTGGCGACGCTGATCAAGCAGGCGGGCAGGGACCCGGGCACGACGGACATGCCGTGGATGCCCGGCATTATCAAGGCGCTGGACTAGCGGGCTTCCGCTTTCTTCTTCTTGCGCGCCCGCGGATGGGCCGCGTCGTAGACCTTGGCTAGCGCCTGGAAATCGAGATGCGTATAGACCTGCGTGCTGGCTATCGACGCATGGCCCAGCATTTCCTGCACCGCGCGCAAGTCCCCCGAGGATTGGAGAACGTGCGACGCGAAGGAATGGCGCAGCATGTGCGGGTGCACGTGGCGATTGATGCCGCGCCGGATCGCGAGCGCCGCCAGCCGGCGCTGGATTTGCCGCGCCGCGATGCGGGTTCCGCGTGCACCGACGAACAGCGCGCTCTTGTCAACCGAGGGAATGGCGGCGCGCTCGGCGAGCCAAGTCCGGACGGCGGCCAGCGCCGCCGCGCCGACAGGAACGATCCGTTCCTTGGCGCCTTTTCCCCACACGCGAACTTCTCCGGTCACGAGATCAATCCGATCGACATCCAGTCCGGCCAATTCGGACAGGCGCAGGCCCGACGAATACGCAAGCTCGAACAGCGCATGGTCGCGTCGGCCCCAGATGTCGGTTTCGGCGCCGTCGACCAGTCGTACGGCTTCGTCCGGTGTCAGCGCGGAGGGCAGGTTTTTCGGGGACTTCGGCGGCTTGAGACCGATGCTCGGGTCGTCACTGTTCGCGCCATTGACGTCATTGAGGAACCGATGAAATGCGCGCCATGCCGACAGCAACCGCGCCAGGCTGCGGCCCGACAGGCCCCGGCCGTGCAGCGTCGCCAGCGCGCGCGCCAACTGCGCCCGGGTCAGTGCGGGAAGCGGCGTGTCACCTGCGTGAGCCGCCAGCTGCCGCAGGTCACCGAGATACGCGTCGCGCGTATGCGCGGGTCGGGTGGCGAGGTGCGTGGCGAAGGCGTCGAGCAACGCGGCGTTGCGCGCCGTATCCGATTTCGGAGGAGGCGCGACAACGGTTCGCTTGGTCACGGGCGTGGCGTCGTGGCGCCGGACCGCTAGGACAGCGGCAGGAAGCGCGCGGTGGCGACACTCGCCAATTCCGCGAGGCGCGTCTGGTACAGCGTGCCCATGCCGGCATGAAAACGCTGCGCGTCGGGACTGCCCAGTGCGAGGAGCCCGAACGTTTGCGCAGTGCGCAACGGCATGAACGCGAACGACTGCAGCGCGTCGCCGTCCTCGAACCACTCGCGCGACTCGTAGGCTGCGGCA
>Ga0207683_10000400_pt1 | contig 39804 bp, 44 predicted proteins | sample KBSM73metaG_FD_184333 | JGI IMG/M metagenome (GOLD analysis project Ga0207683, IMG submission 184333) | Miscanthus rhizosphere microbial communities from Kellogg Biological Station, Michigan, USA - KBS M7-3 metaG (SPAdes) (version 2) | ecosystem: Host-associated > Plants > Roots > Rhizosphere >... | reverse complement strand
AGCAGGCCGAACGCGCCGTGCGAGCGGTCGTGGAACGACTCGACGAAAACCGGCAAGAACGGCTCGACGTGCTGCTCGAGCCGAGGCTCGTGGTACGGCACACCACAGCGCCGGAGGTGCGCCAACCGGCCTAGAACATCTGCCAGTCCGACGCGCCGTCGGGCTGGTTGTAGATGCCCTTCGAGTTCTTGATGACAACAGGGTCACCGCTGCCGAAGTTGTCGTAGAACCACTTGGCGTTATCAGGGCTGATGTTGATGCAACCGTGGCTTACGTTCCGCTTGCCCTGGTCGCTGACCGACCACGGCGCGCTGTGCACGAAATTGCCACTGTTATCGATCCGGACGGCGAGTTGCACATTCAGCTTGTAGCCGTTGGCCGAGTCGACAGGCACGCCGTACGTCGAGGAGTCCATGACGATAGTGGGGAACTTCTCGAGCACGTAATACGTGCCATTGGGGGTCGTATGTCCGCCGGCCGCCATACCCATCGACACCGGGATGGTCTTCTCCACCTTGCCGTTACGTACGATCGTCATCTGATGCGTCGCGTCATCGATGGTGGCCACCAGCTGCTCGGGAACGGTAAAGCTCGACTTGGTGCCGCTTGCGTCGATGTTGACGACGGTGCCTGCGGGCCAGAAGTCCTGCGGCCGCCAGCGCACCTGGGTGTCGCTGGTCCAGTAGAACCGGCCCGGCACAGGCGGGACCGAAGAGATGTGGATCGCCTGCTCGGCCATCGCCCGGTCGGCGATCGGTCGCTGGAAGTTGATGTAGATCGGCTTGGCGGCTCCGACCTTGGAGCCGTTCGTCGGGTTGAACGTCGGCGGCGCGAACACCGGCTGCCCTGTGTACGGCGTCGGGTTCTGGCCGGCCGGCGTGCCCTCGGGGATCACGGTGGGTTGCGCGGCCGGAGGAGGCAGCAACGGGTTTGGCGGCGCGAACGGAGGCGGAGCCGGAGGAGCGGCCGGATCGGCTGGCGGCGGGACCGCGAGCGGATCCGCAGGCGGCGGGGCGAGCGGATCGACTGGCGGCGGGACCACCAGCGGATCGGCAGGCGGCGGGGCGGGCGCTGCGGCGGGATCGATGGGCGCCGGCGGCGGCGCAACATCGGGGTCAGCCAGCGCAGATGGGTTTCCGAGCGCCAGTCCACCGACCAGTCCGGCCGCGATTATCGCGGTGACTAGCCTCCCCCTCATCCGCATACGCATACGTCACCTCCAGTCACACCAACTCGGTCCAGTCTGGCACAGCGGGGACACCGGCTATCGCCCCGAAGGTGCCGCCTGGCCCTGAGCGACCGCTCGGCACACCACGCTGAGCTGCAGTGTTCATCGCCCCGCGGCGGCGAATGTTACTTCCTGCAGATTGCCTGAGGGACGTCGAACAAGCCTCGGGTAGCCGTCACAGCCGTCAGAGCCACCATTACGAGGGCCGTTGACGCGGCGATCATGAAGGCCAACCCGGCGCGCTCGTAGAGCAGCCCGCCCGACAGTGAGCCCGCCATGATGCCCACCTGGAACCCGGAGACGTACACGCCGGACGCGCCGTCCGGATCGTCGGGCGCGGTCCGCATGGCCACCGCCTGCAGCATCGGTGGCAGCGCCGTCGACGCCGCACCCCACAGCACGATCGCGGCGACCCCGACGATCAGGACGACCAGCCCCGCGGAGTGATCGAACGCCAGCGACGTCAACACGGCGAACGTCAACGCCAGTGCGGCCAGGCAGCCGACCACCGAGGCCTGGGGCCAGCGGTCCAGCGGGCGGGCCATCGCCGCCATCGAGATCAGGCCTGCGATCCCGAACGCGGCCAACAGCCAGGCCAACCGAGGGCCGTGCACACCGACGACGTCGCGGATGATCACGACGATGAATGTGTAGGAGATGAAGTGCCCGGTGACCCCGATCAGGGTCAGCGCCGTCAACGTGATCAGCCGACTGTTGCGGTGGTGTCGCACGCTGCGGCGGACGGTCGTCGCCTCGTCACGTGGCATCGTCATCCGCGGGAGAACAGCCCACGCGGCCACGGTGACCGCTGCGGCGGCGACCGAGACCAGCACGACGGCCAGCCGCCAACCCCACAGTTCGCTCATCGCCGCCGTCAGCGGGTTGCCTGCGACGAGCGCGAGGCTGGTGCCGACGTACACCGCGGCGGTGGCGCGGCCCGCATGCGTCGCGGGCACCAACCGAGCGCCGATGGGCGCGATCACCGACCACATCAATCCGTGGGTGAGCGCGCACAACACCCGACCCGAGGCGAGCATGGTGAAATTGGGTGCAAGCGCCGAAATCAGTTGTGACACAGTCAAACACACCAAAGTCAGCAGCAACGTGGTGCGCCGCGGCCAGCGGGCGGTGAAGCGGACCAGCGGAACGGTGGCCAGCGCGGCGACGAGTGCGTAGCTCGCGAGTAGCGTGCCCACCAACGCCTCGCTGACCCGCAGATCGGCGGCGATCGCAGCGAGCGCGCCCACCGGCACCATTTCGGCCGTCACGTAGACGAAAGCGGCTGCCGCCAGCACGCTCAGTTGCACGGTGACGTGCGGGGTCCAGGTATGAGCGGGCCTGGTGCGGCTGACGACGGTCATAGCAGGGCACCACCGTATCGACTCAGGATGGGAATTGCGCTAGAGCATGTTGTGAGCTGGTAACCGATCGCCGCCTATTCGAGAGAGGATTGTGATGGTCGACATTCCGAAGGGATACGAAACGCTTCTGGAGCGCCCGCTCTACGGGCACCTGGCCACTACCAGGCCCGATGGCAACGCACAGGTGAATCCGATGTGGTTCGACTGGGACGGCGAGTTGCTGCGGTTCACGCACACCACCAAGCGGCAGAAGTACCGCAACATCGAGGCGAACCCGCACGTGGCGCTGTCGATCAGCGATCCCGACGACCCGTACCGCTACCTGGAGGTGCGCGGGGTGGTGGAGGAGATCGTGCCCGACCCCACCGGCGCGTTCTACCTGCATCTCAACGACCGCTACACCGGCCCGCTCACAGAGCCGCCTGTAGACAAGGCCGACCGCGTGATCCTCGTCGTGCGACCGACCGGGTACAGCAAGCAGTGATTGTGGCGTTCAGCGTCAGCCCAACGGGCGGCGACACGAGCGTGGGAGCGGCCGTCGCCGAGGCGATCCGGGTGGTGCGCGCGTCGGGTCTGCCGAACGAGACCAACGCGATGTTCACGAACATCGAGGGCGAGTGGGATGAGGTGATGGCCGTCGTCAAGCAGGCCGTCGATGCGGTGGCCGCTGTCTCGGACCGGGTGAGCCTGGTACTGAAGGCCGATATCCGCCCTGGCTATACCGGCCAGCTCACCGCCAAGGTGCAACGCATCGAAGAGGCGCTCGGCGACTGAGGCCGCACCAAGCGCCCCCGTCTGGGGCCCGAACGTTCCTTACCGCTCGATTTTTCGCCGGCGTTTCGAGCGGTAAGGAACGTTCGCGCCCGCTGCGCGGACCATTTCGGCAGATGTCTCTTTAGGATCAGTCGAATCCGATTGACGAAGGAACCGTCGACGACCAGTACCGGCAAGACTCCGCCGACCGACCCGCTGACGACCAGCGAGCGTCGCGCCGTGCTGATCGCTGCCGCGATCCTGGTCGGCCTGATTGCGATCGGCGCGACGGTCTGGGCGGTCGTCACCAGCAGTTCGGGTGCCAATCGGTCCACCGATGAGTGCGTGACGGTGGCGGTGGCAAGTTCGATGGGTGGCGGTGTCGAGCATGCCTGCGGAGATGCGGCGCGTACCTGGTGCCTGGCCGCTTACGCGCAACAGAACCCGCACGCGCAGGCAGTCCAGGTCCAATGCCGAGGTGCCGGAATCCTGCCGTAACACCGCTGCACGGCGGTCACTGCGAATGGTTGGTCGTGTCGCCGCTGGCGAAACGGTCGATCTCACGTTCCAGTTGTGCACGGCGGATCCGATCAAGGCGGGAGCGCACCAGCGCGATTCCGGCGATCAAACCGAGGATCGCGCAACCCCCGATACCTGCACCGGCGCCGATAGCGTCGACAGCCGCCTGCGTCAGTGGTGTCGGTGGATCGACCTGCCTGCCGACATCGTTGAGCCAGAGATGGATCTCATCACCGTCGTTGACCGTACGGTCCGTGGTGACCCACTCCGCCCGCTCGATGTGCAATTCGCCGCCGCGGGCGCCGTCCGCGGCGCATGGCCACGTTGCCAGGACCACCGATGTGGTGGTGTGCGGCTCGTGTGGCGGGTTCCCGGTCGCCGCCACCGTCGCAGTCACCATGTGGCGCATCCGGGCCTGCGCGGCATAGAGCTGCGCGTGCGACCGGTACACCGCCCCACCCTGGGCGACGCTGACTGCGCACACGCCAAGCGCAAGCAGCATCGCGGCGAGGATCACGCAGGCTTCGACCCGATCGGTCCAGCGCAGTAGCAGGTTGCGGCCGAATGCGCGCGCAACCCATCGTTTTCGGCGACGAAGCACGAATTTGCGCATGGCGACTCCTGTAGCCGTGACTGGCACATGCGTCGACCGCTTGAATTCTGATCCGATTCTCGTCGCATTTCAACGGCCAATAATTTGCGTTGTTAAGTTCTCGGCGATGCCGGCGGCGCACCTTCACCGGGGAGGTTTGGACTTCGCCGGCAGTGCGGTCAAATGCGTTGGTTGACAACGTCATTGGCAGAGTGGCCGGTCGAGCTGTGGTGAACGTGTTCAGACCGCCAGATTCCCTGGAAATGGCTGTACGATCACTGCGCGAAAACTGTTGATCCGCCACCAGAATCCAGTAATTATCCTGTGCGGACCCGCCGAATGGTCGAAATGAAAACTTAACAATGGCTAATCCAGATGAAACGCGTTGAGCGTAAGAATTTGGCCACCTGATTTGGCGAATACGACCAACCGAAGGCGGCCTGTATGAATCCATATCCCGACTGGCTCAGCCCCGGAGACAATGCCTGGCAGTTGGTTGCGGCCACGCTCGTCGGCCTCATGAGCCTTCCCGGCATCGCGGTTCTCTACGGCGGCCTCGTACAGAAGAAGTGGGCGGTCAACACGATGCTGATGGCCTTCACCGGCTTCTCCCTCGTGCTTGTCGTCTGGGTGCTTTGGGGCTTCAAGATGGGCTTCGGCGAACCGCTGAAGCTCGGCCCTGGAATCCTGCAGGCCGCCGTGGGCAAGCCACGATCGATCGTGGGCACCGAGAATCAGCACCAGGCGGTCATCCCCCTGCTCGACGGATTGATGCCCCAGTTCAAGTTCTCCGAGACGACGTTGGCCTACTTCCAGTTCGTCTTCGCTGCGATCACGCCGCTGCTGTTCCTTGGCAGCGTGATCGGCCGGATCAACTTCAAGGTGTGGCTGATCTTCGTGCCGCTGTGGTCGACGTTCGCATACTGTGTCAACGCGTTTCTGGTGTGGGGCGGTGGTTTCTGGGCACAAGCGCACGCCGGGGTCAGCAGCCTGTTCAGCACCGGCGTGCTCGACTACTCCGGCGGGTACGTCATTCACCTGGCCGCCGGCACCACCGGGTTCGTCGCCGCCGCGGTGATCGGACCCCGACTGGCGCGTGACCGCGAACGGGCGGTGCCGAACAACCTGCCGATGGCCGCCGTCGGCGCCGGCATTCTTTGGTTGGGCTGGAACGGGTTCAACGGCGGCGACCCCTACTTCTCCGGTGCCAACGCGTCGCTGGCCGTACTGAACACCAACGTCGCCACCGCGGTGGCACTGCTGACATGGGTGATCTGGGACATCTTCGCCAGTCGCGAGCGCAAGCCCACCTTCCTCGGCGGTGTCAACGGCATGATCGTCGGCCTGGTGGGCATCACGCCCGCGGCCGGCTACGTCAACACGTTTGGCGCCATCATCATCGGCGCGGTGGCCTCGTCGCTGGTGTGGATGTCGTGGAACTGGCTGGGCCGCACCCGGTTGTTCAGCAAGGTCGATGACACACTCGGTGTCGTCCACACCCATGGCGTGGCCGGGCTGATCGGCGGCCTGCTGGTCGGCGTGCTAGCCGACCCGCACGTGGTCATCTATCTGGGTAACGGCAAGGACGTCAACGACGTCACCGCCTCCGGCTGGCTGTGGGGCCACCATCCCGCGCAGATCCTCGTGCAACTCTGCGCGGCGCTCACGATCATCGTGTGGGACGCCCTCGTCACCGTGGCCATCCTGAAGTTCCTCGGCCTGTTCATGAAACTGCGTGCGCCCGAAGAGGTTCTGGTCGAGGGCGACATCGCCGTGCACCAGGAGGAGGCGTACCCGGACGAGACGCTCATCGGCGGGCGACTGGACGCGGAAGGCGCGAGGGTCTGACGCCATGAAGCTGATCACCGCGATCGTCCAGCCCTTCACCGTCACTGACGTTCGCGCGGCCGTCGACGAGGCCGGCGTCCATGGCATGACGTTCAGCGAGGCGAAGGGGTATGGACGTCAGAAGGGCCACACCGAGGTCTACCGCGGTGCCGAGTACCAAGTCGACTTCATCCCCAAGGCGCGCATCGACGTGGTGGTCGAGGACGACCACGTCGACGCCGTTGTCGAAGCAATCATCGGTGCGGCCCGCACCGGCAAGATCGGTGACGGCAAGGTCTGGGTGACCGCGGTCGAGTCGTTGGCCCGGGTGCGCACCGGGGACAAGGGCGCCGAAGCATTGTGAGCGCCCCGTCTGGCGCCGAACGTTCCTTACCGCTCGAATTTTCGCCGATTTTTCGAGCGGTAAGGAACGTTCGCCAGGTCGCGACGGCCGCTAGGAGCGCACCAAGCGGGCGATGGCCGCCGACGCCTCGGCCAGCTTGGCGTCGGCCTCGTCGCCGCCCTCAGCGACGGCCTGCGTAACGCAATGGCCGAGGTGCTCCTCGAGGAGGCCGAGTGCCACCGACTGCAGAGCACTGTTGACGGCGCTGATCTGGGTGAGGACGTCGATGCAGTACTTGTCCTCGTCGATCATCTTCGCGATGCCGCGGACCTGGCCCTCGATCCGGCGCAGCCGCTTGGCGTAGTTCTCTTTCTGCTGCGAATAACCGTGTGCGGCAGTCATTTCAGCCTCCCAGCATCTGCTTCATCTGGCCGATCTCGGCTTCCTGCGTGGTGACGATGTTCGTGGCCAGCGACTTCGCATCCACATTGTCGCCGTTGGCGAGCTCCGCCTTGGCCATTTCGATCGCTCCCTGGTGGTGGCTGATCATCGACTCCAGCCACAGTTTGTCGAACTCCGCGCCGTTGAGCGACTCAAGCTTGGCCATGGTCGCGGCGTCGACCATGCCCTGCATGGTGCTGCCGTGGCCGCCATGCCCCGAATCACTGGAGGTGGGATTCCCTGTGCCCTCTGTCCACTGCACCAGGAACACCTTCATGACGTTGATCTCCGGCTGCTTCGCGGCCGAGATCTGGTTGGCCAGGGCGATGAGTTCGGTATTGGTTGAGCGATCCGGTACGAGCGCCGACAACTCCACCGCCTGCTGGTGGTGCGGGATCATGTTGGTGGCGAAGGCGACATCGTCCGGGTTGTAACCGGCCGGCTGCCCGGTGATGACAGGCTGGTCCGTCTGGGGCTGGGCGGTGCGGGCGTCCGAAGCCTGGCCGCTGCACGACGCCAGCAACAGCGCGGCGGCCAGCGCTGCTATCGGACGGGGCATCGGCGCCATGCTTCGAGGGTACCCCGTGGGGGTATGGTTAACGGTTTGGCCTGTCGAAACGCCGACGGCATACTGAAACCTATGCCCTCAGACTCCCCCGATATGAAGCCCCGCAGCCGCGACGTCACCGACGGCCTTGAGAAGGCCGCCGCCCGCGGAATGCTGCGGGCGGTAGGCATGGACGACGACGACTTCGCCAAGCCGCAGATCGGTGTCGGGTCGTCGTGGAACGAGATCACACCGTGCAACCTCTCGCTGGACCGGCTGGCCAAAGCCGTCAAGGACGGGGTTTTCGCCGCGGGCGGCTACCCGATGGAGTTCGGCACCATTTCGGTGTCGGACGGCATCTCGATGGGCCACGAAGGCATGCACTTCTCGCTCGTCTCCCGTGAGGTGATCGCCGACAGCGTCGAGACGGTCATGCAGGCCGAACGCCTGGACGGCTCCGTGCTGCTGGCGGGGTGCGACAAGTCGCTGCCCGGCATGCTGATGGCCGCCGCGCGGCTCGATCTGGCCAGCGTCTTCCTCTATGCCGGCTCGATCCTGCCCGGCATCGCCAAGCTGTCCGACGGCACCGAGAAGGAAGTCACGATCATCGACGCGTTCGAGGCCGTCGGCGCCTGCTCACGCGGGCTGATGTCGCGTGAGGACGTCGACGCGATCGAGCGCGCGATCTGCCCCGGCGAGGGTGCCTGCGCCGGCATGTACACCGCCAACACGATGGCTTCTGCGGCAGAGGCGCTCGGCATGTCGTTGCCGGGGTCGGCCGCTCCTCCTGCGACCGACCGGCGACGCGACGGCTTCGCCCGCCGCAGTGGTCAGGCCGTCGTCGAACTGCTGCGCCGCGGGATCACCGCTCGCGACATCCTGACCAAGGAGGCGTTCGACAACGCGATCGCGGTGGTGATGGCGTTCGGCGGGTCGACCAACGCGGTGCTGCATCTGCTGGCCATCGCACACGAGGCGAACGTGAAGCTGTCGCTGGAGGACTTCACCCGCATCGGCAACAAGGTGCCACATCTGGCGAACGTCAAACCCTTTGGCCAGCATGTGATGACGGATGTCGACCGCATCGGTGGCGTTCCTGTCGTGATGAAGGCGTTGCTGGATGCCGGTCTGCTGCACGGTGATTGCTTGACGGTGACGGGCCAAACGATGGCGCAGAACCTCGCGCACATCGCGCCGCCGGACCCCGACGGCAAGGTGCTGCGGGCTCTGTCAAACCCGATCCACCCGACCGGTGGCATCACGATCCTGGGCGGGACGCTCGCTCCAGAGGGCGCCGTGGTGAAGTCGGCAGGCTTCGATTCGGATGTGTTCGAAGGCACCGCAAGGGTTTTCGAGCGTGAGCGCGCGGCGCTGGACGCGCTCGAAGACGGCACCATCGCTGCGGGCGACGTCGTGGTGATCCGCTACGAAGGCCCCAAGGGCGGGCCGGGCATGCGCGAGATGCTCGCCATCACCGGCGCGATCAAGGGTGCAGGCCTCGGCAAGGACGTGCTGCTGATGACCGACGGCCGGTTCTCCGGCGGCACGACCGGGCTGTGCGTCGGACACATCGCGCCAGAGGCCGTCGACGGCGGACCGATCGCGTTCCTTCAGGACGGTGACCGCATTCGACTCGACGTGGCCAATGGCACGCTCGATGTGCTGGTCGATCCGGCCGAATTCGAGGCACGCAAGGCAGGTTTCGAGCCGCTTCCCCCCCGCTACACGACCGGTGTGCTGGCCAAGTACACCAAGCTGGTGGGCTCAGCCGCCGGCGGCGCCGTCTGCGGCTAGCGTTCGCCTACTGTCATTGGGGCGCGGCGCTGTCGGCCGGAGTCAGCGAGATCGGCAGCCAGTAGGTTCCTGGTCCCTCACCCGGACACCCGACACCGGTCACCGTGAAGGTCCGCTCTCCGGAGAAGCTACCGTCGCCGTTGGGCTTGAGGAAGTCCGACCGGAAGGAGTCCACGGTGCCGCTGGCGCCGGTTGGATCGCAGTGGAACGGATAGTCACCGCTGGACTCCCAGCGGTCGTTGTTTTCACATGTAGTCGTAAAGCGCGGGGGCGTTGGGGTTTTCGACAAGTTTGGTTTCCCGCAGCCAATGGACGACACAACCGTTCACGTCGCAGTGCGTGGTGAACAATCCCAGCTGGGTAGCGGAGTCCGACGGCGTCGGCATTCCGTTGAACATTTGGTGCGCGTGGTCGAGGAATGCGTTGTAGTAACCATAGATCGGCACCGGCTCGGCTCTGTCGGCGTGAGCGACGGGTGACGAGGCGAGCGCCGAGCACGCCGCAAAGACGGCTACGGACACTGCTGTTGACTTCATGTGCGGCTCCTCCCGTCGACCTGGATAACACATCAATGAGGTCATCTGTCGCCGAATCGGCGATAGACCGCAGCCGTCTCGACGAGCGACAATAGGACTGCAACTCCTCTGCGGGAGGACGGTGAGAAATGTGGAGAACGTCGTGCTCCCTTGGTCCGCTGTTGATGGCGGTTTGCGGTTCACTGCTCTGCAGCGCACCCGCGGCCGCGGATCCGGTGTACGACGACGGGTCGGCCGAGTCGGTCGTCAATGACCTGAAGGCCCAGGGCTACAACGTCGTAATCAAACTGGTTGACCGGTTACAACACCAAGTCGCTTTCGGTCTGCCGGGTATCGAATATAAACAACCCTGGCCAGTGGGACCCACCCCCGGGCACCTTCACCACGGTCTACGTCGACGTGTCCTGCCCCAACCACGACTACGACTGAGCGGCGACCGGCCGGGTAGCCTGCGGGCCGCGAACAGGCGAAGTGCCCTGTCCACCAACGACTTCCCCGACCGCAGCGCGACGTGTCGCCCGCCCATCCAGAACCGGGACCGCATGCCGTCGCGAACGAGAAGCAGATCGTCGCGGCGCTGCGGGCTGGGGCGGAGACGGCGCCCTGGTCACGCTGACCGTCAGGCTGGCTTCAACATCTTCATCGTGAAGCGCGACGTGACGCCCTTGACTCGCGGGATGGTCATGACGCGCCGGCTCAGGAAGATCTCATACGCCGGCAGGTCGGCGACCGCGACCCGCACGAAATAGTCGGGACTGCCGAACAGTCGGCGCAACTCGACGACCTCCTCGGCTTCGGTAAGCGTCCGCTCGACGTGCTCGACAGTGTCCGCATCCTGAGCCTCCAGGGTGACGTCGAGGAGGACCTCGACAGATCGACCGACAGCCGTGGCATCGATCACCGCCCGGTAGCCCCGGATGACGCCGTCGGCCTCGAGCCGTTGGACGCGCCGCAAGCAAGGCCCGGTAGTGAGCCCGATGCGGTGAGCGAGCTCGACGTTCGTCAACCGGCCATCGCGCTCCAACTCGGCGATAATTGCGCGATCTACCTTATCCATAAGCAGATCATTGCACTGACAGCTACCTGCAGAGCAATACTTGCAACCACATGGCGGGGGTTTTGCGAAACCATTGATGCGTGCAGCAAGACACTCGACAGCAGGTCATTGCCGGCATCCGCGATTCATTCTCGGCGGGGTTGGGCATCTTCCCCCTCGGCATTGCGCTCGGTCTGCTGGTCATTCAGGCCGGCCTGCCGTGGTGGCTCGCCCCGGCGCTGTCCCTGTCCGCCTTCGCCGGCTCCCTCGAACTGTTGCTGGTCGGCATGATCGCCGCCGCCGTGCCATTGGCCGCGGTCGCGCTGACCACGCTGGTCGTGAACTTCCGCCACGTTTTCTACGCGTTCTCGTTCCCGCTTCACCTGGTACGCAACCGATTCGCGAAGGCGTACGCCGTATACGCAATGATCGACGAGGCGTACGCCGTCAGTGCTTCGCTGCCCTCGGCGCAGCGTTCGGCCCCCCGGTTGTTGGCGATGCAGATCGCGTGCCAAACGTACTGGATCGGCGGGGGTTTCGTCGGTGTCGCGGTAGGGGCCGCGCTACCCGCGCCGATCAAGGGGCTGGAATTCTCGCTGTGCGCACTGTTTACGGTGCTCGTGCTCGACGCGTTCCGCTCCCGTCGGGAGATTGCACCAGCGTTGCTCGCCGCGGCCAGCGTATCCGTCGCGCTCGTGCTGACACCGAAGGTCGCCCTGTTCACCGCATTGTTGTTGTTCGTCGCACTGCTGGTTGCCCACCAAGCCCTCGGCGCCCGTAGACCCGCGAGGGAGACCGTCGATGCCTGACACTTGGTACCTCGTCGCCGTCCTCGCGATCGTCTTCACCATCACGCTCGCCCTACGGGCCGTGCCATTCGCGGCGCTGCGCATGCTGCGCAATTCGACTATCGTGCAACAACTCTCGGTATCGATGCCCGTCGGCATTCTTGTGATCCTCGCTGTGGCCACATTGCACACAACGATCAGCGCCGAACCGCGAGCCACACTGGCCGCGCTGCTCGCCGTCGCGGCCACCGTGGGCATTCACCTCACGTGTGGCCGCCGCACGATCCTGAGCGTCGGGCTCGGTACCGCCGTCTACGTCGTTCTGGTGAACGCGTTTTAGCGGCGAGCACTACTCGGCGGGCTCCTTGACCATCGCCACCGCGAAGCCGTCCCAACCCTTGGTGCCCACCGTCTGGATCGCCGCCGCCTCCAACCGCGGATTGGCGCCCATCATCTCGAGCATGTCGCGCACCGCGCGGGCCTGCAGGTCGTCGGGCGCCGGGTCGAGAACGCGTCCGAACCGAGCGATGTTGTCCACCACGATGATCGAACCCGGCGCGCCGAGTTTGATCGCCCACTCGACATAGGCGACGTTGTTCTCCTTGTCGGCGTCGATGAAGATGAGGTCGAACGGTTCGCGTCCTTCCAGCGTCGGGAGTGTGTCCAGGGCTGCGCCGACGATCACCTCGACACGGTCGTCAACGCCGGCGCGCGTGAAGTTCTGCCGCGCCACCTCGGCGTGCTTGGGCTCGAACTCGAGCGTGACGACCTGGCCGCCAGGACCGACGGCGCGGGCCAGTTGGATGGCGCTGTAACCCGCCAGTGTGCCGATCTCGAGCACACGGGTGGCGTGCATCGCCTTCGCGAGAAGGAACAACAGCTTGCCGTGTTGGGCGGAGACCTCTATCGCCGGCATGCCTGCGGCGGATTCCGATTCTCGCGCAGCCGTCAGCGCATCATCTTCGGTGTCCAGCACCCGGTTGAACAGTTCGTCGAGCGCCTTGGGATCCGGCTCTGCCACACGACAAACGTTACCGAACACCTTCTTTGGCGTAAACGACGCGCAAGACGTGGGCAACCTCGGGGCCCATCACCACCTCGGCGAGTTCGCAGAACGTCGCGATGAACTCCGGCCCGTGCGGCGGTTCGGCGTCACATAGGTGGTGAGCTATCTCGTGCAACGCCACCAGCTCGCGCAATGCCCACGTCGAGCGACGGTCGGGCACCGCGATGGTGGCGCCGTCGGCGGTGCGTTCGTAGTGGGCGGCAGAGCCGCCGCGTCGGGGCCGCACGGTCAGCGCGCCGGCCGCACGCCAGCGTGCCCGCACGGCGGGGAGGGCGAGCACGTCGTCGACGTAGCGCTGCACCGACGACGCCGACGCGAACCGTCCCTCCGGCGGCAGCGTCAGCTGCGTGCCGAAGAACTCGACGACGCGGTTGCCGTGTTCGGCCGCGCGATCGAACAGCGTTCGAACGAATTCCTCAGCGGCATAGACCTTTGCCCGCTGCGTGTCGCGTGGCGTCACTTCTCCAATGCGGAGCGGGCGCCCGCCAGCTCTGGGCTGCTGCCCAGCCGGGCCCGGCGACCGGCCTTGTCACCCGCACGTCGTGCGGCAGACGAGTAGCCTGCCGTCGCGCTGACGGCCCGCCAGGTGCCGCGAGCCTGCGAACTCTCGCGGTAAAAGTCCTTCAGCTCGATGTCCTTGTTCCGCAACGCGATAGCGGTGCCGGTACGGCTGTCGCGGCCCCTGGTGGCTTCGCGCTGCGCCTGCTCACGCGCCTCGACCAGTCGCTGGCCGATGCGGGCGCCGAAGGCCAGCTGGAAGTTGATCCGGGCGGTGATCGTCGGCGTCGGTCGGTGTGCTCCCGTCGAGATGTAGGCCTCCGACGCCCGCACCATCTGCAGCACCAGGCTGGCGTACAGCGCGTGGCTGGCGTCGATGTCCTCGGCGAAGCCGTACGCGTAGACGAACGTCGAGTTCGATGCGACGTCGCACTTCACGTCGTTGGCGTGGGCGATCACGGTGAAAAGCTGCACGTAGGTGCGTAACCCGCGGGCACCCGCGTTGCCGATGGTGATGGTGCGCTGCACGGGCGTCTCCGCTTTGGTGCGCTTGTCCGAATGGGCGCGCGCGACCGCGAGATCAATCGACGTCGCCGTGGCCAGCCGTTGCGCGGCGGCCATGAACGCGTCGGCCTCGTGCTGGTTGTCGGTGCCCTCGGCCTGGCGAAGCAGCGCGGCGATGCGAGCCAGCATCTTGTCGTCAGTCATGCCGCCAGAGTAGGGCTATTGCCCGACAAACACGCCGAGCGCCGTGACAACCTGTGGAGAAAGCGGCGACGGTTTGGTCAGGTTGGCGATGCTGTCGCTGGGATCGTCGTGCAGCACATGGTTGACACCGCGCAGTTCGACGACCTTGAGCGCGGTGTGTTTGAGTGCATCGATCAGCGGTTTCTCGGTGTCGCACTTGGCCTGGCTGTCGGTATCGGAACACGTCAACAAGACCGGAGTGCCGGCGGGCACCTTCGCGGCGAGCGCCAGGGGATCGATCTTGTCCGTCTCGGCGACGGCCCTCACGTTGCCCGGGTTGACGATGGCATTCAACCCCTCCGGCAGCTTGGCGGGCGCGGTGCCTTTGGTCCGCACTTCATCGACCGCGGCCAGCCACGCCGCCAGCGTCTGCGGGCTCGCGTCGCCGCGCACCCGGTTGGTGATGATGTCGAGGTAGCGGCCGGGCAGCGGCTGAAACAGGCCCAACGAGTGGACCCTTGGCGCGCCGGGCGTGGTGTCGGCGGCAAGCGTCATCGCGTGGATGGCCCCCTCGCCATGGCCGTAGACCGAGATGCGCGCCTTGTCGGTGCCGGGCTGATCGGCGAGGTAGCGAATCGCGGCCTCGGCGCCCTTGGTGTATACGGCGCTGACGACGTCGTTCGGCCGGGCGTTGTACGGCCCAAGGCCGGTCTTGCCGGTGCCGACCTTGTCGTAGCGCAGGGTCGCGACGCCGAGACCCGAAAGCTGTTCGGCCAGTTGACGCATGTTGCCGATGGGGCCGACGACGGCGTTGTCGCCGTTGCGGTCGGTCGGCCCGCTTTCGGAGATCAGCAGCGCCGCGGGTGCCGGGCCTGCGCCCTTCTGGTGGTGGTAGGTGCCGCGGATGGTCAGGCCGTCCGCGACGAAGCTGACGTCGTCGTCGACCCAGGGATGCTCCTCAGAAGAGCAGCCGGCCAGCGCCAGCACCAGCGAAACGGCCAGCACGACAATGCGTTTCAAAGGCGGACCTCGATCCATGACGCGACGTCGTCGAGCACCACCGCACGTTCGGGCTCATTGAACACCTCGTGGTACAGCTCCGGGTAGACCTTCAGGTGCACATCAGTGGAACCCACGCATTCGACCAGGTGCTTGCTGCCCTCAACAGGGATCAGCTTGTCCTGCTCACCATGCACGACGAGCAGCGGCGCGGTCAGCGCACCGGCGCGCTGGGGCATGGTCTCGCCGACGCCGAGCAGCGCGCGGGCGATACCGGCGGGCAGCTTGCCGTGGTGGACCATCGGGTCGGCGTTGTACGCGGCGACCACATCGGGGTCACGCGATACCGCGTCGGTGGGTAGCTCTTCGACGGGCAGGCCGGGCACGACCTTGCCGAGCAGCTTGGCCGTGAACACCATCACCGGCGACACCGCGTCCTGGGCGTCGACGGCCGGGCCGGACAAAACCATCGCGGTGTAGTCGTCGGGGTGCTCGACGCCGTAGGCGAACACGATGCCGCCACCCATGCTGTGTCCCAGCACGACGCGCTTCAGTCCCGGGTGGTCGGCGGCTGCGATGCCGACAAGCGTGTGGAAGTCGGCGGTGTATTCGGAGATGTCGCGCAGGTACACGCGCTTGCCGCCGGAACGGCCGTGACCGCGGTGGTCGAGCGCGTAGGTGATGAGGCCCGACTCACCGAATCTCTTGGCGACATGGTCATAGCGACGGGCGTGCTCGGCGTAGCCGTGCGCCAGCACGACGAGCCCGCGCGGGTCGGTGTCCGGCGTCCACACGTCGTAGACGATGCGCACGCCGCCGACACCGTCGAAGGTGCGTTCGGTGCGGGTTGTGACCATCAGGGGAGAGTAGCGAGTGCTTGTCGGTCGGTCTGCGTAAGCTCGGCCACGTGACCGTCCTCGCCCACGAAACCGATGACGAGTTCCTGCTCAAAGCCGAGCCCCACCGGCGCGAGTTGCTGGCGCACTGCTACCGGATGACCGGCTCACTGCACGACGCCGAAGACCTGGTGCAGGAGACGTACCTGCGGGCGTGGAAGGCCTATAGCGGCTTCAAGGGTCAGTCTTCGCTGCGGACGTGGCTGTATCGGATCGCCACCAACACGTGTCTGACGGCACTGGACTCGCGGCAGCGCCGTCCGCTGCCGACGGGGTTGGGTGCGCCGAGTTCGGACGCGGCGGGTGAGCTGACGGAACGCAGTGAGGTGCCGTGGCTGGAGCCGCTGCCCGACGATGCCTCCGATCCGTCGAACGTAGTCGGGTCACGGGAGTCGGTGCGCCTGGCGTTCGTGGCGGCACTGCAGCATCTGTCGCCGCGGCAGCGGGCGGTGCTGGTGTTGCGTGACGTGCTGCAGTGGAAGGCCGCCGAGGTCAGCGACGCGATCGGTGCGTCCACGGCCGCGGTCAACAGTCTGCTGCAGCGGGCGCGGGCACAGCTCGAGGCGGTCGGCCCCAGCGAGGACGACGAGTTGGCTGAACCCGATTCGCCGGAGACCAAGGACTTGCTCGACCGCTACATCGCGGCGTTCGAGGCGTACGACATCGACGAGCTGGTGAAGATGTTCACCGACGACGCGATCTGGGAGATGCCGCCGTTCGACGGTTGGTACCAGGGGCCCGAGCAGATCGTCACGCTCACCCGGGTCCATTGCCCCGCCGAAGGCCCAGGCGATATGCGCTTCATCCGCACGACCGCCAACGGACAGCCGGCGGCCGCGCTGTACATGCTCAATCGGGAGACCGGCAAGCACGAGGCGTTCCAGCTGCACGTGCTCGACATCAAGGGCGACGGGGTGTCACACGTCGTGGCGTTCCTCGACACCGCACTGTTCGACAAGTTCGGCCTGCCCGCTGCGCTCTAGGCGCCGAGTGGCACGCTCTCGGGATATTGGTCAGACGATGATCTGTGGGCGGTAAACGTCGATCCAAACCGCCAAATCCAGCGCGCGCTCCATCTTCGCCCTGTCCCGCGGTTCAATGAGCTCCGGTTCCAGTGAGGCGACCGCGTCCAGTACCGTCCGGTCGACGAGACCAAACAGTGCATCGTCGGCCGAGCCGAGCAAATCCTTGATCTGCTCCTGGAGGGCGGCACCGTACTTCGGATCCGACGTCGACGGGTACGGGCTCTTGACGCGCTTCACCACTGAGTCAGGCAACACGTCGCGGGCTGCACCGCGCAGGAGGCTCTTTTCCCTGCCGTCATAGGTTTTCAGCGCCCACGGGGTGTTGTAGACGTACTCGACGAGCCGGTGGTCGCAGAACGGAACGCGGACCTCCAGCCCCACCGCCATGCTCATCCGGTCCTTGCGGTCCAACAGGATCCGCACAAACCGGGTCAAATGCAGATAGCTCATCACACGCATGCGGTGGGTGAACTCGTCTTCCTCTTCGAGTCGAGCCACCTCGGCCACCGCGTCGGTGTAGCGGTCGTTGACATAGGCGTCTAGGTCCAGGACCGAACGCAGCGCCGGCGTCAACATCTCACTGGCTCCATCGAGGGGCGAATTACCGATCGCGATCCACGGGAAAGCGTCTGTCTTCTGCACCGCCGGATCATGGAATTGCCGGTATCCACCGAAGATTTCGTCTGCTGACTCCCCGGACAGCGCGACGGTCGACTGTTCGCGAATCGCCTTGAACAGCAGGTAAAGCGAAGCATCCATATCGCCGATACCCATCGGCAGGTCACGGGCTGAGACAACCTTGCGGCGGATGTTCAGGTCGGCGAGCTGATTGTGGTCGAGGACGATGTCGGTGTGGTCAGAGCCGACATGCTCGGCCACCTCGTGCACGTACGGGGTGTCCATGGTCGGGCGCATGTCATTGGCTTTGAAGTTCAGCGCCTGGTCGACGAAGTCGACGGCGAACGTACGCACCGGCTCGGTCAGTTCGCGCGCCGACAGCGCTGTGATCGCGCTGGAGTCCAAACCACCGGATAGAAGCACGCATTCCGGAACGTCCGCGACCAACTGACGGCGAACGATGTCATCGAGCAGAGCACGCACCCGCGCTACGGTCGCGTCCTGGTCGTCGGGATGCAGCTTCGATTCCAGCCGCCAGTAGGTCCGCTCACGGACGCCGTTCTGGTCAACTGTGACTATGGTGCCGGGCTCCACCTCCTGCATGTTCTTCCACACAGCGTGCTTCGGTGTCTTGACCTGGACCATCATCTCGCGCAGGCCGTCGATGTCGACGATTCGCTCGGCGAGGGGATTGGCCAGAATCGCCTTCGGCTCCGATCCGAACAGCACACCGTCGGGTGTGGGATAGAAGTAGAACGGCTTGATGCCCATGCGGTCGCGGATCATGACGAGCTTGCGCACTCGCGAGTCCCAGATGGCGAACGCGTACATGCCATTGAGCCGATCGACAAGTGCCTCACCCCACTGCAGGTAGCCGCGCAGCACCACCTCCGTATCGCTGGAGGTCGCAAACCTCTCGCCCCGTTTCACCAAGTCGTCGCGCAGTTCTTTGAAGTTGTAGACCTCGCCGCTGTAGACCATCACGACGTCACCGTTGGGCGTGGACACCGACATCGGCTGAGCACCACCGGGGATGTCGATAACCGCCAGCCGACGGTGGCCGAAGGTCGCGTTCTTGTCAGACCAGACGCCCGACGCGTCCGGTCCTCGGCACGACATCGTCTCGGTCATCGCGTCGATCAGCGCGCGCTCTTGCATTAGATCCCGATCGAAAGCCACCCATCCCGTGATGCCGCACATGTAGTCAACTCCGTGTTTCAGATATGTAACTCCATTGATAGCCTATATAAATCTCGGGCGCATCCACAGAAGCTGATACACAGGACCCTGCCAGGTTGACCGAGGTGATCCTGCGCCGAACCCCATTGCCATATCGGAATAACCTCGACAAGAGTCGAGAAAAGACGTCATCTCACGCAGGGGACGGCACCGGCGGCCATCAGCGTGAGGTTCGCAGGCGTCGCCGCTTCATTGCCAGTGGCTGTCGCCGGCACGGCGGTGGGGATTGGCTTTTCGCTCGTTGCGGTGTCCGATGTGGAGGCGAGCCTGTCGGCGTAATCGGCGGTGTAAGAATCGGTGCCGACGGTGAGGAGCACGGTGTCGGGGGCGACGGCGTCGGATGCGATGGCGCTGAGGCCGAGGTTGTCGGCGAGTTGCTCGGCGGCGGACCGCGCACCTGTCCCGTAGGCGATGCTGCTCGCGGCTCTGATCGAGCGGGCGGTCCTGATCGTGCCTTCCGTGAATTGCGTACTCGCCAAAGCTTTTCGGACGGCCAGGACCTTCTCGCCGTGGCCGGAAGCATCGATCACGTCGAGTACGACGCGATGACCAATGGGGTCCGGGCCCGCCCAGGGATGAGTAGAGGCGAGGACGTTTTCTGTTGATACGGGTGTGGAGGTGCTATCGGAGGCCAAGAGGCTGTGCACGATTGATCGGATAGTCGTTGTGTCGATGATGTTGACATCTTCACCGTCGGGCAGCGTGCGAAAATCGTTGACCGGCAACGTGTAGAACACGACCGATCTATCGATTGCCGCGGACGCGTACGGAATCACGCCCGGTAGATCGAATCCGGCGTCGACGGCGACGTTCTGCCGCGCCACATTTAGTAGGTCATGCAGCTTGCTGGGGCTCGACAACGCACCGCCGCTGCGCAGGGCGGTGACCACTGAGGCCATGAACGCCTGCTGGCGACGCGTTCGATCGAGGTCGGTGAACAATGCATCGTTGGCGTCGCGTCGCTGCCGCACGAATGCCATCGCTTGGGCCGCGTTGATCCGCTGGACGCCTTTGTGAAAGTCCGCCCCCGAGTAGAACCGATCCGAAGTGTCCTCATTCAGGCACACCGCGATTGGCTCCACCACGCGTGCGATTTGGAAGAAGGCCCCAAGGGTGATCTCGACAAAGTGGTCGATCTGGATCTGCAACAGATGCTTGACCGCGCTGATTTGGGCTCTGCGGCCGGCTTCCCGGGCCATCTGTTCTCGCGCTGCCAAGTCGGGTGCGTCCGGCGACGCGGCACGAGACTGCACGTCGCCGGCGTCCTGTCGGTCCATCACGCTCTCGTAGGCGAATCGGTACGCTGATTTGAGCTTGCCCTGGCAATCCGATGTCGGACAGCCGGGCAGATCCACATAGTCGTCGCGGGGAATGGAGATCGCAATGACCGGACCGTCCCCGGCCGGCATGTGCACCACGATCAGCACGTCGGCGTCATAGTTGCCGGAACTCTCATCGCCTGCGTGCATCGCCTCGAGGATGTCCGGCGGCAGAGGCTTCCCCTGCTGGTCGCGGCGGCTATCCAGCCCCATGATGAGGACGTTCTGATCGACCCCGATGGCGGGGGGTGACCCATCCAACGCAGCAGACGTGGTGATTCCAGTCGACACCTCGTGGTAGGTGATCCACGCGACGCCGGTGACAACGACTATCACGCTTGACATCAACGCGCCGAACACCTTGCTGCGGAGTCGCAAAGAACGGCCTGGCCGGCCATCGACACGATGCCGTCCTCCTCGCGTGGGCGGTTGGGCACCTCCCGACCCGCGACCGTTTGGTCTCATAACAGACGTCGATTCCCAGCCACGGCGGTTCTACTCCCGCCGCGGTGTCGTTGAGCAGGGGCAACGCAGTTCTGCCTGCCCGCGACATCCTTCATCACAGACCTACCTCGCCAGGCAACACTATTCGAGCCGTCGCGCCAGCGCGACGGCTCGCCTGGCCAGAGCGGACACACGATGATGTCTAACAGCATCTAACAGCTGCTCAGAGCGCTAGTTGACACGTATTTTGTAACGTGTTCTATGATCGCGACTCATGAAGACCAAAGGGGCTCTGCTGTGGGAACTCAATTCCCCGTTCCGGATCGACGAGATCGAGGTCGCCGACCCCGTCGACGATGAGGTGCAGATCCGCGTGCATGCCGCAGGCATGTGCCACTCGGACTACCACCTGACCACCGGAGCCACTCCGATCGGCCTGCCCGCACTCGGCGGCCACGAGGGCGCGGGCGTCGTCACCAAGGTCGGCAGGAACGTCACCGGCATCGAGGAGGGTGACCACGTCATCCTCGCCTTCATCCCAGCATGCGGCGAGTGCCCGCCGTGCCTGAAGGGCTACCGCTCGCTCTGCGACCGCGGCGCCGTGCTTCTCGGCGGCAATGCCATCGCCGACGGCACCAGCCGCGTCCACGCCGGCACCACCGAGGTGTCGCCGATGAACCTGCTCGGCACGTTCGCCCCGTACATGACCGTGCACAAGGATTCGGTCGTCAAGATCGACAAGGACATCCCGTTCGAGACCGCGGCGATCATGGGCTGCGCGGTGCCCACCGGATTCGGCTCGGCCACCAATGTCGCCCGAGTGCAACCCGGCGAGACGGCCGTGATCGTCGGCGTCGGCGGCATCGGCATGAGCGCCCTGCAGGGCGCGGTGATCTCGGGCGCCAAGAACGTCATCGCGATCGACCCGAACGAATGGAAGCGCGAACAGGCGCTCAAGTTCGGCGCCAGCCACGCCTACCCGTCCATGGCCGAAGCCATCGCGCCGGTCATCGACCTGACCTACGGCCTGATGGCCGACAAGACCATCATCGCGGTCGGTGAGATGAGGGGCGAGTACATCGAAGAGGCGCTCACGCTGACCACCAAGACCGGCACCTGCGTGGTGACCGGCATGGGCTCGATGATGGACGTCGACGTCAAGCTCAACCTCTTTCTGTTCACCATGTTGCAGAAGACGTTGAAGGGCAACATCTTCGGCGGCGGCAGCTCACACGTAGAGACGCCGAAGCTTGTCGGCCTGTACAAGTCCGGCCTGCTGAAGATCGACGAGATGATCACCACGACGTACTCGTTGGAGAACATCAACGACGGCTACCAGGACATGCTGGACGGCAAGAACATCCGCGGCGTCATCAAGTTCACCGAATCTGACTGGTAAGCCGCCCCAGCACCGAATCGATCAGGGAGCCGAACCCGCGCAGTTGCGCGGCAGTCAACCCGTCGAACACCACCGAGCGCACAAGCTCGGCATGCCCGGGCGCGGCGGCGTCCAGCGCTGCACGCCCCGCGTCGGTCAGTTCGACGGTCGCACCACGGCGGTCGTCGCCACTGCCGTGGCGGTCCACCAGGCCGCGCCCGCGCATCCGCCGCAGCTGATGCGACAGCCTGCTCTGCTCCCACGCCAGGACCTCGCCGAGTTCGTTGATCCGCTGCGGACCCCGTTCCGACAGCGCCACCAGCACGTCGTAGTCCGCCAGCGACAGTTCACAGTCCCGCTGCAGCTGACGATGCATCGCGGTCTGCAGGCGGCTCGCCATCTCCAGGTACCCCCGCCAGATCTGCTGTTGCTCCTCGGTCAGCCACATGGAATATATGACACATCATCTATGTTGTCGTCGTCAACGCCGTCCACATAGGCTGACCAATCGAGAGGACGATGACATGACCACACCGACCGTCGACATTCGCCGGGCCGACGACCGTGCCAAGACGAAGATCTCCTGGCTGGACTCGAAGCACTCGTTCTCGTTCGGCGAGCACTACGACGCTTCGAACACGCACCATGGCCTGCTGCTGGTCAACAACGACGACATGGTGAAGCCCGGCACGGGATTCGACACACATCCACACCGCGACATGGAGATCGTGACGTGGGTGCTGCGCGGCTCACTCGTGCACCAGGACTCGACAGGGCACTCCGGCGTGATCTACCCCGGCCTTGCCCAGCGCATGTCGGCCGGCCGAGGAATCCTGCACTCGGAGAAGAACGACTCGTGGACCCTGACCGGCGAGCAGTCCCACAGTGAGCCAGTGCATTTCGTGCAAATGTGGGTGGTGCCCGACGAATCGGGTATCACCCCGGGCTACCAGCAGCTCGAGATTGACGACGAGTTGTTGCGCGGCGGCTTGGTGACGATCGCGTCCGGGATGCCCGAACACAGCGACGACGCGGCAATCACCATCCGCAACCGGTACGCGGCACTGCACGGCGCGCGTCTGCAGGCCGGCGACAGCGTCGAATTGCCTCAGGCCCCTTACCTGCATCTGTTCGTCCCTCGCGGTGAGGTGACTCTGGAGGGGGCGGGCCCGCTGCACGAAGGCGACGCGGTGCGGTTCACCGCAACCGGCGGTCAGCGCGTCACCGCCATAGCACCCGCGGAGATCTTGATCTGGGAGATGCATGCGGGTTTGGCTGCAGCGTAAGCGAATTGGGGCCGCGTTCATCGGTGTAGTGGTGATCGCGGCTTGTTCGATCAAGCAGTCGCCGCCTACGACGCCCACTGCCGCGGGTCTCGTCACCGTCACCGTGCAGGTCAATCCGGATCTAGCCCAGCCGCCATTCGGTGAACCACGTCAGGCACTGGTGCCGGAAGGTTGGACGTTGTCGGTGTGGGCACGGGTTCCCAAGGCGCGCCTCGCCGCGTGGGCTCCCGACGGAAGCCTGCTGGTGTCGGCGCCGAGCAATGGTCAGGTGGTTCGCCTCCAGCCGAGCGGAGCGGGCGCCCGGTTGTCGGTGCCGCTCGACGGGCTGGATCAGCCCCACGGCCTCGCATTCTCGGGCAGCACGCTCTATGTCGCCGAGAGCGACCAGATCGACACTTACGACTACGCCGACGGCGCAGTGACCAACCGGCGCACCGTGGCGGCGGGCCTGCCCGACGCCAGGAGTCCCGATCTCGGCGGCGCATATGCGCACGCGCTGAAGAGCGTCGCCGTCGGTCGGGACGGCGCGGTCTACTTCTCCATCGGCTCGACGGGCAACGTCACCGCCGACGACCGCTCCGCGAAACCGCCGCGGGCCACCATCATGCGGGTCCCTACCGGCGGAGGGGCGGCCCAGCCTTTCGCAACGGGCGTGCGCAACGGCACGGGCCTTGCGATCGCGTCCGACGGCTCGGTGTGGACTGCGGTCAACAACCGCGACAACATCGCGAATCCACAGACCCGCGAGTTCACCACCGACTACGTCAACGACCACCCGCCCGAGGCCGTCGCCCGGCTCACAGCTGGGCGGGAATTGGGTTGGCCCTACTGCAATCCCGATGGCGGTCCGGCCAACCTGCCGTTGATCCGCGACGTGCAGACCAACGCCGACGGCAGCAAGCTGGACTGTGCTTCACTGCCGCCCATCGAACAGAGTCTTGGCGCACACTCTGCTCCGCTCGGCATGAGCTTCACCCAGGGCGTGCTGCCTGCCCCGTATGCCAGCGGTGCACTCGTCGGCGTCCACGGATCGTGGAACCGGCAACCCCCGCGCGCGCCCGAGGTCTCGTTCTTCCCTTGGCAGAACGGGACTCTCGGCAACCAGCAGACTCTTGTCGGCGGCTTCCAGGACGACAACGGCGTACGGTGGGGCCGCCCGGTCGCCGCGGTGACTGGACCGGACGGGGCCGTCTACATCACCGACGACTACGCAGGCGCCGTCTACCGGTTGGCGCCGCGCTAGCGCGCCGGTGTCCCCGTGCCGCGCCTGCCGGTGATGCCGAGGTAGAGCGCGATCAACACGATCGCGACGACCACACCAACGATGAACGGGATGAACTGGAATCCGCCGTTCGAGTTCGAGTAGCCGAGCGAATAGGTCACCCACGTCCCGAGGAAGGACCCTAGCGCGCCCAACACGATCGTCATGATGATGCCGATGTTCTGCTTGCCCGGCATGATCAGTCGCGCCAGCGCTCCGACGATCAGGCCGACGACGATTGCACCGATGATTGTCCCGATCACTTCTGCTCCTCACGGTCAAGTTCCGACGACGGGTTACCCGTTCCAGCGAATTCCACTCAGCGAACGGCGGCGTCCCAGCCGACACGCAACCGATGCACAGCTGTTACCAAAGTTTACTGTGAGTCACCTGTGATTGATGTTGTCTTGGTCAAGCTGTCTCAGCAAAGGGGGGACCGTGCCGATTCCACCCGTGACCCTCCAGCGATTCGTGGCGTGTGCCGCGGCCCTCGCGGTGTTCGCGGCCATGGCGACGACGCCGCCACCGACCGCACGGGCCGCCGACGGCCGCGAGCTGTTGGCTAACGCCATCGCCACCACTCGTGGCGCCTACCTCGTCTACAACTTCGGCGGCGGCGCGCCGGCACCGATGCTCAGCGCGGGCGGTGGCTGGTACGAGATGAGCAACGGCGGGCACCTGATGATCATCAAGTCCGCCTCCCAACGGCTTGCGCCGCGCCTGCTTGTCGATTCGCACTCCGGCTATCAAGCCCGGTGTGAACGGGATCCGCGGGCGCGCACCGGTGAAGGCCTGTGGCAGGCCTCTGAGATCTACACCCCGCTGCAGGCTTGGCAAGCGCTTGGTCACCCGACGATTGCGATCAACGCCAACTTCTTCGACGTACGGGGCCAGAGGGGCGGGTCGTGGAAGTCCACGGGATGCAGTTCTCCGCTTGGCGCCTACGTCGACAACACCCGCGGGCAGGGTCGCGCCAACGCAGCGGTGACGGGAACAGTCGCCTACGCCGGTAAGCAGGGCCTGTCCGGCGGAGGCGAAAGCTGGAGCGCTCTGTCGACGATGATCCTGCCGGTCGGCGGTGCGCCGTATGTCGTGGCGCCGAGCGGTCAGCAGGACTACGACGCGGCCTCGCCGGTCATTCAAGGCCTGCTCGACAAGGGCACCCGGTTCGTCGCGGTCAGCGGCATCGGGCTGCTGGCGCCGGGCGACACCGGACAGCTCAACGACGGCGGCCCCAGCGCGGCCCGAACGGCGCTCGCGTACGCCAAGACCAAGAACGCGATGTACGTCTTCCAGGGTGGCAGCTACACACCGGACCAGATCCAGGATCTGTTCCGCGGTCTCGGCAGCGACACCGCGATCCTGCTCGACGGCGGTAGCTCGTCTGCGATCGTGCTGCGACGCGACACCGGCGGCATGTGGGCGGGCGCGGGCGTGCCGCGCGGTTCATGCGACACCCGTCAGGTGCTGTGCGACGCTCGGGAGCGCGCACTGCCCAGTTGGCTTGCTCTTAATTGACGGCTCGACCGTCGCCTATCAGTCGACGCCGCCTGGCTATGAATAGCGTTGTTTGTCAGCGCGCAACGCGCTCGATGCGGCGGCAATCGTCTGCCTGGCGTACCCACCGCCGAAAAGCACGATGTGTACAAGTAGTGGATACAGCTGATGCAGCCCGACGCGGTCCCGCCAGCCCTCGCGCAGTGGCCGGTGCGCCTGATAGCCCTCAATCACCGTCGCGAAGTGCGGGCAGCCGAACAGCGCCAGCATGGCGAGATCGGTCTCGCGGTGGCCGCCGTGCGCGGCCGGATCTATCAACACCGCGCCGCCGGGCGTCCACATCACGTTTCCGCTCCACAGATCGCCATGCAGCCGGGCCGGCGGGTCGTCGTCGTCGAAATCGCCGGCGTCACAACGCGCCATGACCATGTCGATGGCGTCACGTGTCTGCGCATCCAAACGCGCCGCCGCCCGGTCTGCCATCGGTGACAGCCGCTCGTGTGCGTAGAAGCTGCCCCACTTCTCACCGGCGGAGTACGGCATCGGCAGCGGATGCTGCAGCGGCCCGAAGTACCCGGGACCGGTCCAACCCTTGGGTGGCGCGCCGAACGCATCAGCGCCGGCGTCGTGGGTGCGTGCGAGCCGCCTGCCGAATTCGTATGCCGTCGCCTTGGTCGGCGTCGCGGTGTCCAACCGTTCCAGCGTCAGGCTGGTGTCGTCGTACGCGATCACCGCGGCGCACGGCAGACCGCCGTCGGTGGCCGAAAGCCATTGCAGCCCGGCGGCTTCGCAAGCGAAGAAGCCCGGCGGTGCCCCGGTGCTGCGTTTGACGAACACTAGGGTTGGCCGGACACGCGTCGCAACATCCGGTCGCGGAGCGATGCGGGCAGGTTCGTCATCAGGGCGATCTGCAGTTTGGTCCCGACGCCGACGACGTAACGCGGTCGTGGCCTGCGGGCGGTCAGCGCCTCCTCGACGACGGCGGCCACCTTTTCGGCGGGAACGGCCAGCTTCTGGGACACCGGGATCATCTTCTTGAAGCCCGCGATGTGTCGTGCGTACAACTCGCGGTGCTCGGCCGTCAGCGCGGCCTCGGTCTGTTCGACCATGTCGTCGGCGGTCCGCCACATATCGGTGTCGGTCTGCGAGGGCTCGACGATGGCGACGCCTATGTGCCACGGCCGCAACTCCATTCGCAGCGCATCGGCGGCGGCCTCCAATGCAAACTTGCTGGCGCTGTAGGCGCCGACCAGCGGCATCGACAGCTGTCCGTTGACACTGGAGATGAAAACCACCCGCCCTCGCGACCTGCGCAGCCGCGGGAGCACCGCCTGGGTGACGGCGAGCTGGCCGATCACGTTGATCTCCAACTGTTTTCGCCATCCATCGGGTGTAACCGTCTCCATCGGTCCGCTCACCACAATGCCGGCATTGTTGACGACGGCGTCCAACCGCTCGGGCAGGGACTCGCTGAGCGCGGCGATGCGGCCGGCATCGGTGACGTCGAGGATCACCGAGGAGATCTGCTGCGGGTTCAGCGCGATGACGGCAGCCGCGTCGCGTTCGTTGCGGACACCGGCGATCACGTCCCAGCCACGTGCGGCCAGGTGCTCGACGATCGACTTGCCGATTCCACGGCTTGCGCCGGTGACGAGCACTGAAGGCATGCGCCGAGACTATCGCGCGGGATCTTCGCGCCTGTTGGGGCCGAACCGAAAGATCGCGGCGGCGAGGGCCACCACGGCCGCGGCGATTCCGATCACGGGTGCGACGACCCAACGAGTCATGGTCGCCCCGACCAACGCCCCCGCGCACATCGTCAGCACGACGCTGAAACGCAGCCTCTTGCGGTGCCCGGCGCCACCTGCGATGCGGCTGTCGAAGCCGATGCCCACGATCGTCGTGGTGAGCACTGTGGTGGACAGCTCCTGAATGCCGAACTGACGGGCCGTCGCGGCCTGACACCCGAATGTCACCGCCAGTCCTGCGATCAGGATCAGCTTGGTGTTGTCGTGGTAGTCGAGCACACCCGTCCCGCTGAGTATCGACAGCGATGCCAACATGACGACCTCGATGCCGAGCGCCACCGTGAGCCACCGCCGGACATCGCCGTCGAGGTGTCGCGACAGCCGTCCACCGATGATCGCGCCCGTCACGAAGCTCACGAATGCGATGAGGGCGGCGGTCATGTCGACGACAGAGTGCGGCGCGAACCAGAACCCGAGGAAGATTACGTTGCCCGTCATGTTGGCGACGAAGACGTGGCCGAGTACCAGCACGCTGATGGCGTCGACGATGCCCGTGGCGAACGTCAGCAGCAGGAGGCACGCGACCGTCGCCCGTTCAGAAACCGGGGAGACGACGGGCATTGCCGGTGATCTGCCGGCTACAACTGCGGGGTCAGATCGAAAGACGTCACCGTCGACATGCGGGTGATCAACCACTTCGCATCGTGGCGCTGCATCGTCAACCGGTAGGAGAGGTAGCGAAGTGACGGGATGTTCTTCGACACGGGGCTGGTGGCCACCGAATTGGTGTACACAATCGCGGTGGCCTCGGTCGGCGTGACCGATTCCACGGCCGCGCCCATCACCTGCGTGGTGTTGGTGACCTGCGCCTGCTTGTTCGATGCGACGATCGCGTCGATGTACTTGCGGTACTCGTTGGCGAAGTCGCCACCGAGGTAGCCTGCGGACCGCTCCGGCAGCTTGTCCATGTTGTCCGGGGTGTACGTCCACAACGTCGTGATCGCGTTCGCGGCCGTCCTGGCGACGTCAAGCTTGGTGTGCACCAACGCACGGTCGGCGAGGAATGGCTGCAGCGTCGCACCCGCGAAGGCGGCCGCACCGACGAAGAGGACGCCCGCAGCGGCCGCCGCAATGGTCAGTCGCTTGCCTGCGGGCCGGTGCGGCACCAGGATCGGCTCTTCCTGTGGCGTTTCCTCGGCGGGCGCGTCCCCGGTTTCCGCACTCTCGGTTTCCGTGCTCGCCGCTTCCGGGTTCTCGACGACCGGCGTCTCATCGGCACTCGGTTCCGACTCGGTCACAGTCTTGGCCGTGCGGCTGGCCTTGCCGACGGGCACGCGTCCTGCCGGTTGGGCCGCTTCGGGCTCCTCCGGTTCCGCGACGTCTTCCGCTGGCCCTGAAACAGCCTCGGGTTCAGGTGTTTTCGAACGACGTCGGAAAAGGCTCCACCGCCGACGCGGTGCCGCCGGTTCGGCCTGGGTGACGTCGGGTACCTCGGCGGCCTCGGGCTCGGGTTGAACGTCCGCCGAGGACGTCTCGTCGTCGGTGGCCTCACAGTCTGCCGCCAGCTCTTTGCGCAGCGGCATCCGATGGCGGCGACGGGCGGCCTTGGCGTCGGCCGCCTGTTCAGCGTCCGCAGGCGATTCAGCGTCGGTGGTCAGATCACCTGAATCAGCTGGCTGATCTTCCACTGCTGTCCTTCCTTGATAGCCGTTGCAACCCAACGGTTTCCGCTCTCGATTGTCGACTTCCCGTCCGGTGACTTCGACGAGATCTTCGTCGCGACCAGCACGTCGACGCTGCCGTTGTCGTTCCACCGCTGCAGGCCCGCCTCGAGCACAGTGCCCTTGGTGGGCTCGGCGCGCGCGACCTGGACCAGGATCTCGTTCTCCTTCTCCTTGAACATCTTCGCGAAATCGCCGGTGCCCTGCGCGAGGATCCGGTCGGCATAGTCGTTGGCGTGGAACGGATCCACCGTCGTATACGCCGTCATGAACCCTCGCACGTAGTCCAACGCCTCGACTTCCTTGGTCGACGAGTCTTGGTCCTTGTTGTAGGCGTTCAGCATCAGCGCGCTTGCGGTGATCGCCGCCGCGATCAACAGCGTCGCCAGCGTCGCGATGAGCGGCAGACCCCAGCGCCGTGGCGGCCTGGGCGCCACGGCGAAGAAATCCTGCTCGTCGGCCTCGACCTTGCGCCGCGGGCTCACTGGCCTGCCGTATTCATCTGCGGCTTCTTCAGCACGGTGAGGTTCGCGACGCGCCACTGCCCGTCGCGTGACCTGTCGAAGTCGACCCGCACCGTCGCGGTGATGAACTTCAGGTCCTTGGGGTCGGTGCCGCGCTGGCCCTGCATCGCCAGCAACATCGACATGTGGTCGGCGGTCTCCTGTGGGGTCGACAGCACCGCGCTGCTCACCGCCCAGTACTCGTTCTTGGTGGCGCCCGCACGCTGCACCGCCTGCTGCTGGGCGATCAACTGCGGCCGGTAGGCATCGGTCGTCAGCGACTGTGCGTGGGAGAAGTCCTGCTGCAACGTGTCGACGTCATAGCTCAGCATCTGTTCGACGATCCGCGGCCCCTCCGACGCGATCTGCGCGCGCGCCGCGTCGTTCGCCCGATCATGCCGGTACACCACCAGATAGCTCAGGCCCGCACCGGCCGCGCACAGCAGCGTCGCCGCAATGAGCGTTACCGCGACGGGCCTGCGCATATCACGCTGCGGGGGGTCGACCTTCAACACCTCGGTGCGCAACAGCAGATCCGCGAACGTGCGGCGGCGGCGGTCCCACAACGGCCACAACCATCCGATGAACAACGCGGCGGTGTCGACCAGATGCGCCAGGTCACGCCCGACCAGTCGGGCAAGGCCGACGGGCGACCCGTCGGGCTTCCTCACGGCGATGCCGAACAGCGCGCGCCCCAGCGACCATCCGGTGATCGTCGGCAGCAGCAGCCGATTGACCGCGACCAGCACGACAACCAGCACGGCCGCGCCGGTGAACGTCCACCACAGCCAGCCACGCTGCGGTGCGGACAGCGTCAGCAGCGCCATCGTCACGATCACGGCATCGCCCAGCAGCATGTCGATCGAGAACGCGCCGGTCCGCACCAACCAGGATGCGGTCGGTCGCTCGGGCGCCGAATCTTCGGCGGCCGTCTCAGGCTTCGCGTCGAGCACAGCCGTCACGAACCGACCTGATCCAGCCGGGCGATCTTGTACTTGCCGGCATCAGGCTGCATCTGCACACGCAACCGGTACCCCTGGTCCTGGTCGGCCGCATCGGAGTTGGTCACCTTGACCCGCACCGCAATCAGCACGTCGACAGACCCATCGGCGTTGTGGCGCTCCACGGCGCCCCGCATGTCGGACACCTGGACCTTGATGTTGCCCGCCTGGTAGGCGTCGGCCAGAATGCTGCTGTACAGGGGCGCTTGCACACCCCACTCCGCTGTCGCGCACTCGATGATCTTGGACTGGCTCTCGATCATGGCCGTCGTATCCGGCGCCTGCGTCGCCGCAACGCAATCCTTCGCCGCCTGCAGCGCCGCAGCGTCCGCCTGCGCGATGGCCTCAATCTCGTGATGAGACCGCAGCGCGAAGTATCCGCCGACGCCTGCACCTGCGGCCAGGATCAGCAGCGCGGCACAGATTCCCGACATCCAGCCGACGCCGAGGCGCGATGGCCGCCGGTCGTCGTCGACGGTCCCGTCGGCCGGCTCCGGCGTTTGGTCTTCGGTGGCTTGTTCGGTTTGGTGTTCTGTAGATACTGCTAACGACTCGTCCGGCGTTTCATCAGCATCGGTGGGGTTCAGCTGGCGGGTGCCAGCATCTCCTTCCATCCGTCGTCTCCTGGGTTACTCGAGTTGCTGACGTTGTACCTGACGCCGTCAGGTCCGACCACCTCACCGCTGGTCGGGCTGTAGATGGCCGTCGCGCCGGGTGGCCCTGCTGCCGGAGTGTACGTACACGGGTTCGGCTGTTGTCCACTGCACTGCACCGTGCCCTGGCCAGGCGGGCTCAGCGGGTCGCTGACCGGCGCCGACGACCGTGCCGGCGGCGGCAGCTTGTCCGCGGGCGCCGGGTTGACGCCGCTGTTGACCGTGGGCGCCGGGATGACACCCCGGCCGGGATTGACCCCCTGGTCGCAGCGTGCTGCGGGTGCGGGGCAGGACAACACCTGGTTCGGGTCGCCGTACCACGGATTGGTGCCCAGCGGCACGTAGGGCTCGTTGCTGCGGCACTCCCTCGGGGTGGCCGCCCGCTTACCAGGGACGTCCACGCACGGGTAGTTGCGCGCACCGCGAACCACGTTGCCCTGGTAGTCCTTCGGAATCTTGCAGTAGGTGCCGGTTGGCAGCGGCGCCATGCTGGTGTCGGCGGGCGACCGCCACTCCGAGGCGGGCAGGAACCCGGTAAGACACGGCGGCGGCTGGTTGAGCGACAGCGCCAGCGGCAGCTGGGCCAGGTTGTCGAAGAGCGTGGCCGCCTGCGCGGTGGCGGCGCCCTGCGGGAAGATCACCAGCGTCTGCTCCAGACCCTTGTGATAGCGCTTCAGCATGTCGATCACGACGGCCAGGTTCGCCAGCGTCTGCGGCAGCGAGTCACGCACACCGTTGAACACCTCGGCCGTCGAATCGAGTGTCGGCGCGGCCTGCTGCAGCCCGCTGCGCAGCGCCGCGTCCTGTTCGGCGGTCTGGGCGGCGATGATGTTCAGGTTGCGCGACCACTGGTCGATGTTGTCGCCGGAGTCGACCTGGCTCTCGAGGATCGGCGTCGAGTGCGCGATGATGTCGTTGACCTGCGGCAGGTTGTCCTTGAAGCCCTGCGCGATGTTCGTCGTCGAGTCGACCAGCCGTTGCAGCGCAGGCCCCAATCCGCCCACAGCTTGCGATGTTTCGGTCAGTAGCTCGTCGATCTTCTCCTTGGGCAGCACGGCCAGCCCGCGGTTGGCCGAGTCCAGCGCCGGACCGACCTCGCTCGGCACGACGCCCAGCTGCGTCATCGTCTGACCGTCCTGGTAGTACTGGCCCGGGTTGCCCGTCGACACCAGGTCCAGGTACTGCTCACCGATCGCCGACACGGAGTGCACGTTGGGCACCGAGTCGATCGGGATCTTGTAGCGGTTGTCGATCCGCATCGTGGCCTCGGCCCCCGTCTCGGTGGGCCTGACGTCGGTGACCTTCCCGATCTGCGTGCCGCGGTACGTCACGTTCGCGGTCGCGTACAGGCCGCCGGACCGGGGCAGGTTGGCATGCAGGTCGTAGGTGCCGACGCCGACGACGCTGGGCAGCCGCAGGTAGTACCAGCCCAGTGCGACGAGCGCGATGAGCGTCAGGATCGTGAACAGCGCCAGCTGGATCTTGATGAAACGGGTCAGCACTGCTCACTCACCCCTTTCCACCAGCGGTCCGTTCGGTGCGTCGTGCGGGTTCGGCGTGAACCGCACATCCGGGATCATCGTTTCCGGATCACGACCCCAGGACTGCTCGAGCGCGCGCAGCATGCCCGAGACCCCGGTGCCCGTCAACAGGCTGTTGTCGAGGCCGGACAGCGTGGCATCGACCAGCAGCGACACGTTGAGGTAGTCGCCGCGGACCACCTTCGGCACATTCGAGATCGGAAACGGCAAGGTCAGCATTATCTTGAGCGCGCCGACCAGGTAGGGTGACGCCCGGCCGAGCTGCTTGAGCGGCCGCTGCAGGTTCTGCAGGTTGGTGTGCAGGTTGGCATTCGACGGCACCAGGGCGTTGTCGGCGGCCACGCCGATCCTGCCGAGGGCGACCACCGCGTCGGCGAACAGATCGCGGGTGTCGGCGAAATGTTTGATCAGCGGCGGGAATTCGGTCAGCACCTGATCCAGCGTGTCGTTGCGCGCAGCGACGATGTTGAGCAGCCGGTTCGTCGAATCGATCGCGCGGGTGATGTCCTCGCGTTGCTTGTTCAGCTCGTCGGTGAACGTGTCCAGCCGGTTCAGGAACTCCCGGATCTGATCGGCCCGACCGGTCAGCAGGTTATTGATCTCGGTCTGAATCGTGTCCAGGTTCTGGATGCCACCGCCGTGCAGGACCGTGGCGATGCTCGCCAGCACCTGCTCCGTGCTGGGGAACGCGGAGCTGTTCTTCAACGGGATGGTGTCGCCACTCTTCAGCAGTTGCGGCGACGGCTCCGGCGGCGCGTCCAGCTGCACGTGCTGGCTGCCCAGCAGGCTGGTCTGGCCGATCTTGGCGAGAGTGTTCACGGGCAGCTTGATGCCCGGCTGCAGATCGAGCGTCAGCGTCGCGACCCAGTTCTTCAGCGCGATCTCGCGCACACGCCCGACATACACGTCGGCCACCCGGACGCGGCTGTTGACGTTGAGCGCCAACGTATCCGGCATCTGCACGTAGATCGTCATCTTGTCGCGTCCGGTGCCGGGGCCACCGGGCAGCGGCACGTTCGCGATGCCCTGCCAACCACAAGAGCTCAGTACCAACGCCGCCATGACGAGGGCCATGGCGCGCCTGGCGATTCGGCTCCACCTAACCAACGTGAGCATGCTCATCCACCTGCCTCAGCGGGTAGCGCCGGGCCCGCAGGCGCGGGTCCAGCCGGGGCGGCCGGTGCAGGCCCGGACAGCGGTGAACCGCCCGGGTCGCCCGGTATCACGCCAGGTGCGGGACCAGGCGGCGGTCCCGGCTGCGGATACCACGGCGGCGGCAACGGGTTGTTCTCGTTATACGAGTCCGGCGGGCCGGGCAGGTTGCCTCCAGGCGGTGCCCCGAATGCGGGCGGGGCCTGCGGGATCGCCGCGTCGGGGCCACCCATCAGCTCGGCCAGGGAGTCGGGAGTCAGCATGTTCGCGGTGAACGGCTGCACGTCGACGCCCTGCATGCCGGGCGCGGTCACCCAGCCGGGCTCGTGGTTGCCGTGCGACCACAACGTGTCCCGCGAGAAGATGCCCGGCACCGTGGTGTCCTTGTATCCGCCCGGCGGCTGCAGCCGCGGTTCGGAGTACGAGATCTGCTTCGGCAGCGTCATCGCGCTGGTGAAGTTATTGAGGCCGAAGGGTGGGAAGTTGAACTTGATCGCGTCGAGGATCGGCGCCAGGTATTGTGCACACAACTCCGCGGAGTCCTGGTAGCCGAGCCTGCTGCCGGCCTGAATTGAGCTGCAAATGAACTGAAGTGGGTTCGCGAAGTTGTTGATGGTGGGGAGGCCCATGACGCCACCGGCCACCGGTGAATTAATGTTCGTAAGGTTTGCGGCGAGCGTGGGGAACACGTGCAACGCGGTCTCCAAGCCGTTCAACGGATCCGGCTGCAGGACCGCGTTGGTGACGTCGGCGAGGTTGTTGACGTCGTGGGTCAGCACCTCGCCGTTTTTGCTGATGAACTGGCGCGTGGTGGTCAACAGCTGGTTGAGCTCCTGCAGCGCGTTGGCCACCTCACGATCGGTGTTCGTGAACGAGTTGGTGAACGTGGCCAGGTCGTCGTTGAGCGCGACGAACTGCTGATCGCTCTGATAGAGCGCGTTGACGAAAAGCGCCAGACTCTTGATGACACCGAAGAGGTCGCCGCGCCCCTCGTTGAGGGTGTAGAGCGCTTCCGACAGTCCGTTCAGTGTCTTGTTGAGCTGTTCACCCTTGCCTGCGAATCCTGTTGCCGCGGACTCGATGATGTCGCCGAACGGGCCCTTGGGCTGCTCGGGCGTCGGGCCGAGGTCGGTCAGGATCCGGTTGATCGAATCGCGCAACTGGTCGTACTCGACCGGCACCTGCGTGCGGTCGACCGGAATGACGGCGTTGTCCTCCATCACGGGTCCGCCGGTGTACGGCGGCGACAGCTGGATGTTGCGCGACGCCACCAGGCTCGGGTTGAGGATCGACGCGGTGGCGTTGGCAGGCACCTTGTAGCTGTTGTCGTAGTGGAACGTCACCTTCATCTTGTCGCCCGCCGGCTCGATATTGTCGATCGCGCCGACCTTGACGCCCATGATCGTCACCCTGTCGCCGGCGTACAGCGCAAGGGTCTCCGGGAAGTAGGCGACGGCGGTGTTGGTGGTCAGCCTCTTGTACAGGTTGTAGCCGACGAGCGCGGCCACCAGCGCCAGGATCACGATCAGCGTGCCGATGATGACCGAAGCCCGAGAGACGCCCGGCATCTTCAGGTTTCGGATGTTGAAGATTGTCGACATCTACTCAGCCCCCCTGCGATCCGGGCGGGAGGTACGGCGGATTGCCCGGCAACGGCGGTGTACCGGCAGGCCCCGCGTCCGGGCCGGGCCCGGGCGGCGGCGGCGGACCCGTCAGGGCGGGTGGCAATGGCGCGATGCCTGGTGTGAAGTCCGGCCCCTCCGGCGGGAGCGGACCCACCGGCACTGTGCGTGCACCGGGAGGAGCAGGCGGCAGCGGGACCGGCGCACCGGGCATGTCCGGCGGCAGCTGACCCGGGATGGCCGCGGCGGGCACGCCGGGAGTGAAGCCGGGACCGTTCGGGTTCGGGTTCGAGGCCACCACGTCCGGCGGGCCGTACTCGGGACCACCGAACGGACCGACGCTCAGGTGTGAACACGGCAGCGGGTCTCCCGGCCGCGGCAGCACGTCGGGTGGCGGCGTGTACGAGCACGGCGAGCCCTTCAGCACCCCAGGACCGGGATGGTCGGGCGTGCCTTCGAGCACAGTCGGCCCCGGTGCGGGAGCACCGTTCGGGAACCGCTGTGCGTTCGGGTCGGGGAACCGGTAAGCAGGCAGGCCCGCATCCCCCCAGAACTTCTCGGGGTCGATGCCGCGCTTCTTGAAGGCGGAGTCGACGAACGGCTGCAGGATCTGACCCGGCAGCAGGTTGACCAGCAGGACTTTGAAGAACGGGCCGGAAGCCACCGATTCACCAAGCGACGCAACGAATTTCGCCACGGTCGTCAGTGTTTGCATCAGGTCGCCCCTGCGAGCGTTCAGAATGTCGCTGATGGTGCGCAGTTGCTCGAGTACGTGGTTGAGGTTCGGGTTGTCATCGATGAAGCCCCTCACCTGCTCGGAGAAGGAGGACACCCGCTCGAGCAGCATGCTGACGGCGTACTGGCGTTCGTTGATCGCCGCGAGCAGCGACTGCGCGTTGACCAGCAGCCGGTTGACCTGCTCACTGCGGCTGCCGAGGACGCCCGCGATCTTGTTGGCGTTGGCGAGCAGCTGTTTGATCTGATCGTCGCGCTTGCCGATGGTGTCGGAGAACCGGGCGACACCGTCGAGCGCGGCGGACAGGTGCGGATAGGTCTGGTCGATGGTCTCGGACAACACGTTCAACGACCGCTTCACCATCTGGGTGTCCCAGCCCGACGCCGCCTTCGTCACATCGAAGAACGCGTCGTAGATCTGGTACGGCGTCGTGGTCTGCCCGAGGGGAAGAACCCCGTTGGCTCGCAACGCTTCCGAACCGCGCGGTTCGATCTCGATGTTGCGCCGGCCCAGGATGGTGTCGGTCCGGATGGCGGCGCGGCTCTGGGTACCGATCTGGGTCCCGCCGAGCGAGTAGCCGATGACGACCTTGTCGCCGTCGATCCGCATCGACTGCACCCGGCCGACGTCCACGCCTGCGATGCGCACTTTGTCGCCCGTGTTGATGCCGCCGGTGTCGGAGAACTGGGCGTAGTACGTCGGCGTCGCGAACAGCATCGGCACGCTGGCGAAGCTCTGCCCCACACCGAGAACGAGAAGAAGGACGATGATGCCCATCAACCCGTTTCGAACGCGGTTCGACCCTTCGAGTGTCCTCATTGCGGCGTGCACCTACCCGACGGCTGGCTGAAGAGCTTGACCGTGCGGACGGGGCCACCCGGCTGCAAGCCGTTGAGCTTCAACGAGATATCGCACGCGTAGAAGTTGAAGAAGTCGCCGTAGATGCCGCCGGCCCGGCCGATGATGTTGAACGCCGTTGGCAGGCGGACCAGGATGTCGTTGACCTGATCCTTCTGATCCACGAGCGGCTGCTGGACCCCTTCGAGATAGCCGACGGTGCTCTGCAGCAGCGGGCGGTTGTCGGCAAGCAGATCGGCGACCGTGCCCGCCGCGTCGCTGATGTCGGCGACCGAGCTTGCGATCGGATCCTCGCGGTTCTTCAGCCCGGTGATGAGTTTCTCGAAATTCTGCAGGGTGTCGTCGAACTGCTGCTGATGCTTGACGGTGGTGTCCAGCACCGTGTTCAGGTTCTTGATCACCTCGCCGATGGCCTGGTCGCGATCCGCCAGCGCCGACGTCAGCGACGCGGTCTGGTCGAGAATGTCGTTGATGGTGCCGCCCTGTCCCTGGAAGATCGTGATGATCGACTGGGCGATGTTGTTGACCTTGTCGGGGTCGAGAGCGCGGAACACGGGGCGGAAGCCACCGATCAACGCGTCGAGATCGACTGCAGGTTCGGTGCGTTCGAGCGGGATGGTGCCGCCGGGCGGCAGGCGCTTGTCGCTGTCGCCGCGCTTGAGCTCCATGTACCGGTCGCCGATCAGGTTCAGATACCGGACGGACGCGGTCGTTCCGTCGAACAGGGGCAGCGAGCGATCGACGTTGAAGTCGACCCGCACCTTGGATCCGCCGTCGATGAGCTGGATCTTGGAGACCTTGCCGACCTCGACGCCGGAGGCCCGCACGAACTGGCCTGTGCGAAGGCCACTGGTATTGGAGAAGATCGCCGAATACCCGGTGGTGCGGTCAAACCGCATCTGACCGAACACCACGATGAGCATCGCGGTGAACAGCAGCAGCACCAGTGAGAAGATGCCGAGCTTGATGGCAGTTCCGGTGATTTTCATGGGTTGATCGTGTTCTCCCCGATCTGGCGTCCCCACACATACTCGATAAGGAGCGGCTGGCCGAGCTCGATGTGGTTGTACGGCGCGATGGAGGCACCGGTGTCCATCACCAGATAGGGCATCGGCCACAGATCACGCGTGATGGGCTGCCAACAACCCGGCCTGCCCTCGGGGCCGCCCCGCGCGTTCACCCGCGGCAGGTTGTCCGGATACACGTATGGGTTGCCCGCGCCAATCATGAGTTCCGACGTGGTCCGCAGCGAATACCCGTTGCCGCCAAGCGCCGCGGAGGCCTTCGGTTCGATGTCGTGGTAGTTGCGGATCATGCAGAACAGCTCAGGGCTGTAGGTATCGAGCAGTTGTGAGGTGGGCACCAGATCCGCGGTACCACGCACCAGATAGGGAGCACTGCGTTCGAAGATGTCGCCGCCGGTGTTGCCGAATCCGACCGCGGCCATCAACGCCTGATCGATGTTGCCCTGCTGCTCGTTGAGGGTGCGCGCGGTCGTCACCGCGTTCTTCAGACCGTCGAACAGGTCCGGCGCAGCGTTGGCGTACACGTCGCCGAGATCGGCCAACAGCCGGTTGTCCTGCCGGATTTGGGGCATCTGCGGGTTGACGTCGGCCAGGATCTCGTTGCCGTGGACGATCGACTGGCCGAACCGATCACCGAGCCCGCTGAGCGCTTCGGCGGTGGCGGACAACGTCTGGTTGAGCTTGACCGGGTCGACCTGCTGAGCCACGTCCACAACTGTCTCGAACAACGTGTTGAACTCCGTTGTCACCGACGTCACATCGATGATGTCTTTGGGCGTGATGCGTTGCGGCGTGGGATTTTTCGGCGATGTGAACGAGATGTACTTGTTGCCGAAGACCGTGGTGGCGGTGATATCGGCGATGACATTTTGCGGGATGAACTTGAAGTACTTCGGATCCACGTCGAGGGTGATCTTCGCCTGCGGCTGATCGCCGACACTGACCGCCTGCACCTTGCCGACTCTGCCGATCTCCACCCCGTTGTAGGTGACCTTCGCGCCCGGGTCCATAGACAGGCCCGCACGCGACGAAATCATAGTCAGCTGTTCGCGATTCAGGAAATCGCCGCGGAACTGCATGTAGGCCAGCACGACGACGGCGATGGTTATCAACGCCAGGATCAACCCGGCCAATTTGTATGGCGGTTCGCGTCTCGTGTTCAGCGGTGCGGTCATTCGCTACACCGTCAGGTTGAAGTTCGGGTCGACGCCGTAGAGCGCCAACGCAACAAACAGGACCACCAATGCCACCGCCACCAGGGATGCT
>Ga0207683_10000398_pt1 | contig 39849 bp, 30 predicted proteins | sample KBSM73metaG_FD_184333 | JGI IMG/M metagenome (GOLD analysis project Ga0207683, IMG submission 184333) | Miscanthus rhizosphere microbial communities from Kellogg Biological Station, Michigan, USA - KBS M7-3 metaG (SPAdes) (version 2) | ecosystem: Host-associated > Plants > Roots > Rhizosphere >... | reverse complement strand
ACCCGGCGGTGCACGGGCTTGAGGCCATCGCGGACCTCGGGCAGCGCGCGACCGACGATGACGCTCATCGCATAGTCGATGTAGCTGCGCTGCATCTCCTGCTGAATGTCGACCGGCTCGATGCGGTCTCCTGCTTCGTCGCCTGGCGGCAACGTGGTGTCAGTCATGGAATTGGAGTCCTAAACTTCGTCTCTAAACATCCAGGAAGCGAACGTCTTTGGCGTTACGGGTGATGAAACTGCGGCGAGCTTCCACGTCCTCGCCCATCAGAATTGAGAACAGTTCGTCGGCGGCCGCGGCGTCGTCGAGAGTGATCTGGCGCAGCACGCGGACGGAGGGATCCATGGTGGTCTCCCACAGTTCCTTGGCGTCCATCTCGCCGAGACCCTTGTAGCGCTGGATGCCGTCCTCGGCGTTGATCTTCCGGCCTGCCGCCCGACCCGTCTCCAGCAGCCCGTCGCGCTCGCGGTCGGAATACGCGAACTCGGGTTCGCTGCGCTGCCACTTCAGCTTGTAGAGCGGCGGCTGGGCCAAGAACACGTGCCCATTCTCGATGAGCGGCTTCATGAATCGGAACAGCAGCGTCAACAACAGAGTCGAGATGTGCTGGCCGTCAACGTCGGCGTCGGCCATCAGCACGATCTTGTGGTAGCGCAGCTTGGAGATGTCGAACTCGTCGTGAATACCCGTGCCCAGCGCGGTGATGATCGCCTGGACTTCGGTGTTCTTCAACACGCGATCGATGCGGGCCTTCTCGACGTTGATGATCTTGCCGCGTAGCGGCAGGATCGCCTGGAACATCGAGTCGCGGCCACTCTTTGCCGAGCCGCCCGCCGAATCACCCTCCACCACATACAGTTCCGACTTACGCGGATCGGTAGACCGACAGTCCGCCAGCTTACCGGGCAGGCCGCCGATGTCGGTTGCGCTCTTGCGCCGCACCAGCTCGCGCGCCTTGCGGGCCGCGATCCGCGCCTGCGCCGACGAAACCGCCTTGTTCACAACAGTTTTCGCCTCGGCCGGGTTGGCCTCGAACCAGTGGCTCATTTGCTCGTTGCAGATCCGCTGGACAAACGACTTGACTTCGGTGTTACCGAGCTTGGTCTTGGTCTGACCCTCGAACTGCGGTTCAGACACCTTCACCGAGATGACCGCCGCGAGGCCTTCGCGGATGTCGTCACCCGTTAGGTTCGGATCCTTTTCCTTGAGCAGCTTCTTGTCCTTGGCGTACTTGTTGACCACGCTGGTCAGCGCCGCCCGGAAGCCCTCTTCGTGGGTGCCGCCTTCGTGCGTGTTGATCGTGTTCGCGAAGGTGTGCACCGACTCCGAGTAGCCGGCGTTCCACTGCATCGCGATCTCGACCTCATGGCCCTCACCCTTGCCGGAGAAGTCGACGATGCTCTGGTGGATCGGCGTCTTGGTCCGGTTGATGTGCTTGACGTAGTCGACCAGGCCACCGGGGTAGTGGAAGGTGCGGTTCTTGACCTTGTGGGGGCCAGCGGCTTCGGCGGCCTTCTCCTCCGCTGACTTCGGGGCTTCGGCGGTGTCGCTGACGACCTCGTCGGTGACCTCTTCGGCGGTGACCCGCTCATCGGACAGTGTGATGGTCAGGCCCTTGTTGAGGAAGGCCATCTCCTGCAGCCGACGCGCGACCGTCTCGAAGTCGTAGTTCGTGGTCTCGAAGATGTTCGGGTCGGCCCAGAACCGGACCGTGGTGGCGGTCTTCCTGGTCGTATCGCCCTGCTTCAGGGTGCCCGGCATCGCGTGATCGTACGACTGGAACCACTCGTGGCCGTCTCGGGAGATGTCCACCTCGAGCCGGGTAGACAGCGCGTTCACGACGGAAACACCGACGCCGTGCAGCCCACCGCTGACGTTGTAACCGCTGTTCTCGCCGCCGAACTTGCCGCCGGCGTGGAGTTGGGTCATCACGACGTCGACGGTCGGCGCACCGCTGGCGTGCATCTCGACGGGGATCCCGCGGCCGTCGTCACGGACCTCGACGCCACCGTCCTCCAGGATCCGCACATCGACTTTCGTCGCGTATCCGGCCATCGCCTCGTCGACGGCATTGTCGACTACCTCCCAGACGAGGTGGTGCAGACCACGCTCGCCGGTGGAGCCGATATACATGCCCGGACGTTTGCGGACGGCCTCCAAACCTTCGAGAACAGTGATGGCGTCGGCGCCGTAAGTCTTCTCGGCTTTCTTCTTCGCAGCAGCCACGGGCGGAAGCTTCTCCTTGGGGGTCGCAGCGACGGCAGTGATTACCGTCGGCAAGTCATGAAAACAGTCTACCGGGAGATAGCGCCAGAACCGATTCTGAGGCGGCGTTTCTGCACACCTATTTGCGCCGTCTGTGGAGTTTTTCGATCCGAGGTGCGTGAAGACGCTTGAGAACTAAGATCGCGGCGTCCTGGCGGCTCTCAGGGAATCGGCCGCCAGACCCTAACCGTACGTGTCGCGGGGCCCGCGGCCCGCGATGTGATACCGCCCTTTGCGCCACGACGGCGCCACCGGGCCGACGATTTTCAGCGAGGTCACCACCCCGTCTCCGACGGCGGCCGCGATCTTGGCCAGCAGTTGCGCCTGCACCATTCGAAGCTGCGTCGCCCACGCCGTCGATTCGGCGGACACCGTGAGCACCCCCTCGTTCAGCGAGGTCGGCGTGGCGTGGGCCGAGATCTGCTCGCCGACCACGACTGACCAACGGCCGAAGACCGAACCCTCGGCAACACGTCCGGACCAGCCGCGGTTCCGCGCCAGGTCGCGACTCGCCGCCCCGAGCGGCTGTGGGTCCCGCGAGTCCGGGCCCGGCCCGGACCAACGCCGCCGGCTGGACCCCGCCACCCGACGCCGGGCCGGGGAGCTGCGGCCGCGGCCGACGTCCTTGCCCTGCACCCGCGCTGCCCCGCGGGCCTCTTCCAGCGTCCGGCGCACGAGGTCCATGCCGGCCAGTCCGGCCAGGTGTGCCGGCGGACCGATCTCTTTTTCGCCATCGGGTTCGGTCATTGCTTCACCATCGATACCCGGCCGGTGTCGTCGTCGCGCATTGTGATTTCGATGCGGCGCGCATCCCAGTCGGAGGGAATGTCGTCGTGCACGGCGGCGGTCACCAGAACCTGTTCCGCGTTGCCTGCGACGTTGGCGAGCGCCTGCCTGCGAGCGTTGTCGAGTTCGGCGAACACATCGTCGAGCAGGAGCACCGGATCGCCACCGTCCGCCCTCAGCAGCTCGTACGCGGCCAGCCGCAGCGCCAGCGCCGTCGACCAGGATTCGCCGTGGCTCGCAAACCCTTTCGCAACTTGATCGCCCAGTCGCAATTCGAGGTCGTCCCGGTGCGGGCCCACCAGGCAGACCCCGCGTTCGAGTTCGGCATCACGCCGGCGGGCGAGCGCGTCGAGCAGCGCGGCCTCGAACACCTCCACATTGTGGTTGCCCGCGGCCGCCTCGTTCTCGACCGCGTCCACGCCACTGCGGTACTGGATGGCGGCCGGTCCGGACGACGGTGCCAGCAATTGGTAGGCCTTCTCCACCTCAGGGGCGAGTTGGTTGACGAGCTCGACGCGCGCCGCGATCAGTTGGGCGCCGTGGGCGGCGAGGTGACCGTCCCACACGTCGAGCGTGTCGAGCACACTGCGGTCACCGCGATGGCGGGCTGCGCCCGCGGTCTTCAGCAGCGCGGCGCGCTGCCGTAGCACCCGGTCGTAGTCGGCTCGGACGGCGCCGACCGTTGGCCGCCGCGTCGTGGCCAGTTCGTCGAGGTAGCGCCGGCGTTCACTCGGGTCCCCACGCACCAGCGCCAGATCCTCGGGCGCGAACAGCACCGCCCGCAACACGCCGAGGACCTCGCGGGCCGAACGCACGGGGGAGCGGTTGAGCCGCGCCTTGTTGGCGCGCCCCGCCGCGATTTCCAGGTCGACGGCCAACTCACGCCCGTCGTTGACGACGATCGTCGACACGACCGCCCGCTCGGCGCCCACCCGGATCAACGGTGCATCCGATGCCACCCGGTGTGATCCAAGTGTCGACGAATACCAAAGGGCTTCAACAAGATTCGTCTTACCGAACCCGTTGGGGCCGACGAATACCGTGCGCCCAGGTTCCAGATCCAGGTCGGCCAGCGGCCAGGACCGGAAGTCCTGCAATCCCAGACGGCGGACGTACACCTAATTCGCTCCTCGCTAGCGGCAACCTATCCCGACTCGCTGACTCTTTTGACCGCGTGGCCACCGAACTGGTTGCGCAGCGCGGCGACGGCCTTCATTGTCGGTGAGTTGTCCTGCCGCGACAGGAACCGGGCGAACAGCGATGCGGCGATGCCGGGCACCGGCACCCGCAGCCGAATCGCCTCCTCGACAGTCCACCGGCCTTCGCCAGAATCCTCGGTATAGCCGGTGATCTCCGCGAGCTTCGGATCTTCCTTCAACGCCTTGGCGAGCAGCTGCTGCAGCCAGGACCGCACCACGGTGCCGTTGGTCCATGCCTGGTAAATGGCCTGCGGATCCTTGACCAGGTCCTCAGCGGCAAGCAACTCGTACCCCTCGGCGTAGGCCGTTATCAGTGCGTATTCGATGCCGTTATGGACCATCTTCGCGAAGTGGCCCGCACCGACCGGGCCCGCGTGGACAAACCCGTCTTCCCGCGGGCCGGGCGGACGCAGCGTATCGAAGATCGGCATCGCCTGTTCGACGTCGGCGTCGCTACCGCCGACCATCAGGCCATAACCTTCTTTCAAACCCCAAACACCACCCGATACTCCAGCATCGATGAAGGCTATCCCCTTGTCGTCCAACAGTTTTGCGTGCGGGCCATCCTCGGTGTAGCGCGAGTTGCCGCCGTCGATGAGGAGGTCGCCTGCACTCAGTTCGTTGGCGAGTGCGGCGATCGTTTCATGCGTGATGGGTCCGGATGGCACCATCACCCACACGATCCGCGGCGCGGCGACCGCGTCGGCCAGTGCCGCAAGTGTCGGAACATCGCTGACCTCGGGCCGGGGGTCGTACCCGATCACCTCATGCCCGCCTTCACGCAGGCGTTCCCGCATGTTGAAACCCATTTTGCCCAGGCCGACCAGACCCAACTGCATGTGCGCGCCTCTTTCGTGGCGGTAGGGCCGGTCAGCCCGGGAGCCGCACCGGCATCAACAGGTAGACGTAGTCGGTTTGCGCAGCCGGGAAGGGGCCACTCGCGCCAACAGACCCATAATCCTCACCTGCCGGCCGCAACACCGCGGGACGACTGGGTGTCGTAAAACCAAACGTCACACGCTCCGAATGCAACGAACCCAAGCCGTCCGTCAGGTATGTCGGGTTGAAGGCGATGGTCAATGGGTCACCTGAGAAGGCGACGGGAAGATCCTCTTCGGCCCGACCGACATCGTCGGCGCCGGCCGCCAGCCGCAATACGTCGTCGGCGAATTCCATCCGGACCTGCGCGCCGCGGTCCGCCACCAGTGCCACGCGCTTGATCGCCTCGGTGAGTTCAGCGACGCCGATGGTCGCGACCGCGGTGTGTTCCGTCGGCAGCAGCTGACGGAACTTCGGGAATTCGGCGTCAAGCAAACGGGTGGTGCTTCGCTTGCCGTCGCTGCGAATACCGAGCAGACCCTCCTTGCCGACCGCCGACCCGGCGCCCAACGACAAATGCACGTCCGAGCCGTCGGCCCCTGCCTTCGCCGCTTCGGCCAGCGTCTTCGCAGGCACCAACACCGCGGCCTCGATATCGGCTGACTCCGTCGACCAGGTCAGTTCGCGGACCGCGAGCCGGAAGCGATCGGTGGCGGCCAAAACCACCTTCTCGCCGGAAATCTCGACACGAATGCCGGTCAGCATCGGAAGAGTGTCGTCGCGGCCGGCGGCGACGGCCACCTGGCCGATCGCCTCGGCGAACAACTCCGACGAAATGACACCCGTGTCCTCGGGCAGGGCAGGCAACGCCGGATAGTCCTCCACCGCCATGGTGGGCAACGAGAAGCGGGCGCTGCCACAGATCAACGACGCCCTGGTGCCTTCGACGCTGACGTCCACGGGTTTGGCTGGGAGCGCCCGAGTGATGTCCGACAACAACCGGCCGGATACCAAAACGCTTCCAGGAGAAGCGATTTCGGCCGCCACCTGTACCTCGGCGGACACTTCGTAGTCGAATCCGGAGATCGTCAGCCCGTCGTCAGAACCGGTGAGCAACACGCCGGCGAGGACGGGCACAGTGGGTCTCGTTGGCAAATTCCTGGCGACCCAGGCCACGGCGTCGGCGAAGTCTTCGCGTACTAGCCGGAACTTCAGATCGGTGAGACCAACAGTTGTCGTCGCCACGTCGATAGCGTCCCTTCGATACACACCACAACAAGGTCTAACCAGCGTTTTCTCGGTGTCTCACCACGCGTCTCCCCGATGCGTACCGACGACCGTAACGGCTGTCGATGAACCACCGTAGAGCTTTCCGGCTCAACTTGAAAGCTAATCGATCGGGGTGACATCGCGGGTCGTAAAGCGGTTCTGCGACGGGTCAATCGATGTGTCCCCAGGTGGCTTCTTCGGAGAAGAACCTTCGGAGATATACAAGCAACAGTATTAGGGCTTGTGGAGATTGGGGATAACCGGATGTCGACCCTGCGTGGCATGTGTGTCTGGTTGTGAGCGGGTTGTGGACAAGTGGTCGGTGCGATGCGGCGCGCTGTGGACGTCGACGGTGTTGTCTACCAAGCGTCGGGTAACTCGAAGGTTTGTCCCAAGTTGTCCACACCGACATCCACACCGCGTCGGTGTGACGAGTGATACCGGCGGTGCCAAAGTTTTTTGAAGAATTTTTCGGGCGAACGGCTATCCAGCGCACGATTACCCCGATTTGCGTACAACAAACGTGTGTGGGACGAAGGGACCGTCAGCGCTTGGAGCGCTGGCGGATTCGAGTGGTGAGCTCCTTGACGTGATCGAACACCTCGCGGCGTTCCGCCATCTCGCCCCGAATCTTCTTCTCGGCATACATGACCGTGGTGTGGTCACGGCCGAACGCCTGGCCGATCTTGGGCAGTGAGAGATCGGTGAGTTCACGGCAGAGGTACATGGCGATCTGGCGTGACTGTGCCAGCGCCCGTGTCTTGCCCGGCCCGCGCAATTCCTCGACGGTGGTCTCGAAGTATTCGGCGGTGGCGGCCATGATCGCCGCAGTGCTGATCTGTATGGTGCCGGCGTCGGCGATGAGGTCGCGCAGCACGATCTCGGCCAGGGACTTGTCGATAGACGTCTTGTTCAGCGAGGCGAACGCGGTGACGCGGATGAGTGCGCCTTCGAGTTCACGGATGTTGCGCTCGATGCTGCTGGCGATGAGCTCGAGCACGTCGTCGGGCACGTCGAGCCGGTCCATCTGGGCCTTCTTGCGCAGAATTGCGATGCGCGTCTCGAGCTCGGGCGGCTGGACGTCGGTGATCAGCCCCCACTCGAACCGGGTGCGCAATCGGTCCTCGAGGGTGGCCAGCTGCTTGGGCGGCCGATCGGAAGAGATGACGATCTGCTTGTTCGCGTTGTGCAGCGTGTTGAAGGTGTGGAAGAACTCCTCCTGGATGCCTTCCTTGCCTTCGATGAACTGGATGTCGTCAACGAGCAGCACATCGATGTCGCGGTAGCTGCGCTTGAACGATGCTTTGCGGTCGTCGCGCAACGAGTTGATGAAGTCGTTGGTGAACTCTTCGGTCGACACGTACTTGACGCGCATGCCCGGAAACAGTCGTTGAGCGTAGTTGCCGGCGGCGTGCAAAAGGTGTGTTTTTCCGAGCCCGGATTCACCCCAGATAAAGAGGGGGTTGTAGGCCCGCGCGGGCGCCTCAGCAATCGCGAGCGTCGCAGCGTGAGCGAACCGATTGGAGGCCCCGATGACGAACGTGTCGAACGTGTACCGGCGGTTCAGATTGACCGCGGTGGGCTCGCCGGCCGGCGTGGTTTGCGGCCGATGGGAGAAGTAGGTCGGCCAGCTTTCCTCGGCACTCGCCAGAGCTTCGGAGTCCTCATCGACTTCGTCGGGTTCTGCGCTGGCAGGAGGGGTGGAGAAGCCGATGAGGCCGTCATCGGGGTCGTTCGATGCCGGCGCCGCGATGCGCACACCCAGCTCGACACGCTGGCCCAGCTGACGGCTGAGCGCACTGATGATCGGCTCGCGTAGGTGGCGTTCGATCTCGTTCTGCACAAACGGTGTCGGCACCGACAGCAGCGCAAAGCCTTCGGCGATGACGAGCGGCTGTACCAGCTTTAACCAGGCTCTTTGCTGAGGCGTGAGGGTGGGGAGGGTGGGGTCCCCGTTGTGGATTTCGCCGGTGTCGGTATCACCATTGAGTTCGGCAACCACGTTGTTCCAGACGGCGACGAACGGGGGGTCGGGGTCAGCTGTCAATGACTAGTACCCCCTTGAAGCCGCTCGTAAAGACGGCCAAAGGAACGAAGACGAACTGTCCACATAGTTATCCACAGGTTGTGGACACAGGACAGCCGTCGTCGCTCTGTTGTCTACCGGCGAGGACGCCGCGGGCCGGGACTCGTCACAGTGGTGGTGCGAACTGTGGGCTCGCGACGTGGTGGGCATCCCCGCTTCGTTGTCTGTCGCCGTTTCGTTATCGAAGCGGCATTGGCAGAAGCTAACAGTTTTCTCCCCGGGTGCCAACCGTTCTGCAGCATTCCCCAGGGGTAGTTTTTTGCTCAGTCGGGGGCGGTGACGGCTGTGGCGGTTGTCAACCGTGCGTCGCCGCCGCGAGCTCGGTCCGGCGAGGTTTGACCCAGCGAAATCTCGTCAGTACCCTCGAACAGTCGCCCGCACGTGGCGATACGGCTGCGACCCAGGAGTTTCTGGAGACCGCGCCGGTTAGCAAGCGAGACGGACGAGCTTACCAACGGCAACCGCGTCCCCACCGGTACGAGGATTTATCGGCGTGGATGGCGGATGCCAAACGCAACGAGGAGTGAACAGCCGTGGCCAAGGGCAAGCGGACCTTCCAGCCCAACAACCGCCGTCGGGCGCGGGTGCATGGGTTCCGGCTGCGGATGCGCACCCGGGCCGGCCGGGCGATCGTATCGAACCGGCGCGGCAAGGGTCGCCGCAAGCTGACTGCGTGATTCGACGCGGGATCTAGCGCGGTGCTTCCGGCTCGGTACCGGATGACGCGATCGACGGACTTCGGTGCCACCGTCAGTCGAGGGGTGCGGGCAGTGCAGCCCGATCTCGTAGTGCATGCGTTGCGCGCCGGCGACAGCGATGCCGGCGACGGGCCGCGCATCGGGCTGGTGGTTTCTAAGTCAGTGGGCAGCGCCGTCCAGCGGCATCGGGTGGCCCGTCGGCTGCGCCACGTTGCGCGGACGGTGATCGACGAACTGGACCCGGCGGATCGAGTCGTGATCCGCGCGCTTCCGAGTAGCCGGCATGCGATCTCCGCGCGGCTCGAGCAGGAGTTGCGGACGGCATTGCGGCGGACCCGGTCGCGCAGCGGAGACTCGAGCTGATGACCCCCGGACGCAACGGCTCGGCCGTCGTGCGCGGCGTGATCTTCCTCATCGAGCTCTACCGTCACATGATCTCGCCGATGCGGTTGCCCACGTGCCGCTTCGCTCCCACCTGCAGTCAGTACGCGGTTGACGCCCTGAGCGAGTACGGGTTGGTCCGCGGGGGATGGCTGGCCGTGGTGCGACTCCTGAAGTGTGGACCGTGGCATCGGGGAGGATGGGACCCGATACCCGAGCGCCATGGCGCCGCGCAGCACGACCATCTCTGGGACAGCCCAGTGCAGCAAGGGAAGAGCGAAACGCGTGTTTGATTGGTTCAGCCTGGACTTCATCTACTGGCCCGTGTCGGCGATCATGTGGGTTTGGTACAAGGCCTTTGCCTTCATCCTCGGCCCGGCCAACTTCTTCGCGTGGGCGCTGTCGGTCATGTTCCTGGTCTTCACACTGCGCGCGATTCTGTACAAACCGTTCGTCCGGCAGATCCGCACCACGCGGCAGATGCAGGAGCTGCAGCCCCAGATCAAGGCGCTGCAGAAGAAGTACGGCAAGGACCGCCAGCGCATGGCGCTGGAGATGCAGAAGCTCCAGCGCGAGCACGGGTTCAACCCGTTGATGGGCTGCCTGCCGATCTTCGCGCAGGTGCCGGTGTTCCTCGGGCTCTACCACGTGCTGCGGTCGTTCAACCGAACGGTGACGGGCGGCATGGGGGGCGGCTTCGGGCCGCACCTGTCGGTGGAGCAGAACAGGGCGACGGGCAACTACATCTTCAGCGCGACCGACGTCGGACACTTCCTGGACGCCAACCTGTTCGGCGCGCCGATCGGCGCTTCGATGATCCAGACGACCGGTCTGCAGGCGTTCACCGAATTCAGTAGGGCCGCCGTGGTCGCGGTGGGCTTGCCGCTGATGATCGCGGCCGGCATCGCGACGTACTTCAACAGCCGCGCATCGGTGGCCCGCCAGAGTCCCGAGGCGGCGGCCAACCCGCAGACCGCGATGATGAACAAGCTGGCGCTGTACGTGTTTCCGCTCGGCGTCGTGGCCGGCGGCCCGTTCCTGCCGATCGCGATCATCCTGTACTGGTTTGCTAACAACATCTGGACGTTCGGCCAGCAGCATTTCGTGTTCGGGATGATCGCCAAGGAGGAAGAGGCGAAGAAACTCGAGGCACAGGAGCGACGGGCGGCGAACGCCCCGGCTCCGGGCGCGAAGCCGAATCGACAGCGAAAGACGCAAGAGGAGCCGACGGAGATCACGCCGAGCGACGGCGCCGAGATCAGCGACGCACAGGACACGGCGGTGGACGGAGACAGGAAGCCGCGTCCGGGAGCGTCTCCTCGGCCGGGAGCGCGGCCCAAGAAGCGGAAACGTTGACCGGAGCAGCATCCGGTGGATGAGGGAGAGACAGACATGACTGACGCCGACACGACCGAACGCAGCGACGAGCTGGCGGACGAAGAGAACGGCACAGAGGGCGCGTCCGCGACGACGGACGACGATCTCGAAGAGCGGTTGGTGGCAGAGGGCGAGATCGCCGGCGACTACCTCGAGGAGCTGTTGGACCTGTTGGACTTCGACGGCGACATCGACCTCGACGTCGAGGGTGACCGCGCTGTGGTGAGCATCGACGGTGGCGGCGATCTGAACAAGTTGGTTGGCCGCAAGGGCGAGGTGCTCGATGCGCTCCAGGAGCTGACCCGGTTGGCGGTCCATCAGAAGACCGGCGAGCGGAGCCGCCTGATGCTCGACATCGCGCGCTGGCGCCGGCGGCGTCGGGAGGAGTTGGCCGCCCTGGGCGACAAGGTGGCACACCGGGTGCTGGAGTCGGGGGAGCGGGAAGAGCTCGCACCGATGACGCCGTTCGAGCGCAAGATCGTTCACGACGCGGTGGCGGCGGTCGACGGCGTGCACAGCGAGAGCGAGGGCGTGGAGCCGTCGCGGCGCGTTGTCGTTCTGCTCGACTGAGGACCCGAGTTACATCCATGTAGTTCACGCTGCGGACCCTCTTTGCCGCCCGTGAGATCCGGAGGATGTTTCACGTGAAACATGTCGAGGTGTCCGCGGCACCGGGAGTGGCCGCGACACTCTTCGGATCGCGACTGGATCGCGCTCAGCGGTACGCAGAGATCTTGGCGGGCGCGGGCGTCGAGCGAGGCCTCCTCGGACCACGAGAGGTGGACCGGCTGTGGGATCGCCACATATTGAATAGCGCGGCGATCGCCGAACTCCTCGAAACCGGCGAACGGGTCGCCGACATCGGTAGTGGAGCCGGCCTGCCCGGGATACCGTTGGCGTTGGCCCGGCCGGACCTTCGAGTGACGCTCATCGAACCACTTCTTCGCCGCAGTGAGTTTCTGCGCGAGGTGGTCGACGATCTCGGCCTCGACATGACGATCGTCCGGGGGCGGGCCGAGGATCTGTCCGTGCGACAGCAAGTGGGGGAGATGGACGCGGTTGTCTCGAGGGCGGTGGCGTCCCTCGACAAACTGACGGAATGGAGCATGCCGCTGTTGCGTCTGGATGGCCGGATGGCGGCCATCAAAGGGGAGCGAGCGGAACAAGAGATCCGGGAGCACCGGCGTGTGATGGCGTCGTTAGGTGCGGTCGATGTAAGGGTGATGAGATGTGGCGCGGACTACTTGGATCCACCCGCGACCGCCGTCGTGGCGCGGCGGGCGGCAACGTCCCGGGTAGCGAACCGGCCGCCTGGAACGGGCAGGAGGAAAGGATGAGTCCGGTCCCCGAGAACGTATCGACACCCGGCGGAGCACCTCCCCAGGAAACGCAAACCCCGGATGTTTCACGTGAAACATGGGACTCGGCCCCGCAGGAATCGTGGGCCGACCCAGTGGGACTGGATACCCCGATCGGGGCGGAGGCGGAGCGCGCGGTGCGGCTGCTGCACGCCGCGGCCAAGGGCGGACTGCCCCGTCCGATGCGTCAGCGGGTCTTCACGATTGCCAACCAAAAGGGTGGCGTCGGCAAGACGACGACCGCTGTCAACGTCGCGGCCGCGCTCGCGCTGCAGGGGCTGCGGGTGCTGGTGATCGATCTCGACCCGCAGGGCAATGCGAGCACCGCGCTGGGGATCGAGCACCGCGAAGGCACACTTTCCTCTTACGAGGTGCTGATCGGTGAGATGCCGGTGCAGAACGCGATACAGCGCAGCCCGCACAGCGAGCGGCTGTTCTGTGTGCCTGCCACCATCGACCTCGCCGGCGCGGAGATCGAATTGGTCAGCATGGTGGCGCGTGAAGGACGGCTGCGCACCGCTCTCACCGAACTCAAGAAGTACGACTTCGATTACGTCTTCATCGACTGCCCGCCGTCGCTCGGCCTGCTCACCATCAACGCCCTCGTGGCCGCGCCCGAGGTGTTGATCCCGATCCAGTGCGAGTACTACGCCCTCGAGGGCGTGGGGCAGCTGCTGCGGAACATCGAGATGGTAAGGGCGCACCTGAACCCGGAGCTGAACGTCTCCACCGTCATCCTCACGATGTACGACGGGCGCACCAAGCTGGCCGACCAGGTCGCCGCCGATGTCCGCGCACACTTCGGTGACAAGGTGCTGCGGACCGTCATCCCGCGCAGCGTGAAGGTGTCCGAGGCGCCGGGGTACGGCATGACGATCCTCGACTACGACCCCGGCTCCCGCGGCGCGATGAGTTATCTCGATGCGAGCCGTGAGCTGGCCGAGCGAGGCACGCCACACGAATGAGCGGTTGCGCTGACGAGACAGCACCCATGAACCCTTTCGCCCCACAGGGAGACCGCCGCACCGATGAGCGCTTGCCCGAAGAGGAGACAATCATGAGCCAACCGACACGTAAGCGCAGCGGCCTCGGCAGGGGCCTCGCATCGCTCATCCCCACCGGACCGGCGGACGGTGAGGTGCCATCGTTCGGACCGCGGATGGGAGACGCCGCCGCCGACGTGGTGATCGGCGGAGCACCCGCCACGAACGGCGCCGCCGTCGCCGATGTCGGTGCCGTTTACCGCGAGATCGATCCGTCGACGATCGACCCGAACCCGCGGCAGCCCCGCCAGGCCTTCGACGAGGAAGCGCTCGCCGAGCTGGTCCACTCCATTCGCGAGTTCGGTCTCATGCAGCCGATCGTCGTGCGTGCTGTCCCCGGCACGTCGCCCGCTGCGCCGCGGTATCAACTCGTCATGGGGGAGCGGCGCTGGCGCGCGGCCCAGCAGGCCGGCCTGGCCACCATCCCCGCAATCGTGCGGGAGACAGCCGACGACAGCATGCTGCGCGACGCCCTGTTGGAGAACATCCACCGGGTACAGCTCAACCCGTTGGAAGAGGCGGCCGCTTACCAGCAGCTGCTCGACGAGTTCGGGGTCACCCACGATGAACTCGCGGCCCGCATCGGCCGGTCCCGCCCACTGATCACCAACATGATCCGGCTGCTGCGGCTGCCCATTGCCGTGCAGCGGCGGGTGGCCGCCGGCGTGCTTTCGGCCGGACACGCCCGCGCCCTGCTCGCCCTCGAGGGCGGGCAGGAGCAGCAGGAGGAATTGGCGGCGCGCATCGTCGCCGAGGGTCTGTCGGTGCGGGCCACCGAGGAGGCCGTCACGTTGGCGAACCGCGAAACGACCGCGGCGCCGTCCGCCCCGCGCCGCAAGCCGATCCACATGCCCGGCCTGCAGGATGTTGCTGAGCGGCTGTCGACGGCGTTCGATACGCGCGTGACGGTCAGCCTCGGCAAACGCAAGGGCAAGATCGTGGTGGAGTTCGGGTCGGTCGAAGACCTGCAACGGATAGTCGACCTTATGAGTGCGGCGAAGAGCTGACCTGCGACACGACGTAATTACGTCACTGTGACACCAGCCGGCCCAACCCCCGGCTTCGCTCGCCCGACGAAGGAAAGGCCATGTGTAACAACGGGATTCGATCTGACGGCCGCGTCCGATGAACGAACCCGGCGAAAACGGGCCTTCGACCGCGCGTCCTTCTATTCTAGAGTGGCGGCCGTGCATTTCAGCACCGCGTGGAACTCGGGGAGTTTAGTGGCAGCGCGCATCATGCCTCTGCGGCTCGAAGCGTTCGAGCAGCTGCCCAAGCACGCACGTCGATGCGTGTTCTGGGAGGTGGATCCGTCGACCCTGCAGGCCGACGATCATCTCAGCGACCCCGAGTTCGAGAAGGAAGCCTGGCTGTCCATGGTCATGCTCGAGTGGGGGTCGTGTGGTCAGATCGCGGTGCACTGCCACGACGGTGCGGCCGCGGTCGGCGACGCGGACCCCGCGATGCCACTCGGCCTCGGCGACGACCCGTGTCTGGGGTACGCGTTCTACGCACCGCCGGGTGCGGTGCCGCGCGCGCGTCGGTTCCCCACCGGGCCGGTGAGCGCCGACGCCGTCTTGCTCACCTCACTCGGCGTCGAACCCGGCCATGATGCCGACGGGCTGTCCCGGCACCTGATTGCCTCGGTGGTCGGAGACCTCGTTCGGCGCGGCGTACGCGCACTCGAAGCGTTCGGGCATACCGCCGAGGTGACCGAACTGCAGGACCCCCGACTGGTATCGCCAGAGTTGCGGCCCGTCGTGGAGGTGCTCGGCGACTGCTCGGTCGACCAGTGCGTGCTCGACGCTGACCTGTTGCAGGACGCGGGCTTCGTCGTCGTCACGCATCACCGGTACTTCCCGCGGCTTCGGCTCGAACTCGAGCAGGGGTTGGGCTGGAAGGCCGATGTCGAGGCGGCGCTGGAACGCCTGCTGGAATCCGCGCAGCTGCAGCAGCCGGTCGGTGCGGGTGCCGGCCCCTGCGTCTAGGGGCGTCGGACCCTCTCGACTGCGTCGTGGCCGAGGGTGCAACCGCGGTGTCTTACGGGCGGTCCACAGGAACTCACCGGGGCGAGTTCATCGGGATACCCGCCACAGAGCGGTCTTTCGATGTGCTGACGTGCGGCACCGCGCGCTTCGCGGATGGCCAGGCCGTTGAACGACGAGGTTTGTCAGACAATCGATCAGGTTGGGCTGACCCGGCCGGCCTGGTCGACCGACAGCTCGTGTGCCAGCAGCTCGGCGAATGTGAATGTGCCCGTTGGCCGGTCGTTCTTGCCCAGTAGGTACAGCCGCTTGACGGCGGCGAGCACACCTTCCGCGACCGAATCACGAGCCGAGGCGTCCACCAGCATGCCGCGGTCGCGCGGGTTGGTGATGTAGCCGACGTCGACCTGGACCGTGGGCATCCGGGTCAGCCGCAGCAGGTCCCAAGTCCGTCCATGGGTGCGGCAGTCACGTAATCCGGTGCGCGCCACCACTTCTCGCTGAATGAAGTCGGCAAGCATTCGCCCGATGGTGGACACCGACCCGTGCGAGTTGCCGAAGTGAAACGAGGCAACGCCATTGGCCGCCGGGCTAACCTGCGCGGCGCAGCGCAGGCTGAGCATCAAGTCCGCGCCTACGGTATTGGCGGTCGCCGCGCGTTCGGCATCGGACGGTGCCCGGTTGACGGGCCGGGACAGGAACGTCTCCATGCCGATGGCCGTCATCCGGCCTTCGAGCCGACTTGCCAAGTCCCACAGGATGTCTGCCTCGCTGATCGGGCCGGCGGGGCCGTTCATGATCAGCCCGTGATCGTTACCGCCGCGGCCCGGATCGATGATGATCCGCTTACCCGACAAGCGCGGCCCGGAACGGCGGACCAACTCCTCTTCGCGGATCTTGTGTGGCGAGCCACCGGTAACCCGCGAACCCAGAAAGTACAAGGAGCGCAACGTCTCTGGGCCACAGATGCCGTCGGGGTAGAGGCCATACTCGCGCTGGTATGACATCAGCGCATTGTGTGTCTGCAGCCCGAAATGGCCGTCGACAAGCCCGGTGTAGAACCCGAGATCCTGCAGCCGGGCCTGCAGTGTCGCGACGTCGTCGCCGTACATCGGCGCACCGAACTGGTGATTGAGTGTGCGTGCGCCCAAGCGGTACGAAGCTTCTTTGAGCGCACGGAAAGTCGCCTCGCCGACGATGCCGTCGACCAGCAGTCCGCGGTGTTGTTGGAACGCGCGGACAGCGTGGTCGAGTTCGTCGTCAAACACCTCCAGGGCGACGTGCCTACCGGTGGTCAGGTCGTCGTCGGGGTTGTCGATCATCCCCAACGCCGCCAGTGCCGCCCGGATCTCGGTGACCGCACCCCCGCGGTCGCCGCGACGCAGACTCGACATACCAGCCCTTTCAGTCACGGTTGTCAGCAAGCCAATGGCGCTGACGAAGCATCGACAGGCTAGGCAGTATTGTCGCAGACCGTCCCCACTTTCGAGAAAACCCCAGGCGGGTGTCCGGCCTGCGGATCGTGGCCTTAGACCACGTCAGCGAGCTCGCGCAGCAGCGCGGCCTTGCCTTTCGCGCCGACGATCCGCTTCACCGGCGCGCCGTCCTTGAACAGGATCATCGTCGGGATCGAAACGACCTGGAAGTCGCGCGCAGTGGCGGGGTTCGCGTCGACGTCGATCTTGGCGATCGTCAGCGCGCCGACCTTCTCATTGGCGATCTCCTCAAGCACCGGCGCGACCATCTTGCACGGCCCGCACCAGGTGGCCCAGAAGTCCACGAGTACCGGGACATTGCTCGACAGCACGTCGTCGGAGAACGAGTCGTCGGTTACGGCCAGGGTTGCGGAACTGTCGGTCATAGCGGGGCTCCAATCAGATCAGTGCTGTCATCGGTTGTGGCGGAAGCATTTTCAGCCAGCCAGCGCTCGGAGTCGATAGCGGCCGAACAGCCGGTGCCTGCGGCGGTGACGGCCTGGCGGTAGGTGTGGTCGACGAGGTCGCCGCACGCGAACACCCCTTCGAGGGAAGTGCTTGTGGTGCGTCCCTCGACAAGCACGTAGCCCTCGGGGTCGAGGTCGAGCTGACCGCGCACCAGGTCCGAGCGCGGATCATGGCCGATCGCGACGAACACGCCGGTGACGGCCAGTTCCGACTCTTCACCGGTGACCGTGTTGCGCAGCCGCACACCGGTCACCTTCGGATCGCCCTCGATCGCGGTCACCAGGGTGTTGGTGAGGAATCTGATCTTCTCATTGGCGCGGGCGCGCTCCAGCATGATCTTGGAGGCGCGGAACTCCTCGCGGCGGTGGATGAGCGTGACGCTACGGGCGAATCGGGTGAGGAAGGTGGCCTCCTCCATGGCCGAGTCGCCGCCGCCGACGACCGCGATGTCCTGGTCGCGGAAGAAGAACCCGTCACAGGTTGCACATGTACTCACGCCCATGCCGATGAGTGCTTCCTCGCCGGGCACGCCGAGATGCCGGGCTTGTGCACCCATGGCGAGGATGACGGCGCGCGCGTGGTGGGTCTGGTCGCCGACGGTGACGGACTTGACGGGACCGTCCAGCGAGACCGCGTCGACGTCTTCCATCCGTAGATCGGCGCCGAAGCGCAGCGCCTGCTCGCGCATCTCGTCCATCAGTTCCGGTCCGGTGATGCCCTCGCGGAAGCCGGGGTAGTTCTCCACCTCGGTGGTGGTCATCAGTGCGCCACCGAACTGGCTGCCTTCGAACACCAGCGGCGTGAGCTGGGCGCGGGCCGCATAGATAGCTGCCGTGTAACCGGCCGGACCTGAACCGATGACGATCACGTCATGAACGGTGGATGAGGAGGTCATGCGAGCCTTTCTGCCGTATCACGTCGGCACGAATACAAACACCAGCGTATGCCCCGGTGTTCCCCGCGGCGTGCAGGACAGATTACGGACGAGTGACCAACGTATTGGCCAGAAGGCCGCTGTGAGCTGAATCGCAGTCTGGCTCGACGACCAGCGCGCGGACCTCCTCAGGCGTGTCGGCAGGCAGTAGCAGGAGCACCCCGTGTTGGCCGTGCATCTCGATCTGTCGTGCGCCCAGCACTGAGGTCGCCGACGAGTAGCCCAGCCCCGACAGGCAGTCCGCGCGGCGCTTGGGGTCCGCGAGCGGGCCGTAGTCGGGGGTGTGGGACAGCAGGCCGACGAGCTGTGGCCCGGTCAGCGGCAGCGCGGTTGGCGGCCGCGACACCGTGATGCGCTTCGCAGTCGGCTGCGTCGACCACGTCGGCGCCGGATCACGCGTCAGCGTCAGCCCGCCGAGGACCACGCTCACGAGGGCGGCTCCGACGCCGGCGATCAGCGCGACCAGCTGCCACCGCGAGGTGTGCCGAATCGAATGCGCCGGCCCGCCTGCCCGTCCGTGCGGCGGCTGGGCATGCAGCGCAGCGCCGATCCGGACCGTCACCGCGGCAGGGACATCGGGTGCGGAGGCGGCGTCGACGCCGAGGTGGGTCAGCTCGCCGCGGACCCGGTCGAGGGCAGCCAGCATCTCTGCGGCGTCGGGGTCGGCGCGTACACGCCGGCGGAGCGCCGCCGCGGTGGCGTCGTCGAGCAGCCCCCCCTGCAGATCGGCCAGCAATTCGGGCGTGATCGACGCGGGTTCGTGGCCCGTGTCGTCGTCCATCGCTGCCCCCGCCGGTTGTGCCACGCCCTGACGCAAGCCAGTCTCCACCACAGACGGTTAGACGGCCGCACTGCCGTCACGGTTCCCCGCACACTCGCTGCCGTGCTCTGCGGCGGCGCCGGCGTTGAAGTATTCGAGCGCCTCGGCCAGCTTGGCCCGCGCCCGCGAGCATCGGCTCTTCACGGTGCCCTCGGCGACGCCGAGCATGCGCGCGGTCTCGGCAATCGAATAGCCCTGCATGTCGACCGCGACCACCGCCGCGCGTTGTTCGACCGGGAGTCGCATCAACGCACGCTCCACCGCGATCGCGGTGTCCACCCGCGGTGTGGGATCGCTGAGGTGGCAGACATCGTCCTCCAGGGCGGCCGTGGGATGCGCCTTGTTGTGTCGCAGCCGGTCCAGGCACGCGTTCACCACGATCCGGTACAGCCAGCTGCTGACCGCCGAATCGTGGCGGAAGGCGGGTGCGCTGCGGTGCGCCTTTAGCATCGCGTCCTGGAGTGCGTCCGCGGCGTCTTCGGGGTTACGGCTGGTGATCTGCGCCAGCCGGTACAGCTGTCGGTGGTGGCGGTAGAACAACTCCTCGAAGGCGTATCGGTCACCGGCGACGTGTGCGGCCAGCAACTCGGCGTCTGACCGGTCGATTCCCCCGAAGCTCCCCACAGCCGAACACTAAGGGGCGCCAGGGGTGGCCTCCGACACAAGTTTGCGGTGCTGGGGATGAGGCGGCTCAGGCCGCCCGACTAAGACGCAGCTTTGAGTGTGATCTCCGCGATGTCGGACCGGCTTTTGCCGTCGACCTGCCCGAGCGTCGAGACCCAGACCAGCAGGTTGGAGGTCGGCGGCGCGTTGTCCACCTTGATCGTGTTCGTGCCGGGCTTCAGGGCGGTGGCAGGCGTCAGCACAGTGGTGTCGTCCAGCGACGTGGGGTTAGGCGTCTGCGACGAGCGGATCTCGACTGCGGTGCCCGAGCTGTCCAGGTTGATGGTGACCTCGCCGATCTTCATCGGCTCGGGCAACTGCAGCATCAGGCCGACGCCGTTCTTGAAGTTGGGGAACGGCACCGGATCCGTGTAGGTGTCGATGGGCCATACGGTCGCCGGATTGCCGTCGATGGCCAGCCCAGCCTCGTCAGGCGCGTCCGCCTCACCCTCGGGAGAAAACACCGTTGCGCGAACAGGTTTCACGACCTGACCGGTGGAGGCGCTGCTGCCGCCGCCGGCGGCCTGCGAGGACGACGTCGGGGCATTGAGGCCCAACTGGTCGCCGCCGAGGCCGCCGCCGACGTCACCGAAGATCCGGCTCAGCACCGACGCCAACACGATCAACGCGACGACGATGATCGCCGCACCGACGCTCAGCCCGACGATCAGCCCCTTGCGGCGCCGTGCCGCCGACTCCGGATCGTCGGTGGGCGCACCGCGGAACCGCGACGGCGGCGGGACCGGAGGCTCGTCGACCGGTTCGATCAGTTCGGTGCGGTCGGCGACGGCGGTCGCCTGCTGCAGCAGGTTCAGCAGGGTGGGCGCGCTGCGGATGCCCCCGCCTTCCTGCACGGCCCTTGCCGCTGCTGCCGAGATCTGGAACGGGATGTCACGGTTGACGGACCGCGGCTCGATGGGCTGGCCTGCGGCGTCGAGTTCGGCGGGAGCCAGCCCGCTGCGCACTCCGGACTCGGGCAGCGGCCAGCGGCCGATCAGCAGCGCGTAGAGCGCGGCGCCGATGCCGCGGATGTCGTCCTCGGGGGTCGCCTCGGGCAGGGTCGCGGGGAAGGCCAGCGCGACGTCGCCTTCGATGCTGACCCGCACTCGGCTGGGATGGTCGATCGACAGTGCGACACCCGACCGGTGGGCGGCCTCGGCGGCCGCGGCCAGCGACTGGATCGCGCGGGCCCCGCCGATTGGCGACGGCGCCGTCTCGGCGACCTCGGGCAGCGATCCGCCGCGGATCCACTCCGACACCACCAGCCCGCCAGAGCCGGTGCTCACCACGTCGAGCACCCGTGCGACGCCGGGCATGTCCAGGCGGCTCAGCTTGAGGGTGCGCGACAGGATCTCCCGCACCTGCTGGTCTGGCAGTGTCGCGTCCGGGTCGACGAACGTCAGCGCGACCTGGCGGTCCAGCGCGGTGTCGAGGGCCTGCCAGAACTGCAGGTTGGGCGGGCCGCCGTGGAAGACCAGCAGCCGGTACCGGCCACCGCCGATGGTGGCGCCCGGAATGAGATGGACGTCCTCGTTGACGGTGGCGGACTCGATCGGAGGTTCCCGCGGCGGTGCGAATGCGATCGGCTCGCGGGTGGGATCGCCGCCGTAGTCGGCGGGCGGGCGGCCGGAGACCGGCATCGGCGCCGTCCCGTTCGCGGGCTCGGGGAAGGCCGCGGTCTCCAGGGACTCTGGGGTCTCCGGTCTGCGATGTTCGACGGTGTCGGTGGGCATGTCCGGGACGAAGTCATCGGCCGACGGGCGCGGGATCTTCGTCGTGGCGGTTCTGTCAGGGCCCGGTGCGGCGCCGGCCGCTTGGTCGTCGGTCACCGCTGGTCCCTTCGTCATCCAGTCCCCGGCAACGCTGCCCGGAGGCCCGCGCCGGGCCGCCGCCGGGAATTGACGATGGCGTGACGCGAACGAATTCCTCTGATCAGAGTACGTGAGGGGGCCACCCGGGCGTGGCCGGTCGGGCGGCGAGTTCGGTGGTACGGCTACCGTCGCGCGTCGGCCAAGGCGCCTGCGCACGGCCGCAAGGGCGGCCTCGGCGTCGGGCACCCGGGCGGCCAGCATGACCCCGACGATGATCGGAATCATGATCAGCCCGAGCACGAGCAGACGCAGCAGTGAGCCTGCGCCCCCCAAGTTGCGGGTCAGTGCCTCGAGCCCGAAAACCCGATCGACGATGTGTGCGATGAGACCCGCGATCAGCGATGCCGCGACCGTCACGAGAATCGTGCGCACCACTTGAAGGTTGATGAGTCGCCCGCCGGGGGGATTGAGGCTGGCGCGTAGCAGGAAGTAGCCGACCGTGGCGCCTGCCAGGAAGCCCAGCCCGTTGGCAAGGCCGAGATAGCCGGCCACCAATTCCCGGTCGTCGGTCAGGTAAGGCGCGACCAGCGACGCGGCGATCTTCACAGTCGTGATCACCACGATCAGCACGATCGGCGTCCAGGGCTGCTCGCGCGCGTAGAACACCCGAAGCTGAAGCAGCACAAGGGCATACGGGATCAGTGTGAAGGCCGACAAGGTGATCGCTATGCCGAGATAGCCGGCGTCGACCTCACCGAAGTTGCCATAGGCGAACAGCGCGCTGCCGATCGCGGGGCCACCGACGGTCATCATCGCGACGATCGGAATCAGCGTCACCATTGTCAGCCGCGTGGCCAGCGACAGATCGGCGAGCACTGCGGGGATGTCGTCGGCGGCGGCGTTGCGGCTCAGCCGCGGCATCACGACCGTCAGCACCGTCACGCCGATCATGCCGAACGGCAGCATCAGCACCAGCCAGGTGTAGTTGTAGATCGCCGGGCCCGAAGCCGCTGCGCCACTGGCGATTCGGTTGCCGACGATCAAACCGATCTGGCTGATCACCACATACAGCACCATGGCGGAGGCCATCGTGCCGAACTTCTTCAGCCGGTCGTCGATGCCCCATAGCGGACGCAGGCTGATCCGTTCCCGACGAATGGCGACGAGCAGCACCGCGACCTGAGTGACCGTGCCAAGCGTCATGCCGATACCGAGCACCAGCAGCTTGGGATTGCCCATCCGAACGGGATCGACCGAAAGCTCGCCAGGTACAAGCACATACAGTGCCAAGGTGGCGATGGCCACCAGGTTGTTGCACACGGGTGCCCACGCGGGGGGCCCGAACACGTTGCGGGTGTTGAGGATCGCCATGAACACCGAGGACAGGCCGTAGAAGAACACCTGGGGCAGAAGCAGATAGGCGAATGCGGTCGTGAGTTCGCGATTGACCGCGGGATCGCTGCCCAGCATCAGCCCGACGAGCAGTGGGGCGGACGCAACCGAGACCGCCGTCGTGATCAACAGCAGCGTGGTCGCGAGCGTGACGAGTCGGCGCACGAACCCCTCGCCGCCGTCGGGATCGTCGCGTTCGGCGCGAGCCAACACCGGCACGAAGATCGCGGTGAACGTCGCCTCGAGCACCAGGGCCGCGATGAGGTTGGGCAGTTGGTAGGCCACCGAGAAGGCGCTCGACAGCGCCGCACCCAGAATCGTGGCCAGCAGCACGATGCGGGCGAAGCCGGTGAGCCGACTGACCAGCGTCGCGAACGCCATGCCCCACGACCGGGCCACCACCGCCGCGTCGGACAGCTCAGGACGGCCGGCCCGCCGCCGCGGTGCGGGCCCGCGCGGCAGCCGCGGGGGAGGCGTGCGACGAGGGGGCGGGCCGGCCTGCTGCGGGACGCGGGGAGGGTAGTACCGCGGCGGGGTCCTGTGGAACGGCGGTGGCTGCGGCGGGCGCGGGCCGCCAACGGTGCTCACTGTTCACCGCCTGCGGGGCCGGCGATGCCTTCCCGGTCGGGGCTCATGGCGCGCGGCGGCTCGTCGACGTCCCTGCCGTAGGCGATCGCGACGTCGATGGGATCCGGCCGGTCGAGGTCGGCGCGGTCGGGCTGGCCGCGGAACCGGTGCCACAGCCGCCGGCCGACCAGCAGCGCCAGCACCACGCCGCCGGTCAGCGTGATGAAGAACAGCAGCTTGCCGTACGCGTTGGAGTGCACCGAAAGCCGCACCGGCTCTCCCAGCGACAGTCCGTCGGCGGTGCGCAGTGCGACATCGACAGCGACACGCTGCGTGAAGTGCACCTCGATCGGCACCTTCAGCGGCAGGTAGCCCGGTGGCAGTTGGATCTCGCCCATATCGGTCACCGACATGCCGGGCGGCGCGTCGATCTGCAGCCGGACCCGGATCGGCACCGGGAGGTCGTTGCGCAACGCCAACGGCAGCGGGCTGCGCTCGGTGGCCAGGGTGTAGGAACCGCCCGGGTTGACGATGGTGACGGCGCCGAACAGATCGTCGACAGTGCGGCCGACGGTGGTCAGCCGCTGCTGTGCGAGACCGTTGCGGGCATCCGGCGGTACGGATTGGCTCAGCGCGCGCAGCATGTCCTCGCGCAGCGGCGCGGTGTACTGGGTCCCGGTCAGCCCGGTGCGTTCGTCGGTGGTCAGTGCAGCCGTCAAACCCCACAGCCGCCCGGTCGCCGCGGCGATACCCGAGACGACCCCGTCGTCGAACCGGCCGCGCGGGTTGCCCAGCGCGGCGCCCGGCAGCGGGGCGAGGTCCTGCGGGGGCAGCGCGTTGGTCTCGGCGATCACGGCGGCCAACGGCCGCGGAACGGCCAGCCCGGCGTGAATGGTGGAGGCCACCGAGGTGAGTATCGCCTGGGCATCCTCCGGTTGCAGGCTCCACGCCAGCGGCGGTGACAGGATCTGGCTGCGCGGTTCGGTGTCGGGATGCAGGCCTCGCCACAGCAGCGAGCCGAGCGCGTCTTGGCGCCTGGCGACCTGGGAGTCGTGTTTGACCGGGATGTCGAGCGACGGATCCAGGTACGACGGTGATGCAGGGTCGATTCCCGCCCCTGCCAGCGCGGCACCGACGGTCGGGTCGAACGGCGCTGCCGTCACTTGCGGCGTGTACCGCAGCGGCCGGACGTCGGCGGTCGCCAGCTCGCCGGTGGCGGAGTCCTCGGCCGCGCTGTTCGCGGCGCCGATCGCGACGGTCGGGCCCTGCGCTGACAGCAGCTCGACGGCGGGCCCGGTCAGCGGGCCGTCACCGATGAGGGTGGCCCCTCGGATTGATGCGATGCCCAGGATCTGGTCGACGATGTCGCCTGCGCTCTTGGTGGCGATCGCGCTCAAGCCCGGGTCGCCGACGCGCTGCAGCGCGTCGAGGTCGGCCTGCGCGTACGTCGTTGGCGCTACACACATCCGCTGCGCCACGGCCTTGAGCCGATTGAGCCAACCAACCGCCGCGTCCTGTCCGGCGCCGGGATGGGTGGGGGTGCCCGGCCCGGCGTCGGGGGCGTCGTTGACGACGTAGCCGCCTGTCATTGCGTTCACGGTGACCAGCAGGTCGGGGTCGACGGCCAGGCACATTGCATTACGCATCTCGCCGCCGGGATCGACCTGCGGGCTGGTCGCGAAGTCGACCGAGGACAGCAGGATGTCGAGCCGACCACCCGGCGCCAGCGAGGTTGCCAGGTCGTCGTCGATCAACCGCACCGGTGTGGTGCCACCCGGTGCGCCCGCCGCCAACCGCGGCCGGTCGGCGAGCGGCCACAACATGGTCAGCGCGACGGGTTTGGAAGTGTCCGGCGGAACCACCGACGTCAGCGTGTCGCCCGAGGAGTCGGCCGCAGGCTCTGGCGGCACACCGAGCACCGGAAGCAGGAAGCGGGCGTCGTCGAGGCGGGCAGCGGCGCCATAGTCGGGAGTGCCGTTCACGTTGACCATCACCGGGTACACCCCCGGCTCACCGATGTGCAGCGACGGCAGCTCGTTGGACCGCAGCGGGTAGACGAGGTTGAACGGAACGTCTTGTCCCCGAAGCAGTTCCGGCGCGACGATGGTGAAGTCGGCGACGGGCTCGTACTGGTCGACATTGCCGGTGAGATTGGTGCGAAGGCCGGCCGACGAGGCGACGGCGGCAGCGTGCTCGAGGCGGACCATCACGTCGCGGACCGGTCGATCGCCGACGTTGAGGATGGCGCCGCTGACGGTGACGACCTGTTCGCTGGTGGTGGTGACCACCTCGGGGGTGATGCGGTCGATGCGCACCTGCAGGAACGGCACCGCTCCCGGCTCGCCCGCGGCGGCGTGGGGGAGCGCGGCGGGCGCCGCGAAGAGCATCAGCAGCGCCAGGGCGGCGAACAGACGCGCCAGCACTGTGCGGAGCTCAATTCGCCGCACCGCCGCGGTCCTCACTGCCCTTGTCCGCAGCCGTTCGTCCGGCGAGATGTCTGTTCGTCGGGACGACGGTTGCGGGTATGCGAGTGCGTCTGGGCGCGCTTGCGCGGTGAGGTCCGCGGCAGCGGCGGTAGTGCGGCGGGTCCGTCCGCATGCAGCTTGTCGATCAGCTCACCGGCGACCTCGGCCAGCCGGCGTTCGTCGGCGTAGGCCAGCCGGGACGGCAGCTCCTTGAGAGGCACCCACGCCACTTCACTGACTTCGAGGTCTTCGTCGGAGAGCTCGCCGCCGAGGAACCGCATCAGATAGTGGTGCACGGTCTTGTGCACACGGCGCCCCTCGGTGACGAACCAGTAGTCGATGCTGCCGAGGGCGGCCAGCACGCTGCCCTGGATCCCGGTCTCCTCGGCGACCTCGCGGATCGCGGTCTGTTCGGCGGTTTCACCGAGTTCGATGTGGCCCTTGGGCAGCGACCACAGCATCCGGCCGCGCCGGTCGATGCGCCCGATCAGCGCGGCGACCTGCGTTTCCTTGGGTCCGTCGATGCCGTCGATCACCAGCCCGCCCGCCGAGGTCTCATGCACCGTGCGCAGCCGATCGGACGGCCGGCGCGGGCGGGATTTCTGCGGCTTGTTCTGACTGTTCGGCTGGTGTTTGTCGGAATGCAGCGCTCCGTTCTTCGCGCCGCTCACGGCGGCGTTGTTGCGGTGCTCTGTGGATTCGGGCGGACCAGCCGCGCGTCGGCCGCGGCGCCTCCCCCGGCGCCGTCGTGGTTTGGCGTGTTCGCCGTCCGACACCCAAGCGATAGTAGCTGCCACGAATATTCGCTACCGCCGCACTCACCGGTCGTGACTGAGCCGTTGCACATTAGGCTGTCCGAACGTGCCCAACTCTGCTGCTGATGCCGAACTGCTGGCCGGTGCACAGGTTGCGCTGAACCGGCACGGCCCGGTGCTGGGCGAACTCGGACGGATATTCGCTGACGCGGGGCATGAGCTGTACCTCGTCGGCGGCAGCGTGCGCGACGCGCTGCTCGGCCACCTCGGCAGTGATCTGGACTTCACCACCGACGCGCGGCCCGAGCAGATGCAGAAGTTGCTGCGGTCGTGGGCCGACGCGCTGTGGGATACCGGCATCGAATTCGGCACGGTCGGTGTGGGTAAGGACGGCGATCGGCTGGAGATCACCACGTTCCGCGCCGATACCTACGATCAGGTGTCGCGCAATCCGGAGGTCCGGTTCGGCGAGCGCCTCGAGGACGATCTGGTGCGCCGCGACTTCACGGTCAACGCGATGGCGGTGCGCATCACCGCCGACGGCCCGGGCGAATTCCTTGATCCGCTAGGCGGTTTGGTGGCGCTGCGGGCTCGCGTGCTGGACACGCCGTCGGCGCCCGAGATCTCGTTCGGCGACGATCCGCTGCGGATGTTGCGCGCGGCGCGGTTCGTCTCGCAGCTGGAGTTCACCATTGCGCCGCGGGTGCTTGCGGCGCTGCTCGAGATGGCGCCGCAACTGGGCCGCATCACTGCCGAGCGGATCGCCGCCGAACTGGACAAGCTGCTGCTCGGCAGGGACCCGGTAGCCGGCATCGATCTGATGGTGCAGACCGGCCTCGGCGACGTGGTGCTGCCGGAGGTCGGCGGCATGCGGATGGCCATCGACGAGCACCACCAGCACAAGGACGTCTACTGGCATTCGCTGACTGTGCTGCGGCAGGCGATCGCCCTCGAGGATGAAGGACCCGATCTGGTGCTGCGGTGGGCAGCGCTGCTGCACGACATCGGTAAGCCAGCCACCCGCAAGCATGAGCCCGACGGCGGGGTCAGCTTTCATCATCACGAGGTCGTGGGCGCCAAGATGGTGCGCAAGCGGATGCGGGCGCTGCGCTACTCGAAGCAGATGATCGACGACGTGTCCCAGCTGGTGTACCTGCATCTGCGGTTCCACGGATACGCGGATGACAAAGGGCACGGCAAGTGGACCGACTCGGCGGTCAGGCGGTACGTGACCGATGCCGGGCCGTTGCTGCCGAGGCTGCACAAGCTGGTCCGCGCCGACTGCACCACCCGCAACAAGCGTCGCGCAGCACGGCTGCAGGCCAATTACGACGACCTTGAACACCGCATCGACGAGTTGGCCGCCAAGGAGGATCTCGCACGGGTGCGACCGGATCTCGACGGTAACGAGATCATGCAGATCCTCGGCATCCCGGCGGGTCCCGAGGTGGGCGAGGCGTGGCGGTATCTCAAGGAGCTCCGGCTCGACCATGGGCCGCTGAGCCACGACGACGCCGTCGCCGAGCTGACGAAATGGTGGAACGCACGAGGGGACCGCACCGTCTAACCCGTCATGGAGTACTGCCTTGGCGACGCGGATGGTTCGGCGACCATGTGGACCGCCGACCCCAACACCGACGTAGACGGCGACGGCGCGCTGGATGCGGTCGGGCTGGATTTCGACGGAGACGGTGTGCTCGACGACGCGATGGCCGATATGGACGGCGACGGACTGGCCGACTACGCCGTGCTGGATCTCGACAACGACGGCCGTCCGGAAGCGTTCTTCACCGACGACGGCAGCGGCACGTGGGCGGTCAGCGTCGACCGGGCCGGGCAACTTCGGTGGTTCGGCCTGGACGGGCTTGAGCACACCGGGGGACCGGTGGTCGACCTCGACGGCGACGGGCAGAGCGACGACCGGCTGACTGACACCGACGGCAACGGGCTGGCTGACCGAGCGCTATCTGGCGACGCGGCGTACGTCGACTCCGACGGCGACGGCCACTGGGACATCAAGCTGGCCGACTCGGACGGCGACGGCAAGGCTGACGCCGCCACCGAGTTGTAGCGAACCATGCCGTGGTCAACGACCGCACCGCGGGTCTGACTGTTTCGGCGATACAAGGCGAACTCGGGAGTTGGTTGTTTCGTGACGTAGTCGCGCGTCGGCAGAATGCGTAATTTTCATCACGACCGCGACGCGCGAATTCAAGCGAAGCGTCCGGAATCGCCCCATTCCCAACTGATCCGCTGCGCGGAGAGACGAGTGAACCATGTCCTACTTGACTCCGATCATCATTCTTCTGCTGGTCCTGTTCCCAGTGCTTCTCCCAGCCGCCATCACCGCGTTCCACGCAATGGGCGCAAGGCGGCGGAAGCGTGTTGCGCGAGCTGCTGCGTGAGCCGACCACCGATGAAGACGCCGATCTCCGATACTCACCGCGCGGTTCTGCGGACGCTCGCGGACACAGTTGTACCGTCGCTCCGGCGGCCCGACGACACGACCGGCTTCTGGGCCCGCAGCGGCAGCGATCTGCACGCGAACATCGCCGTCGAGCATGCCCTGTCCGGACTGCCCGAGGATGAGCTCGCCGGCATGCTCGCGTTGCTCGACGGGCTGCATGTGCTGGGGTTCGTCACCGGATCGGAACGCTCGCGAGAGCAGCTGATCCGCAATGTCGCGCTGATGGGCACTCGGCCCGCTGCCGCGATGAACGCGCTGATCTCTCTGACGCTGGCGTTCGCATATGCGGGACCTGACCCGCGGACCGCAAACAACCCGATGTGGGCGGGTTTCGGCTACCCGGGCGCGCCCGGCATCGAGCCGGGGGGCGGCGAGGCACCCACGCCGTTCGTTCCCGCGGGTTCCCAGGTCACGGCCGATGTCTGCATCGTCGGTTCTGGCGCGGGCGGGGGCCTGATAGCGGGCATGCTCGCGCAGTCGGGCCTCGACGTCGTCGTGCTCGAGGCGGGCGGGAACTTCAACGAGCCCGACTTCAATGGGCTCGAACTGCCCGCGTTCCAGCAGCTGTTCTGGCGCGGCGGACCGATCCCGACGGCAGACTTCAACGTCACGTTGTTAGCCGGGGGGACGCTAGGCGGCGGGCCCACCGTCAACTGGTCCAACTGCCTGCGCACGCCCGCGAAGGTCCGGGAGCAGTGGGCGCGCGGGTTCGGCATCGAGGGGATCGACGGGCCTGATTTCGACCGCCATATCGACGCGGTCTGGACGCGACTCGGTGTCAACGCGGACTGCTCGGATCTGAACGGTCCGCACCAGCGCATGCGCGACGGCGCAGCGGCCCTCGGCTGGTCGTTCACGACCCTCAGCCGTAACGCGGACCCTGCCGTGTACTCACCCGATACCGCCGGCTACATCGGCCTCGGTGACCGCTCCGGCGCAAAGCTCGACGTTCGTCGCACCTATCTCCGCGACGCCGTGAACGCCGGCGCACGCGTGATCGTGCGCTGCACTGCCCAACGCGTGCTCACCGAAAACGGTCGCGCGGCAGGTGTGGCGGCGACGTTCGCCGACCCGCAGACCGGGGTGAATCGGCACATCGAGGTGCAGGCCCCGCGCGTCGTGGTGGCGTGCGGCGCGCTCGAGTCCCCTGCGCTCCTGCTGCGCTCTGGCATCGGTGGCCCGGCGGTCGGCCGCTACCTACATCTGCACCCCGTAATCGCCACGCTCGGACTGCATGCCGCGCCGCAGCGGCCGTGGTGGGGCGCACCGATGACCGCGATGGTCGACGAGTTCGATGACATCGACGACGGCCACGGGTTCTTGCTGCAGAACGCGCAATGGGCAACCTCGATCGTCGCCGGCGGCGTAGCCCGCTCATCGGGCGAGGAGCTCAAGGAAACCATGGCGCGGCTGGAAAACGCCGCTTGGTTCATCGGGATCCCGCGCGACCGAGGGCACGGCACCGTGACGATCGATGGCGCAGGCAACGCGGTCGTGCACTACGCGCTCACCGACGAGGCCGACGTGCGCATAACGCGCCGCTCGATCGAAGCCCAGATCCGCCTCCACGCCGCCGGCGGAGCCGAGGAGATCGTGCCGTTCGCCGCTACTGCAAAACGCTGGCGTACAGGCGACAACCTCGAGGCATTCATCGCCGACATGCAGCGATTGCCGCTTGGGGTGGGCGGGCACCGCGTGTTCTCCGCGCACCAGATGAGCAGCTGCCGAATGGGCTCGGATCCGGCGACCTCCGTCGCGAACCCGTGGGGTGAGCTGCACGACACGCCGGGTGTCTGGGTGGGCGACGCGAGTGCCCTTCCGACTGCCACCGGCGTGAATCCGATGATCTCGACGATGGCGATCGCTCACCGCACAGCGGAGGCGATCACCCAGACAGCGACGGCCGCGGCTGCGGCCGTCCATGGATGACGGGAGCGCTGAATGACGACAGGAACCGTGACGGGCGTGCACGATCGGCTGTATATCGGCGGCGAATGAGTCAAGCCCGCCGGCGACGAGACGATCGCCGTCCTCAACCCGGCGACCGAGGAGGAGATCGCCCGCATCCCCGCGGGGACAGCGGAGGACGTCGACCGTGCGGTGACAGCTGCGCGAGCGGCGTTCGACGGATGGGCGGCGAAATCACCGCAGGAACGTGGCGCGCTGCTCGCGGCGGTGGCCGAGGGGCTCAGCGAGCGTGGAGATGAGCTCGCTGTCACCATCGCCACCGAACTCGGTATGCCGCTGCCGCTTTCGCGGCTGATCAAGGTGGGACCCTACATGAAGTCGATTCAGCTGTAGGTCTGGCCAACCGGGCACGCATCAGCGCAGCACCGCGGTGTGGAACCAATTGCAGAGCAGCAATGCGATCTCGACGTCGAGCCGATCCGTGGTGATCGGGCGGCCACGACGTTGCTCGGCGCGTTGCACCCGGTATCTCACGGAGTTGAAGTGCAGATGCAATTCCGCTGCGGCCGCCTTGTAGCTCGATCCGGTCTGCAGGAAAACCCGCAGCGTTTCGCGTAGCCGTTCGTCACTCTCGGTCGCCGAAGCGAGCGGACCGAGTACTTCGCCGACCCATGCGCGCGCCGCTTGTACGTTCCCCCCGAGCAGGGCGGCGGCAGACAGGCCCGAATCGTCGTTGGTGACGATCTGTTGCGCGTCCGGCCCGGCCGCGATGGCGACCGCATGCGCACCCAGTGCCTGGCGATGCGAGCGCCGAAAACCGTCGACGCCGGGTAGGGGATCGCCGACCGCGAGAGACGGTGGCTGCTGGTACGTCGTGGCGAGACGGCGAACGCACTCCACCGCGCCCGGTGCGGTCTCGGCGGCGAGCGGTATCCACCCCCAACCGGTGAGCCTGTCCGCGGCGATGAACAGCGGATGGCCCTTGCTTTCAAGGCATTCGGCGAGTTCGCGAACGAATCGCTGCATGCGGACGAGCTCGTCGCCGTGATGTGTCTGCGGGTATGAGGCGACAACTGCGAGGTGCACCCGCCGCAGCGGGTAGCCGATTTCGGTGCTCACCGCGTCGGCGTCGACGACCTCCGCATCGAGCAGTTCACGAATCCGCACCGTGCGCGTGGTGTTCTGGGTTTCCAGCCAGCGATCATGCTCGGCCTGGTAGGCGGCGATCACCTGCTGCGAGATCCAGTCGATGTAGCTGAAGGTGGTCGTTGTGATCTGCTGGAACACGTCGAGGCTCCGCCGCGGATCAAGGTCGGTTGCCCGTACTTCGTCGAGCACGATGTTCAGCAGCTTCTGTTGACCGAGCCGGTACGAGCGGATGAGCGCGTTCGCCGACACTCCGCGCTGCGCGAGGCGCCGCGCATGCTCCAGTGCCGCCGTCGGCGGCTCGACGTTCTCGATCGGGATGCCGTGCCGTATTGCTGTGAAGACGGTGTCGACGTTCTGCTCGACGCTGTCCTTGAGGAGTTGCGCCAGCTGGGTATCGTCGCGGAACTCCGATACTTCGGTCAGGACGTGCTGCTGGAGCGAGCGGGTTATGTCGCCGAGCCGACCGCCGAGTCGCGCGATGATTTCCGCCGCTGAATCGGCGGCGACAACAGCATCCGCGCGGCCGCTCTTCGCCACGAACGAAATCGTATGCGGCTCTCACGCGCGACCGCGGGCACTTTGCCGGGTACGGCCGCCCAGTGTCATGACAGCTGCTCGACGAGTGCCTTCGCCTCCATCAAGTCGGCGGTGTCGAACCCTTCGATGAACCAGTCGTAGATGGGCGCGAGCAGCACGCGTGCATCATGTCGCCGATCCTCCTGTTGCCAGAGCCGGGCCAGGCTCATCGCGGCCCGCAGTTCGAACGACTTGGCCTCTTGGTCACGCGCAACGGCCAGCGCTTGTTGGAAGCAGTTTTCGGCCTGCTCCGGGTCGGGGATGTCCTGCGTGAGGAGCAGCTCGCCCTTGATTCGATGGACTTCGGCTTCGTAGAGGCGCTCGTCATTGCGCCGCACCCATTGCAGCGCTTCCTCCAACGCCTCCAACCCCTGCGATGTCTGTCCGAGCGCGCCGTGCGCGTCGGCCAGCAATGCGTAGAACCAGGGCCACACCGCGCCGATGCTCATCGCGCGACGGCGGTCCATCGCCTCGCGGATATCGGCGATCCCTGCAGGCGCATCCCCCATTTGGACGGCGGCCCATCCCCGCGGCAGCAGACACCACAGCTCCACCGCATGAAGGCCGTGTTCGGTGGATAGGGCTATCGCCTCCTCTGCGCGGGCCCGTGCGGGTCCAGGTTCGCGGCACAGTTGGAACAGCTGGGCAGAGAACAGAAGCGCCAGGCCGATGCTGTACGGATGCTCGAGTTCCTTCGCGTAGGCCACCGTCCGTTCCATCGCCACGCAGGCCTGATTCGGGTAGCCCAGCACCCAGTTGGAGAACGCCGTCAAGTATCCGCAGATGATTTTGGGATTCTGGTTGTACGCCGCGATGCCTGCGCGGTGCTGGTCAGGGTTGTACAGCACCAAGCCCTGTCGACTGTGCTCGCGCACGTCGATGAAATCGCCTTGCCACCACGCCGCGTAAGCGACCATGCAATGTCCGGCCGCCAGCACGAGCGCATCGTGTTGTGGTTCGGCCAGCTCCAGGAACTCCTCGGCCAGCGCCCGCGCCTCGGGCAGGCGCCCGCGCACGATCTGTGCGTAGGCCAGACCCGACAGCGCAGGGAATAGTTCCGGCGTGCTACCCACTTGGCGCGCGAGCTCGCGGGCGCGCCCGTAGATGTGCTCCACGGACTGAGGGCCTTCGACGAAACTCAGCGACGGACCCAATACAAGTTGTAAGGACAGCTCTTGTCTTGCGCGCCGGGGCGTTTCGGGGAGAGTGGCGAGCAATTCCAGGCCCCGCGTCGCGTGGCTTGACGCTTCATGGTTGGCGAAACGCTGCAGCGCGCGTCGCCCGGCCGCCTCCCAGTAGGGAATGGCCTTTTCGGTCAAACCGGCTTCCGTGTAGTGATGCGCAAGCAGCTCGGGTCGGGTCGCCACGGTCTCAGGGAAGCGGGATGCCAAAGCATCGGCTATGCGCTGATGGTGTTGCTGCCGGGTGCTCTTCAACAAGGATTGGTAGGCCGACTCCTGGACGAGCGCATGCTTGAAGCGATAGGTCGACTGGGGCGGCGTCCCTTCCTGGTACAGGAACTCGGCGACCACCAGTTGCTCGAGCCCCTGTCGCAGAAGCTCGTCGTCCCACACCGAAACCGTCTGTAGGAGTTGGTAACTGAACTCACGGCCCAACGTCGCACCCAGTTGCGCCAGAGTTTTGACCGGCGCCAGTCGGTCCAGGCGCGCCATCAACGAGTCCTGCAGTGTGTTCGGGATGGCCAGCGGGGGCAGGGGCCCGGTCAGCGCGTAGCGATCCGGCCGTTCCTCGAGCAGTCCCGACTCGAGCACCATCTTGGTCAGCTCCTCGATGAACAGCGGAACACCGTCGGTCTTGGCCACCACTTCTGCCATCACCTGCGCAGGCAGCGACTTGCCCTGTGCCACTTGGCGAGTCAACGCAGCGGCAGCATCGCTTGGCAACCGCTTGACGTCCAGCATGGTGACGTTGGGGTTATCGATCCACGGTGGATCGAAGTCGGGACGGCAGGTGAACACCGCCAGGATCGGCGCGGTAGGGATCGCATCGACCAACATGTTCAGGTACTCCAGCGTGGTCGGGTCGATCCAGTGCAGGTCTTCGAAGATGAGCATCACCGGCTGCTTCTCCGCCCTGCGGAAGGGGATGGTCATCAGCGCGCGCATGGTCTGCCGCTTCTGCTGTTCGGCAGGCATGCCCGGCGAAACGTATTCAGCGCCAAGCGGAATGGAGAGCAGAGAGCAGAACAGCGGAACCGTCTCGGCCAGCGGTAGGCCGCGCTCGACCAAGAACCCCTCCACCTTGGTCAGCTTCTGCGTCAGCGAGTCCTGCCGCTCGAAGCGCAGAACGATTCGCTCCAACAGATCGATCACCGGATAGAACGCGGTGTGTTGGTAGTACGGCGAACATTGGAAGTGCGTGAACCACGCCTGCTGCGCGGAGGCGTATTCGGTCAGTGCCTTCACCAACCGGGACTTGCCGATCCCCGCTTCGCCCGTCACGACGACAACCTGTCCATGGCCGTCGACGACCTGACCCCAGGCCTTCTCGAGCAGCCGCAGTTCCGACTCCCGCCCGACCAGAGGGGTGAGGCCGGTACTCGCCAGCGCGTCCAGTCGTGTGCGGGCGGTGCTTTCGTACAACACCCGGTAGACCTCGAGTGGCGCCGCGACGCCCTTGAGCGGCGGGGCGCCCAGGGGCTCGTACGCGAACAGGCCGCCGAGGATCTGGTGTGTCAAGGCGCCGATCACCAACGTGTTCGGCGCCGCGACGTCCTGCAGCCGCGCTGCGATGTTGGGTGTATCGCCAAGCACCATGTCGTCCTGACCCGTCCCGCCTACCTCCTCACCGACCACCACCAGGCCGGTATGGCACCCCAGCCGGACGGCCAGTGAGACGCGGTGCCGTTCGCCCAGCACGGTGTTGAGTTGCCCGACGGCCTCGATGATCCCGAGGCCGGCGCGGACGGCACGCTGTACGTCATCCTCGTGTGCGCGGGGATAACCGAAATAGACCAGAAGTCCGTCGCCAAGGTATTGGGCGATGTGACCGTCGAAGCGGGCGATCACCTTCCCGCATGTTTCGTAGTAGGCGCCCATGATCTCGCGCCACTCTTCGGGGTCGAAGCGGCTGGCGAGCGTCGTCGACCCGACGAGGTCGCAGAAGAACATGGTCAGTTGTCGCCGTTCGCCGCCGTGCCCGGCGGTCCATACCAGCCCCTGGCCGTCCTCGCTGACGGTGCCGGCGTGCGCATAGAGCAGCTCGGTTCGCAGTGCGTCGAGGCGATCGTCATCAAGCCCGAAATGTTCCTTGAGCGCGCGATAGGACACTCGACCACGGGTGCGGAGGAGGTCGACCACTTGGTCGAGCACCGCATAGAAGTCCACGACTGCCCCCTGACGCGCGCCCCCCGGCTGAAGCGTCACGTCAATGGTGCGCCAAAACCCGCTCGCGCATTGGAGTAGTGGATTACTGATGTCCCCCGACCTGGGTGGGCGGATGATTCCAACGCATGAATGGAGGGCGATGATGCGTGCCGACGGTCAGGCTGCGCAGCAGCTCAGCGATCCGCAACCCCGGGCCGGGGTGGTCTACGACGCGTTCATCTCGTACGACCACGATGACCGGGCGGTTGCCCAGGGAATCCAGCGAGGCCTGCACCGGATCGGCAAGCGAATCGGCCAGCTGCGCGCGCTACGGGTGTTTCGCGACTCCACCGACCTGAGCGCCAGCCCGAACCTGTGGGGCAAGGTCACCGACGCGCTGGGCCGCTCCCGCTACATGATCGTCGTGCTGTCGCCGAACGCGGTGGCGTCGAAGTGGGTCAACAAGGAGGTCGGCTATTGGCTTGAGGAGCGTGGGCCGGAGCGGTTGCTGTTCGTGGTGGCAGGCGGCGAGGTTGCCTGGGATGAAGCCACCCAGCGGTTTGATCCTGATCGTTCGGATGCGGCGCTGCCCCTGCTGATACAGCGTGGCGTCCTGCCGACCGAACCGTTGTACGTCGACGTCACCGGTGATGCGCCGTGGGATCCGGCCGCGCCGCTGTTCCGTGAGAAGGTCACCGACCTGGCCGCCCCGATCCATGGCAAGCCCAAAGACGAACTGGCCGGTGAGGATCGGCATGAGCAACGCCGCTTCCGGCGCCTGCGCCGCGTCGCGATCGTCAGTCTGGTTCTGCTCACCGTCGCTGCTGTCACTGCGGGAGCGATCGCATGGATACAGCGGAAAGAAGCTGTGCGCCAACGCAACGAGGCGGTTGCGCTCGCCACCGCGGCGACATCGAGCGACGTCGGCAAGGCCAATCCCGCACTCTCCCTTGCCCTTGCGGCTGAGAGCAGTCACGCCACCCCAACTCCACTGTGGCAGGCCACCGACGCGTTGATGAATGCCCGTATCGCGTTCAGCCGGCGGACGTGGCAGCCCGTTCGCGAGCCACTCGTCGGCCACACCGCATTCATCATGAACGTGGCGTTCAGCCCCGACGGCACCAAGCTGGCCTCCGCGGGTGGGGACGGCACGGTGCGGCTATGGGAGGTGTCGAGCGGACGACCGCTCGGCGAACCGCTCACCGGCCACGACGGTGTCGTCGACGCGCTGGCGTTCAGCCCCGACGGGAGCAAGCTGGCGTCGGCGGGTGGCGACGGTACGGTGCGGTTGTGGGATGCGGCCAGCGGCAAGAAAATTGGGCAGCCGCTCACCGGGCACACGGCCTACGTCAAGCGCGTGGTGTTCAGCCCCGACGGCACCAAGCTCGCGTCGGCGGGTGGGGACGGCACGGTGCGGCTGTGGGAGGTGTCGAGCGGTCGGCCGATCGGCGGCCCGCTCACTGCTCACGAAGACGAAGTGTCGAGCGTGGTGTTCAGCCCCGACGGCAGGCAACTGGCCTCCGTCGGCGTCGTCGACCTGAGCTCTGGCGGCGGCGAGGGCACCGTGCGGAGATGGGAGGTGGCTACCGGGAACCCGATCGGCGAGCCGATAGCCCTCAACGCGTACGTGTCGATCGTGGCTTTCAATGCCGATGGCACCCGGCTGGCGGGCGCCGAAGGGTCGAGGATCCGGCTGTGGGACTTGCCCAGTGGTCGGGTGATCGGCGAGCCGCTTACTGGACCTGCGACCGTCGACTCACTGGCGTTCAGTCCCGACGGCGGCAGGCTGGCCTCCGGCGAGGCCGATGGGGCGGTGCGGCTGTGGGACGTGCCGAGTGGCCGGCCGATCGGCGAGCCGCTCACCGGCCACACCTATCACGTGAAGAGCGTCGTGTTCCGTTCCGACGGGACCGAGTTGGCGTCCGCGGGCGACGACGTGACTGTGCGGCTGTGGGATCTGTCCGGCGGCAGGCCGTTGGGACAACCGAGCGCCGCGCCCGCCGACTGGGTGAGAAGCGTGGCGCTGAGCCGCGATGGCACCAAGCTGGCCACCGGCAACAGGAACGGCATCGTGCGATTGCGGGACACGTCTAGCGGACAGCCGGTCGGTCAGCCGCTCGTCGGCCACACCGGCTCCGTCGAGTCGGTGGCGTTCAGCCCTGACGGCACCCGCCTCGCTTCGGGCGACGATCTGGCGGTGCGGGTGTGGGAGGTGCCCGGTGGACGGCCGATCGGCGAGCCGCTGCAATTCAGACGACCGACGGCACTGGCGTTCAGCCCGGACGGGGCGAGGCTGGTCGCCGCAGGCGGCGGCACCGTGCGGCTGTGGGAGGTCCCCGGCGGCCGTCCGATCGGCGAGCCGCTGGCGTTCGACAACACCATGGCGTTGGCATTCAGCCCTGACGGCACGAAGCTGGCCGCCGCAGGCGGCGGTGACAACAACAGAGTGCGGGTCTGGGAGATGCCGAGCGGCAAACCGATCGGCGGGCCGCTGAGACACAACGGCGTGATGGCGTTGGCGTTCAGTCCCGACGGCACCAAGCTGGCTTCCGGCGGCACCGACCGCACTGTGTTGGTGTGGGATCCGTCGACCGGCAGGCCGATGGGCGGCGCGCTGACCGGCCACACCGGATCCGTGTTTGCGGTGGCGTTCAGTCCTGATGGCACCAAGTTGACGTCCGCCGACGGCGACGGCTCGGTGTGGCTGTGGGATGTGGCCGGCGGCGGGGCGGCGGGCGCGTCGCTGACCGGTGACACCTTCGGGTTCTGGACGGTGGCGTTCAGCTCCGACGGGACCCGGCCCTTGGCCGCAGGCAAGGACAGCGTCGTGTGGGTGTGGGACCGCCTGTGGGACGCGGATGAGGCGTGCAGGCTGGCCGCTCCGTATGTGACGCGAAGCCAGGTGCAGTCCTACCTGCCATCCGGCTCGGAGCCGAAGTGCGGGTACCCAGTCTGAGCGTTAGCGTCCACGACCCGGCGGCCCTGCGAACGCCTGCGCAATGCCCAGCCACTTCTCGGCGTCCCTGCCGACGGCGGTGACGTCCAGGTCCGCCAGCGGCCGCCGCTGCGTGACCAACATGCAGAAGTCTTCGGCCGAACCGGTGACGCGTTGGGCCGCGTCATCGGGTCCCCACGACCACGTCGTCGCGTCGGGCGCCCGCAGCTCCACCCGGAACGGCTCCGGCGGCGGAGTCAGTCCGTTGATGGCGAACGCGAAGTCGCGGGTGCGCACGCCGATGTGCGCGATCGAGCGCAGCCGCGCGGTCGCGGGCCGCTTCACCCCGAGCGTGTCGGCGACGTCCAGCCCGTGCGCCCAGGTCTCCATCAGCCGGGCGGTGGCCATCGACGCGGCGCTCATCGGCGGACCGAACCAGGGCAGCTTGCGGCCGTCGGCGACGGTCAGCAGTTCATCGTGCAGACGAGTGCGGGTCTGGCGCCAGTCGGCCAGGAGACGGTCGGCAGGCAGCGCAGCGAGCTCCTCGGCGCCGGTGTCGACGAATCCGGTCGGATCCTTGGCTGCCTCGGCAAGCACCGCCGCGAACGCTGCCTCGTCGGTCACCGCGGTCAGCGCGACGCGATCGGTCCACAGCAAGTGTGCGATCTGATGGGCGATCGTCCATCCCGGAGCGGGTGTCGGCTTGGCCCACCGAACGGCAGGCAGGTCGGCGACCAACGCGTCCAGGTCGTCGCTTTCCGCACGGAGATCGGCCACCATCGGCTCCGCAGTCGACATGCCGGTCACCTTAGCCGGGTTGTCGAGCACGGCGGCCGATGCTGGCGTGGGCGGCCAGGCCCGCGAGATACACC
>Ga0207683_10000396_pt1 | contig 39934 bp, 41 predicted proteins | sample KBSM73metaG_FD_184333 | JGI IMG/M metagenome (GOLD analysis project Ga0207683, IMG submission 184333) | Miscanthus rhizosphere microbial communities from Kellogg Biological Station, Michigan, USA - KBS M7-3 metaG (SPAdes) (version 2) | ecosystem: Host-associated > Plants > Roots > Rhizosphere >... | reverse complement strand
ATGACGACCCCCACGCTCACTTCGTTCGCTGCCCCCAAAGGGGGAGCCAGCCTTCCTTGGGGCGGCCCGGCGGAAGGCTGCCGCACCGGAAGCGGGGCGTGCGCATAGCGCTCGGCATCCGCGCGCAGCTCCTGCTGGTGCTGCTCGTCTTCCTCGCGCTGCCGTGGCTCGGCTACGAGTACGTGCGCGAGCTCGAGCGCTTCCTGCGCGACGCGCAGCAGCAGGCGGTGGCGAGCACCGCGCAGGCGGTGGCGACCGCGCTGCACGATCGGCCGCGGCTCTTCGCGACGCCCGCCGATCCGATCGCATCGTTCGCGCGCGACCGCGCGCAGGAAGGCGGCGACACGGCGCTGCCGCCGTCGGCGTCGCCCGAGATCGCGCAGATCGTGCAAGGTCTGTCGCGGACGACGGCGCGCATCTGGGTCATCGACCGCGACGGCGTGGTGCTGGCGCGCGCGGGATCGCTCAAGCGGCCGGTGGATGCCACGGCCGACGCGGCCGGCGCCCGCGGCTGGCAGGCGCTGGTGCAGGCGCTGATGCACCCGCTGTACCGGCGCATCCTCGACCAGCCGACGGAGGACTTCAGCGATGACGCGGCCACGACCGGCCCGCCGCGCGGCCGCGACGTCGAGGGCGCGCTGTCCGGCATCCTCACCACCGACCGCCGCCAGACCGCCGACGGCCGCGCGGCGATCGTGTCGGCCGCGCATCCGGTGTGGCTCGGCGACCAGGTGCGCGGCGCGGTCGTCGTCGAGGAGACCGGCAATCGCGTGCTGGCCGAGCGCAACCGCGCGTTCGAACGGCTGTTCAACATCGTCCTCGCGGTGCTGCTGGTCGGATCGGTGGCGCTCACGCTCTTCGCGTCGCGGCTCACCGCGCGGATCCGCCGGCTCCGCGACGACGCCGAGCACGCGATCGACGCGCACGGGCGGGTGCGCGCGCCGCTCGCGAGCTCGGGGGCCGGCGACGAGATCGGCGACCTGTCGCGCAGCTTCGCCAGCGTGCTCGCGCGCCTCGCCGCCTACGCGAGCTACCAGGAAAAGATGGCGAGCCGGCTGTCGCACGAGCTCCGCACGCCGGTGGCCGTGGTGCGAAGCTCGCTCGAGAACCTGCGCGCCGCGCCGCTGGCCGAAGCGTCGCGCGTCTATCTCGACCGCGCGCAGGGCGGCCTCGACCGCCTCACCGCCATTCTCGCCCGGATGACCGAGGCGACGCGGCTCGAGCAGGCGCTCTCGGACGCGCAACGCGAGCGCTTCGACGCGGTCCCGGTCGTCGCGGGCTGCGTCGACGGCTACCGGCTCGCGTATCCGCAGGCAGCGTTCGCCCTCGAGCTGCCGGACGGCACGGTGCCGCTCGAAGGCGCGCCGGAGCTCTTCGCACAGATGCTCGACAAGCTGGTCGCGAACGCCGTCGAGTTCTCCACCGGCGGCCCCATCGCGGTCGCGCTCGCGCGCGACGACGTGTCGGCGCGGCTCGCCGTCGCGAACGCCGGCCCGCCGCTGCCGGCGGGCATGGAGGAGCGGCTGTTCGAGTCGATGGTGTCGGTGCGGGCGGGCAACGCGAGCGGCGCCCCGCACCTCGGCCTCGGTCTCTACATCGTGCGCCTGATCGCGCAGTTCCACGGCGGCGCGGCGACGGCGGAAAATCGCGTGGCGCCGCCGGGCGTGGCGGTGATCGTGCGCCTGCCGCTGGCCGCGGCCTAGTGCGCGGGAACGCGGCGTCTGAACGTCAGCGCCGGCGGGCGGCCGTCGGCGCCGCCACGGGCTTCATGGCGAGCTCGTTCACCAGGAAGGCGTACACGTCGGTGTCCTCGGCGATACGCGTCGCCAGCGCGGTGCCGATGCCGTGTCCCGCGGTGGCTTCGGTGCGCAGCAGCACGGGCCGCGCGTCGGGGCCCGCCGCCGCCTGCAGCCGCGCGGTCATCTTGCGCGATTCGTAGGGCGCGACGCGGCCGTCGTTGTCGCCGCTCGTCATCAGCACCGCGGGATACGCGGTGCCGTCGCGCACGGCGAGGTACGGCGAGTACGCGTGCAGCGCGCGGAACTGGTCGGGATCCTTCACCGTGCCGAACTCGGTGACGTTGAAGGCGCCGTTGGGTTGCGTCTCCCACCGCAACGCGTCGTACATGCCGACCTGGCTCACCACTGCGCGGAACATCGCGGGGTGCTGCGTGATCATCGCGCCCATCAGCAGGCCGCCGTTGCTGCCGCCGATGATCGCGAGGCGCTCCGGCCGCGTGTATTTCTGGTCGATCAGGAACTGCGCGCACGCGGCGAAATCGTCGAAGACGTTCTGCTTGCGCGTGAGGTTGCCCGCGAGATGCCACGCCTCGCCGAACTCGCCGCCGCCGCGCACGTTGGCCATCGCGTAGACGCCGCCCCAGTCGAGCCAGATGCGAAGGAGCGGCGAGAACCATGGCGCCATGCTGATGCCGTAGCCGCCGTAGCCCTCGAGCAGCACCGGCTGGTTGCCGTCCAGCGCGATGCCCTTGCGGGCGACCACGGTGAGCGGCACGCGCGTGCCGTCCTTCGACAACGCCGCCTGGCGAGTCACCGTGGCGTCGGCGAAGTCGAAGTCGTAGCGGCCGACGAGCTGCGTGCGCATCAGCCGGTTGCGCCGCTCCTCGTAGCGCGACAGCGTGGGCGGATCGATGAAGCCTTCGACGCGCACCAGCAGGTCGTCCTGCGGCAGGCGGGTCGCGATGCGGATCTCGGCAACGGGCGGCGCCGGCAGCTGGCCCACGCGGCGGCCGTCGAGCGCGAAGACGTGGACGGCGGACGGGCCGCCGACGCGGTAGGTGACGTAGAGGCGCGAGCGCGTCGCGACGACGCTCTCCGCGGCCACGTTGGTCTCGGGCACCACGACGCGCGCCCGCGCGAGCGCCGGCGTCGCGAGCGGAATCGCGACGATCCGCCCGAGCGGCGCGTCCTTCACCGTCATCGCGTAGAGGTTGGCGTCGTCGCCGAACACCATGTGCTTCACGCCATCGGTGAAGCCGGCGACCTCGCTCCAGCGCCCGTCCGGCGCGCGCAGGTGATAGGCCACTTCGCCGCCGTCGCCATTGTTGACGGCCGCGAGCAGGTAGCGGCCATCGACGCTCGCGCGGAGATCGATCTCCGCGATGCGCGGAAACGCCTTGCCGACGATGTAGCGATCGCTCGTCGCGGGCGTGCCGAGCGCGTGGAACCAGATCTGCTGGTAGAACTGCCGGTCCTCCGGCGGCCGCTCGTTGCCCTGCGGATACCGCGTGTAATAGAACCCGCGGCCGTCCGCCGCCCACTCGATGCTGCCCCCGCCCGTCGGGTACTGGACGCCGGGCACGACGTCCGCGAGGCGCTTGCCGGTGGCGACGTCGTACACGTACGCGGTGCCCACTTCGCTGCCGTCGCGGGACATCGATACGGCGAGGAGGCGCCCGTCGTGCGAAGGCCGGTAGAAATCGATCGCGGTGCGGCCGCTCGCGTCCTGCGCCAGCGGATCGACGACGGTGCGCTCGCTCGCGATGACGGCCGTCGGCTTCATCACGACGAGCAGCGGCTGGTTGCGCGGCGGCTGGCGCTTGAGCGCGAAGAGCTGCTTGCGAAACTGGAAGCCGTAGTGGTCGACGGGCTGCGATTGCAGGAGCCGCGCGACGCGCGCACCGATGGCGGCGCGCTGCGGCAGCGCGTCGAGGTAGCGCCGGCTGAGGGCGTTCTGCGCGGCCGACCATTGCGTGACCGTCGCGGCGGTGTCGTTCTCGAGCCAGCGATACGGGTCGGCGACGGTGACGTCGTGGTACGTCTCCGGCACCGGGATCTTCGGCGTGTCCGGGTACGCCAGCGGCGCGGCGGGCGGCGCCGCGCGCGCGGCGAACGCGACGGCGGCGGCGCACAGCAGGACGGCGAGCGGGTCGGGCGACTTCATCGGCGGGCGAGGTCGTGCGGCGAGACCGGCAATTGTACGCGGCCGATCGTAGATAATGCCGGCTGCATCCGCTTCAGGCCGCCCTCCGATGACTCCCGCCTCGATCGCCGCGCATCCCGCCCTCGTGTGCGCGGTGCTCCTCACGTTCTCGAACCTCTTCATGACGTTCGCGTGGTACGGACACCTGCGCACGCTGCACGACAAGCCGTGGTGGATCGCCGCGCTGGTGTCGTGGGGCATCGCGCTCTTCGAGTACCTGCTGCAGGTGCCGGCGAACCGCATCGGCTTCACGGTCCTGACGCTCGGCCAGCTCAAGATCATGCAGGAAGTGATCACGCTGTCCGTGTTCGTGCCGTTCGCCGTGCTCTACATGGGGCAGCCGCTGAAGCTCGACTATCTCTGGGCGGGCATCTGCCTGATGGGCGCCGTGTACTTCACGTTCCGCGGCTAGCCGGCGATGGCTGCGCTTCGCTTCGGCTCGATCTATTTCGTCTTCGCCGCCGGCTATTTCCTGTCGTACGTGTTCCGCGTCGTCAACGCGGTGATCGCGCCGGACCTGACGCGCGAGCTGGCGCTGCCGCCGTCATCGCTCGGCCTCCTCACCGGTGCGTACCTGCTGGCGTTCGGGCTGATGCAGATCCCGGCCGGCCTCCTGCTCGATCGCTTCGGCCCGCGCCGCGTCGAGCCGGCGTTCCTGGCAGTGGCCGCGCTCGGCGCGATCGGCTTCGGCCTCGCGCAGACGCAGGAAGGGCTGGTCGCCGCGCGCGCGGTGATCGGCGCCGGTGTGTGCGTTTGCCTGATGGCGCCGCTGAAGGCGCTGGCGATGTGGTATCCGCCGGAGCGTCACTCGACGCTGGCCGGCTGGATCATGGTCGCCGGCGGGCTCGGCGCGCTGACGGCGACGGCGCCGCTCGAATGGCTGCTGCGCGTGGTGACGTGGCGCCAGGTCTTCGTGGGCCTCGGCGCCGTCACGCTGACGGCGGCGCTCGCGATCGCCTGGCGCGTGCCCGACACGCAGCGTCCGGACCGGCCGCCGGGTTTCGCTGCGCAATGGGCCGGCGTGATCAAGGTCGTGCGGCACGCGCGGTTCTGGTGGCTCGCGCCGCTCGGCGCGTTCGGCATGGGCTCGTTCATGGCGATCCAGGGGCTCTGGGCCGTGCCGTGGATGATGGACGTCGACGGGATGACGCGCGCGGCGGCGGCCGATCGCCTGTTCGCGCTCGGCGTCGTCGTGCTGGCGGGCTACGTCGGCCTCGGGATGTTCTCGGCGCGCCTCGTGCGCCTCGGCATCACGCCGGCGCATCTCTTCGGCTCGGGCTTCGCCGCGCACACGGCCGCGCTCGCGGCGATCGTCGTCAACGTGCCGGGCAGCTATCTCTGGTGGTCGCTGTACGGCCTCGGCGCCGCGGTGAACATCCTCGGCTTCACCGTGCTGAACGCGGGCTTCCCGAAGGAACTGGCCGCGCGCGCGAACACGGCGCTCAACCTCCTCATGTTCACCGCGAGCTTCCTCGCGCAATGGGGCATCGGCGTCGCCGTCGAGGCGAACGGCGGATCGACGGCCGACGGCCTGCGCGTGGCGTTCGCCGCCGTCCTTGCGTTCGACGTCGCCGGCCTCGTCTGGTTCGTCCGGGGCTTTCGGCAGCAGTCGGGCGGCGCCATCGCGCCGGCGGCCGCATGAGCGCGACCGGCGGCCTCGGCGTCGCGCGGCTCGACGCGCTGGTGGCGCTCGCCGCCGAGCGCGCCGCCGCCGGCGACCGCGCGGGAGCCCGCGACGCGTATCGCGACGCGGTGCGCATCGCCCCGGCGCGCGCCGACCTGTGGCACAACCTCGGCGCCTTCGCCGCCGCGCAGGGCGACCGCGACGAGGCGCTGGCGGCGCTCGCCGAGGCAGCCAGGCTGCACGACCGATGGGCGGAGCCCTGGCACGCGCGCGGCCACGTGCTCTTTGCCGCCGGCGACTTCGAGGGTGCGCGCGCGGCGTTCGAGGCCGCCGTCGCGCGCGATCCTGCGCACGTCGGCGCGCATGCGAACCTGGCGCTGACGCTGCATCGCCTGCAGCGCTGGACGGACGCATTGGCGCCGCTCGAGCGTGCCCGCGCGCTCGCGCCGGCCGACGAGACGCTGTGGTGGCTCCTTCGCGGCAACCTGCTGCTGCTGCGCCGCGACGCCGAGGCGCTGGCGGATTTTCGCCGCTTCGAGGCGCATTCCGTCGCGCCTACCGCCCGGACGATCGCCGCCGCCCTGGCGGCGGCGATCGTCGACCGTGATGCCGCCGGCGAGAACGCCGCGCTCACCGCCGCCTGCGCGCATCGTTTCGCGCCGGGCGAGTCGGCGCTGCTCGCCGAGGTGCTGTCGCACGTCCAGTACGCCGATGTCGCGCCGGCGGCCCTCGCCGCGCTCTACCGCGACTACGACGCGCTGATGCGCGCGGAGCTCGCCGCCGCGGGCGAGACCGCGCCGCTGGCGCCGCCGGCGGCGAGGCGCGGCGACGGCGCCGACCGGCGAATCCGCATCGGCTACGTCTCCGCCGATTTCCGCGCGCACGTAATGGGCGCGCTCTGGCTGCCGGTGCTCGCGGCGCACGACCGCGCGCAGTTCGACGTGCGCCTGTACAGCCTCGCGCCGCCCGCGAGCGACGATGCGACGACCGCCGCGCTTCGCGCCGCCGCCGACGCGTTCACGTCCGTGGCAGCGCAAAACGATGCCATGGCCGCGCGGACGATCGCCGCCGACGACCTCGACCTTCTCGTGGACCTGATGGGCCACACGACGTTCGCGCGGCCCGGCATCCTCGCGCGCAAGCCCGCACGCGTAGTGCTGACGCACCTCGGCCAGCACGGCTGCCTCGGACTTTCCGCCGTCGACTACAAGGTCACCGATCCGCTCGCCGCCCCGACCGGCGGCGCGGAAGGGCAGATCGAGGCGTTCCTGCCACTCTCCGTGTGCGTGCTGCCGTTGGCGCCGTACCGGCCGCCGGCGCCGCGCTGGACGCGCGCCGCGCTCGACATCGACGCTGATGCCGTCGTGCTCGAAGCCTTCGTCGGCATTCGCAAGCTGTCGCCGCGCTGCCTCGCGCTGTGGCGCGCGGTGCTCGACGCGGCGCCGTCCGCCGTGCTTCTGCTGTCGCCGCAGCGCGACACCGAGCGAGCGGCGCTGCTGCAGCGGCTCCGCACGCATGGCATCGCGCCGGCGCGCGTGCGCTTCGTGCCCTACGATCCGGCCGCGCTGCACGACCGTCACGCGCTCGCCGACGCGGCGCTCGACACGCTGCCGTACGCCGGCGGCGACACCACCGCTGCGGCGCTCGCCGCCGGCGTGCCCGTCGTCACCCGCGCCGGCGCGCGGCTCGCCGAGCGGATGGGCGCGAGCATCCTCGGCCACGCGGGCCTGCCGCAGCTCGTCGCCGATAACGACGCCGCGTACGTCGCGCTGGCCGTGCGGCTCGCCACCGACGCTGCGTTCCGCGCCGCGCAGCGAGAGGCGGTGCGCGCGGCCTTCGCGGAGACGTCGCTCACGCGACCCGCGATCTACGCGCGCGCGCTCGAAACCGCGTATCTGCGCGCGCTCACCGAGCAGAGGCGGCTGCCGCACTGACCGTCCGGACCCACGACATGCATCTCCACATCCTCGGCATCTGCGGCACGTTCATGGGCGGCATCGCGGCGATCGCGCAGGCCGCCGGCCATCGCGTGACGGGCTGCGACGCCAACGTCTACCCGCCGATGTCCACGCAGCTCACCGCGCTCGGCATCGAGCTCACCGAGGGCTTCGACGCCGCGCAGTTGAAGGGCGTGGCGGGCGACGCCGACGTGTTCGTCGTGGGCAACGTGGTGTCGCGCGGCAACCCGCTGATGGAGGCGATCCTCGACGCCAACCGCGCGTACGTCTCCGGCCCGCAGTGGCTCTACGAGAACGTGCTGCGCGAGCGCTTCGTGCTCGCCGTGGCGGGAACGCACGGCAAGACGACCACCACCGCGATGCTCGCGTGGATACTCGATCAGGCGGGTCTCGCGCCGGGCTTTCTCATCGGCGGCGTGCCCGTGGGCTTCGGCGTGTCGGCGCGGCACAGCGACTCCGCGTTCTTCGTCATCGAGGCAGACGAGTACGACACGGCGTTCTTCGACAAGCGCTCGAAGTTCGTCCACTACCGGCCGCGCACCGCGATCCTCAACAACCTCGAGTACGACCACGCCGACATCTTCCCGGACCTGGCGGCGATCGAGACGCAGTTCCATCACCTCGTGCGCACGGTGCCCGGGCAGGGCAGGCTCGTGGTCAACGGCGGCGAGGCGAGCCTGGCGCGCGTGCTCGCCCGCGGCTGCTGGAGCGAGGTCGAGCGCTTCGGCGTCGCCGAAGTCGCGGGTACCGGACCCGGCTGGACCATCGCCGTCGACGGGACGATCCAGCTCGGCGGCGCGCCGCAGGGCGCGCTGCGCTTCGGCGAGCTCGGGCGCCACAACCAGCTGAACGCGCTCGCCGCGATCGCCGCGGCGCGTCACGCAGGCGTTCCGGTGCGCGCGAGCCTTGCTGCGCTCGCGACGTTCACCGGCGTGCTGCGGCGGCTGCAATTGCGCGGCACGGTGCGCGGCGTCGCCGTCTACGACGATTTCGCGCATCATCCGACGGCCATCGCCACCACCCTCGACGGCCTGCGGCGCAAGGTCGGCGGGGCGCGCATCCTGGCGGTGCTGGAGCCGCGCTCCAACACGATGAAGCTCGGCACGATGAAGGCCGCGCTGCCCGGCAGCCTGCGCGCGGCCGACCGCGTCTACTGCTTCACCGGCAACCTCGGCTGGGACGCGGCCGCGGCGCTGGCCCCGCTCGGCGCGAAGGTCGAAGCGAACGACGACCTCGCGGCGCTGGTCGAAGCGATCGCGCGCGAGGCGCGCGCCGGCGACCACGTGCTCGTGATGAGCAACGGCGGCTTCGGCGGCATCCACGACAAGCTCCTCGCGCGGCTCGCGGCGTGATCGTCTATCTGCACGGCTTCCGCTCGTCGTCGCAGGGCATCAAGGCGACGATGCTGCGGGCGGCGATCGGCGTGCTGCCCGCGCACGAGCGCCCCGCGTTGTGGACGCCCGACCTGCCGCATCGCCCCGCCGCGGCGATCGCGCTCGTCGTGGCGCGGCTCGAGCGCGAAGCCGATCCGGCGGCGGCGACGTTCGTCGGCAGCTCGCTCGGCGGCTATTACGCCACGCACCTGGCCGAGCGGTTCGGCGCGCGCGCCGTGCTGATCAATCCGGCGATCCGGCCGTACGACGATCTCCGCCCTTACAAGGGAGCGCAGGTGAATCTGTACAGCGGCGAGACGTTCGAGGTCACCGACGCCCACTTCGCCGAGCTCGCCGCGCTCGCCGTGTCTCGTATCACGCGGCCGGCGCGCTACTGGCTGCTCGTCGAAACCGGCGACGAGGTGCTCGACTACCGCGCCGCCGTGGCGTTCTACAGCGGGGCGCGACAGTACGTGCAGGGCGGCGGCGACCACGCGTACCAGGGCTTCGCCGCCCAGATCCCCGCGCTGCTGCGCTTCGCCGGGCGTTGACGGTGCTGCACGTCGACACGGCGATCGTCGGCGGCGGCCTCGTCGGCGCCGCGCTCGCGCACGGCATGCGCACGCTCGGCGCCGACCTCATCGTCCTCGACGAAGGCGACCGCGCGCACCGCGCGTCGCGCGGCAACTTCGGCCTGATCTGGGTCCAGGGCAAGGGCCTCGGAATGCCGGCCTACGCCGAGTGGACGCTCCGTTCCGCGCGCGCGTGGCCGCGGCTCGCCGCGGAGCTTCGCGCCGCCACCGGCGTCGACGTGGCGCTGCGGCAGGGGGCGGGCGTGCACCTTTGCCACGGCGAGCGGGAGACGGCGGCGCGGCAGGCGCACCTGCAGGCGCTGGTTGCGCAGCCCGGGTTCCCCGCGTATGCCGTCGAGACGCTGGAGCACGCCGACCTCGCGCGCCGGCTGCCGGGGCTTGGGCCCGGCGTGACGAGCGGCACGTGGTGCGCCGAGGACGGCGACTGCAATCCGCTGCGGCTGCTGCGCGCGCTGCACGCGGCCGTCGCGCAGGCGGGATGCCGCTACGTGCCCGACGCCGGCGTCGCCGCGATCGAGGTCCGCGAGCGGCGCTTCCTGCTGCGCACGCGCCGCGGCGACGTCGAGGCGCGCCGCATGGTGCTGGCCGCGGGCCTCGGCAATGCGCGGCTCGCGCCGATGGTGGGCATCGACGCGCCCGTTCGTCCGAACAAGGGCCAGGTGATCGCCCTCGAGCGGATGGCGCCGTTCCTGGCGCTGCCGGCGGAAACGCTGCGCCAGACCGACGACGGCACGGTGCTGATCGGCGATTCGCAGCAGGACGTCGGCGCGGACGAGACGCTCGATCCGGCGGTGCTGGCGGCGATGGCGGCCCGCGCGGTCGCGGCGTTTCCCGCGCTGGCGGGGCGCCGCGTCGTCCGCGCGTGGGCGGCGCTTCGCGTGATGTCGCCCGACGGCTTCCCCATCTACGCGCAATCGCGCGCGCATCCGGGCGCGTTCGTCGCGACGTGCCACAGCGGCGTCACGCTGGCCGCCGCGCATGCGCACGTCCTCGGTCCGGCGCTCCTCGCCGGCGCGCTGCCCCCGGAGTGCGCGGCGTATGCGCCCGAGCGCTTCGATGTTCGCGCGGCGGCCTGACCTTCCGCCGGCGGCGGAGGTGCCGCTGACGATCGACGGCGCGCCGTTCGTCGCGCGCGCCGGCGATACCGTGGCCGCCGCGCTGCTCGCCGCCGGCGTGCAGGTGTTTCGCACCACGCCGGTGTCCGCGGCGCCGCGCGGCCCGTACTGCCTGATGGGCACGTGCTTCGAGTGCCTGGTCGAGATCGACGGCGAGCCGAACCGGCAGGCGTGCATGACGCCGGTCGCGCCGGGCATGCGCGTCGCCGTGCAGCGTGGCGCGGCGCGCGCAGGTGCGGCGCCGCCGTGACGATCGACGTCGCCATCGTCGGCGCGGGACCCGCCGGCCTCGCCGCCGCCGCGCGGTGCGCGAGGCTCGGCCTCGCCGCGACGCTCTTCGACGAGCAGTCCGCGCCGGGCGGACAGATCCACCGCGGCGTCGCCGCGCGCCGCGACGCCGGGCAGACGCTGCGCGACGCCGACGACGTGCGCGGCCTGGCGCTCGTCGACGCCTTGCGCGCCTCGACGGCCGCGTACGTGGCGGGCGCCGCCGTATGGTCGGCGCGCGCGCTGCCGGACGCGACGATCGAGCTCGGCGTGACGACGCACGCGGCCGGCGCGGCGGGCCCGGCGACGCGGCTCGTGCGCGCCCGCGCCGCGGTGCTCGCGACGGGCGCGATCGAGCGGCCGTTTCCGATCCCCGGCTGGACGCTGCCCGGCGTGATGACCGCCGGCGGCGCGCAGATCCTGCTGAAGACCGCGGGCCTCGTGCCGCAGGGCCGCATCGTGCTCGCGGGCACGGGACCGCTGCTGTGGCTCGCGGCGGCGCAGCTGCAGGACGCCGGCGCCACGATCGCCGCGCTGCTCGAGACGACGCCGCGCGGCCGCTTGCGCGAGGCGCTCGGATACGCGCCGGCGTTCCTGCGGTCGCCGTACTTTCGCCGCGGGCTCGAGCTGGCGCGCCGCGTGCGCCGCCGCACCCGCGTGGTCGAATTCGTGACGGCGCTCGAGGCGTACGACGACGCGCGCGGCAGCGGCCGCGTCGCCGCCGTGCGCTACGTCGCCGACGGCGTCGCGCACACGCTGCCGGCCGATCACCTGCTGTTGCACCAGGGCGTCGTGCCGTCGATCGAGCTCGCATCGGCCGCCGGCTGCGCGCTCGCGTGGAACGAAATCGCCGCAGCGTTCGTGCCCGTCGCCGACGAATGGGGCGGCACGACGGTGCCCTCGCTGTTCGTGACCGGGGACGGTGCCGGCGTCGCAGGCGCCGAGGCGGCCGCCGCCCGCGGCGCGCTGACGGCGCTCGCGGTGGCCAACGCGCTCGGCCGCATCGACGGGCGGGCGCGCGACCGCGCCGCGGCGCCGCTGCGGCGCGCGCTCGCGAATGCGCAGCGCGGACGGCGCTTTTTCGACACGCTGTGCCGGCCCGCCGACGACTTCCGGATTCCCGCAGGCGCCACGCTCGCCTGCCGCTGCGAGGAGGTGACCGCCGAGCAGGTCGTGGCAGCCGCCGTCGCCGGGTGCACCGGACCCAACCAGGCCAAGGCGTGGCTGCGCTGCGGCATGGGACCGTGCCAGGGGCGCTATTGCGGGGTCACGGTCGCCGAGCTGATCGCGAAGGCGCGCGGCGTCCCTGTCGACGCCGTCGGGGCGTTGCGCGCGCGCTTTCCCGTCAGGCCGCTGACGCTCGGCGAGCTGGCGGCCGTGCCCGCCAACGCCGCCGCGCACGCGGCCGTCGTGCGCCTGCCGGGCCACTGACGCCCGGGGGAAGCCCGCACCGGCCGCCCGCCGGGCATGAGGTATGCTTCCCAGACCAGCGCGAGGTGTCCCATGAGCAACGATTCGCGCGCCGGGCGCATCCCCGGCACTTCGGCAGCGCCGCCGTCCGCCGTGGCGGCCGACCTGATCGCCCGCGAGCGCAGGTTCGGCGCGGAGAACTACGCGCCGTTGCCCGTCGTGCTCGCGCAGGGCCAGGGCAGCTGGGTCACCGACGTCGACGGCCGCCGTTACCTCGACCTGATGAGCGCGTACTCGGCGGTGAGCTTCGGGCATTCGCATCCGCGGATCGTCGAGGCGCTCGTCGCGCAGGCGCAGCGCCTCGGCGTCACGTCGCGCGCGTACTTCAACGACCGGCTGCCGGAATTGTTCGAGCGCCTGGCGGGCCTCACGGGGCTCGACCGCGTGCTGCCGGGCAACGGCGGCGCGGAGGCCGTCGAGACGGCGCTGAAGGCCGCGCGCAAGTGGGGGTACAAGGTCAAGGGCATTCCGGACGGGCGCGCGACCATCATCGCGTGCCGCGGCAATTTCCACGGCCGCACCATCGCCATCACCGGGTTGTCGACGGACCCGCAGTATCGCGACGGCTTCGGCCCGTTTCCGCCGGGGCTCGTCACGATTCCCTACGGCGACGCCGACGCGCTGGTCCAGGCGATCACGCCGGACACGGCGGCGTTCCTGGTCGAGCCCGTGCAAGGCGAGGGCGGCATCGTCGTGCCGCCGGCCGGCTATCTCGCGCGCTGCGCCGAGATCTGCCGCGCGAACCGCGTGCTGCTCATCTGCGACGAGATCCAGTCGGGCCTCGGCCGCACCGGCCGCTTTCTCGCGGCGGAGCACGACGGCGTGCGTCCCGACGGCGTGGTCCTCGGCAAGGCGCTCGGCGGCGGGCTGCTGCCGGTGTCGGCCTTCGTCGCCACCGACGACGTGATGCAGGTGTTCCATCCCGGCGACCACGGCAACACGTTCGGCGGCAATCCGCTGGCGGCGGCCGTGGCGCTCGCGGCGCTCGACGTGCTCGAGGACGAGGGCCTCGTCGCGCGCTCGGCCGATCTCGGCCAATGGCTGCTGGAGGCGCTGGCGCCGCTCGTGGGCGACGTCGTGACCGACGTGCGCGGCCGCGGCCTCTTCGTCGGCGTCGAGTTCGATCCGGCGCGGGCGAGCGCTCGCGAGGTCGTCGACCGGCTGCTCGAGCGCGGCGTGCTGTCGAAGGACACGCACGGCACCGTCGTGCGTCTCGCGCCGCCGCTTTCGATCGAGCGCGACGACCTGGCGTGGGCGGTCGGCGAGCTGCACGCGGTCGTGCGGGAGCTGGAGCGGGGCAGGAAGCGTGCGGCGTGACGCCGCGCCGGCGGCGCTGCAGTCGTTCGAGGCATCGGTCGCCTTCGTCGGAATGACCGACGCGGCGTTCTTCGCCGCCGATCTCTTCCGCGAGGCGTTCGGCGCCGCGTTCCCGGTCCCGCGCCGCGACAGCGGCCTCGCCATACCGACACCGCCGGAGATCTGGCGGCAGTACGTCGCCTTCTACAAATGGTCGGCCACCGACGTGGAGCCCGTGGCGTTCGTCAACTTCCTGCGGCACGACGACGCGTGGCTCGTCGGCGGACTGTGCGCGCGCCGCAACTTCTACCGCCGGCTGCCGGACGCGCACTGGCGCGCGTGCAGGGCGCATGGCGGCGTCGTGCAGATGCTGCTCGACGCGGCGGCGCGCGAGCTTGCCGGTGCGGCGGCGCTCTTCGGCTACTGCGGCGACGCGAAATCCTGGCGGGTCAGCGAGCGCGCGGGTTATCGCAAAACCCGCTACCCCTACGTGATCGTCAAATGGCTGCGCGACGTGCCGCCGCGTGAGCGCGAGGCGCTGGAAGCGAAGGTGGCCGCCGTGGGGCCGTTCTGACGCCCCGCCGGGCGCCGCCTTCCTAGGCCTGCCCCAGCAGCGCCGCCAGCTCGCCCGGCGTCGACCAGTTGTAGCCGCACGAGTAGCGCGGCAGCGCCCAGCGGTCTTCCGTCGCGGTCAGCGGACGCGCGTCGACGGTGAAGGCGGCCCTGACGCCGAGGCTCGAGTGCCCGTGCGGGAAATACCGCTCGACCAGATAGGGGCTGTAGTGCCCGAACGGATACGCGAAGAACGGCGCCGCGCGGCCGTTGGTGCGCGTGTCGATGTAGCGGGTCGCCGCGTGGATCTGGCGGTCCGCGTCCTCGGCGTTGTCGACGGACATGAAATTGCCCCGCACCTGGCGCGAATGCGCGACCCGCGGCAACGCCGGATGCAAATGGTCCCAGCTGTGATTGGCGATCGCGAGCCGCCCGGTGTCGATCGCGCCCGACCACCAGTCGTCGTTCAGTGCGCCTTCGTGCAGGTAGTAGGGTCCGGGGCCGGTCGCCGCCTCCATGCAGCGCCGCGCCTCGGGCGACGCGATGACGAAGCTGGTCCCGCAGGCGCCGCGCTGCCGTCCGCGCGCGGCGAAATCGTCGAGGATGTTGAGGAAGCTGCGCTGCACGCCGAACGTGGGATGCCGGTGGTCGACGGCGTCGTATTCGGGGCCGTCGTCGAAGGTGAGCGCGACGACGCGGGTCTCGCGCGCGGCCATCGGCTGGCGGCGCTGCATCGCCAGGAACAGCTCGACGAGCTCGGCCAGCGGGACGATCCGGTAGCCGGCGGCGTCGATGACGGGAAGATCCGTGGCCAGCGCCACGTGATCGTTCGAGGCGTAGTCGGCGCCGGCGATGTGATGCGAGTGGTACGTCAGGACGAACATACCCCGGGACCGTGGCAGCGGAACCGGCGGAGTATAGCCACTCGACGCGGTTTTGGCGCCGGCCACCGGCCGCGCCTTATACTTGTCCCATGGCGCCGCAGGACCCTTCCGAACAGCTCGTGGTCGCGATCAGCTCGCGCGCGCTGTTCGACTTCGAGGAGGAGAACGCGGTGTTCGAGACCACGGACGACCGCGCCTACATGCGGCTGCAGCTCGAGCGCCTCGAGCAGGCCGCGAAGCCGGGCATCGCCTACCGGCTGGTGAAGAAGCTCGAGGCATTCAACGCCGATGGCATCAAGCGCGTCGACGTCGTGATCCTGTCGCGCAACGACCCGGTGTCCGGCCTCCGCGTTTTCCGCTCGGTGCAGCGCGCACAGCTCGGCATCGAGCGGGGCGTGTTCACGCGCGGCCGCCCGCCGTTCGGCTATCTCGATCCGCTGAAGGCGAGCCTCTTCCTTTCCGCCAACGCGGACGACGTGCGGGCGGCGCTCAACGCGGGGTTTCCCGCGGCGCTGGTCTACACGCAGACGGCACGGGAGGACCCGCATCCCGACGAGGTCCGGGTGGCGTTCGACGGCGATGCCGTGCTGTTCGCCGACGAGGCGGAGCGCGTCTTCCACCAGCACGGTCTCGACGCCTTCCAGTCGCACGAGGCCGACCATGCCACGCGGCCGCTGCCGCCGGGACCGTTCAAGCCGCTGCTGGAAGCGCTGCATCGCCTGCAGCGCGTCGAGGGCTCGAGCGGCGTCAGGATGAAGCTCCGCACGGCGCTCGTCACCGCCCGCAGCGCCCCGGCGCACGAGCGCGCGATCCGCACGCTGATGGACTGGCACATCGACGTCGACGAGGCGATGTTCCTCGGCGGACTCGCGAAGGGACCGTTCCTGCGTGAGTTCGAGCCTGACTTCTACTTCGACGACCAGACGCGCCACGTCGAGTCGGCGTCGATGCACGTGCCGTCGGGCCACGTCCTGCACGGCATCGCCAACGAATGAGCGAATGATCATGCCGCACCGTGTCCGTTTCGCCCGCGCCACCGCCGCGTTCGCCGTCGCCGCCGCCGTGCTGCTCGGCGCGCCGCGTGCGGCCGCCGCCGACGACTACAAGATCGGCGTCATCAACACCGACCGCATCCTGCGCGAGTCGGCGCCGGCCAGGGACGCGCAGAAGCGCATCGAGCAGGAGTTCGCCGCGCGCGAGGCGAACGCGGCCAAGCTCGACCGCGAACTGCGGGAGCTGACGACGCGTCTCGATCGCGAGGGCCCGACGATGGCGGAAGCCGATCGCACGGCGCGCCAGCGCGAGGTCGAGTCGCGCGGGCGCGACCTCGAGCGGACGCGCCGCCAGCTCGCCGAGGACCTCAAGGCGCGCCAGTTCGACGAGATGAACAAGATCAAGGAGCGCCTCGACACGGTGCTCACGCGGCTGGCGAAGGAGCAGGGCTACGACCTGATCCTGCAGGATGGCCTGTTCGTGCGCCGCACCGTCGACATCACCGACAGCGTGATCAAGGCGCTCGACGCGAAGTGACGCGGCCGGCTGAAGCTGGCCCGCAACGAGACGCCTAGCTCCGCAACCGGCCGTAGAACGGATACTGCGGGTCGCTGTAGCCGGGCGTCGACGGGTGGCCGGGCGGCACCAGCGAATCGACCAGCGCCTCGTCCTCCGCGGTCCACGCGGTGCCGAGCGCGCCGACGTAGTCCTGCCACTGGGCGAGCGTGCGCGGTCCCGCGATCACCGAGGACACGATGCGGTTCGCCCATAGCCACGCGAGCGCCAGCTGGACCGGCGTGCGGCCCGTCTTGGCGGCGTGCGCCTTCAGCGTGTCGGCCACGGCGAGCGATTCCGCGCGAAACTCCGTCTCCATGATCCGCTGGTCCTTGCGGGCGGCGCGCGAGTCGGCCGGCGCCGCGCCCGCCGAATACTTGCCGGTGAGCACGCCGCGCGCGATCGGCGAATACGGCGCGACGCCGATGCCGTAGTGATCGCACGCGGGCAGGATCTCGACCTCGGGGCCGCGATTCAGCAGGTTGTAGTACGGCTGACAGACCACCGGCGCCGGCACGCCCAGCTTTTCGCACCAGCGCACGACCTCGGCGATGCGCCAGCCGCGGAAATTGGACACCCCGAAGTAGCGGATCTTGCCCGCGCGGATCAGGTCGCCGATCGCCGCCACCGTCTCGGCGATGGGCGTCTTCCGGTCGTCCTTGTGCAGGTAATAGATGTCGATGTAGTCGGTGCCGAGCCGCCGCAGGCTGCCTTCGCACGCCTGGAAGATCCAGCGGCGCGACAGCCCGCCGTCGTCCGGCGCCTTCGTCATCGTGTTGGCGACCTTGGTGGCGAGGATCCAGCGCGACCGCTGCGCGCGGAGGGCCGCGCCGGTCAGCGTTTCAGCGGCGCCCTTGGTGTAGACGTCCGCCGTGTCGATGAAATTGACGCCGGCATCGGCCGCGTGCGCCACGATCTCCTGCGCGGCGGCGGCGTCGGTGCGATCGCCGAACATCATCGTGCCGAGGCACAGCGCTGAAACTTCGAGGCCGCTGCGTCCGAGGCGGCGGTACTGCATGGGAACCATGGCGCGTCCGATCGCGGGAAAAAAGCGCCATCGTGAGGCAATCGGCGCCGGCGCACAAACGCGGCGCCTTCGGACTGTCAGGCCGCGCGGGCGGGCCGGGCGGCAGCGCCTGCCTTCTCCTCGCACGCGTCGACGAAGTCCTCGAACAACGCGTTGACGCGCGCCGGGTGCGTGATCGGCGCCAGGTGGCCCGCGTCGATCCAGGCGGTGCGCGCGCAGCGGAGCGCGCGCGCGAGCGCGTGGACGATCCGTTGCGACACGTCGGGACTGCGCGTGCCGCCGGCGATCAGCGCGGGGAGGTCGAGCGCCCGGCACTCGGCGGGGCGCAGGGAGTGGCGCGCTGCGGCGGCGTCGAGCGGCACCTTGACGATGCGCTGCGCGAGGTGCGACTGCACGGGCAGCGGCAGCGCGCGGTAGCTGCCTTCGCCGCTCCAGAAATCGACGAACGTCCGCGTCGCGTCGTGGTAGCGCTGCGCGGCGATGGCGCGCTCGACGTCGTCCACGCGCTGCGTGAACGCCGCCAGCGCCGGATCGGCGGCGTCGAGCATGCCGAACGCCACGGGCTCGAACAGCGCCAGGCTGGCGACGCGCCCGCCGAAGCGCTGCGCGTACCGCAGCGCGACCGCGCCGCCGTACGAGTGGCCGATCACGTGCACGCGGGCATGCCGTCCCGCCACGCGATCGACGTGCGCGGCGACGAGGCGCACCTCGTCGTCGAGCGTGAACTTCGGCTGCGCCGGCAGCGCGTTGTCGCCGTAGCCCGCGAGGTCGATGGCGAGCGTCCGGTAGCGGCCCGCGAAGCGTTCGACGAGGGCCGTCCACTGCGACTTCGACGCCAGCGACGAATGCAGCAGCACGACGGGAGAGCCGGCCCCCGCCACCGCGCAGCCCGGGGTCGCCGCCGGAACGGCGATATCGCGCGCGGCGGGCGCGGGGGGCGGAAACACGAGCGCCTTCATTCGTGCCCCGCTCAGACGGCAGCCAGCGTGGCGGCGAAGCGCCGCCGCGCAAAGGCCGTCAACGCGGCGCCGGCCTCGCGGAGCGCGCGCCGCCACCATGGCGTGCCCGCCGTGACGGCGAGCACCTGCGAGCCGTCGCGCTCGCAGAGCGCGAACGCGACGTCGGCCCGCGGCGCGGCGACGAGCAGGGTGGCGTCGGCGAACGCGCTGACGTTGACCCGTCCGCCCCCGTCGAGCACCGCCACGTCGCCGGGCCCCGCGATCACGTCGCGAAGACTTCCTTCCGTCGTGACCCACACCTCGCCGTCGACGACGTGCAGCCGGCATCCGGCCGCGCCCTCGATGGCGAGACAGCGATCCGCCGCGAGCGCGACCGAGAACGCCGGTGCGGGGCGGCGCGGGAGGGCGCTCCGGCCGCCCGCCAGCTTGCGGGCGCGCGCGACCATCGCCATCGCCAGGCGGCTGCCGTTGCCGTGCCGGACCGCCGAAACGGCCTGACCGACGAACCATTGGCTGGAGAGATTCATGATCAGCTCCTCCGCGCGGCCGCTGCGGCGGCCGGCATCCCCGGGCACTCGCCGGTCTCGGACACGTGCGCCGAAAGGGCTTCCGGGGCGGCGACCGTGGTGGCGACCGCAAGTCCGGTGAACGCCGGCGCCGTCGCCAGCGTCGCGCTTACGATCAGGAGGGTCGCGGCGAATATCGCGCCGGTCGCGATGCGATCGAGCCGGCTCGCGGTCCTGTTGGTGCGGGTGTTCATTGCCTTGCTCCTTCGGTTTCCCGTCCGCCGCCGTTGGCGCGTCTCGGAAATCCGCGACGCCTGGCAGGGACGACCGCATTGTGGCCGCGATGCTGCGGTGCGTCATGGGGGCGGTGTCCCACCGGCGCCGCAGCGGAGCCTTGCAGGGCGGGAAACGTGGGACCGGGGTCCCGAGGGCGAATATTCGCGTGCGGCGCGCGAGGCGGCGCAGGAGCGTGCGGGTCAGCCGCGCTCGGCGCCGAACCCGGCTTCACGCGCGAGGACGATCGCCTGCGCGCGGTTCTCCACCTCGAGCTTGGCGAAGATGCTGGTGATGTGATTGCGCACCGTCTTGGCGGACAGGTCGAGATGGGCCGCGATCTGCGCGTTGTCGCGGCCTTGCGCGATCAGCTCGACCAAGTCGCGCTCGCGCCGCGTGAGGCCGTCGAAGCGCGGCGACGCCGCGGTGGTGGCCGGCAGGAACGCGCGGAACTCCTCGACCCAGCGCTGCCATGCCGGCTCGTCCTCGAGCAGCACGTGGTTGTGGGTCTCCAGCGGGACGAAGCGCGCGCCGGGGATGTGCGTCGCGATCAGCCGGCCTTCCTCGAACGGCACGCGGGCGTCGTGCACGCCGTGCAGGACGAGGGTCGGGCACGTCACCCGCGGCAGCAGCGCCACGACGTCGATCTCGTGGAACACGCGCATGAACTGCCCGGCGTTGCGCGGTGACGTCGAGATCCGCTCGAGCTCGTTGAACCACTGGTGCTGCTCGGGCGAGCCGCCGGGAATGAACTGCGTGGTGAAGAACTGGCGGAACGCCGGGTTGTGCTGGCCCCAGCCGAGCTCGGCGAGCCGGATCATCGTCTCGGCCTCGTCCCGCGAATCCTGCGTGCGGCCCCACGCGAGGCGGCCGCGCGCGTAGCCGCCGTGGATGATCAGGTGCGAGACGCGCTCGGGATGGCGCACCGCGTACGCGATGGCGATCGACGCGCCCTGCGACAGGCCCAGCAACGGAAAGCGCTCGAGGCCGCACGCGTCGACGATCGTCTCGAGATCGCTCACCCAGTTCTCGAAGGAAAGGTCGGCGTTCCAGTCGGACAGGCCGCACCCGCGCTCGTCGTAGCGCACGAGCGTGTGGCCGTGCGACAGCTCGCGCAGCAGGTGCGTCCATACCGGGCTTTGCCAGTCGAACTCGAGATGCGACAGCCAGTTCGACACCTTGACGAGCGGCGCGCCCGCGCCGGACGTGCCATACGCGATGCGCACGCCGTCGGGACTCGCGGCGAAACGGATCTGCTGGGTGAGCGGCTGCATCGGAATCGCGTGGAAAACTGCGCGGACGAAGCCCGCAATGGTAGCGCAATGGCATGCCGCGCCGCGTGCACTCTCATGGTGCGGGAAGCCCGTCGGTATAATCGGCGCCCCTCGCTGCAATTGCCCATTCCCGATGAACGTTCTGTTCGAGGACGACGGCCAGCTCAAGGCCGGCTCGGTCCTCGCCGATCATGACGCGTCGCTGCAGGTCGAAGCCGCGTCCGGCAAGCGGCTGAAGATCAAGGCGGCCAACGTGCTGCTGCGCTTCGCCTCGCCCGCGGCGGGCGAGCTCATCGCCGACGCGCAGCGCCTGGCGGCGGAGCTCGACGCGAGCTTCCTGTGGGAGGCGTCCGGCGACGGCGAGTTCGGCTTCGACGATCTGGCGCGCGAGTACTACGGAGGCACGCCGGCGCCGGCGCAGGCGGCGGCGGTGGCGCTGCTCCTCGCCGCGTCGCCGATGCATTTCTACCGCAAGGGGAAGGGCCGCTACCGCAAGGCGCCGCCCGAGTCGCTCAAGGCGGCGCTCGCCTCGGTCGAGCGCAAGAAGCGCGAGGCCGTCGAAGTGGACGGCTGGGTGGAGTCGCTCGCGGCGCACCGGCTGCCGGAGGCGCTCCGCGCCCGGCTCTCGATGCTGCTCTACAAGCCCGACAAGAACTCGCTCGAGTGGAAGGCGCTGGCGCGCGCCTGCGACGCGCAGAAGATCGGGCCGGTCGAGCTCCTCGCCGCCTGCGGCGCCATTCCGTCGACGCACGACTACCACTTCAACCGCTTTCTCGCCGAGGCGTTTCCGGGCGGCACCGAGTTCCCCGCGCGCGTTCCGATCGCACCGCTGCCGGAGCTCCCGGTGGCGGCGGTGCGCGCATTCTCGATCGACGACGCGACCACCACGGAGATCGACGACGCGTTCTCCGTCACCGATCTCCCCGGCGGCCGCACGCGCATCGGCATCCACATCGCGTGCCCGGCGCTGGCGATCGCGCGCGGCACCGTCGACGACGGCACGGCCCGGGCGCGCCTGTCCACCGTCTACATGCCGGGCCGCAAGCTGACGATGCTGCCCGACGAGACGGTGGCCGCGTTCACGCTGGAGGCGGGCACCACGCCGGCCGCGCTGTCGCTGTACGTCGACGTCGACGACGCCGGCAAGCCGGTGGCGCACTCGACGGCGATCGAGCGCGTGCCGATCGCCGCCAACCTGCGCCTCGACACGCTGACCGAGGCGTTCGCCAACGAGCTGCCGTCGCCGGCGGATCCGCCGTGGACGGCCGAGCTCCGCGCGCTGTGGACGCTCGCGCGCGAGCTCTCCGCTGCCCGCGGCAAGGCGGACATCGCGCGCATCGATTACAACTTCTACGTCGACTGGGACGCGCCGGGCGTGGACGGCGAGCCCGGCCGCGTCTCGATCGTCCCGCGCCCGCGCGGGAGCCCGCTGGACAAGCTCGTCGCCGAGCTGATGATTCACGTCAACGCGACCTGGGGCAAGGCGCTCGCCGACGCCGGCGTGCCGGGCCTCTACCGCGTGCAGTCCGGCGGCAAGGTCAAGATGAGCACGCGTCCGGGCGAGCACCAGGGCCTCGGCATCGGGCATTACCTGTGGGCGAGCTCGCCGCTGCGCCGCTACGCCGACCTCGTCAACCAGCGCCAGCTCCTGGCCGTGACGGCGGGCGAGCGCGCGCCGTACGGCGAGAACGATCCCGAGCTCTTCGCCGCGCTCGCCGATTTCGAGGCGACCTACGGCAACTACGCCGAGTTCCAGGACCGGATGGAGCACTACTGGTGCCTCCGCTGGTTCCGGCAGGAAGGGATCACCGAAACGACCGCGACGGTGATCCGCGAGAACCTGGTGCGCCTCGACCGGGTGCCGCTGGTGCTGCGCGTCGCCGACCTGCCCTCGCTGCCGCCCGACACCCCCGTGCGGCTGGCGATCGGCGCCATCGACCTCATCGCCGCCACCGTCGCCTGCCGCTACGCCGGAGCGGTCGCGCCGTGATTTAAGGTAGAACGTTGCAATTAGGGCACTAACCCGCTGAAAAGTGCGGGTTTTGTGCTCCGGAATTTGCGATGACGGCGGCCCCGGCGCGGTACAATGGCGCCGTTCGTACCTTGACGGGACGAAAGCTTGCCGCCCCGTAACGCCCGTTCGCAACCGCACCTGACCGACGTCTCCGCCAAGCGCGGAAACGCGCCGGCGGGCGCGCCGGCCGCGCGGAGCCAGGGCGCCGCGGCCGCACCGCCGGCGCGCACGGCCAAGATCCGCGTCGCCGGCGCGCTGCCGCCGGCGCGCATTCCCCCCGAGGCGCTGGCCTCCCCGCTAGGCAACCGCCGGCTCGCCACGTTCGTCACGCTGTCGCTCGCCCTGCACGGCGTGGCGATCGCCATCCACTTCAGCCCGTTCGATCCCCGCACGCTGCTCGATCGCGAGCCGCCGCTCGAGATCACGCTGGTGAACGCGCGGTCGGCCGGCAAGCCCGCCAGGGCCGACCTGCTCGCGCAGGCCAACCTCGACGGCGGCGGCAACACCGACGCCAACCGCCGCGCGAAGACGCCGCTGCCGGTCACGCCGAAGGAATTGCCGGCGAAGGACGTGTCGCTGCCCGCCGCGCCGCCCGCAGCCGAGGCGCCGCCGGAGACGCGCACGGAGTTCCTCACGCGGATGCGCGGGCCGAACGCCTCGCCGCAGGCCGTGGCGCCGCCGCCCGACCCGGCGCAGCCGACCGATTCGCCGACGGCGAACGAGATGATGCAGCGCGCGCTCGAGGCGCTGCGGCTGGAGGCGCAGATCGCGAAGGAGTGGGACACCTACCAGAAGCGGCCCAAGCGGACCTTCATCGGCGCGAGCGCGCAGGAGTACCGGTTCGCCCGCTACGTCGAGGACTGGCGGCTCAAGGTCGAGCGCGTCGGCAACATGAACTATCCGGAGGCCGCGCGGCAGATGAAGCTGTACGGCAGCCTGCAGCTCAGCGTCTCGATCCGGAAGGACGGCTCGCTCGAGAACGTCGAGGTCATGAAATCGTCGGGCCATCGCGTGCTCGACGCGGCGGCGGTCAGGATCGTGCAGATGGCCGCGCCGTTCTCGGCCTTCCCGGCCGACGTCCGGCGCGACACCGACGTCCTCAACATCACCCGCACCTGGACGTTCACCAAGGGCGACGAACTGCAGAGCAATTGAAGCGCGTCCTGCGCGCGTTCGGCTGGCTCGCGGGCGCGCTGCTGCTCGCGCTGTTCGCGTGGCACGCCTACGTCGCGGCCACCATCTGGTGGTGGCGCGATCATCCGCCGCGCGAGACCGCGTTCATGGCGTCCCGGATGAGCGAGCTCCGGGAGAAGAATCCGAAGGCGGAGATCCGCTACCGCTTCGTCCCGTACGACCGCATCGCGACCAGCCTGAAGCGCGCGATGATCGCTGCCGAGGATTCGCGCTTCGTCGAGCACGAGGGCTTCGACTGGGACGGCATCCAGCTCGCGCTCGAGAAGAACCAGAAGAAGGGCCGCATCGTCGCCGGCGGCTCGACGATCACGCAGCAGCTCGCGAAGAACCTGTTCCTGTCGCCGGCGCGAAGCTACGTCCGCAAGGCGGAGGAAGCGGTGATCACCGTGATGCTCGAGTACATCCTCGACAAGGAGCGCATCTTCGAGCTCTACCTCAACGTGATCGAATGGGGCACCGGCATCTTCGGCGCGGAAGCCGCGGCGCAGCGCTACTTCGCGACCACGGCGGCGCGGCTGTCGCCCGAGCAGGCGGCGCGGCTCGCCGCGATGGCGCCGAATCCGCGCTTCTACGAGCGCAATCCGGGCGCGCCGGGCCTCGGGCGCAAGATCGGCATCATCCTCGCGCGGATGCCGTCGGCCGAGCTGCCGTGACCGGCAGCGGCGCGGCCGGCTGAAGCGGGCCCGAAGGCGCAGGTCGGTTTCAGCCTGACGCAGTACCATGTCGACCATGCCCGAGACGATCGACGTTCCCTCCGAAGAGAGCGCGCTGCCGCGGGAGCGCGTCGAAGACGCGCTGGCCGACATCACGGCGCTCCTTCGCAAGCACCGCCTCGTGGAAGGCCTGGTGCGCGAGCAGGGCACCGACGCTTCCGCGGCGCCCGGCGCGCTCACCGACAACGCGGTCACGCGGCAGAGCAAGGCCGCGCTGGTGCGCAAGCTCGACCGGCTGCACGCCGCCGACGTCGCGCACCTGCTCGAGGCGCTGCCGCTCGACGAGCGGCTTTACGTGTGGGATCTCGTGCGCGCCGCGCGCGACGGCGAGATCCTGCTCGAGGTGTCGGACGCCGTCCGCGAATCGCTGATCTCGTCGATGGACACCGACGAGCTCGTCGCCGCCACGGAGTCGCTCGAGGCCGACGAGATCGCGGAGCTCGCGCCGGACCTGCCGCAGGAGGTGATGGACGACGTCCTCGACAGCCTGCCCGTCGGCGAGCGCGAGCAGCTTCGGGCGGCGATGTCGTTCGAGGAGGACATGGTCGGCGCGCTGATGGACTTCGAGGACATCAGCGTGCGGCCCGACGTGACGCTGGAGGTCGTGCTCCGCTACCTGCGCCGCTTCGAGGAGCTGCCCTCGCAGACGGACCAGCTGTTCGTCGTCGACCGCGAGGACAAGCTGCAGGGCGTGCTGCCGGTGCACCGGCTGCTCGTCACCGATCCGGCGACGCTCGTGCGCGACGTGATGCAGCCTTCGCCGGTCAAGCTTCTGCAGCACGAGAAGGCCGACGACGCGGCCAGCGCGTTCGAGCGATACGACCTCGTGTCGGCGCCGGTCGTCGACACGAACGACAAGCTCGTCGGCCGCGTGACCGTCGACGAGATCCTCGACTTCGTCCGCGAGCGCGGCCAGGAGGAAGTCCTGGCGCAGGCGGGCCTGCGCGAGGAGGAGGACGTCTTCGCGTCGGTGTGGAAGTCGTTCCAGAACCGCTGGGCGTGGCTGGCGATCAACCTCGTCACGGCGTTCATCGCCTCCCGCGTCATCGGCGTGTTCGAAGGCTCGATCCAGAAGCTCGTCGCGCTGGCGGCGCTGATGCCGATCGTCGCCGGCATCGGCGGCAACTCCGGCAACCAGACGATCACGATGATCGTGCGCGCGGTGGCGCTCGGACAGGTGACGCGCGAGCATGCGAACAAGCTGATCAGGAAGGAGCTCGCCGTCGCGCTGCTGAACGGGCTCATCTGGGGCGGCGTGATGGGGCTCGTCGCGATGCTGCTCTACAAGCAGGTGCCGCTCGGCCTCGTCATGGTGCTCGCGATGACGCTCAACCTGCTGCTCGCCGCGATCATGGGCGTGCTGATCCCGATGACGATGATGAAGGTGGGCCGCGATCCGGCCGTCGGCTCGTCGGTGCTGATCACCGCGGTCACCGACTCTGGCGGCTTTTTCATCTTCCTGGGCCTCGCGACGCTCTTCCTGCTGTAGCGGACATCGTTGCCGCGAGGGCGGCGCGCGCTTCGGCCGGCGCGCACCGGGGAATAGCCGTCGCCGCACGCCTGTTGGCATCCCCGTCTTCCAACCACCGAAGGGGATCGCCTTGCAATCATCCATCGACGTCGCGCGGCGCGCGGCCGCACTCCTCGCCATCCTCGCAGTCGCAGGCTACGCATCGCTCGGCAACGCGCAATCGCCCGCGAAGGCCGCCGCCGACGGCACGCTGACCAATGCCAACGGCATGACGCTCTACGTGTTCGACAAGGACGCCGGCGGCAAGAGCGCGTGCAACGGGCCGTGCGCGGCGAACTGGCCGCCGCTGATGGCGAGCGGCGACGCCAGGGACATGGGCGACTGGACGGTCGTCACGCGCGACGACGGCAGCAAGCAGTGGGCGTACAAGGGCAAGCCGCTCTACGCATGGGCGAAGGACGCGAAGCCGGGCGACAAGACGGGCGACGGCTTCAACAACGTCTGGCATGCGGCGAAGCAGTAGCGCCGGCATCTCCTTTGGCAGCAGCATCGGGCGTACCATCGCCCTTGGCGCCGGCGAACCCTCTCCCGTTCGCCGGCGCATCTTCTCCGATGGCCGACGATCCTGCATTGCCGCACCCCGAGCTCGTGGCCGCGATTCCGCGGCTGCGCCGGTATGCGCGCGTGCTCACCGGCGAGGCGACGCGCGCCGACGACCTGGTGCAGGAAACGCTGGCGCGCGCGTGGGAGAAGCGGCGGCTGTGGGCCGCCGGAACCGATCTCCGCGCATGGCTGTTCACGATCATGCACAACGTGTTCGTGAACCAGCGCGCGCTGGCGCGGCGCGACGCGCAGAACGTGTCGCTCGACGCCGAGGACGGCAGCCCGGCGTGGCAGATTCCCGTGCGGCCCGCGCAGCAGACGCGCGTGGAGCTGACCGAAGTGTTGCGCGAAGTGGGCCGCCTGCCGGTGGACCAGCGCGCCGTGCTGCTGCTGGCGGCGGTGGAAGAGATGCGTTACGAGGAGATCGCGACGGCGTTGTCGATTCCGGTGGGCACGGTGATGTCGCGGCTTTCCCGCGCGCGCGAAAAGCTGCGTCGCGCGCAGTCGCCGGACGCCGTCTCGCCGCTGAAGATCGTCAAGTGACGCGCGCGCCATGCCGATGAACCCCCTTCCGCTCACCGACGCCGATCTCAGTGCCTACGTCGACGGCCGCCTGCCGCCGGGGCGGCTGACCGAGGTCGAGGGCCTGGTGGCGCAGGACGCTGCGGTCGCCGCGCGCGTCGCCGACCTGCGGCGGCAGAACGCCGAGCTGCACGAGGCGTTCGACCCGTGGCTCGACGAGCCCATTCCGCAGCATCTGCTCGCCGCCGCGAAGCCGCCGTCCGAGCGCGGCCGCCTGCGCGGCACGGCGCCGTATTTCGCGGCCGCCGCCACGCTCGTGCTGGGGCTCGTCACCGGCTGGTTCGCGCGCGACGCGATCCTCGAGCAGGCGGGCACGCCCACCACGTTCGCGCGGCAGGCCGCGCTGACGCACGTGCTCTACGCCACCGACGCCAATCGTCCGGTCGAGATCTGGGCGGTGGAGGAGCAGCGGCTCGTCCGCTGGCTGTCGCGGCGGCTCAATCTCAACGTCCACGCGCCCGACCTCAACAGCTTCGGCTACGCGCTCGTCGGCGGCCGGCTCGTCGCCGGCAACGAAAAGCCCACGGCGCTCTTCATGTACGAGAACGCCGACAAGCAGCGGCTGTCGCTGCAGGTGAGGAAGCGCCCGGGCGCGAGCGAGACCGCCTTCCGCTACGCGGTGGAGGACGGCGTCGGCGTCTATTACTGGGTCGACGACAATTGCGCCTACGCGCTGTCGGGACAGATCGACCGCACGCAGATGCTCGCCATCGGCCGCCTCGTGTACGGCCAGCTCGCCGCGGCGGACGCCGCCACCGCGCAGCCGAAGTAGCGCCGTGCGTCCGCGCTTCCGGCGCCGCGCCGGCCGCGAGTAAAGTATTGCGGTTAGCCTTTTAGGTTGCCCGTGCCCATGCAAGCCGCACCTGCCCGCATCGACGATCCCGTGTCGGCGATCGACACGCCCGCGCTCGTCGTCGATCTCGACGCGTTCCACCGCAATCTCGACCGCATGGCGAACTCGGCGCTCGGCATCCGCCTGCGCCCGCATGCGAAGGCGCACAAGTGTCCCGACATCGCGCGGCTGCAGATGACGGCAGGCGCGGTCGGCATCTGCTGCCAGAAGACCGACGAGGCCGCGGTCTTCGTCGCCGCGGGCATCACCGACGTCCTCGTGACCAACGAGGTCGTCGCGCCCGCCAAGGTGGAGCGGCTTGCGGCGCTGGCGCGCGCCGCCACGATCGGCGTCCTGGCCGACGATGCCGCCAACGTGATCGCGCTCGGCGACGCCGCGACGCGCGCCGGCGTGACGCTCGACGTCTACGTCGAGATCGACGTCGGCGCGCATCGCTGCGGCGTCGCGCCGCTGGCGCCCGCCGCGGAGCTCGCGCAGCGCATCGCGGTGTCCCCCGGCCTGCGGTTTCGCGGCCTCCACGCGTACCACGGCGGCGCGCAGCACCTGCGCGAGCCCGACGAGCGGGCCGCGGCCATCGCGGCGGCGGCCGAGCTCGCGCGCGACACGCGCGACCTGATCGAGGAGGCCGGCCTCCACTGCGCGATCGTCACGGGCGCGGGCACCGGCACCTGGAGACACGAGCGCGATTCCGGCATCTGGAACGAGCTGCAGCCCGGCTCCTACGTCTTCATGGACGCCGATTACCAGCGCAACCTCCACAGTCCGGACGAGATGCGCTTCGAGCAGAGCCTCTTCGTGCTGGCCGGCGTGATGAGCGTCACCGCGCCGGGTCGCGCCGTCGTCGACGCCGGACTCAAGGCCTTCGCGTTCGATTCGGGCCTGCCCGTGATGCACGACCGCGCCGGCACCCGCTACGTCAAGGCGACCGACGAGCACGGCGTGCTCGAGCTTGCCGCCGATGCCGCGCCGCTCGCGCGCAACGACCGCGTGTGGCTGGTGCCCGGCCATTGCGATCCCACGGTCAACCTGTACGACTGGATCGTGGGCGTCCGCGGCGGTCGCGTCGAATGCGTCTGGAGCGTCGCCGCGCGCGGGAGCCTCGGCTAGCGCTTGCGGTGCCGCCGGTGCGATGGCTCCGCTGCCGGCCGAGGCCCGGCGCCCGGATCGCCGAACGCCGCGATGAACCGGTCGGGCATGATCTCCGCGACGATCGTCACGCCGATGTAGACGACGATCAGCACGAGCGGCGCGTACGCGCCGAACAGGTAGGTGAACGGGAGGTAGGCGGCGCCGATCGTCGCCACCCAGCGCAGGAACACCAGCGCGAAGCGCCGCTTCAGCCCGAGCTCTTCCGGCGTGTACGTGCGCAGCGCGGTCGCGAGGTCGCGGAACGACACCAGCGACGCGATCGCCTGCAGACCCAGGCCTGCCTGGAAGCCGCGATCGGCGAGCATGCCGGTGAACGATGCGTCGTTGACGCCGAACACCAGGATCAGCACGGGCATGCCCAGCGGTATGGCCATGATCAGCGTGACGAAGCCCGCGCCCGCCGCGTAGCTGACGATGGTCGCGAGACGCTCCGAGAAGCCCGGCATCTCCTCCACGGGGGACGCCGAGTACAGGAAGCCCGCGACGATGACGGCGATCGCGAGCAGCGTGTCGACGAAATACAGGATCAGCAGGTTGGCGGCCGACCAGTGGAAGAACAGCAGGCCGGCGAGCGGAACGGCATTGCGCGCGACGAGGCTGGCGATCTCCGGCGCCCGCAGCCTGCCGCTCACAGCGTGACGACGCCTCGCGGCGTGCGGATCATCGCGGCGAGACGGGGGTGCCGACCGTAGGTGACCTTAAGCGTGTCGCCGAGGCCGAGCGCGGCGAGCGCGGCACGCACCGGCGCCGGATCGGGATGCTCGCCCGCGAGCGCCGCGAGCGACAGGCGGGCGTCGGGCAGTCGCGCCGCCGGATGGGGCCCTTCCGGCCATTCGATCAGCGTCGGCACCAGCCCCGCGCCGGGCAGGTGGCCGTCGTCGGGAATGGTGATCCGCCAGTGCAGATCGCCGCGCGTCATCGAATGGACCGGGCCGGGGTCGATCGTGGCGATGCGGCGGAGCGCATCGATCTCGCGCGTGCGGGCGACGAAATGGACGAGGCGCGGGCCTTCGGCGAGCGTCGCGCGCATGCGCACCTCGTCGAGGTCGAACCACCGTGGGCGCGAAGGCGGCGGCGCGGCCGGATCGATCGCGATCACCTCGATGTACGTCGTCGGGGACAGCCGGAGCAGCGCGTTGTGCGTGCCCATCGCGACGTGCTTGCCGCCCGGCTGCGGCCGCACGCCGAGCCCGGCCTCCAGCCAGTCGCAGCCCTGCTCGAGCGCGGCGGCCGCGACGACGAGGTGATCGAGCTGGGCTTCCGGCCTCACGAGGCGGCGGCGGGTTGCCGCGATTCGGCGGCGTCGAAGTCGAGCTCGACCCGGGCGCCGTTGGGGTCGAAGAAGAACACCTGCCACGTGCCGGCCCCCACCAGGCGGCGGCAGTCGTACGGCAGCTTTCGCGCGTCGAGCTTGGCCAGCGTGTCGGCGAGCCCCACGGCGGTGAACGCCATGTGGTCGATCACGCCCGTGACGAGGCTCTCGCGCGGCTTGCCGCCGATGACGTGCAGGATCGGGACGTCGCCGGCGTAGAGCCACGCGCCGGGGAAATCGAACGGCGGCCGCGGACCGGCGGCGAGGCCGAGGAAGTCGGCGTAGAAGCGGATCGTCCCCGGCACGTCGTCGGTGAGGATCGTGAAGTGGTTCATCGTCGTTGCCGGCATGCGGTCTCCTTCGCGGTCGGGGGGCCGTTCAGCGGGCCATTATCGCAACTCGGGCTTCGCGCCGGCAGCGCCGCGCCGCGGGGCAAGTGCCCTGGCGCCCGGCCGCGCCGGCGCCGGCTGCAGCGTGCTGGCCGACAGCGCCAGCTCCTCCCGCAGCCACTGCCGCAGCGCGAGCAGCGGCGGCCACTCGCGCAGGCCGGGCGGATAGACGACGTGATAGGGGAATGCCATCTCGTACGTGGTGGCGTGCGGCGACAGCTTGACGAGGAGCCCCGCACGGAGCGCGTCGGCCGCGAGGAGTTCGCGGGAGATCGCGAGGCCGAGGTCCTGCTCGACGGCCTGCAGCATCAGGCCGGCGTCGTTGAACGTGGCGACGGTCGTGACGCGCGTCGGGGCACCCGCTTCGGCGAACCAGCGCTCCCACAGCTCGGCGTACCCGAGGAGCGGCTCGCGCGCGAGCGCCGCGGGCGGCGCGCCCGCCAGGCGCCGCGCGGCAGCCGGCGAGCCGACGACGATCATCGGCATGGGCGCGCCGATCAGCAGCTCGGACTCGAGGCCGGCCCAGGGCCCGCGCCCCTGGCGGAGCGCAGCGTGGAAGCCTTCGCGGTGGAGGTCGACGGCGTGCTGCGAGGCGTCGATCTCGATCAGGATGTCGGGATGCCGCTCGCGCCAGCGGTTCATCCGCGGCAACAGCCAGCGCTGCGCGAACGACGGCAGCACGCTGATGCGCAGTCTCTGCTGCGTGTCGCTCGCCGCCGCGGCGGCGGCCTGCACGCCCTGGTCGAGCGTCGCCAGCGCGGCGGCGACGCTGCGAAGCAGCGTCTCGCCCGCGGCGTTCAGCACGACGCGCCGGCCGCGCCGCTCGAAGAGCTGGAAGCCGAGCTGCGCCTCCATGCCGCGAAGCTGCTGGCTCACCGCGCTGTGCGTGAGATGAAGGGACTCCGCTGCGGCGCGCAGGTTCTGCATTTCCGCCACGGCGCGAAACGCGGGCAGGGTGTTGAGCGGCAGGCGCGGCGGACGTGGCATGGTGGTAAGCATAGCTTACCAATTTGGCGACGACAAATCGCTTCCGCCGGCCAATTTGGGCGACTACGCTTACCAACGTTGGAAATCGACCGGAGCCGCCCATGACCACGCAACCCGCTTTCCCCCTCGCGCTCGCCGCGGTGACGGCCGCGCCCGGCGCCGGCGCCGCATGGACCGTCGCGTTGGCGCGTGCGGCCGCGTGGCTCCGCGCGCGCGCCGGACGCAGGGCCGCCCGCGGCGCCCCTCTTTCGGAACAGGACGTGCAGGCGGCGCTGCGCGGACTCAACGCGCACCTGCTGCGCGACATCGGCGCGCCGCAGGAGCTCATCGCCCGCCACGTCGAGGAGATCGAGCCGCGCGCGCTGCTCGGCTCGCTCGAGATCCGCGGCTGAACGCCCGCGCGGCTCAGCGCAGCGCCGCGCGCACGAACGTCTCGATCAGCGCCAGCGCCTCCGGCGGCCGCGCGTCGTTGAACGGCAACGCGGCGTCGCCGCCCGCCCAGGCATGGTCGAGGCCCGCGACGCTGACGTAGCGCACGACGAGGCGTCCGTCGACGCGCCAGTCGCGCGTCGTCACCGCGCGCCCGTCCGGCAGCGTTTCCACGGCAGTGGCGTCGGCGTCGGGCAACGCGGCCGCGCCCGCGGCCGCCGCTGTCTCGGCCGTGACGATCGCGTGGCCGTTGAGCCGCAGGTACTGGCGCACGAGCGCGACGGCGTTGCGCGGCGCGACGACGCCGTCCTGCTCGCCATGGATCGCGAGCAGCGGCACCGGCAATACGCGCGGCGGCGCGGCGAGGCGCGCTTCCTGCGCCAGCGCCTCGACGTCGACGTCGGGCCCGCGCTTCATGACGGCGAGCGCGGTCATCGCCGACGACGCGGCGCCGCAGGCCAGCCCTGAATGGACGACGACGGCGCGCACGCGTTCCGGATGCCGCACGCCCAGCACGGCCGCGAGCGCGCCGCCGGCGGACATTCCCGCCACGACGATGCGCCTGGGGTCGGCGCGATAGCGGCTCGCGACCGTCTCGATCTGCGCCGCGACGATCGCGGCCTCGCCACGGCCGTCGATCGTGCGCGAATCGAACCAGTTCCAGCAGCGCCACGCGTTCGCCTGGTCCTTCTGGCGCGGCAGCAGCACCAGCGTGCGATGCGCGTCGGCCCACGCGGCGATCCGCGTGCCGTCGGCGAACCCCTCCGGCGTCTGCCGGCAGCCGTGGCACAGCACGATGAGCGGCGAGCGCCGCCAGCGCGACCAGCCGCGCGGCACGTAGACGAGATAGTCGCGGCGCGGCCACACGAGCGGCGCCGCCGCGAGCGTGCCCTGCCACGCGAACTTCGCCCCCGTCTCGAACCGTCCGGGCGCGACCTCGCGCCCGAACAGCCGGCGGAAGAAGGCCTTGACGCGGGACCAGGCGCTCACTCGATTCCCTTCGCGCGCCGCGCGCCGGGCGCTAGATCAGCACGATGTCGTACTGTTCCTGCGTGTACAGCGTCTCGACCTGCAGCGAGATCGGCTTGCCGATGAAGTCGCCCAGCATCGCGAGGCCCTGCGATTCCTCGTCGAGGAACATGTCGATCACCGCCTGCGATGCGAGGATCCTGAATTCGCGGGCGTTGAATTGCTTCGCCTCGCGCAGGATCTCGCGCAGCACTTCGTAGCAGACCGTCTGCGCAGTCTTGAGCTCGCCGCGCCCCTGGCACATCGGGCACGGCTGGCAGAGCACGTGCGCGAGCGATTCGCGCGTGCGCTTGCGCGTCATCTCGACCAGCCCGAGCTGCGTGAAGCCATTGACGGTGAGCCGCGTGCGGTCCTTCTCCAGCGCCTTGTCGAGCTCGGACAGCACCGACGTCCGGTGGTCGGAGTTCTCCATGTCGATGAAGTCGATGATGATGATGCCGCCGAGGTTGCGCATCCGCAGCTGGCGCGCGATCACCTGCGCCGCCTCGAGGTTGGTCTTGAAGATCGTGTCGTCGAAGCTGCGGCCGCCGACGAAGCCGCCGGTGTTGACGTCGATCGTCGTCATCGCCTCGGTCTGGTCGATGATGAGATAGCCGCCGGACTTGAGGTCGACGCGGCGGCCCAGCGCCTTCTCGATCTCCTCCTCGACGCCGTGCAGGTCGAAGAGCGGCCGCTCGCCGATGTAGTGCTGCATCCGCTCCGCCAGCGCGGGCGTGTAGTCGCGCGCGAAGTCCTGCATGCGCACGTACGTCTCGCGCGAATCGACCAGCACCCGCGACGTCTCGTCCGTCGTCATGTCGCGCAGCACGCGCAGCGCCAGGTTGAGGTCCTGGTACAGCAACGACGGCGCCGGCACCTCGCGCGAGCGCACGGTCAGGTCGCGCCAGAGCTTCGTCAGATAGCCGACGTCGGTCTGCAGCTCGCGCTCCGTCGCCGCCTCGGCCATCGTGCGGATGATGAAGCCGCCGGCCGTGCCCTCGGGCAGCAGCGTCTGCAGCTTGCCGCGCAGGCTCTCGCGCTCGGCCTCGTCCTCTATCCGCTGCGAGATGCCGATGTGCGAGTCCTGCGGCAGGAACACGAGCAGGCGGCCCGCGAGGCTCACTTGCGTGGACAGCCGCGCGCCCTTGGTGCCGATTGGATCCTTGATGACCTGGACCAGCAGCGCCTGGCCTTCGTGGAGGATCTTCTCGATCGGCTTGTGCTCGCCGCCGTGGCCGTTCTGCCGGTGCTCCCAGATGTCGGCGATGTGGAGGAAGGCGGCGCGCTCGAGGCCGATCTCGACGAACGCGCTCTGCATGCCGGGCAGCACGCGCGCGACCTTGCCGAGGTAGATGTTGCCGACGAGCCCGCGGGCGCTCGCGCGCTCGACGTGCAGCTCCTGCACGACGGCCTGCTCGAGCATCGCCACCCGCGTCTCCTGCGGCGTGACGTTGATCAGTATCTCGTGCGTCATCGATCGCCGCGGGGAGGCGGAGGCGCCTATAGGACCGGCATGCCGAAACGCGCGAGGATCTGCGCCGTCTCCGCCAACGGCAGGCCCACGACGCCGGAGAAGCTGCCTTCGAGGCGCGTGATGAACGCCGCGGCGCGGCCCTGGATCGCGTACGCGCCCGCCTTGTCGTCGTACTCGCCGGTGGCGACGTAATGGTCGATCTCCGCCGGCGTGAGGTCGCGGAAGGCGACCTTCGTGACCGACACCTCGACCTCCGTCTGGTCACCGAGCCGCACGGCGACGGCCGTCAGCACCTCGTGCGTCTTGCCCGAGAGGAGGTTCAGCATGCGCGTGGCGTCGGCGGCGTCCGCCGGCTTGCCGAAGATGCGGCTGTCGAGCACCACCTCGGTGTCGGCGGACAGCACCGGCAGTTGCGTCAGCTTGCGCTGCTGCATTCGCGTCCATCCGACGGCGGCCTTGGTGCGCGCCATCCGCTCGACGTAGTGCAGCGGCGGCTCGGCGTCGCGCGCGCCTTCCAGCACGTCGCGATCGCGGCCGGCGGCCTCGCGGAGCTTCAGCAGGTCGAACTCCACGCCGAGCTGGCGCAGCAGCTCCTGCCGGCGCGGGCTCTTCGAGGCTAGGTGGATGTGCGGCGGCATTCGGCGGGCCCTCGGGGCAACAAGCTCACTCGCGATGATACGGGTGCCCGGCGTTGAGGCTCGCCGCGCGGTAAAGTTGCTCGGCCAGCACGACGCGCACGAGGCCGTGCGGCAGCGTCATCGGCGACAGCGCCAGCCGCGCCGCGGCGCCGCGCCTGAAGCCGGCGTCGAGGCCGTCCGCACTGCCGACGACGAACGCGACGTCGGCAGCGGCAACGCGCCATTGTTGCAAATTATCGGCGAGCTGGCGCGTCGTCCACAAACTGCCGCGCTCGTCGAGCGCCACGATCGTCGCGCCGCCGCAGGCCGCGCGAACGCGCACCGCCTCGGCGGCCAGCGTCTGCGCGACCGTTCGCCCGCGATCGCGCGGCTCCGGCTTGAGCTCGACCAGCGCGAGCGGGCAATCGCGCGGCATGCGCTTCGCGTATTCGTCGAAGCCCGCGCTCACCCACGCGGGCATCCGGTGCCCGAGGGCCACGAGGCGAAGCTGCAAGGCGCCGTCCCGCCGTCGCGCGCCGGGCCGGCTCTCGCCGTTATGCGGCGGCCGCGGTGGCGCGGGCCGGCCGCGCGCGGGTCGAGGGCGGCGTCCACAGCTCCTCGAGGTTGTAGTAGGCGCGCACGGCGGGCTGCATGACGTGGACGACGATGTCGCCGGCGTCCACCAGCACCCACTCGCCGGTCTCCTCGCCTTCGACGCCGATGATCGTGGCGCCCGATTCCTTGAGCTTGTCGCGGACGTTCTGCGCGAGCGCCTTCACCTGGCGCGCGGAATCGCCGCTGGCGACGATCAGCGTGTCGTACAGGCTGGTGATCTTGCGCACGTCGAGCACGGAGATGTCGCGTGCCTTGATGTCTTCGAGAGCGGAGACGGCGGTTTTCTGCAGGCGGTTAAGTCGCATCCTGGGGAGTGGTTTGGGCTCCATAGAGCCCGTTGCGGCCAATATAGGCCAAAACGCAGTCCGGGAGCAAACCGCGCACCGACGCGAAGCCGGCAGGGCCCCGCGCCAGCGCCGCGCGAATCGCGGTGGCGGAGATCGGCTGCGGCGTCACGTCCTGTCGATAGATGGCGCCGGCGGGGACCCGGCGCAAGTCCTCGGGATCGGCCGTGAGGCGCGCCGACCATTCCGGCGCGAGCGCCGCGGGCAGCCCGTGCGCCACGTCCACGCCGGGGCGGCCGACGACGACGAGATGCGCGAGCGCGAAGAACTCGCGCCAGCGATGCCACGTGGCAAGCCCGAGGAGCGCGTCAGCGCCGACGACCCACGCCAGCGGGCGGCCCGGGAGCTCGGCGCGCAGCGATTCGAGCGTCAGGACGGTGTAGCTCTTGCCGGCGCGCGTCACTTCGCGCGTGTCGATGGCGAGCCGCGGAAACTCGTCCCGCGCAAGCTCCAGCATCGCGACTCGATGCGCGGCGCCCGCGTGCGGCGCGCCGCGGTGCGGCGGGTCTCCGCTCGGCACCAGCCGCAGGTCGGGCAGCGCGAGCGCGCGCTGCACGTCGTCGGCGAGGCGCAGGTGACCGTAGTGCACCGGGTCGAACGTGCCCCCGAGGAGCGCGACCGGCGCTTCCCGCACGTCAGAAGCCCGACCCCGGCGTGGCGAGGAACGCGATCTCTTCCGGCGTCGATTCCCGGCCGAGGATGGCGTTGCGGTGCGGATAGCGGCCGAAGCGCTCGATCACCGCCGCATGGCGGCGCGCCCATTCGAGCGGGCTCGCAAGCCCCGTCTCCGCGGCGAGCGCGCCGAACAGCGCGAGCGAGCGGGCCTGCGCCGCGCGATCCTCCGCGTGCTCGAACGGCATGTACATGAACCAGCGCTCCAGCGGCTCGAGCGCGCGATCGTCGCCGCGGCCGACGGCGTCCTCGGCGGTGGCGAGCGCGCGGGCGTCCCCGGCGAACGCCGCCGGCGTGTCGCGAAACGCGTTGCGCGTGAACTGGTCGAGCAGCAGGATCCGCGCGAGGGCGCCGCGCGGCGTGGCCGTCCACGCGCCGAACGCGCCGGCGAGCGCCGCGGCGATGGCCGGGCCGAACCGCCCCTTGATCTCGGCGTCGAACGCCGCGTCCTTGTCGAACCACACGTCGCGGGTGGCGAGCGGCGGCGCGCCGAACCAGAAGGCGTGCACGCCGGCGGCCAGTGTGGCGTTGTCCATGGGGCCTATCATACGGCCTTCGCGCCGCGGGTTTGTCCGTTCGCCCGGCGCGATCCTGCCGGCCCGTCCTTCCGCCGCGATCCTTCGAACATGCTCACGCGCACGTCCTATCGCGACATCTTCCTGCTGGCGGGTTGCCAGGCGCTGCTGCTCACCAACGCGTCGGGACTCATCACGATGAACGGGCTCGTCGGCTTCTCGCTCGCGCAGCACAAGGCGCTCGCGACGCTCGGCGCGACCACGTACGTGCTGGGGTCCGCGCTGTCGACGATGCCGCTGTCGCTGTGGATGGCGCGCGTCGGCCGCCGCCGCGGCTTCATGACGGCCGCGGTGATCAACATCGGCGGCTGCGCCCTTGGCGCGCTCGCGGTGTGGCTCGCGAGCTTCGCGCTGTATTGCACGGCGACCGCCGTCATCGGCATCTACAACGCCGCGGGGCTGCAATACCGGTTCGCCGCAGCCGAGGTGGCCACGCCGTTCGACAAGGCCAAGGCGATCTCGTGGGTGCTGGCGGGCGGAATCGCCGGCGGCTTCGTCGGCCCGGAATCCGTCAAGCTGACCCGCGATCTCTTCGCGACGCCGTTCATGGGATCGTTCCTGATGCTCGCCGCCTACGCGCTCGTCGCGCTCGCCGTGCAGTCGCGCGTGCGCGTGCCGCGCCCCGTCATCGAGCCGGATTCGGGCGCCGGACGCCCGCTCGCAGAGATCGCGCGGCAGCCGGTGTTCATCGTCGCGGCGCTCGCCGGCGCGCTCGGCTACGGCACGATGAACCTGCTGATGACCGCCACGCCGATCGCGATGGACATGTGCAGCCATCCGTTCTCCGCCGCGGCGCTGGTGATCGAATGGCACGTCGTCGGCATGTACGCGCCCGGGTTCTTCACGGGCTCGCTCATCAAGCGCTTCGGCGTGCTGAAGATCATCGTCGCAGGTGCCGTCGTGATGGCGGCCGGCGCGCTGGTCGCGCTCAACGGCAACACGATCGCGCACTTCGTCGGCGCGCTGATACTCGTGGGGTTCGGCTGGAATTTCCTCTACACGGGCGGCACGACGCTGCTCACGGAGTCGTACCGGCCGGTCGAGAAGGCGCGCACGCAGGGCCTGAACGACCTGATCGTGTTCACCACGATGGCGGTCTCGTCGCTGTCGTCGGGCGCGCTCGTGTCGACGCGCGGATGGGAGGCGATGAACGCGGCGGCGCTTCCCGTCATCGCGCTGATCGCGTCGGCCGCGCTGTGGCTCGCGTGGCAGCGCAGCCGGCGCGGCGGCGTGGCGTAGGCGCCCGCAGCCGCGCTACGGCGCCTTGCCGCCGAACTTCCAGAACACCTGGTCGACCCGCTTGCCGGGTGCCTCGCGCATCGCCGCGGTGAGCGCGTCGCCGAGCGCGTGCGACTGCGGCACGTCGGCGACGGTGCGCACGAACACGATGGCGCGATCGTTGTCGAGCACCAGCGAGCGCACGCTGCCCTTCACGTCCCGCGCCGCCAGCCATGCCTCGGCCGCGCGGTCGAGCTCGGCGTCGGACGTGTCGATCAGCACGCGCCGGTTGATGGCGGCGAGGAACAAGGCCATCCCGCCCAGCACGACGCCGACGACGATCGCGACGATCGCGTCGAACTCGGGATGCGGGCCGAACGCGTAGCCGATGCCGGCGACGAGCAGCGTCAGCAGGATGCCGAAGAGCGCGACGCCGTCCTCCAGCAGCACGGCCAGCACCGTCGTGTCGTTGCGGTTCTTGGCGAGCCCCGAGAGGCCGCCGATCTCCTTCCACGCGATGCGGAAGGTCCACGCTTCGAGCGCCAGCGAGAACAGCAGCAGCCCGAGGATCAGCAGCGTGAACGGCGAGCCGGCCTCGGGCCGGAGCAGCGCGTGGACGCCGTGGTAGAGGTTCACGCCGCAGCCGATGAAGAACACGCTGACGGCGGAGACGAGCGCCCAGAAGAACTTCTCCTGGCCGCGGCCGAACGGATGCTCGCGGTCGGGACCGCCGCGGCCGCGCACCTCGCCGACTTTCAGCAGCACCTGGTTGCCGACGTCGGCGAGCGAATGCACGGTCTCGGCGAACAGCGTGGGGGACCCGGTCACGAACCACCCGAAGCCCTTGGACGCGGCGATCGCGGTGTTCGTGGCGATCGAGATCGTGACGGAGTTGGACATGCGAGCTCGCTCGGCGGCAGCAATCGGTTATGTGGCGGAGAGGTCCCGGCGGTACCCTGCGCGGGCTTCAGTGTTCAGGCGCCCGCGCAGGGCACCGCCGGAACCTCTCCGCGTGCAGCGTGACGTGCACGGTCCAGCCGCGAATCGCGCCAGC
>Ga0207683_10000394_pt1 | contig 40159 bp, 37 predicted proteins | sample KBSM73metaG_FD_184333 | JGI IMG/M metagenome (GOLD analysis project Ga0207683, IMG submission 184333) | Miscanthus rhizosphere microbial communities from Kellogg Biological Station, Michigan, USA - KBS M7-3 metaG (SPAdes) (version 2) | ecosystem: Host-associated > Plants > Roots > Rhizosphere >... | reverse complement strand
GGCCACCTGCTCTGCTGCGATGTTTTGTGCGGCGCCGGGACGGTTTTCGACAACCACCTGTTGTCCGAGCGCATCAGTGATCTGCTGCGCGATAAGACGCCCCATGATGTCGCTGCCTCCACCGGGCGCGTAGCCAACGATCATTTTTATGGGCTTTGATGGATATTTCGGTGCTTGTGCGAGCGACAATCCGCAGACAAAAAAAGCCGCCGTAAAAAGAACGATCGATCGATACGCTTTCATTCGTGACTCCGCATGAATCGTGCGCGGCTCAACGACGTTTGGCCGCGTTGCGTGCCAGCTTCTCGAGCACAGCATGCACCGCTGCAGTGTCCTGCTTCTCGTAACCCCCCGCATACGCCATATCGTAATACCGCTTGCTCAAGGCAAAGAGCGGCGTCGGACACTTTAATTTCGATGCGAATTGTTTAATGATGGCGATGTCTTTCTGGTAAACGTCGATTTTCATCGTGGCGGGCAAATAGCGCCGTTTTGCCATGAGCGGCCCGCGCACCTCGAACATGCGCGAAGTCCCCGCCCCGTCCTTGATTACCCGATACATCAGATTGCTATCGAGCCCTGCCCGTTCTGCGAGCACAAAAGCTTCAGCGGCCGAGAGATTGTGAATAGTGACGAGGAGGTTGGCGATGAACTTCAGCTTGGACCCGGCGCCGAATTCGCCGCAGTAATAGTGATTGCGCGCGAAGCCTTCAAATACGCGCGTGCACTTTGCGGAGGCGCGTCTGTCACCGCTTACATAAATGACGATGTCTTTGACAGCGGCTTGCGCACCCGTGCCGCTGATTGGACAGTCCAGCAACACCACGCCGCGAGCCGCCAGCCGCTGGCGCGCATTCTCCTTGGTCTCGATCGGCAAAGTGCTTGCCTCAATGACGATCAGCCCTTTGCGCGCCCCGTCTCCGATACCGTTCTTTCCAAACAACGCCGCTTCGAATGCAGAAAGGGACGGCAGCGAGGTAATAACGATCGGTGCCATTGCCGCGACATCGGCCGACGAACCGGCTGCGACACCGCCGAGCCGTTGCACCGCTGTACGCCGCGCACGTGCGACATCATAGCCAATCACCTGGAAACCGGCGCCAGCCAAATGTTTTGCGAAAGCGCCACCCATGATGCCAAGGCCCACAACACCGACCTCGCCGTATTTGCTTTTACGACTCATCACTGCCTCGTTTCAGGTTGTTGACCGCGTCGTCTATCAGTTTGCGCGAAACATGCACGGGCTCCGGCAAATCCGGCAGATGTTGATAATCGAACCAGCGCGCGTCTTCGAGCTCGACGCCATCGGGTCGCACTTCTCCGCCGGCATGTTGTGCGTGGAACGCTATCACCAGCGAGTGAGGAAACGGCCACGGCTGGCAGGCAAAGTATCGGATGTTTTCTACATTGACGCCGGTCTCTTCCGCAGTCTCACGGTCCACTGCAGCTTCGAGTGTCTCGCCGGCTTCAACGAATCCAGCGACTACCGTGTAGCGTCCGGGCGCGTAGCCGGGCTTGCGCGTCAGCAGCAACTCGCGGCCGCGCCTGACCAACACCATGACGACCGGCGAGATGCGGGGATAGCAAATCAGCCCACATTGTACGCATTTTCGCGCGCGCTCTGATGACAACATCTGCGTCCGGGCGCCGCACGCGCCGCAAAATCGGTGCGTGCGATCCCATTCCTTGATCTGAAACGCGCGGCCGGCGACGCCAATAAGCGTATCGTCGAACTCGAAAAACAGCGAACGCAGGTTTCTAAATGTCAGTTCAGTCGGCAACGCCACATCCGGATCGAGCTCGCACGAAAAACAATGCTTGTCGTTGATGGCGCCGAGATAATGAGCATCAGCTGCGTTCACGCCCAGCTCGGTGACGCTTGCGCCAACGGGCACTGAGGGTTTTCCATTCGCATGCATGACGAGCAGCTCGTTGCCGCGGAATGCAAACCAATACGCCTCACCTTCGATGTGAGCCGGCGCCGCGACCGATGGTACGAATTGCATCGCCAATAACTAGGATTTCTCGCCGAATAACCTGGCGGCGGTGCGATAAGAAACGTCTTCCAGCTCTTTAGCTGTAAGGCCCGGCACGGCGCCGAGATGTTCCACCGGATGCTCTTCACCCATGTCGAACGGTGAGTCGGTGCCGATGACCACGTGTTCCGACCCAACCATTTCCAGCAGATGGCGTGTGGCCTGCGGATGATGGGTAAGCGCGTCGAAATAGAAATTACCAAACATATCGAGCGGTTTCGACTTGGTCACCGCGCTTGTATCCGGCCGCACGGTGTGTCCGTGCTGGAAGCGGCCGATCTGATAGGGCAGAAAACCGCCGCCATGAGCCAGCAGAATCCTCAGGTCTTTCAGTTCGTCGAGCGCGCCGCTGAACATCAGCTTGCCGACCATGATCGTGCTGTCGAGCGGATTACCGATAAGGTTGGTCAGGTAATAGCAGTCGAGCCGCCCGCCGGCACCTTGCGTATTGGGATGCGCGAATACGACGACTTTTAGCTCCTGCAAGCGACGTAGAACGGGACGAAACTTTGCATCCGCAAGCTCTTCATCTCCAATTGCAGTGCCCATCTCGACCGCCTTGAAGCCGTGCTCCTTGACCACACGCTCGAGTTCCGTAATGGCGGCGTCCGGATGCTGCATCGGCAGGGTTGCCATGCCACGCAGGCGGTCGGGCTGAGCGGTGACCATCGCTGCCAGTCCATCGTTGACGATCTGCGCAGTCTTGAGCGCGTGATCCGGTCCCAGTCCATAGAAGAAAGTTTGCGGTCCCGGCGAGATGTACGAGATGTCGATGCCCTTGCGATCCATCGACTCAACCTTCGCAGCTGCATCGTAGAATTCGGCGATCAGATCGAAAGTTATCTTGCCGCGCGTAAAAAGATATTTGCCGCGCTCGCCCGTAATCTTCGTCTTGTATAAATCGGGCTGTGCCCGCATCGCATCGATGATACTTTCGGGAATGACATGGCTGTGCGTATCGATGCGTTTCACTTGAGTTTCTCCTGGAGGATGTGGACCGCTGTTCCGGATTACGCACTGGCATGCTGCCGGCAGGAAACAAAGCGCGGATTATACCGGTCCCACTGCGTGCAGACAGCGCGTTATGCAGCGGCCGCGCTCGCGTCCGGCAGAATCACGTGTTCAGGCGAAAGCTCGGCAATACTGCGGCAGCCGATTAACGCCATTGTGCGATTGATCTCCTCGCGCAGCAGCGAGAGCGCCCGCGTAGCGCCCGCTTCACCACCCACTGCGGTACCATAAAGTGTGGCGCGGCCAATTAGTACGAGATCGGCGCCGAGCGCGAGCGCTTTCACAACGTCGGTCCCGCGGCGGAATCCGCTATCGACTATTACTGTGGTACGGCTGCCGACGGCAGCAACCACGGCCGGCAGCGCTTCAATCGGCGCGAGCGTGCTGTCGACAACGCGACCGCCGTGATTGGAAATAATTACGCCGTCCACGCCACACTCGACGGCGCGCACCGCATCTGCCGGATCTATGATGCCTTTTGCCATCAGCTTGTGCGGCCACATTCTGCGCAACTCGCGCAGGTCCTGCCAGGTCAGTGAATCGTTTAGCATCATCGATCGTCCCATGGGCAGCGCGGTGATCCGATTCTTGACCTCGCTCGGATAATTTTCGTAACGGGGCATGCCGGTAGTCACTAGATAACGGCCGAGCACATGCAAAAGCCAGCGCGGGTGCATCAGCACATCGCTCACATTGCGCCGGTTGAAGGAGAATGGAATCGTGAACCCGTTATGCAGATTGTATTCGCGGCTCGGAGGGACTGGACTGTCAACTGTGACGACGAGGCCTTCATAGCCGGCCGCTTTCGCCCGTTCCACCAGCCGGTATGAAAGATTGCGGTCGGGCCACATGTAAAGCTGGAACCACAATCTCGTGCCAGGGGCTTGCGCTGCGATCTTCTCGATCGCTGTCATTGCACCTGTTGCTATTGTGCACGGAATACCGGCCTTGCTCGCTGCGCGCGCCAGCGCGATCTCGCCGTTGTGCCACATCAACCCGGCCGAGCCCGTCGGTGCGATGGCAATCGGCATGGTTTGCGGGTGGCCAAATAGTGAGATGTTTTGCTTGCGCTGGGCTACATCGACGAGCACGCGCGGTCGCAATTTGATGTTCGTAAGCGCCGTGCGATTACGGCGCAGTGCCGTTTCGTCCTCCGTTCCGCGGTCGACAAACTCGAACAGTCCTTTGGGCAGCCGGCGCTTTGCAAGCTCGCGTAAGTCTTCGATGTTGTATGCATCGAACGTTGGCTGATTGGTCATCTGTGCTCAGTGCAATCGAACGGTACGTTTCAGAGCAATCGAATCGAGCATTGCTTCAAATGCATGCACGGTCGCGACGATTTCACCAGACGACGGGGTCGGCCGTGCTTGACCGGAAATGGCCTGCGCGAACGCATCCATCTCAGCACGCAAAGTGTCTACAGGCTCGAACTTACGTCGCTCTAAGGCAGCGCCCGCCTTGCGGACAACGAGGCACGTCTGGCCAAGCGCTTCGGCCGAGCCTGCATCACCGAATACATGTGCGCGCCAATAGAACGGCGTCGAACGCACCGTAGCGAGCGTCCCGCTGATGCCATTAGTGAATCGCAGCAACGCAGACACGCTGTCGCGGGGCGCGCTGCACTCCGTCTGCGAAATCAATTGCGCCCGCAACGACTCGACCGGCCCGGCGATGCTGATCAGCGCATCGAGCATGTGAACGCCGGCCCCTGTCATGCCGCCGCCCGGCGTCTCGAGCGGGTCGTTGCGCCACCCGGCAAAGCGGCTCGCGTTTTCGTTACTGGTATGACCCTCGAGGTGAAGAATGTTACCCAACGCGCGGTTACTCGCGATCTCGCGCAATGCGATCATCGATGGCCAGTAGCGCTTGTCGTGCCCGACTGCAAGTATGCGGCCCGCTTTTCCACACGCATCGAGCGCGCGCATCGCATCCTCACGTGTCAGCGCCAGCGGCTTCTCGCAAAACACATGTTTGCCGGCTGCTGCGGCTGCGATGATTTGTTGCACGTGCAGGCTATGCGGCGTTGTAATGATGACCGCGTCGATGGTTTGATCATTAAGAACCTGCTGTAAGTCTGTCGCTAGTGAGATGTCATGCGAACGGGCAAACGCGCAAAGGTCGTCACGCGCTTCGCGGACGACCGCGCAATCAACGCGCAACAGCGGACTGCCGCCATTAACCGCTGCAACGATTTTTTGACCCCAGTTGCCGAGGCCCACTATGGCTGCGCTCAGCAAGGAGGCACTCGCGGCGAGATCAACGTAACGTTAGCGCGAGTAACATAGCCCCATTGGGAAAATGAATCGGACCATGCTGGACACCGCCTGCCACGCGCATGAAATCCCAGACGCCGAGCGTTTCGTCTTCGACCACTGCACTGCCCGCAACGACGAGCGCAGCATGCATGTGCGAATGCGAATGTGCATCGACACTCGCATCGCCCGCAAAGCGCAGCACCTCGACGAGCAGACGTCCGCAACCATGATCGACCAGCGTTTTCGTTTCGCATTTGTCGCTGCGTCGTTGCCACTGCAGCTTTGCCTGTTCGATCAGTCGGTATTCTTTTTTTCCTGACAATTTTTCGACTTCACTGTGATAGTAGCTGCCCTGAAATGCGCTCAGAAGCTTGCAGCCTTGCGGATAACTGATCGGACCATGCGGCTCGTTGCTCGGGCCGAGTATCACGTCCAGCGGACCCAATGTCAGGCCGTCAACGATGGCGTTGCCCTTGAGCACGGTGGTAGCGTGCGTTCCGCCGTGCACATGCCGTGGTTCGATCGATCCCACTGGGTAGTCGATGAGCCGTATGCATAATTGGCTTTCCTTATCGTCATAGTACATGCCCGCGCGGCTCGGCCAGTTGTCGACATTGACGCGATCCTCCCACGGAATCTCCGAGACACGCACGATCTCGACGCCTGCTTTGGTCAACATGTCTGCTCCTAGTTGCGAGGTTCGGCGGCTATTCCGCACGCACACCCGATTGTTTGATCACTTTCGCCCAGCGCGCGATATCCGTTTTGACGAACGCGGCGAATTCATCCGGTGTGCCGCCGGCCGGGTCGAGGCCGATCGCGTGCATGCGTTCCTGCACGTCGGGCATCTTCAGCACGCGATTTAATTCCGCGTTGAGTTTTGCTATCGTTTCCGACGGCGTGCGCGCCGGTACATGCACGCCATTCCATGTGATGCAATCAGCGCCTGGAAATCCCGCTTCGGTTATCGTCGGCACTTCAGGTAGAGCCGCTGAGCGTTTGGCGCCCGTGACTGCGAGCGCGCGCAACTTACCCGCCTGCACCTGCGGTAGTCCACCCTGCATCACCGCATACATGAGCTGCGCCTGCCCGCTCACGACATCGATGATGGCCGGGACCGTTCCCTTGTACGGAACAGATACGATATTGATTTTCGCGGCCGTCTTCAGCATCTCGCAGCCGAGCGCCGCCGTGGTACCGGGACCCGAATGCGCGCAGTTCAAGGAGCCGGGCTTCGCTTGCGCAAGTTGCACGAGTTCCTGCATCGACTTAGCCGGCAGTGAAGGCGGAACGATGATTAGAAACGAGATCGACGCGAGCAGATCGACAGGTGCGAGATCGCGCACTAGATCGTACGGGAGCTTGGGATAAAGCGTATGGTTGATCGTGTATGCGCCGGTTGTCAGCAACAACGTGTAACCATCCGGCGGCGCCTTCGCCACGAGGTCTGCGGCGATCATGCCGCCGGCGCCGGCGCGCTGATCGACGACAACCTGCTGCCCCCAGCTATCCGTCAGCTTTTGTCCGATTAGACGCGCCAGCACGTCGGGTCCGGGACCGACGATGAACCGGATCGGCTTGGATGGGTAATTTTGTGCATGTACATCCCACGTGATACTGACACCAGCGGCGATTAGCGCTATGCACAGAACAATCGGTTTCATTGATGTGGCTCCTCACACGACAGGTCACCGTGTTTGCGCGGAATTATCGCTGACCCGCCGTTGCGTTCCAATGCTGCCGCGATTATTCCGCACGCGCGCCGGACAACTTGATGGCTTTGCGCATCTTCGAGATTTCGTCGCATATGTGTCGCGCGAAGTCGTCTGCGGTTGTTCCCAAGGCCACAGCACCCATGCCCGACAGACGGTCCTGGAGCTCAGTTGATGCCAGCGCTTTTGTCAATTCGCCGTTCAGCTTTGCAATGATATCGCCCGGCGTTTTCGCTGGTGCGAGCAGTCCATACCATCCGATTACCTCATAGCCTGGTACGAACTCGGCGATGCTCGGTAACTCGGGTGCAAGCGATGTGCGCTTGAGACTGGTGACCCCGAGTGCGCGCACGCGCCCGGCTTTCACGGATGGCAATACCATCGGCACCACCGAAATCGTCAGTTGAATCTGGCCGCCGACCGTATCGGCAAGCGCAGGCGTGACGCCCTTGTACGGCACATGAACGAGATCGATACCGGTTGCGGACTTGAAGATCTCGGCGGCGAGATGCGGTGGAGACCCTGCCCCGCCGGATCCATAATGCAGTTGTGCCGGCTTGGATTTGGCAAGTGCGATTAATTCCGTGATCGAGTTTGCGGGCACTGCATTGTTAACGACCATGATGAACGGGGTGGACGCGAGCAGGCTGATCGGTGTGAAGTCCTTGATGAGATCGTAGTTCAGCTTATCGAACATTGCGGCAACGATGGCGGCTTGTGATGTCGCCATGAGCAGTGTGTGTCCGTCGGGCCCAGCGCGCGCCGCAATTTCCGCGCCGATGTTGCCGCTGGCGCCGGGCCTGTTGTCCACGACTACCTGTTGGCCCCAGGCCTCCGTGAGTCGAGTGCCGATGAGGCGTGCCAAGATGTCCGGCCCTGAAGCCGCGGTGCTCATAACGATGATGCGAATAGGCTTCGTCGGGTACCCGGCGGCGGCCGATAGATTGCAAGAGAGGCATGCAACGACAGCTAAGAGCGTTCTGCATACCTTTGTTCTCATAATGCATCCCAGAACAAGCAGGACGATATTCAGTTATGCTGCGCCGGCACTGCGCGACACGCCCCGGCGGCCGCCGGCGTCGCAGCGATATAACCGTCCATCGCCGCTAGTGACAAACAGTGTAACCATGTCCCTGCCGCCAAACGCGCAGCGCATCGGTAAGTCGAACGGCGCGCCATGTGATTCGAGTAATTCGCCGGTCGGTGCGAATACGAAGATAGCTGGCCCGCTGCCGCTTTTTTTCCAGCCGCCGCAGGCGATGACATGTCCTTCGCTATCGAGCGCCATGCCCTCGATGCCTCGTTCGCCCTCGCCGAATTCATAGAGGACCTTGCATGCACCGGCAGTGCCGTTTGCGTCAAGCGCGTATGCGCGCAGCTGACACCGACCGCCCATTTCCGCATTGCCCTCTCCCACGAACAGATTCTTCTCATCGGCAGACAGCAACAGCGCACGCGGTTCCTTCGTGTCCGCTGTGATGCGGTTGAGAGTCCAGGCGCCGTTTGGGCCGCGCTGTAGACGCAGCACGGAGCCATGCTCGAGAAATGGATACACGGGCGGCCCGTACGGGGCGACCGGGTTGTGCGGATCCGTAAACCAGACGCGCCCTTGTTTATCAACGATGATGTCGGTCGGTTGATTGTGATGCTTGCCATCCAGCAAATCGCACGTCGGTGCCGTCGATCCATCCGCTTTGAAGTGGATAACGCGTCGTCCACCTTCCTGCGCGCCAAACACTTCGCCGCTCGCGGCGGTGGCGATGCCGTTTGTGCGTCCGGTATAACGACGGAAATCATCGACGGCGCCAGTTGCCGGGTCATAACGCAGAATTCGTTCTTCCTGTACGGCGCTGAACAAAATCCACTCGCCGTTCCATGCCACACCGCCGGTGATGCCCTTGTAAGGACCGGCCACACAGTCGAAGCTCCACGTCATCGCCTTCTCCGGTTACCAGCCCGGCACGCCGGGAACATTCACACGCGTGCGCACGACATTGCCAACCGTCGTCACAAAAATCGATCGCCAGTCGTCATCGCCAAACCCGAAATTCGTCGGATGCCCGGGAACCTTCAAGCGCGCAAGCACGTTTCCTTGCTTGTCGTGCAACCAGATGCCGCCGGGCCCTGTGCAATAGACATTGCCTTCGACGTCACATTTGATGCCGTCCGGATTGCCGCGGTCCGTGTTCGTGTATTGATAGAACAGGCGGCCTTTGGCGACGCTGCCGTCCGCATTGACGTCGTACACTCTTATCAGGCGCTCACGGCTGCAGTTGACATACAACAACTTCTCGTCAGGTGAGAAACACAATCCATTCGGATAAACGAAGTCGTCGGTGACCAGTATCAGTTTGCCTTGCGCCGTTATGCGAAAGACACCCTGTATGTCGAGATACTTCTGCAAGTCGTCACCCACCATGCCTACGTTCAGCATGCCGCCGGGTGAGTCGGTGAAATAAATCTGGCCGTCTGAACGCACAACAATATCGTTCGGGCTGTTGAGTTTCTTTCCCTGGTAGTGACTGGCAAGGGTGACTACGGACCAGTCCTTTTCGAACCGGAACACGGTACGACCGCCCCAACCCGCTACCAGCAGCCTGCCTTCACGATCGAAGCACATTCCATTCGCGTGCGCGCTCGGCTGCAGCACAACTTCACATCCGACTCCGGGTTTCCACCGCCAAATCGTATCGCCGCATATGTCGGTGTAATAAAACTGGCGCGTGCGCGGGTCCCACACCGGACCTTCGCTGAAGGTCACATTATCTGCGATGACTTCGAGTGAGTGGTCGGTGCCGATGATGCGCTCCACTTCAGGCGCGCGCATGTCGACTTCAAACTGCATCATCATCCTCCTAACTCACTTTATACACGGTGCTGGTTACCCGCTCAGTCATGTGCCGATCCAGGTTTTCTGAGCAAAAGCGCGATGATTAGTGACCGCGTCGATTACAACCGGACGTTTACTAATTAGTCCCCGGCGCAGTGCCGCGGCCATCTCGCCGGGTGTCTCGACGCGTATGCCGACACAACCAAGCGACTCGGCGACCTTCGCGAAGTTGACGCTACTGAATCCCCACATCTCGCGGCCGCGCTCGTCAGGATCACCGCCGTATGCTTTGTCGAAATGCGGAATCTCCTGATTGAGCGCGCTGTTGTTGTTGACGACCAACACGATGTTGATCCCGTAGCGCGCTGCGGTTTCAAGTTCTGCCAGATGATAATAGACGGCGCCATCCCCCGCGAAGCAGATTACGGCCGTATCAGGTAGCGCGCATTTGACGCCAAGCGCTCCGGGGAATGCCCACCCTAAGGACCCGGCGCACCGGATTAGCCGCTGACCTCGACGGTCGAAGTCGACCATTGTTCCTGCCCAGATGCCCGAGTGGCCCGTATCGCACACTAGCACACCACCTTCGGGCAGCGCGTCTGTGATTTCGCGACAGACGCGTTCCGGCCGCATTGGCACCGCATCGGAATTCAGGTGTTCAGAAACAGACGCTCGCCATTCTTCAACCATGTCACGGACTGTCGTCAGCCACGGCGCGCGTTGTATCGCATCGACGTCCGCGACCGCCGCAATCATCTGCCGTAAAACGGTGCGCGCATCTCCAAGTAGTGCAACTTTCGTTGAGTAGTTGCGCCCGATTTCCGTCGGATCGATGTCCAGGTGGATGACCGGTGACGCCATGCGTGGAACGTTCCAGCGAGCCGTTACCTGACCTCCGGTATGGCTGCCGATGTAAAACACGAGATCGGCCCCGCCGACTGCGCGATTCGCGCATGTGCGCGAATAGGTGCCGACGACGCCGACGGACAGCGGGTGATGATCCGCTATCGTGCCTTTTGCGTTCAGCGACGTCGCGACGGGAATTTGCAGTTTTTCCGCGAACTCAACGACCTCCGCTTGCGCTGACGACCACGCGACACCGCCCCCGGCGACAATGATGGGGCGCTGTGCTGCATTCAATAATCTAACAGCCTCCGTTACCTCCGGCAGACCTGCAGCGGGACGGAACGGCGGCACCGCGCAATGACGCTCCTCGACGAGCATCTCGAGATCAGCATCGGCAATCGCAACCTCCGCGTGGTGTCCACGCATCTGCAGATGCACCGGACCGGGTGCTCCACTCGTCGCTTCCCGAAACGCAGTGCGCAACATGTCGGGCAGCCGTCCGATATCGTCGACGTGCGCATTGAATTTCGTGGTGTGATCGAATTGCGAGAAATCTTCCAGTTCCTGGTACGCATGGCGGTGTCTTGCAGCGGGCGCAGGACCGCCGGTCAATGCGATCACCGGCGAACCGGCAAGGTATGCATCACGCAGACCCGCAGCGAGGTTGGACGCCCCCACATGCTGCGCCATGCAAACGCCTGGCTTATGGGAAGCGCGCGCGTAACCGTCGGCCATGTATGCAGCGGCTTTTTCGCCGTGCGTCATGATGCGCCGGATGCCCATGCCTTCCATGGCGGTCAGCGTTTGTAACAGCATCTGCGGCACAAAAAACACATGCGTGACACCGTAGCCGCGCAGTGTGTCTGCGACATAACGCGTCCCGGTGGTTTTAGCCATCTATTTTTACCGCGATCTATTTCATGGCCAGCGGCATGAGGCGCACAACGTGGCTACTCGCCGTCATGTGACGAAAAGGCGACGACGCATGGCCGCTGAGACCGATTGCTCCATGCGTGGTTGGTGCCGCGTTGAACGACCGTGTCGCCCGCCCGGAGCTGGACTTCTTCAGTGTCGAGTACCAACGTAATCTCGCCTTCGATTACGAGGCAGAAATCAAGCGTGCGCGTTTGCTGCATGTAAGGATGCGGCGCACGGCTGGAGTACGTCGAAGCAGCCGGCGACCCCATCGAGGCGAAATATGCCTGGACTTCTTTTGCGCCGACCTTGCCCTTGAACGTGTCGTCGGGCGGAAATGTCACTACCCGACAGACAGAACCGCCGGGCGGCGGCTCGAGTGTGTGGAGTGCATTGAGCGTTTCGCGAAGACCTTTCAACTTAACCGGCGTGCTGTCGGATACCCACATGCGTGCGGAATAAAAGCCAGGTCGTGCGGGGTCGGTGCGCACGTCCGGCGACGGCCCGTCTGCGATCGCCTTCGACTTGTCATTTTCGTCGATGACGACGATTCTTCGCGTTGACCCGGTGCTGTTCATCAGATTCCAATCGATTAAGCGCGCTTCACTCGTCGAACTTACCCGCCATCATTACGAAGGCCATCTGGCTGCCGTAATTGATGTCTGCCCATGCATGCCAGCTGCCAATCTGGATAACGACATCGCCAGGCTTGAGCACATGCTCGCCTGCATCGGTGATGAGAACGCGCTCGCCGGACAGCAGAATGCCGTAATCGAGTGTCTCGGACTTGTGTATGCGCGTCGTGTATTGATTTTGCCGTCCGCGCTCCCACGTGCCGCCTTCTGTAATGCGCGGCGGATGCTCGGGCGTGATGTGCTTGTCGCTGGCCGGATCGTAATCGACCGGTTTGTGATCCGATTGCACGATGCGCAGTCTGCCCCCCGTCGCGGGCGGTTCAAAGTGAAAGGGCAGATTTCCGTCATCGCGATCTCCGGACAATGGCGCGGGACAGCGGTCGAATTGCCAGATGTCGGTCATGCCGGTGCCCTTCTTGAAGGCATTCGCTTTTACACCCGGCGCGGCGCTGTCGTACACCACGCGCGATCGGCCCTGCGCGTCATTGCCGGTGACGACGCGACGTATCGGTTTGATACCTTCTGCCATGGTTGCCTCGTGTCGCAGCTAACGAACCCGCCGCACCTTCATGCGCCGGTTTTTTGATAAGAGTGGAAGTCGCGGCCGGTGGACGTCCATGGATGCGGCGCAATTGCGTACATGTCTGTCACGACATCCACGACGACCGGTTTGTTCATTGCAATCGCCTTCTTCAGCGTGTCATCCAGGTCGGCGGCTTTTTCCACGCGCATGCCAACGCAGCCAAAGCCTTCGGCGATCTTTGCGAAATTGATGTCGGGGAAACGCCACATCTCCTCGGCGCGTCCGCGCTGCTTGCCGCCGTATGCAATATCGTTGAGCCGGATCTCCTGATTCAGCGCGCTATTGTTGTTGACTACGATCACCGCGTTGATGTTGTGCCGCCGCGCCGTCTCGAGCTCGGCGATATGATAATAAAATCCTCCGTCACCCGTGAAGCAGACGACCGGCCGGTCCGGCAGCGCGCACTTGACCCCAAGCGTTGCAGGAAATCCCCACCCCAGCGAGCCGGCGGTGCGGAAGTAGCTTTGCCCGGGTTGATTGAGCTCGAGGAACCGGGCGGTCCAGATCCCCGCATGGCCGGTATCGGATACCACGACGCCGTTATTGGGCAGCACGTCGGAGATCGACTTGCAGATGCGTTCGGGGCGAATGGGCGTCGCATTGGAATTACGCGTCGCCGCGTTCTCAGCGCGCCAATCGCTCACAAGCTGTTGCGCGCGCTTTACCCATGCCGTTGCTTCGCCCGCCGGACGCGCTGTTGCCGCTTCTATCATCCGACGCAACGTCACCTTGGCATCGCCCATAATGGAAACGGTATTGGGATAATTACGGCCGAGCTCATGCGGATCTATGTCGAGTTGTACGACTTTCGTACCTGGAGGCGGGAACATCCAGTTATTGGTGACCTGACCGCCTGCATGGCTGCCGATAAAAAAGACGAGGTCAGATTCGGCGAGAACCCGATTGGCGCAATCGCGTGAATACGCGCCGGGCACGCCGACATTAAGCGGGTGGTTGTCAACCAGAGCCGCCTTTGCATTGAGCGACGTCGCAACCGGTATGTTGAGTTTTCGCGCGAGCTCGTCAACTTCGCGTGATGCTTCGGAGCGGATGACCCCGCCGCCGGCCAGGATCACCGGGCGTTGCGCGCTCGTTAGAGCAGCAAGCGCGTCTCTGACGCGTTCGAGTTCCGGCTCCGGCCGGAAGGCAGGTGCCCGGCGATACATCGTTTCAACGAGCGGATCGAGCTCAGCTTCCTGCTCAGTGATCTGACCAAGATGGCTCTGAATGCGCAGGTGAACGGGTCCCGGAACGCCGCTGGTTGCAACGCGAAACGCCTGACGAAGAAGATCGGGCAGGCGTCCGACGCTATCCACCTGAGCGTTGAATTTGGTAAGCGCATCGAATTGAGTGACATCGTCGACTTCCTGATAGGCATGTCGATAGCGCGACTGTGGCGTCGGTCCGCCGGTTACGGCGATCATCGGTGCCCCCGCCATGAAGCCGTCGCGCAAACCCGCCGCTAGATTCGAGGCGCCGATCATCTGTGCCATGCAGACGCCGGGTTTGCCGCTGGCCCGTGCGTAACCGTCAGCCATGTAAGCCGCTGCTTTTTCACCATGCACCATGACGCGCTTGATGGGCATATCTTCCATCTCAGCAAACGCTTTGAGCATGAAGGCTGGCACAAAGAAAATATGCGATACCTCGTAGCCCCGCATCATTTCGGCAAACAGCCGCGCACCAGTCATTTTCGCCATGACGACTTACCTTACCCACATTTAACCGGCGCAATCGTAACGCCGCGTTGAGTATGTTACAAAAGAATCTTTTTCTATCGTTCGATAACCCGCCGTTATAATGATTTCCATGAATCTGCGGCAGCTTCGTTACTTGCAAGCCATTGCGGACGAAGGCTACAACATTTCGCGCGCGGCAATAGCCCTGCACACTTCACAGCCGGGCATCAGCAAACAGATCTCGTTGCTCGAGAGAGAAGTCGGCGTCGACATACTGCTGCGCAAAGGCAATCGCATAACCGGCGCGACGGATGCCGGAAATGCGATTCTCGACGTCGCACAACGCATGCTGCGCGACGCCGATAATTTGAAGCGCATCGGCGAGGAGTTCGCGCAGCGCAAGAAACGCCTGGTCGTCGCGACGACGCACGTCTATGCACGCTACCAGTTGAGGAGTGTGATCAGAGATTTCAGTGGCCGCCACGCCGATGTGCAGCTTGCGCTTCGGCAAGGCAGTCCCGCTGAGATTGCCCACCTGGTAGCCGCCGGCGGTGCGGATATCGGGATCAGCAGCGAGGCCGCCGAGCCGGTACGCGACGTCGTGCTGCTGCCCTGTCTGAAACTGCAGCGCAGCGTTATCACGCCGCCGCGCCATCCGCTGCTGCGCACCAAAAAGCTCACGCTTGCAGCTCTGGCTCAATACCCGATTCTCACACTCGATCAGAGCTACCCGGGCGGTTCTGCGGTCCTGCGCGCTTTCGCACGTGCCCGCATTGAACCGAATATCGTACTCAGCGCGATAGATGCGGACGTAATCAAGGCGTATGTCGAACTGGGACTCGGCATCGCGATACTTCCGTCGATCGCCTACGAGCCCGCGCGCGATCGAAATCTGCGCGCCATCGACGCGGCAAAACTGTTCGAGCCGACTGTCACGCGAATACAGATCAGACGCGGGCACTATCTCCGCAGCTACATGTACGATTTCATTACCATGCTCGCGCCGGCGTGGCATCGAGACGCGATTGGCAAAGCGATGAATGCACCGGTCGGCGGCACCCGCAAATAGCGCGTTCCTGTTTGTAGCGGTCTATCCGCATTGCTACAATTCCAAGTTCCCTCCCGCACTATCCAAAGGAAGTCTCCCGTGAAGCAGATCAATATAGGAATCATCGGCACCGGTTGGTGCGGCGGCATCCGCGCAGAAACCTGCGCGACGCATCCACTCGTTAAAAGCCTGCATCTGGCTGAAACGCGGCCGGAGCGCCTCGCCGAGGTCGAGAAATCGACGGGTGCTGTAACTGCGACCGCCGACTATCAAAAAATTCTAAGCGACGATGCCATCGATGCGGTGATGATCTCCGCGACACCCGAAGTGCTGCACTACCCGATGGCCCGCGATGCATTGCTGCGTGGTAAGCACGTGTTCCTCGAGAAACCGATTGCGATCGAGCTGCATGAAGCGGACGAGCTGATAGCCATCGCACGGCGGAATGCGCTGAAGTTCACGATCGGTTATTCGCAACGCTTCAATCCCAAATTCGCATACGTAAAGAAATGCGCGACCGATGGCACGCTGGGCAAACCGGTGAGCGCGTTAGTGAGCCGCCATATCGGGCGCAGTCTGGGCAAGAAAATCACCGGCCGAACGAAACTGTCGCCCGCCGCAATGGAAGCAACCCACGATCTGGATTTTGTTCTATGGTGCCTCGAGCCGGCGAAACCTGTACGCGTGTACTCCCAGGTGAATTACGGCGCGATGAAAGCATCCACTGGCGCCGATGTGCCTGACACTCAATACATCACGGTCACGATGGATAGCGGCGTTTCGTTTGTCGTGTGTGCGGGCTGGAGTCTGCCGCCTGCCTATCCGAACTTCTCGATGACGTGGATTGAATTCGTGGGCACCGAAGGTGCACTCGTCGTCGACGACACGCACCGCGACACCATGCTCACCACCATGCAAAACGGCATCGTGCATCCAATGTCGACCATGCCCGGTGAATTCGTCGAGCATACGTACGCCGGACCGATGGCCGCCGAGACCGTCCACTTTCTTGAAGCGGTTGCGTGCGACCGGCCAGTGCTGGTAACGGCAGAACAAGCCCGTCAGGTCATGGAAGTTTATATCGCGGCCGACATCTCAGCCGAGCGCAACGAGCCGGTTAATCTGCCACTGCCGGAATCACGTCCACTTGCCGCAGCAGGAGGCGCGCGGTGAGAAAGCAGCCGAAGAAAATCGGTCTCGCCATTGTCGGCGCAGGCCGTGTCGGCCTCATTCGCGGTGAGCTGGCGATGCGGCATCCGGAAGTCGAATGGATTGGCATCGCAGAGAAGAATGCGGAGCGCGCGAAACTGGTTGGCGACAAGATCGGTGCCGAATTCGTAACGGCCGATTTTCGCGAGCTGCTCAACCGCTCGGAGGTGAACGCAGCGATCATCTCTACGGACGAGCATCTGCATGTCGACCCGGTTCTTGCCGGAATCGAGCGGAAGCTGCCCATGCTGATTGAGAAGCCGCTTGCTACGGACCTGACCGAATCCCAAACGGTGATGAATGCGATCGAGAAGTCCGGCATCGATGCGGTGATCGGCTACACACAGCGTTTTCGCCGGCGCTGGTTGGTCGCAAAAGAGAAAGTCAGCACCGGGGCGCTGGGCGAAGTCACGATGGTTACTTCACGTGCGTTCATGAACCGGCTGGTCGCGATCGATAATTACCAGCGGTCCGACAATCCGTCAGAAATTTCACCGATGGTAATCTCGGGCACGCATGCCCTGGATGTGGTGATGTGGCTGATGGAGGCGAAGACTCCGGTAGAGGTGTATGCGCGGTCGGTGGATAAAGCCCTGGGCCCGAAATGGCGCGGTATCGATGGCACCGGCTACATGATTACGTTCGACGACGGTGCCATTTATCATGGCGTCATCTCATGGGCATTGCCAGAGGTATGGCCGGGCGCGGTCTATAGCCTGGAAGTCGGCGCAGTCGGTACGGAGGGCGTGCTAACAATCGACGACACGCATCGCGATATTGTTCTCGCGACGAATCTCGTGCAAGGCGAAGGGTATGCGCCCGACAAACGCCGTCATGTGGATTTTCTGACCAGCTATCCGGTCGGCGACATTGCACTCGGTGAACTGCGGGGACCTATGCGCGAAGAAACGCTCTCATGGCTTAACCGCGTTGCCCTCGGCTTGAAAACACAACATGCAACCGCACGCGAGGGACATAACCGGCTGATGCTCACTAAGGCGATCGACTTGTCTGCGCGCCTGAAACGGCCAGTGCAGCTACCCATAACGCCCGACGATGAGAAGCGCACCGCCTGATAGATGCTGCAAGTCAAACGAACCGCGGGGATAACGATGAGTGGGCGCTTGGCTCGAATCACGATTGTATGGATGGCCTGGCTTGGCGGCTTTGTATCGATGGCGTGTAACGCGCAGCCGACCGCGAATTTCCCGACCAAGCCGGTTCGCGTGATCGTTCCCTATGCGCCCGGCGGCGCGACGGATATCATTGCGCGTTTTGTGTCGGTCAAACTGAACGAGTTATGGAATGTGCCGGTGATCATCGACAATCGATCCGGTGCGTCGGGCGTAATTGCGCTCGAAGCAACCGCGAAGGCAACGCCGGACGGCTACACGCTTCTCGTTGGCAACGTCACTACCAACGCTATCACTGAGACAACCCTCGCCAGTGCGCTGCACATCAAACCCTCGCAGGATCTCATGGGTGTGACGAACCTGATCGAGATACCGCATGCGCTGCTCGCCTATCCGGGTTTTCCAGCGACAAACGTGCGGCAACTCGTCGACTATGCCAAAGCGAATACGGGCAAGATCAACTATGGATCGGCCGGAGTGGGTAGCTATCCGCATCTCGACATGCTGCTCTTCTCGCGCGCTGCAGGCATCGACATGAATCACGTGCCGTACAAGGCCGGAGCGGCCGGCTTCGTCACCGCGCTGATCAGCAACGAAATACAAATCGTCTTCGGCAATCTTGCCTCGACGCTCGAGCACGTGCGGGCCAATCGCATCAAGGCGCTTGCGGTCACGATGGCCGCGCGCATCCCGGAATTACCGAATGTCGCAACCATGAGGGAACAGGGATTTCCCGGCATTGGCACTAACGCATGGAACGGAATGTTTGCGCCGGTAGGGTTGCCTGCGCCGGTGCTGGAACGGATTTATAAATCGGTCTTGCAGATCATGGAGCGGCCGGACATGAAGGAAACTCTGGCCAAGCAGATGATGACGGTATCGCTGAGCAAATCACCGCGCGCATACAGCGATTTCATCAAAACCGAAACGCGCAAGTGGGCAAGCGTAATCAAGGAAAACAACGTCAAGATCGAATAGCGTGCGACGAGAAATGTAGGTAGCGCGTGCTACAATTCTTGCGTCCCCGTAGCTGTGAAGCGACTGCACCTGCGGGTGAACGTCGGTCCGGGAACATTCGAAACTCTGCACTGAATCAAACACACGGAACAGCCAACGGGGCGCTTTCTACCCCGGCGAACTCAATTTGCATCACACATCTGATTAACGTGGAAACTGGAGAGCACTATGGCGAACGTCGGCATGGTTGGATTGGATTGGCAGGAGCGCGTCAACTGGGACCGCCTCAGAAAACACCGGCTCGAGCGCGCGCGCGAGCGCATGAAGGCGCACGGTCTCGGCGCAATGCTGCTGATGTATGACGAGAACGTTCGCTACGTCACGAGCACCCTGACACCGGGCTGGAACCGACTCAAGCCCGGTCTGCGTTACGCGCTGCTGTGCGGCGATGATGCACCGGTGCTTTTCGAGCAGGGCGATATCGGCATGCACATCGCAAAGCACTCGCCGTGGATCCCAAAAGAGAACATCAAGTACTCATACGCATGGATCAAAGGCGCGGCGGGTCCTGCTTCGCTGCAGCAGGTGACCAAGTTCACCAACGGCATCAAGAAAGAAATGAAGAAAAGCGGCGTCGACGGCCAGAAGCTCGGCGTTGACTTCATTGACATCAACATGATTCAAGTCTTCAAAGACGCCAAGATCGAGTGGGTCGATGGCATGACGCCGATGATGGAAGCGCGCGCGGTAAAAAATCAGGACGAGCACGAGTGCATGCGGCAGGTCGGCGCCATCGGCGACGCGGCGCACTGGGAATTCATGAAATTCCTCAAGCCCGGGCTCACGGAGAACCAGCTTACCGCGCACATCATGCAGTTTCTGTACAACATTCCCGGCATGGAAGACGTGGAAGACGTTATCGTCTCCTCCGGTCTGAACACCTGGCCCAACTGGCGCAATTTTTCGGACCGCATCATCAAGCCCGGCGACATGGTCTTCATGGATTTGGCGGCACTGACGTGGAACGGTTACAAGTCGTGCTACTACCGGACTTATATGGTGGGACGCGAGCCGAACCAGGAGCAAAAAGATTATTACGCAACCGCATTGAAGTGGCTGTACGACTCCATCAAGGCTGTTAAGGTCGGCGCCACAACGCGCGATATCGCCTTGAAGTGGCCATCGGCCAAAGAGACGTGGGGCTACGAAGAGGAAGATCAGGCCGCCGCTAATTTGTGGGGCCATGGTCTCGGCCTCGCGCAATATGACCAGCCCGTCATATCACGCATCTGGTCACTCGATCACCCGCTGGAAATCAAAGAAGGAATGGTGTTCGCCCTTGAAACGCAGCACGGCAAACCGCATCAATGGGGCGTGCGTATCGAGGAGATGCTGATCGTCCACAAGGACAGCGTCGAGATCGTTTCCAACTTTCCGGTCGAGCAGATCACGGTCGTCGATCCCATGGTTGGCTACTCGGATTACGCAAAGCTGCCGGGCCGCTAATCTCCTTCATGCAAACTGCAATGCGCACCGCGGTGCTCGAAGCACCGCGGCGTTTCGATATCGTGGCACGCGACAAGCCGGTTCTCAAAAAACCGGACGATGTAGTGGTGCGCATTGCGGCGACCGCGGTATGCCACACGGATCTCGGTATCTACACCGGCGAGCATCCCGGCGTGCGTTATCCTGTCGTGATGGGACATGAATCGACCGGCGTCATCGATGCGGTAGGGCCGGAAGTCGAGGGCCTCTCTGCCGGCCAGCCGGTAATTATCAATCCGATCATTGCGTGCGGTCATTGCGATGCCTGTCTGCGCGGTACGGAAAATCTGTGCCGTAACGCAGGTCTCTTCGGGCGCGAGGTTGAAGGCTCGATGAGCGAGTATGTAAATCTGGCTGCGCACTATATCCATCCCCTGCCGTCAGAGCTGCCGCTCGCAAACGCGACGTTGATCGAAACGCTCGCCACTGTGCGCCATTCGCAGGAGCGGCTGGGAATCAAAAGCGGAGAATCCGTCGTTGTCATCGGACAAGGTACTACGGGACTGCTGCACACGCGCCTTGCCGTGCTCGCCGGTGCGGATCCTGTTATTGCGGTGTCGCGCACCAAGTGGAAGCTCGACATGGCGATGCGCATGGGCGCGCATCATGCACTGGACGTCGGCGCCGAAAAGGCTGTCGATGAAGTAGTTCGATTGACCGGTGGCTCGGGCGCTGATGTCGTCATCGACACGGCAGGCGGCGCGCAAACTCTGACGGCGGCAATCGATATGCTGCGTCCAGGCGGGCGGCTCGCGCCATACGCCGTGAGTCATGAGTGCTGCACCGGCTTCACGACGTTTCCGCTGTATTACAAAGAGATCAGCATCATCGGGTCGCGCGCTCTCACGAATGGCGATATGGCGCCTTCCATTGAGCTCGTCGCTTCCGGCAAGATCGATGTTTCAGAGTTTGTCTCCGCCACCTATCCGCTCAATCGCACGCCGGAGGCTTTCGAAGAATACGAGCGCAATCCGGGTAACGTGCTGCGCATTGTCATCGACTCGACGGCTACCTGAGAAAGCACGATGCAGTCATTCATAGTACCGGTCACCTCGCCTGACGCAACCAATTGCGATCGCTTTGGGCCGAAAGCCGCAAATCTTGCGCGCCTCGGACAAGCCGGTTTGCCCATACCGGATGGCTTCTGCCTGGATGCTGAAGCGTACCGCTATCAATTACGAGCGCTGAATCTTGAGGATGACGCGCGTGGCGCCTTTTCGGCTGCCGAGAGTGCGCAGGCGCGCAAACATGCGCTCGCCATGAAACTCGGGCTGCTCGATAAACCCATCGCGTCAGCGGTGCTGGAGCCCCTCCTCGGCGCATGGCATGCGTTAAAAGAGCGTACCGGCGCGCTGACCGTCGTTCGCTCATCTGCACTCGTTGAAGACCGTTTCGGCTCGAGCTTCGCCGGACAGTTCGAAAGCTTCCTCGGCCTCGAAACCGAAAGCGATTTCATCACGGCGATCCGCTCATGCTGGGGCGCTCTATGGATGACGCGCGCACTGCGGTACATGGCGACGCATGACATCGATCCCGCGACCACGGCGATGGGCATTCTCGTGCAACCGCTGGTGTCGGCCCGTGCGTCCGGCGGCGGTCTGAGTCATGCAGCCGATGGCAACATGGTGTTGAGCGCGACGTGGGGACTCGGCTCGGCGATCGCACAGGGTGAGGTAACGCCCGATCGCTATGAACTCACCCGCGAAGGCCGCCTGCTAAGCATCACGCCAGGGCGCAAAGATCATGAAGTCGGCTGCGTGCATCGCGAAGAGCCGGTCACTCGCCTGGTATCGCTAGCCCGGGCGGCCGAACCCTGTCTGAACGAAGCGCAGGCGGTTGAACTCGGCGATTTGATGCTAAGGGCCGAAGACCTAATGGGCCTGCCCGTCGAGATCGAATGGGCCATGGATGACGCCGGATTAAAGCTACTGCAGGCCCGGCCGCTGCATATCGAGCCGCCGGCAGTCACCGATGATATCTGGCTGCATCGGCCTCGCATCAATGGCCATGCAGCAGGAATTGGTTGGGGCACCGGTCGGGCATGTGTCGTGAACTGTGAATGCGAGCTTTCCCGAGTGGGTCCCGGCGATATCCTCGTCACCAAAGTTGCGGGACCTGCGCTCAGCCATATACTGTCGCGAGTCAGCGGCGTCGTTGCCGAACGAGGCGGCAGCACTTCGCATATGGCGTCGCTCGCCCGCGAACGCGGCATTCCGATGGTGCTCGGTGCTCTCGACGCTACGAAGCGCATTCCGGACGGCTCGACGGTCGCCGTGGATGGCGTTGCAGGCGTTGTGCGCTGGATGTCATAGCCGCGCCGTCCTGTTGTCCGGATTCCAGTAAAGTCGATGCGTATATTCATCACGCAGCCGGTGGCACAAAGCGCAATCGCCCGACTGCGCGAAATCGGCGAAGTCGACGTCAATCCCAATCCTCTGCACATTCCGTCGAAGGAAGAACTGCTCGCGGCGGTGCATGATCACGACATTCTCTTTTGCCTGCTGCATGATCGTATCGACCGCGACATCATTGCTGCCAATCCGCGCCTGCGCATGGTTGCGTCCATGACGATTACGCCGGCCGATATCGATACCAAAGAAGCAAGCGCCCGGCGCATTCCGGTCACGGTAATCCCCTCGGCATTGCTCAACGATGCCACTGCGGACCTTGCGTGGGCGCTTATCTTTTCGGCTGGACGGCGGGTAAGCGAAGCAGACCGTCTGGCACGCGCAGGAACGATACCAGGCTCACAATCTTCGTATCTCGAAGCAGGCGGCGTCTCGGGGAAAACGCTTGGATTGATTGGTGTTGGCGGTGTCGGTCGTGCAGTCGCTCAGCGTGCCCGCGGGTTTCCACTACGAGTGATCTATCATGATCCTCGCCGCCTTCCTGAAGAAGACGAGAAGTCGCTCAACCTCACCTGGATGGGATTTGACCAGTTACTGTCGACTGCCGATTTCGTTTCGCTGCATGCGAATCTAAGCCCGGAAACCCGCCATCTGATCGGCGCGCGTGAGCTCAGCCTGATGAAACCCACAGCCTTCTTGATCAATACCTCGCGAGGTCCCATCGTTGATGAGCAGGCATTGATACGGGCGCTCACCGAGCGTCGCATCGGCGGCGCCGGCCTCGACGTTTTCGAGCACGAACCGGGGATCGATCCGGCCTTGCTTGGACTTTCAAACACGGTCATCACGACGCATATGGGCAGCGCCGTGCGCGAGTTGCGCGAGAGAATGGCCAATGTGGCAGTGGACAACATAGTCGCGGTGAGCGAAGGCAGAGAGCCGCCCAATTGCTGGAACAAAGAAATCTACGCGCTAGCGCATTAGCGCAAGTGCAGCACATCGGCGCCACTACGAATCGATAAGGAGCGGGCATGGCAGGCACAGCAAAAGTCGTCCTCACGGACTACGTGTGGGAATCGCTGGAAGTTGAGAACAAAACGCTTGCAGGCCTCGCAAACCTCGTTGCATTGCAGACCAAAACACCTGCCGAGTTTCTGCGCGAGGCCAAGGATTGCGATGCGCTCCTGAACACCTATGCGGGTCCCATCACCTCGAGCGACATGGCGCAGATGCCCAAGTGCAAGATCATCGCGCGTTACGGCATTGGCGTCGACACGATCGATCTGGACGCTGCGACGCAGGCCGGCATCATCGTCACGAACAATCCGACATATTGCATCGAGGAAGTCGCCGAACACACCATGGCTTTGTTGCTGGCGGCGGCGCGAAAAATCGCGTTTTACGATCGCATGGTGCGCGCCGGCAAATGGGCGGTCCCGCCGGGCAAACCGATGTTCCGCCTGTCGGGCAGCACCCTCGGCCTGGTCGGCTTCGGTAACATCGCGCGCCAAGTCGCAATCCGCGCGGCTGCCTTCGGCATGCGTGTTCTGTTCGCCGATCCGTTCATCAAGCAAGGCGACTTCGATGCGCCCGGCACTAAGAGGGATCTGGATACGATGCTTGGCGAAGCGGATTTCGTGTCGCTCCATCCGCCTCTCGTCGCTGAGACGCGCAAGATGATGAACGATAGTGCGTTTGCGAAGATGAAGCCGACGGCAGTGCTCATCAACTGCGCGCGAGGACCGATCGTCGACACAGACGCGCTCGTGCGCGCTCTCGATGCAAAAAAAATCGCCGGCTGCGCGCTCGACACCGTCGATCCGGAGCCTTTGCCGGATCCGCATCCACTGCGCGGACGCGAAAATGTGATTATCAATCCGCATGCCGCCTGGTATAGCGAACAGGCGATGGTGGGCCTGCAGGCCGGCGCACCCGGCGAAGTACGCAGGGTCCTGACCGGCGAATGGCCGGTGAACGTCGTTAACCGCGCCGTCAAAGGCAAGAGCCGCGCCGGACTCTAAATCTTCATTCGGGCGCGGACGGGTTCCGCGCTCACCTACAAAGAAAGGCAGGTCTGATCAAATGAAACTGCTGCGCTATGGAAAGAACGGCTACGAGAAACCGGGGCTACTCGACAGCTCCGATCAGATCCGCGATTTGTCTGGCGTCGTTCCAAACCTCGACGCGCAAACCATCTCGAAAGCCGGGCTCAAGAAACTGAGTGCCATCAAGCCGGAGTCATTGCCCGTCGTTAAAGGCAAGCCGCGGCTCGGCGTACCGTTTACAGGCATCAGCAAGTTCGTCGCCGTCGGTCTCAATTATTCAGATCATGCGGCCGAGGCCGGCATGCCGGTGCCGACGGAGCCGGTGCTATTTATGAAGACGACGACTTCTATCATCGGACCGGACGATCCCGTCGTGCTGCCCAAAGATGCGCAAAAAGGCGATTGGGAAGTGGAGCTTGGAATTGTCATGGGCGCTACTGCGCGGTATGTGCCTGAAGAAAATGCGCTTGATTACGTTGCAGGATATTGCGTTGTGAATGATGTCTCGGAGCGCAACTACCAGCTCGAACGCGGGAGCCAATGGGACCGCGGCAAGGGCTGTGACACATTCGGTCCGATCGGCCCGTATCTCGTGACGACTGACGAGGTGCCAAATCCCCAGGCGCTTGATTTGTGGCTGGACCTCAACGGACAACGCATGCAAACCGGAAATACGCGCACGATGATCTTTGGGGCCGCATATCTCGTTAGTTACATCAGCCGGTTCATGACTTTGCTGCCCGGCGACGTGATAACGACCGGCACGCCACCCGGCGTGGGTCTTGGCAAGAAGCCACCGGTTTACCTGAAACCCGGTGACGTGATGACGCTTGGCGTTGGCGGTCTCGGCGAGCAGCGTCAGGAAGTGCGCGCCTTCACGCCCGAGTTCTGGAAGAGTTATCCCTAACGTCTCCGATTCGGCCGCATAACGTACAGGCAAAAAAAAGCCCACCGGCTTCCCGGCGGGCTTCGGTAACCACTCGTAAGGAGAATTTATCGTGGGTTACCTAAACAAAATTGGCCTCTAGCGTCCGGCGCTCGCGTTTTAGCGCATCGGGCAGTCTCTGTTCGAGATTCTTGAACAGCGCATCGTGCTCCTGCAGTTCTTTGCGCCATAACTCCGGGTCGAGCGACATTAATTGATTGAAACGCTCGCGGCTCATGCCTTCCATACCCGAGAAGTCGAGATCTTCATAACGGGGGGCGCGCCCGAGCGGGGTATCCACGGCTTGCGCACGACCGTTGCAGCGTTCGACGATCCATTTCAGGACGCGCATGTTTTCGCCGAACCCCGGCCACATGAACTTGCCGTTCTCATCGAGACGGAACCAGTTGACGCCGAAGATGCGCGGCGGATCGGCAAGCTTGCTCCCCAGCTCGAGCCAGTGCTTGAAGTAATCACCGAAGTGATAACCGCAAAAAGGCAGCATCGCGAACGGATCACGGCGCACGACACCCTGCGCGCCCGTCATTGCAGCGGTCGTCTCCGAAGCCATGGTCGCAGCAAGATACACGCCGCTTGCCCAATCGCGAGCTTCGGTGATCAGCGGTACCGTGGTGCTGCGCCGGCCGCCAAACAGAAAAGCGGAAATCGGCACACCGTCGGGGTTTTCCCAGTCTGGATCCGCGCATGGAATCTGCGAGGAGTGCACGGTGAAGCGCGCGTTCGGATGCGCGGCCTTACGACCGCAACCAGGCGACCACTCCTTTCCCTGCCAGTCGATCAAACTGTCGGGCGGCGTCTTGGTCATTCCCTCCCACCAGACATCACCGTCCGACGTCAGCGCCACATTCGTGAAAATGACGTTCTCACCCATCGCCGCAAGGCAATTGGCGTTCGTTTCCTTTGAAGTGCCCGGCGCAACACCGAATGCACCGGCTTCGGGGTTGATGGCGTAAAGGCGACCGTCCTTGCCGGGTTTGATCCAGGCAATGTCTTCGCCGATAGTCGTGACCTTCCACCCGTTCAACGCTTTAGGCGGTATCAGCATGGCGAGATTGGTCTTGCCGCATGCGCTCGGAAATGCTGCAGCGATATAGCGCTTTTCGCCTTCTGGCGGCTCAATGCCGAGTATGAGCATGTGCTCGGCCAGCCAGCCCTGCTCGCGCGCCATGATCGACGCGATGCGCAGCGCGAAACATTTTTTGCCGAGCAGCGCGTTCCCGCCATAACCGCTGCCGAACGACCAGATAGACTTGTCTTGCGGGAAATGAACGATCCATTTCTCGGTTTTGTTGCTCGGCCACGGGACGTCTTTTTGTCCCGGCGCCAGTGGCATGCCGACTGAATGCACGCACGGTACAAAGAAGCCGTCTTTGCCGAGCACATTCAGGACATCGCGTCCCATGCGCGTCATGATGCGCATGCTCGCTACGACGTACGGGGAATCCGTCAATTCCACGCCGATATGCGAAATATGCGATCCGAGCGGCCCCATGCTGAACGGGATGACATATAGCGTGCGCCCGCGCATGCAGCCGTCGAACAGCCTGTTCAGAGTGGCTTTCATCTCGGCGGGCGCGATCCAGTTGTTATTGGGCCCCGCTTCGTCTTTGCTCTCGCTGCACACGAATGTACGATCTTCCATGCGCGCAACGTCGTCCGGATCAGAACGCGCTAGGTAACAGTTCCGTCGCTTCTCGGCGTTCAGGCGAATCAGGGTACCACTGCGCACCATTTGATCGCACAGCCGGTCGTACTCGGCTTGCGAACCATCGCACCAGTAAATCTCGTTCGGCTTCGTCAGCTGCGCAATCTCTCGCACCCAGGCCTTTAGTTTCTCGTGTCGCACGTAGTCCGGCGCTTCAAAGGCGTCGTCAATACGCGCTGCGGTGGCCGATTGCTTCATTACTTGCATTCTCCTCTCTACTAGCCGGCGCGGAAGACCGACCGGCTGCTCATTGACCAGCTATCCTTTCCTGAGCAGGAAAGGGACCGAAATTGTACTCCAAATCGCCGAGCGTTTGGCACAGTGCCTGTGAGCCTAATCAAAAATAAATAACATCTATTATACAATGTATTACCGTGTGATGTGAATGTGTAGCCGCACATTCGCGAGCCATAATATGGACCCCGCTGCGAGCACTAAAAACGGCACTGCCATTTTGTTCATCAGCGTCCACCCCTGTAATGTGAACAGCAGTCCTGACGACAGCGAAGTCGCCGCCATCGTAATGAAAATTACCAGATCGTTCAGACCTTGAACCTTGCCACGCTCGGCAGGGCTATGACATTCCGTGAGCAGAGTCGTGCCACCTATAAACATAAAGTTCCAGCCGACGCCCAAGAACACGAGCGCAACCCAAAAGTGTGTGACGTCAATGCCGGTCAAAGCCGTTGCAATACATGCAAAATTCAAAAGCACCCCGACGAGCATGATGGTTAGGATGCCGAATCGCTTGATTAGTGCCCCGGTGACAAACGACGGCGCGAACATCGCGATAACGTGTCCCTGAATGACGAACGCCGCGTCGGAGAACGGCAATTGACATGCAGTCATGGCGAGCGGAGTCGCTGTCATCAACAAATTCATGACGCCATAGCCGACGACTGCGCTCGTAACCGCAACCAGAAATGCCGGCTGCCGCGCGATTTCCAGAAGCGGCCGCCCTGCGTCTTGACGTTCCGCGCCGGTCAGCGGCGGGATACGAATGCGGGAAAGCAGCGCGATTGCAAGCACGCAAAATACGCCCAGTGAAAGATAAGAGCCGGTGAAAACGGCTCCTGCGAATAAGTCTTTCGTTAACTTACTGGACTCCGGCCCGATAATGCCGCCCGCAATGCCGCCGGCCAGTACTAGTGAAATCGCTTTGCTCTTAAAATCCGCCGGCGCGCTGTCCGCGGCCGCAAAGCGGTAGTACTGGCCGGTCGCATTGTATGCACCAAGCACGAAAGCGCCTGCACACAGCAAGCCGAAACTATGGCTGAAAGCGGCAAAGCCGCAGATAAGCGCCCCTGCGATGCCCAACAAGGCACCGAGAATGAAGCCCGACCGTCGCCCGATCCTGCGCATCAAAAGGGACGCCGGCATCGTCGTTACCGCCGCGCCGACAATATAGGCGGTGACGGGCAACGTCGCGAGCGACTTGTCGGTTGCCAATGCGTACCCGGCGAGACCGTTGGTCGCGATCAGAATCGAGTTGTTCGTCATCAGCAAGCCCTGGCATGCTGACAGCAATGCGACGTTTTTCGTGGGCGTCTGCATGGGGAACACTCAGTTCAAGGTGACGATGACGTGTTACCGCGGATGAGCGTTTGATTCAGGTACCAAAGCGAACAACGACCGGCTAGATGGCGCCCGCTTGACTTTCGGGCAACGACGCGACCTTCAGCGTCGCTGGAACTGCGTCTTGCCGAAGAGAATGTCGCGCGATTTGTCGTCGTGCGGCGCCGTACTGTTCACATCGGACAGCACTTCCAGCGCCCGTTTGACGGCGGGACGGCCATTGATCGCATCGAACCAGCGTTGGGCATGCGGGAATTCTGCGAGGTTGATGCCGCGCTTGTCTGCATTGCGCATCCAGGGAAACACCGCCATATCTGCAATTGAATATTCGTCGCCGGCCAAATATGGCGCCTCGCCGAGACGTTTATCGAGAACGCCCGTGAGACGGTTTGCTTCGTTGGTATAGCGCTCGATGGCGTACGTGATTTTATCGACCGAGTAAGCGCGAAAGTGATTAGCCTGGCCGAACATCGGACCGACGCCGCCCATCTGCCACATGAGCCATTGCAACGCTGTGTAGCGCTCGTGCAGATCCAGCGGAAGAAATCTGCCGGTTTTACCTGCAAGGTAGATCAGTATGGCGCCAGTCTCGAACAGTGAAATCGGCTTACCGTTGGGCCCTTCGCTGTCAACGATGGCAGGTATCCGGTTGTTCGGACTGATCTTGAGGAATTCCGGTTTGAATTGCTCGCCGGTGCGGATGTTTACCGCATGCACTCGATATTTGAGCGCACATTCTTCCAGCATTATGTGAACTTTGTGACCGTTCGGCGTCGGCCAGCTGTAAACATCAATCATTTTTTTGTCTCCAAGGCTGCCCGATACTACCAATAATCGTCTTTTCGAGCCAAACGGCGCGGTGGTCGCTTCGTTTAGCGTTTCTTGGTACGCTCGATGCGTTCGATGTCCAATCACTCGCCGTTTCGTAACTTCATGCCGCCGGGCGTGCTTCCCGATGCGCGGCTGTTATTGTGGGCCCGAGGATTGCGGGCATTTGGCGATGGCTATGTAAGTCTTCTGCTGCCGTACTATTTAGCGTTGTTCGGTTACAGCGCCCTGGAGATCGGCGCCATCGTCACCGCGACACTGCTCGGATCAGGCGCCATGACGCTCGGCGTCGGCTTTATAGCGCACCGCTATCGTCAGCGCACGCTGCTACAGATGGCATCCGCGCTCATGGCCGCCACCGGCATTGCGGTCATGCTTACAACTGACTTCTGGCCGCTGCTTTTGATCGCCGCAGTTGGCACCATTAATCCGTCGAGCGGCGAGGTCAGCGTATTCGGGCCGCTCGAGCACGCCATGCTCAGTCGCACAGTGGATGCGGAACACCGTACGGCGCTCTTTGCGCGATACACGCTTACCGGCGCGCTGATCGGCGCATTGGGTGCACAAGCCGCGGCGCTTCCAGCGTTCAGCGAGCAGTGGTTCGCAATGGACGCGAAAAGCGCGATCAAGCTGATGTTTCTTTTCTATGGCTGTCTTGGTGTCGCGTGCATCGTCCTGTACCGTCGCCTGTCACCTCACAGCGAGCCGCAATCTGCGGCGCCCAGTACGCCGCTGCGTAAATCCAAGCGCAGGGTTTACACCTTAGCCGCCGTTTTCAGCGTCGACGCATTCGCAGGCGGCTTTGCGGTGCAATCCCTGATCGCTCTATGGCTGTTCGATCGATTTCATCTCTCGGTCGTAACGGCGAGCACCATATTCTTCTGGACCGGCCTGTGCAGCGCCTTTTCGCAACTTGCGGCCGCGGGCCTGGCGCGTCGCTTCGGACTTATCAATACAATGGTGTTCACGCACTTGCCATCCAATATCTTTCTGATCCTCGTCCCGTTTATGCCGAATCTGCCGTTAGCGCTTGTTTTTCTGATGTTGCGCTCGTTGTTATCGCAGATGGATGTGCCGACCCGCACTTCTTATGTGATGGCTGTCGTTACGCCCGGCGAACGCGCCGCAGCGGCCAGCGTTACGGCCGTGCCCCGCAGCCTCGCGTCAGCCGTTGGTCCCATGCTCGCTGGCTGGCTGCTGCAACTTTCCACATTCGGCTGGCACCTCGTCGTCTGCGGAGCGCTCAAAATCGTCTATGATTTGATGCTGCTTGCGATGTTTCGGCGCGTACGGCCGCCGGAAGAAACAAAAATAACCGCAAAAGAGGAGCTCTCATGAAACTGCTGACCTTCCGCCCCCCTCGCGCGCGCATCGGCCACTTCGGCGCGCTGCTCAAGGACAACCGGGTGCTCGATATCACTGCGCTGCCGGGTCGGCAGTTGCCATCCACGCTGCTTGAATGCATACGACAAGGAGATGCGGCGCTTGCAGCGGTACGAGCCGCCGTCGACGAGACTGAAAGTTCACTTGGCCGCGGCGACCAGTTATCGCAGGTCTTCTCACTCGATGCAATAACGCTGGAAGCGCCGCTGCGACCAGGCAAGATAATGGCCGTCGGCAAAAATTATGCGGACCATGCTGCCGAAGGTTCGGGCCAGACATATACGCGCGTCGCCGGGTTTGTGAAACTCTCGAGCTGCGTGGTTCCGAACGGATCCGCAGTACGCCGTCCCACATGGACTGACAGCTTCGATTATGAGAATGAGCTCGCCGTTGTCATGGGCCGGGACTGTTGGGAAGTGCCAGCCGAGCAGGCGTACGATTACGTCTTCGGCTATACAATCATGAATGACCTCTCCTGCCGAGATGTTCAGTTTGCCGAGCGCAAAGAAGGCAACATTTGTATCGGCAAGAACTTCCCGACCGCTGCCCCGCTGGGGCCGTGGATCGTAACGAAAGACGAGATTTCCGACCCGCACAATCTGCGTATCGTCACGCGCGTCAACGGCGAAGTGCGCCAGGACTCGAACACTAAAAACCAGATTTACAACATTCCTGCGCAGATCGCATGGTATTCGCATGCGGGCTTCGAGCCCGGCGATCTAATTTCCACCGGCACCCCGGCCGGGACCGCGCTCGGCTACAAAGGACCTGGTACGTGGTACCTGCAAAACGGCGACCGCATCGAATGCGAGATTGAAGGCATCGGCATGCTGACCAATACAGTCACGACCCGAAAGCGCAGGGTCAGCGCTTAAATGCGACGGTTTTGAGCACCTGCGTCCAGCGGTCACGATCCGCTTCCACCTGCGCGCGGAAGTCTTCGCTCGAGCCCGGTGCCGGCAATAGACCCTGGCCGATAAGGGTACGCTGAAGAAGATCTTCTCCCAAGGCGCGGTTGATGTCGTAGTTGAGCAGCGAAACGATAGTCGATGGTGTGCGGGCGGGCGCGAAAACGCCAAACCAGCCGCTGGCATCGAATCCTGCAACGCCGGATTCAGCCATCGTCGGCACGTCTGGCAGCGCCGCATGACGCGCTGCCGACGCGATTGCGATGATTCGAACCTTCCCTCCACCGGCGTACGGCAACACCGCTGGCAGCGGCACGAAGCCAAGCTCGACCTGTCCTGTCACGACCGCGTTCATAGCGGGCAGGCTGCCGTTGTAATTCACATGCACGATTTGAGCGCCGCTCATTGCCTTGAACAGCTCACCGGTCAAGTGTGATGTCGAACCATCACCTGCTGACGCGTAGTTGATACTGCCGGGAAGGCGCCGGGCCCGCGCGATAATTTCAGGCAGCGTCTCTCTTTGGCTATCTGCGAGTGAAATGACGGCAATCGGCATGCGTGCGAACATGCCAACCGGAACGAGATCGCGGACAGTATCGAATTGCGGGCTTGGATTGATGGCAGGAAACACCGTGATCGTAGGATTGTCTGCGAATAGCAGCGTGTAGCCGTCCGCACTCGCCTGAGCAACATAGCGCGTGCCCGCGTTGGTTTTTCCTCTCACGCGACGCAGCACATTCACGGGCTGACCCAGCGCCGCGGACAATGTCTGCTGCAATTGCTGAACCATCGTGTCGGTAAGTGAAGGTGTCGACATGTTCTGCATGATGCGCACGAGCTTGCTGATGCGCGGAATGCCGGAGATGTCCGTCGATTCGGTCGCAGGAAACGGCAATATAAGCTCGACCGGGCGATCCGGGTAAATCGCATGGCAGCAGAGGCTGCAACTCAACAGGCCGAGCGCGGCGATCAGCCCGCGCATGACGCCATCATTGTGGCAGCTGAAGCGATTTGACTTCGAGAAATTCTTCCAAACCATAGCGGCCGAGTTCACGTCCGTGTCCCGACTGCTTGTAGCCCCCGAACGGCGCGAGCATATTGAACGCACCGCCGTTGATGTCGACGCGTCCAGTGCGCATGCGTCGTGCGACACGCCGTGCGCGCGCCTCATCGTTCGACCACACCGCGCCCGCGAGACCATATACGCTGTTGTTTGCGATGCGCACAGCGTCATCTTCGTCCGTGTACGTGAGAATGCTCATTACAGGTCCAAAGATTTCCTCTTGGGCGATTGTCATGTCCGGCGACACTCGACCGAACACGGTCGGTTCTACAAAGTACCCTTTCGAAAATTGCGGGGGCGCATCCGGTCCGCCCAGCAGCAGTTCCGCCCCTTCGGCGATTCCTTTTTTAATATAGACGCGTACGCGATCACGCTGCGTGTCCGAGATCAGCGGCCCGAGTTTCGCATCCGCCGATAACGGATTACCAAGCGTAAATCCTTTCGCGGCTTCGACTGCGACCTTGGCCGCTTCAGCGTACCGGGCCGCTGGAACGAGGAGTCGCGTATGCGCAGTGCAGGTCTGGCCGGAATTGAGGAAGCACGCGTTCACGGTCGCTTTCACGGCTTTTTCAAAATCCGCGTCATCAAGCACGATCGCCGCGGATTTGCCGCCCAATTCGAGCGCCACGCGCTTAACCGTTGCCGCCGCAAGCTCGGAGACCCGCTTGCCGGCGCGTGTCGATCCTGTGAACGAGATCATGTCCACCTCTGGATGGCGGGCGAGCGCTTCCCCAACAACGGCACCGGTGCCGCATACCAGATTGAACACGCCGGCCGGCAGACCAACGCCATCGATAGTCTCGGCGAGCATGAATGCTGTCAGCGGAGCAAGTTCGCTCGGCTTTAATACGACCGTGCAGCCCGCGGCAAGTGCCGGGGCGACTTTTGCAACGACCTGGTGCAGCGGGTAGTTCCAGGGCGTTATGCAGCCAACGACGCCAACCGGCTCGCGCAGGACCAGCGAATTTCCGATCTTTTCTTCAAGTTCGAATTCGCGCGCGAGCTTCGCGTAGCTCGCCATGACCAGAGGCGGCAACCCCGCCTGTATGCGCTGACTCAGTTTGAGCGGCATGCCGACCTCGTCCGCGATGCTGCGAGCGATTTCGTCGCCGCGCCCCTTAAGTTGCGCAGCTATTTCGTCGAGGTATTCAGCGCGTTGCGCAATCGGCGACTGCGACCATGGATCGAACGCCTCCCTCGCCGCGCACACTGCATCAGCGACATCTTCCGCGCTGCCGTCGGGCACCTTTGCCATCACCTCTTCGGTCGCGGCGTTGATTACATCAATGCTGTCAGCCGAATGTGATGGCTGCCACCTGCCGTTGATGTATATGCGGTCATGAGTTTTCATTTTTGCTGTCCGAACATCGTTGCGAGCGCAAGATTATCGCCCGCTGTTTGTAAACGTCAATTGCGCCCGCCCGTTATTATGGATATGGATCGGCGTGTGGGTGACGATCCTTCATCGCCGCACTTGATCAAACTCGTGCATGCCTGAATATGCAGCGACGCGGGAGACCACATGAAATTCAGCTACTGGATCGTTAGCGCGATGATGGCGGCTGGGCAACACGCCACCGCTGCCGATACAAACGAGCGCACATCGCCGGTCGATAGTAATCCGGCCTGCATGGACCGCACCACCGATGCTTCATCGGGCGACTGCTTGATCAAAGATAAGGGCCGACCGCGCCACACTTATCCGCCCCCCGCGCCAAGGGGTGGCGTGATTGCCACGCCGGGGCCGGTACCTGCGCCATCTGCGACGCTCAACAAATCAGCTGCGGGCACTAAGTAACTCCGGACCGGCAGCAACGTCCGCCACCGCAGTCACCGCGGTGAACAAGCCCTCAATCGCTTTGCGGGTTATCCCGCGCGTGATGAAAACGAGCCGCGATGAGCGATCGCTGCCCGGCCAGGAAGCCAGCGCGACGGGTGGATGAAACAAATGCTGGACTCCCTGGATCACCGTCGGGCCGGCTTCGCCTGCGATGTTTATCAGCCCTTTCACCCGCAGTAAGTCGGGTCCGCGCAATGCGGTAAGGACTTCGATGCACTGCTCGAATGCGCGTGGCGAAAATGGCTGTTCAAAACGCAGCGTAAACGTGTCGATGGCTGCATCGTGTGAGTGGTGTTCCAAATCGGGCGTTCGCTCAGAAACGCCGAGCCAGCGCTCGATGCGTTCGGCGCCGGCTCTCGCATCTTTCAATCCAATCTCCAGCACGAACTGAGGCTCGATCACCCCGTGCTCCGCGGTGCTGATTTGAGCAAGCGGCGCGAGCTCCGTCAGCTTGAGTTTAAGTTTGCAAAGCGTTTCTGCAGTCGCTTGATCGGACTTTGTAATGATGAGCCGGTCTGCGAGCGCCACTTGCTTTACCGCTTCGATATGCGCTTCGAACTGGCCTGTTGCGAGACAAGCATCCACGCACGTCACCACACCATTCAGACGAAAATGGCCTAAGAGCATGGTGTCGGTCAGCAACGTCTGCATCACCGGACCCGGGTCGGCAAGGCCGGTCGTTTCGAGCAGAACACGCTCGAAATCGCCGATTTCGCCGCCGCGGCGCGCAAGGAAGAGGTCGCGCAATGTTTGCTGCAGATCGCCGCGCAACGCGCAGCACACGCATCCGTTCTCGAGAAGCAGCACTTTCTCGCGTGCAAACGTGATCAACTCATGATCGATGCCCTGCTGGCCATATTCATTGATGATGACCGCACTGCGTGCGAACTCGGCTTGCTCAAGTAGATGGTTGAGCAGCGTGGTCTTACCGCTGCCGAGAAAACCGGTGATGACGGTCACCGGTATTTTGCCAGCGTACGGGTCCCGTACCTCCCGCATGTCCGACGTTGCCATGGACGAGGACTGCTGCGTCTGCCGGGTTTAAATCGTCATTTCGAGCACGTACAGCCCGCCCGCAAAGCGATCTACGGTGAACACGATTCCGCGATCATCGACGAACACGTCATTGAGCTGAATGGCGCCGGCGGGTGACATTTTCGGCGCCCCCGGCACGTAGTAGGCGACTTCCTGCGGCTGGTACGGGTTGCTCAAGTCGAAAGCTCTTACACCGCCGTTGAAGAAAGTGCCGATGACGATGTCGTCAGATTTCCAGGATGTCGCGCCGGGCAGATTTTCGTGCAGGTTATGTGCGCCGTAGCGGCCGCCGCGCTTGCCGAACACTTCCATCGACGGCATCGGCAGCGTGCTGATCGAGACCGGATGCTCTTCGCATCGAGCGTCCAGCACCCACGCAAGCTTCGGCCAGTCAGCAGCATTATCTTGCACGGATTCGTCCGTCATGATCATTAAATTGCGCTTGAAAAGCGGCAACAGGGTGTGCGCAAACCCGAGGTACGGCGGACAGTTGCTCCAGCGGGAGATAACTTTGGGATGCGCCTTATCGCTGATGTCCATCACCATCGCGCCGTAGTCGAGATAGCCGACGTAGGCGCGGTCAGGCCGTTCCGGATATACGTTCGTGTTATGCGCACGGAAGCCGGCGTAACCGACCGGAAAGTCACCGACCTTGCCGCGCGGCGAAGGCTCTGCATCGCCCTCGCGAGTGCCTGGCGCCCACCAACGTCCGACTTCCTGTGGCCGCGACGGATTGCGTATATCGATTATGCGGTAGCACTGGTCGTCTTTCGGACTGCGCGGTTGAAAGTCGGGCGCGCCCGAACTCATATGCACATACTCACCGTCCGCGAACCACAGCACGTGCACCCCACGCGAGTGCGAACCTGACGCGTCGAAGTGCGAGATCAGCTTCGGCGTCTCGGGTTTCGCGACATCGAAAATATCAAAGCCTGCAGGCTTGTCGCCCGCTTTCGCCGTCTGATACGCAACGGTCAGTATGTTGCCGACCACATCAAGCGAGTTAGAACGCATACCGCGATGCGGTAATTCTGTCTGCACAACGACCTTTGGGCTGCGCGGATCGGTGACATCCACTCCACTGAAATTCTTCGGCGCCGACTCATGCGCGAGCCATAAGATCCGACGACCATCGGGCGCTGCCTGCATATTCATGCCCTCGCCCATGCCGCCGAAACCGTCGAGCTCATGGTGAGCGATGAGCTTCATGTTCCACGCCAGTGTGTCGGAAGGCTTCGAGCCTTTGGCCATATCGAGTCTGGAATTCATTGAACTTCCCAAAGATTATTGAGGTTAGTGCGGATCGGAGGCGCTAGTTTAATCGACTTGCTGCGATTGTTGGTAAGCGCAAACCCGAAATGACCGCGACGCGCCCGTCGTCAGCGACGATCACTTCCAGCGCAGGCTCACGCGCAACTGACGAAAATCTTCGCGGTCGATGCTGTCAGGAAGAATCACAATCCGGCGGATTGCAACGCCATCCACGTTTTTGAGACGCAGCACGCTCAGAAAGGCAGATACGAATGTGTCGTTAAGGACCTCATACTCGCTCCACTTGCCACTGCGCGATTGCGCATTCAACAAGTTGCAGATCAACACGGCCGCGCCTGCGACCAGCGTCCATGCCGGGAGATTGAGAAGAAACAGAACGGCCACCGCAGCAGTGTGCGCAACCAAAAGTATGGCGGCCAGGATCGCCGACGGGCGCAACGTGAATCGATGCACTCAATCCCTTCGAGCGGCGTGACCTGACGCGAACGCTGCGTCACAGCGCGACTACCGCGTATGTGCTCAAGTGTATTCGGACCTGCGTATTAAATAAAACCCGATCGATCTGTTCGCACCGCTTATAGCATAGCACTTTGCATGGTGCGAACGTTCGACGTGTCGACTATCAGTGTGAAGCTGTCATCGGCGCCGCTTTGGTTATTTCACCGCGCAGCGCCGCCGCAATTTTGAAAGAACGCAATCGAGAAGCGTGGTCGTAAATCTGACCGGTCACCATGAGCTCGTCTACTCCGGTGTTCTCGATGAAGGCTTCGAGGCCGCGACGAACCGTGTCGGGCGCACCGACCATCGAGTACATCAATGCGTGCTGCACCATGGCCTGCTCATCAAGAGAGCAGTAGGGACGGATATCGTCGATTGGGGGACGCAATTTACCGGGCCTGCCGCGTCGCAGATACACAAACTGTTGCTGCAACGAAGTAAACATGCGTCGCGCCGCCATGTCGGTTTCAGCCGCAAAGACATTTACTCCGGCCATCGCATATGGGTGCGAAAGTTGTTCCGACGGCTTGAACGTAGCACGATAGATTTGAAGCGCCTGCATCAATGCATCCGGTGCGAAGTGCGACGCAAATGCGAACGGTAGACCTAGCGCGGCTGCGAGCTGCGCGCCAAAGAGACTGGAACCAAGAATCCAGATGGGTACTTTCAGTCCTGCGCCCGGCACGGCATGCACCGCCTGATCGGGTTGCGCATGATCGAGATACGCTTGCAACTCCAGCACATCCTGTGGGAATGTGTCGCCGCTTGATCCAAGATCGCGACGCAAAGCGCGCGCCGTCCTCTGATCTGTGCCCGGCGCGCGTCCAAGACCAAGATCGATGCGACCCGGATACAGCGATTCAAGGGTTCCGAACTGCTCGGCGATGATGAGCGGCGCGTGATTCGGTAGCATAATCCCGCCTGAGCCAACGCGTATCGTCTTAGTAGCGCCCGCTACATATCCGATCACCACGGCGGTCGCCGCGCTCGCGATACCCGCCATGTTGTGGTGTTCTGCGAGCCAGTAGCGGCGATATCCCCACTGTTCTGCATGTCGAGCTAGATCGAGCGTATTGCGAAACGCCTGCGTTGCATCGCTGCCCTCGATGATGGGAGACAGGTCAAGAATAGAAAACGGGATCATCGCAGTCCATAAGAAGACGTCAGTTAGACGGGAAGTAAAACGTTAGCGATTCAATCAGCGAGCATGATCCATGTGGGAGCGTGATCGCTTGCACGTTCTCTACCACGGAACTCGGTGTCAACACCGGCCGCGGTCAGTCGCGAGGTGAGTACCGGGGTCAGAAGGAGGAAGTCCATGCGAAAGCCGGCGTTGCGCTGAAACGCGTCTGCGTTTACCCAGAACGTGTATATCTTTTTGTCGGGATGAAGTTGACGTGTCGAATCTATCCATCCCTGAGCAAGCAGCCGTTGGTACGCCTCACGGGTTTGAGGCTGCATCACCGCATCCCATCTCCAAACCCATGCATTGTAGATGTCTCCGTTGGTCGGAACTACGTTGAAATCGCCAGCGAGTATCGCCGGACGGCCTGAATCGATCCACGTCTGAGCATGGGCAATCAGTCGCTCGAACCATGCGAGCTTGTAGTCGAATTTCGGCCCCGGCTGCGGATTACCATTCGGAAGATACACCGATGCGACAGTGAGATCATTTACATCAGCTTCCAGGTAGCGAGTCTGAACATCTGTCTCATCGCCGGGAAGACCGCGTCGAATCTCATGCGGCTCTTGTGTTTTCGCGAGAATAGCGACGCCATGGTGCGAGCGCTGCCCGTGCCAGATTGCGCCATAACCTGCGTCTTCGATGGCCTGGGCCGGAAATTTGGAATCGTCGGTTTTGATTTCCTGAAGACAGACAATATCGGGACTCGTTTCGTGAAGCCATTCCAGCAAGCGAGGCAGGCGGCCGTTCACGCCGTTGACGTTGTAGGTTGCGATCTTCATGGTGCCGGAAGGCGGTTGACATGTGACCGCCGGTGGCTGCAGCGGTTCGTCCCGACCGGCAAACGGCACCGCATTACATTAAGTGGACACCACCTTGACGTCCATCCGTCACAGGGCCATTCTCATGCCCGGGCAATCGAGCATCGTCGGGAGGGACTATGAGCACGATGAACCGCCGGGACTTTATCGCAGGGTTGGGTGCAGTAATTGCAGCAACGGGAACCGCCACCTTAAGCACAGCGGTTGGCGCCGCGATGGGACCAGACGACAAATTCGATCTCGTCATCAAAGGCGGCGAGTTGCTCGATCCGAGTCAGGGACTGCGCGGGAAGCGCGATATCGGGATCCGATTTG
>Ga0207683_10000392_pt1 | contig 40319 bp, 31 predicted proteins | sample KBSM73metaG_FD_184333 | JGI IMG/M metagenome (GOLD analysis project Ga0207683, IMG submission 184333) | Miscanthus rhizosphere microbial communities from Kellogg Biological Station, Michigan, USA - KBS M7-3 metaG (SPAdes) (version 2) | ecosystem: Host-associated > Plants > Roots > Rhizosphere >... | reverse complement strand
TGGGTGCCCCATCCATGCCACAGTCTTTTCGTGGCATGGGTGGGAAAGCATAAATCTCGCCCTCATTCGCTCTCAGTCTGAAGGGTACGGGCTTCAGCCCGTACATCCATCCTCCCCAAGAGAGTCCGGGCTTTAGCCCCTGAGGGATGGATGAATATGGGAAGCCTATCGCTTATCGTGTGCACACCATTCTCCGCATCGCCAGAGTCCACAGGAAAAACCTTGCTCATGAGCAGAGCCCGTGCGCTTGATGGTGTGATGACTGTGCCGTAATTCATCATCGTCGGCTTAGGCGGTGTGTGGATGCGCCAGGTAGTGCTGTCTCAGCAAGTCCTTACCATAGTCGTTCCCATTTGGCGTTCGAACCACGCAGTGAATATGCTGCTGAGTCGGCTTCTTCGGGTCGCTTGCAAATCTGCGGAGATTCGCGGGAAGCTGGTGATCAAACTCAATCACAATAACTGGGTTTTGCACGCGGTAGTAGAACGTGCTGTCTGCCTGTGACCCACCGATCCAGGTAAACCAGGTGTTATCGAGATGGCGATCCACTTCGTCCATCTTCACGCGCGCATGCCCCTCGTCCATGTTGCTTACGTACAGTTCAATCAAGTCGCGGAAGCGTTGCCGCGCTGGTTTCGCGAGATCGTTTGTCCGCAATCCCGCGTATTCAATCTTTACGTTATCCCTGAATGCTTCGGTCAGATTGTTGTCGCCCGTCTTCGAAAAGCTTAGAACGGCCTTCTTCCTCTGCCCTTCCGAAAGCGCCGACAGCATTTCCAATCCGTCGATCTGTTCCCTTTGCAGAATCTCGAGTCCTTTGTACTTGCCTGACGTCGCCCGCACCGGCTCTGACCCGATAAACAACGGGGTCATCACCACTTGGTCGCCAAGCACAAAGTAGTTGATGATCGCGTGATGACCTTCCAGCTTCCATCCCCACGGCTCCGTGGCCGAAGGCTTGCCGAAGATCTGCATGTAATACAGCCACTCTCCGAGGAAATCGTGATCACCCGATAACTCGGCCAGCGTTTCATTCAGACGCATGATGTTTCGCGTAAGCTCAAATCCCTTGCCGCTCAACGACGCTCGAACCAAACCGAAGGCGGCATCCCGCTGGCCATCCGTCATTTCTGCGAAGCAAACTCCCTGCCGAGCGTAGAAGTGCTGGTTCATCCATTTACGCCACTCGATGTCGTCTACCGGATACATGCTTCGGGCCAACTGCAGCGGGTTCAGAGTGCCGATGAACCTCTCTGCCGCGCTCCGCACCGCTGCGGCCGAGACCCCAGTCGGTTTGATCTCAAACAGCTCGGGTATCACCTCGCCATTGGTCGTGATTCCCTTGAAGGGTTCTGCCAGGCCTTCCTTCTCGTAGTCTTCCGACATCCGGTGAAAGCGCTCTGCAATCTCCGAAGCGCTCTGACCCTCCTGCTGCCCGATAGCCCAGGATGGGAGCACCGCAGCCGATATCAGGAACGAAAGAATGTCTCGGCGCGTAGGCATCGACGCCACCGGATGCACATGGGCATGGTGATGGTGGTGCAACTTGCTAGCCACGTCAACCTCCGAGGGGAAAAGTGGCGCAAGCATAGCACGGCATTCCCGGTCTAACAATGAGATTCTGGCGCGGCGAGTTGACCGTCTCGAAGTGCCGATACTGCAGCGATCCACGTATAGAACTTTCTAGGAATCCATACAAGTCTGCACGCAGCACCGTCAAAAGTGTCGTAGACGGGTTACCGCAAACTCGGACGGTAGTGAGTGCTAACCGACAGTTGCCCCGGAAGATCTCCGCACACTGCCCGCTGATCTCTTTGCGCGTGCCAACACGTCGTCGATTCCGAGGGTCACAAACTACAACCGTCTTCAGCGCGCAGTGTCCTTTTGCCGCCGCTGCTCGCTTGCCTTCATGAGTTCGTTCATGTCCGCCACTGGCCGAATCTCGAAAATGTTGCCAAACGTATGCGCCGGATGCTGCGCCATGAGCTGTACTGCATGATTCATGTCCCGCGCTTCAAGAATGAGAATGCCGCCGAGTTGTTCCTTGGTTTCGGCATAGGGCCCGTCGGTCGTTGCCACCTTGCCGTTCTTCCAATACAGGGTCAGGGCGGTTTCCGGCCCCTGAAGCGCTTCTCCACCGACCCAGTGTCCGCTGGCGCGAAGATGGTCGTCATATTCAAAGCATGTATCGAACATGGCGTTTCGCTCGCTCTCGGTCATGCCATCGAATTTGCCTTTGTCGTAGTAGCCAAAACAGAGGTATTTCACTGTTCTTCTCCTCTTCCTTCCGGTTGGGAGCCAGCGCGTAGCTTCGCGCTAGCTCGCGGACAGTTGTTCGTACTTGGGTGATTCATCCCATGGTCATGGCGGTGCATCCTCCGAAGTCGCAGCGGGTGAGACTATTCCGCTGCTCACTCCGGAGCCGGGAAGAAAAGAAGCTCGCGCACCTCGCCAGCCACATCGCAGGCGATGGCACCCTTCTTCGCCCATGCGAGCGCCTCGTCCATATTGGCGCATTCCAGTATCCAGAATCCGCCCATGTGCTCCTTGGTCTCGGTGTACGGCCCGTCGGTGACGAGCACCTTGCCGTCGGGCTGAGCACGCAGCGTCTTCGCGTTGGCGGGCGGGGCAATGCCGCAGGCGAACTTTCTCACTCCGGCAGCAATCATTTCGCGGTTGAGCGCGTGGATCTCTTCCATCATCGCTTCGGTTACAGTGGACGGGTCGAAGTTGTCGGGGAGGTAATTACAAACCAAATACTGTGGCATGAGTTCTCCTTGTTTCGTGTGGATTGTTTCCTGCGGCTTGTTTCACTACGGCTTATCTCTGAAGAGCGACGTTTCCTATTCACTCAGGAACCGTAGCTCATCGTTCTTTTGCCCTATAGTCGTTGGGGAGACGGAAAATCGACAGCCACTCCAATTTTTATTTCAACTTTTTATTTCAAGCAGGTGTCCCACTCATCCAGTAACGCAAACCCGGCTGAGGGTGCCCTCGGTCCCTAGCTTTTGGGGACCGTGGATGGAAGCACCACGCCGTTCAAACTTTTCGCTTGGAGTATTCGTGGCGAGCGCATCCGCTATCAGCAAACGGGGAGTTTCACTTCCTCACCTTCGGGCAGGCGGCCCACTCATCCTGGATCGGGAGCTGTGCCCCGTCGGGGTACCCTCTGGGGCGGCGGCCTTATCGCGATGAGCGGGGTCCATGGGTGGAATGCAGACAGGCGGCACGTACTCCGCTTTTCGCTAGCGACGCACCGGACATTCTTTATTTCAGCTGTCGAATCCGCTCCTGCAGAAATTGCCGCTCCGGTTCCTGTTGGGTCAGCGCCAACGCCTTTTCATAAGAAGCCCGAGCCTCAGCGGTCCTGCCCAGCCTGCGGCACATATCTGCACGCGCCGCATGCGCCAGGTAGTAGTTCGCCAATTCGCCATGTGCCAATACCGCGTCGATATGCGTCAGACCGGCCTCTGGACCATCGCGCATGGCAATGGCCACGGCACGATTGAGATATACAACCGGCGAAGGCTGAATCCGTACCAACTGGTCGTAAATCGCAACAATCTGCCGCCAGTCGGTCGCCCCGGCCGATTTCGCCTCCGCATGGACGGCCGCAATCGCAGCCTGCAGGGTGTAAGCACCGATGCGGCGGGAGTTCAGGGCTTTCTCCACCAATGCCACTCCCTCCGCGATCTGTTCTCGGTTCCATAGCGAGCGATCTTGATTCTCCAGCAAAATCAGCTCTCCAGCCGGAGAGGTTCTCGCGGCGCAACGAGATTCCTGCAGCAGCATCAGCGCAAGCAGCCCCAGAATCTCCGGCTCTGGAAGTTCCGGCTTGGGGATCTCAGGCTCGGGCTGGAGTTCGGCCAGCAACCGGCCCAATCGAATCGCCTCGCCCGTGAGCTCGGCCCGCGTTACCTCCGCTCCCGCCGCAGCCGAGTAACCCTCGTTAAAGACCAGATAGATCACCTGCAGCACCGTGTCCAGCCGCTCCGGCAACTCCTGCGGTGTCGGCACCTCGTACGGAATCCGCATCTCGCGAATCTTTGCCTTGGCGCGCACGATCCGCTGCGCAAGCGTTGCCGGCGTAACCAGAAATGCCCGGGCAATCTCTTCCGTTGTCAGGCCGCAAACTTCCCGAAGCGTCAGCGCAACCTGTCCTTCCGGCGCCAGAGCGGGATGGCAGCAGGTGAAAATCAGGCGGAGTCGATCGTCCTCAATCTCTCCGTCCCAGCCCGCTTCATCTTCAATCTCTTCATTCCAGCCTGGGGCGTGATTGCCACGCGATTCCATGTGGACAACAAGATCTCTCTGTGCACCATCGAAGCGCGCGCGCCGACGCATAGCGTCTATGGCCTTGAAGCGTGCCGTTGAAATAAGCCACGGGCGTGGCTTGTCCGGAATGCCAGCCACCGCCCAGGACTCCAGAGCGGCAGCGAATGCCTCGTGCATAGACTCTTCGGCCAGGTCCAGGTCGCCGAGCAGGCGCACGAGCGTCGCTAGAACCCGGCCCGATTCCGACCGGTAGAGAGTCTCAATGGTCCTGCGGAGTTGTTCGGGCACAGGCGACGGCATCTACGCCAAACTATAGCAATTTCAGGGTTGCTGTAATCTATCGGCGTTAACGATCATCGCCAATGCTCGTCGAGCCATCAACGGGTCGGAGAAAAGGCGCGATCATTCTCAGGCTTCGCAGCCTTCTGCATGAGTGTTACGACATCGCTTTGAGACCACCGAATCGTTGACTCATCCATCGCACGTTGCACTTGGTATTTTGGCTCAAGATTGCGGACGCGGGCTCCGACAACCGTCCACACTCCGCCTTCGCCGAAAATTTTCACCAGATCGCCGACAGCTATACTCTCTTTCATGCTCTTCTCCGGGACATCTGAAAAGGCCCGCTGAAACTTCCGGCTCTCGCTCGCTGGGAACAGCGTGCCAGAAGTCAGCCTCATCTGGAAATGCCCCGAAAGCGGCTCACGGCTAACCCGAAGGAATCAGAGAAAGTCCCTTGCAACTGCCGGCAGACGCTCTGGAATCGCTTCTTCGGATTGAAGGGGTAGCCCCCAACCGAACAGAGCTCGAAAATCGGGGTTATGTCGGAGTTGGCCACGACTTTCCCGCAGGTGCCCCATCCATCACACAGCTTTTCGCGAAACGGGTCGGAAAGCTGAATCTCTCCCTATTCGACCTCAGTTAACTGACGAGACTGCGAAAAGTGGAACCTCTAGGCGCTAGCGTCAACTAGCGGCGCACCAGGGCACGACTCGGGCGAACCAGGCCAACTCGATCCGCGATACTTGCCCAGGATGTGGCCAATCAACAGCAGAATAGGGAAGACGATTTTCTGAATTGGTGGGGGCGGAACTGCAACTAATTGCGTGTTGCGATGACGCCAGAGCACGTGCGCCAAATAGAAGATAGACGGCCTGCCGTTAGGGCTGGCGTTTAGAACGGCAAACAGTGCCTGTAGGAATCGATCCAAGTCCAGTACCGGCACTGCATAGCCGCTATTCTCCAACGTATCGTCACCCGCATTCCACCATCGATGCCGCAGGCCTGCGGGTAAGACTGCGGTTCCTCCGGCTTGCACGACGACACTCTCTGTCCCGATTTGAGCGCCGAGTGTTCCCGCTTTCACGATGATCTCTTCGTGTTCATGGAAATGCAGGTGCAGAGGTGGGCCGCTCGATCCTGGCGGCAACGAGCCATCTAGGGCCAGGATAATTTGTCCCTGACCGTCGCGCACGCGGCGCATCCGCAAGATCTCTCCTGTATGGCGGTGCTCCAACTTCAGGAAGTTATCCATGACTCATCCTTACTTTTGGCTATGCGCCTGAAAATAACTTCTCACGAATCTTACCAACGGTCCCGCCAACGGCCGAAAATCATTCCGCAGCAAACTTGAACAACCCCAACGGTGGGTTTGATAACTGAGGCAGGTATTCAATGTGCTGCTTCGACGCTCATGCCCGGTAGAGATTCGTTGTCACCAGGGTCAAGTGGGCGGCCACTATGCGGAAGATAGATATCGTCTTGTGCCAGCAACGCCTCGTAGACCGGGATATGTCGCCAGTGACGCGCCAGTGCGAACGCGCTCATATTGGCGATCATAAGAGGCAGAACCAAGCCGTAGCCGCCGGTCATTTCAAAGATGATCAGCACCGATGTCATCGGGGCACGAACGATTCCTGCAAAGACCGCGCCCATGCCAACCACTGCAAATGCGCCGATGGAGTCGGTTGGGTGGTTGAAAACGATGACGTCCAAGTAGCCTACAGCACCTCCGAGCATCCCGCCCATGAAGAGTGAAGGTGCAAAGATGCCGCCAGAACCACCGCTGGAGTACGAACTGACAGTGGCAGCAAGTTTCAGGACACAGAAAACAGCCATGGCGGTCACTGTCATCTTGCCAGTGAGTGCAAGGGTAAGCGTTTTGTACGGGTCGCCAGCAATGCCGTTCAGATGGAAGAGTGCTAATGCCGCGACTGCCATACCGCCTGTCGCCGCGCCGCCGAGAGCGGGATGAACCCAGCGAGGGACGCCAGTTAGCCTCCTGAACCAGGCACGAATGCCAAGCAATGAATCTGTGAATGCGACCGAGACAATGGCCGCCAGCAAACCAAGCACCGCATACCACACGAGCGAAGAGTATTTGTCGAGCGCGTAGTTGCCCTGTACATGGAAAACGGGGTTGGTGCCCAGAATCGAATGTTCGACAACTGCAGCCAAAGCGGCAGCGACGATAACACCGGAAAGCATGGTCTGGTCGAGGTCGCCGATCAACTCCTCAAGCGTGAACGTCACAGCAGCAATGGGCGCGTTAAAGGCTGCGGCGATTCCCGCTGCCATTCCCACAGAGGCCAGACGACGCGAGTTCTTTGGGCCGAGCCGAGCCATGCGGGCCAGTAAACTGCTTACACCAGCACACACTTGCACAGTCGGTCCCTCAAGGCCCAGCGACGCGCCGGAGCCGATCTGCAAGGCGCACAGGACAAACTTGCCAATGGTCTCGCGGATGCTTACCAATCCGTACCGAAGAGTGTAGGCAACCTTCACTTGAGGGATTCCGCTTCCCGCAGCAGCGGGCACAAAGTAGGTGAGACCGATTCCGGCAATGAGTCCGCCGACCGTCGGAGAAACGATCGTCCACCATATCCAGCTATGGCCTGGGGCGGCGTTAGCATGATCAATGAGGATGACCTCAAGCCCCATGATGCTTAAGTGGAAGGCCACGGCGGCCAATCCACACAGTCCACCGGCCAGAATGGTCACTGCGAGCAAACGCTGCCGCTCGTTGGGTAGGCGTCGCAACAGCCAGGCGTAGAAACGTGCATACAGGCCTTGGAGACCCGCCCAATAACTTGGCTTCGGCAATCCCTCTCTGGAAGGGGAAGTCACAAATCAAGTATAGAAGGAGGCACAGAACGCCCACCAAAGCGACAAAGCTCGTGGGTCAATTGCGGGGAAGCCGAGAAAATCGATTTCGCCCTTCATCATCGCCCGACAGCCTAACCCACGACTAGTGCAGCGGGCCGGTCACTACATAATGCATACTCGCTCGATACTCCCCCACGTCGCCTCAAATCACGTTTACACCTGCAGCCACAAATGTAGCGTTGCGACATCCAGGGCCATGAAGATTGAGCCTGTCTGCAAGTTGTCGTTTTGTGTTCGTGGTCCCTAAGCTTCAGGGCAGATTCATCATGTGTCCCGCAGCGCTGCATCGCCAAGGCCCGCTCGCATTACCATCCCATCTGTCGCATCCGTTCAAGAATGAGCGCGCTGTAGTGATTCATGCGCTCAGGCCGTCGCTTGAGCGGAGCCGGCAGAATCGCGGCCAGCCTCGCCGCCCGTTCCCGATCGATATTCCGCGCCGAGGTCCCGGCGTAGGAGCGACACGCCGACTCGGCCCCATAAATTCCCGGGCCCCATTCCACCACGTTGAGATAGAGTTCCAGAATCCGCCGTTTGCCCAGCACCAGTTCAGCCACCGGCACCAGGGTGAGTTCCGCGCCCTTGCGCAGCACAGAACGGCCCGTCCCGAAGAAAAGGTTCTTCACCAGTTGCTGTGTCAGCGTGGACGCCCCGCGCGACCGTCCCCCGTCCATATCGTCCTCGGCAGCGATTTGGATCTCGTGCCAATCAAACCCATGGTGCTGGTAAAAACGCGCATCCTCCGCGGCGATCACCGCGTGCTGAAAATCCGGCGAGATTTGGTTGAGCGGAACAAATGTGTAGCGCTCGCGATATGGCTTGTGGTGAATCCATGCCTGCATGCGCCGTTGCATGTGGACCGCCGTCGTTGGAGGGTCGATCCACCGTGCCGCTGCAAGAGTCAGCGCAGCAAGCGCCCAAAGCAGCGCCACTCCAAGACCGAGCCATCGAAAAAGGGATCGAAGACGAGGCCGTCGAAAGCCCTTCGTGATTGAAGTCTCCGCGGACGCCTCTGGCTTTTTCTTCACCCTTCAGAATAACTGCCGGGTGCCCCGGAGCCTGCCCTGAGCGAAGTCGAAGGGTCTCGCTTCTGAGACCTGGGAAGCTTCAAGCACGAACATCGAACTCTGGGAAGCGCAACCCTTCAGTTGCGGTCGTGATCTATGAGCCGACACCATTGCACAATGCAGTCATGCTGGGCAGAGTCAAGCCCTGAATCTCAGATTTACTTCCGGCTGGCACACCATCCGCTTGGAACTCGATTCCAACATTGAACAGATGACTTGTCATCCTGCGCGGAGCGGCTTGGGGCCCGTTGGGCGATCATCGCAACGGGGTAAGCGGAGCCGACGGACCTGCTTTGCCGGGATGCCCATAGCCTGCCCCGTGCAGAATCGAATGGTCTCGCTTCTGAGAATCTGGAAGTCTGAGACTTGGAAGCTTCAACAACGAAAAGTATCAATCGATCAGACCTCGTGCAAGCCCTCGCAACACCCTTGTCAAATATTTCCCGCAAAGCTTTATGAAAGGTCGTTTCATTTGCGATGTTTAGCCGGGTCGACCGATTGCATGCAATTACTGAAGAATCCGTATCATTGACATCGAACAAGGAATAACCAGGCCAGTTCAAGGTGTTCAACACCATCCGAATCTCTTAAGCCTTTCTGGGCGAGCGATCTCCGAAAAACTGGCCGCTAACTCCTTAGCTGAGAGGATTCTGCGGCTAACTCCAATCAGCAGAGGATGTTGGCGCCATTGTTCGCCGTAACCCATTGAAAGCAGGGAATTGCTTTACAGAGTCTGGGTGGGGGGTATCCCGCAGCCCGCAGTACCGACCGGGGAGCTGGCTGACATCTTGAACCGAGGGCACTCCTGATACAGCGAGCATGGCGCTACCCGGCCAGGATATCCTTCGCCGCCTTCCTACCAGTGCGGATGCAATCTGGAATCCCGATGCCGTCGTACGCATTTCCCGCCAGGCGAAGTCCCGGCAGCGCATCCACTCGCCCCACGATGCGCTTCATCCGATCTTGATGTCCCACCGCGTACTGAGCCATCGCGCGGCGCCAGCGCGAAACTTGGGTCCGTTCCGGTTCCACGTGCGGCCCGGCAATTCTCGTCCCAAGAATCTCGCTGAGTTCGCGGCGCACCGTCGCGATCAGCACTTCATCGCTCTCGTCAAGAAGCGCTTCGTTCTTTGCGCCTCCGAGAAACGCCCGCAATACCGCTTTCCCCGGCGGCGTCCGCCCCAGAAACTTCCGATGCACAAACGTGCACGCCAGCATCGCGCGCCCCTCGACCACCGGTACCAGGAACCCGAATCCATCCGGCAGCGTCCCCATCTTCGCTTCGTCGTAAACCAGATTCACCGTGATCGATGAAGAGTAGGGAATCCCGCCGAGTTCCTCGCTCAACTCCCCATCCACCGGTCCGAGCAGCACACTCGAAGCCCACGCCGGCGAAGCTAGAATGACCGCATCGAAAACCTCGGCCCTTCCTCCCGACGAAATCTTCCATCCCCCATCCACCCGCTCCAGCGCACTCACCGCCGTCGACTTCCTCACCCACGCCGGCTCCAGCCGCGCCTCCAGCGCATCCACCAGTTGCTGCATCCCACCCCGCAGCGTCGTGAAAATTGTCCGCTGCGCCGCCTTCGCACCCGAAGAACTTCCATTCTTCTGCGCCGCCGCTCTCGCGCGCATCTGTCTATGCGCCGCAAGCATACCCCTTGTCAGCGATCCGTATTGCTCTTCCATTTCCACCAGCCGCGGCAAAACCGTGCGCGCGCTAAGCTGCGTAGCATCGCCGCCATAAATCCCCGACAGCAACGGATCGGCCAGCCTGTCCACCGCCTCGGCGCCAAAATGCCGCTCCACCAGCGAAGCCACCGACTCATCATGCCCGCTAGGTCGCGGCGGATGCAGTAGTTCCAGAGCCATCCGTATCTTTGTCGACGGGCTGAACAACCGTGTCATCGCAGTCGGAATCAGCTTCGTGGGAATCAGAAACATCAGCCCATCAGGCAAGGGAACCAGCCGATTGCGCACCACGATATACGTCTTGCGATTAGCGTCGTTCGATGGCGTCAATTCTCCGCCAAGTCCCAGCTCGCGGCAAAGCTCCGCTGCCGCAGGCTTCTCACTCAGAAAGGAGTCAGGCCCGCGCTCCAGCACCAGGCCATTCTCGACCTCCGAGGCGAGCGAACCGCCCAGCCGCTCCCGCGACTCGAACAGCGTGTACTCAACCGCCGCCCCGCCCGCTCGCGCGCATTCCAGTTCATAGGCGGCCGCAAGCCCCGCGATCCCGCCCCCAATGATTGCCGTCCGCATCCTCGACCTCAGTCCCATTACAACACCCGCCCCGCTGGCAGACCCCGGCGGGCCCGGTTACAACTCGCATCCCGAGCTTGCCTTGCCCTTTTAGGATCAACCTCTCGCAGATCGAATGGTGTGATTCAAATCACATGACGCTGTCGGCAGCATTGCCGATAATTCCCTGAACCGCCGACACGAATGGAGGATACTTGCAGGTGTCGCTCTTTGAGTCCGTCCTTTGAGTCCGCCGGCCGCAACAATCCGCTTTCCACGCCGCCTTTGCACCGCACCTGGAGTCCCTAGATGACCGCCGAGTTGATCCACCGCCTGCACTTCGCCTTTACCATTACGTTTCACTATCTCTTTCCCCAACTCACCATGGGACTAGCCCTCTTGATCGTCGTACTCAAGTCGGTGGCGCTCAAAACCGGCAGCGAAGAGTGGGACAGGGCAGCGCGCTTTTGGGGCAGGATCTTCGGCATCAACTTCGTGTTCGGCGTTGTCACGGGCATCCCGATGGAATTCCAGTTTGGTACCAACTGGGCGCGATTCTCACGACTCTCCGGCGGCGTAATCGGTCAGCCACTCGCCATGGAGGGTGTCTTCAGCTTCTTTCTTGAGTCTGCATTTCTCGGCCTGTTTCTCTATGGTGAGAAGCGCCTCTCAAAGTTCATGCACTGGCTCTCCGCTGTAATGGTTCTCGCCGGCTCTTGGATTTCCGGCTTCTTCATCATCGTTACCGACGCCTGGATGCAACACCCGGTCGCGTATGAGCGCACCGCCAGCGGCCAGTTCGAAGTGCTGAGCTTCTGGCAACTGCTGCTCAACCCGTGGGGATTGCTGCAGTATGCCCACAACATGACCGGAGCTGTCGTCACCGGATCCTTCGTGATGGCGGCCGTCGGCGCCTTCTATCTCCTCGATGGGCCCATGCAGGGCTATGGGCGCATTTTCCTTAAGGTCGGCGTCGTCTCCGGAGTCATCTCCTGCATCCTCATCATCTTTCCCACCGGTGATCTCCACGGAAAATATGTAGCGCGACACCAGCCCGCAGCCATGGCTGCGATGGAAGGGCTCTTCAAGACAGAATCCGGCGCCGGCATTATCCTCATGGGCCAGCCCAATGAAGAGACCGGCCAAATTGACAACCCGATCGTTGTCAACAACGTGCTCAGTTTTCTCATCTACGGCACTACCAAAGCTGAAGTGACGGGCCTCGATCATTTCCCGCGCGATCAATGGCCGACAGCTCTGCCGTTGCTCTACTACGCCTACCACATCATGGCTGGACTCGGAACCTACTTCGTTCTGCTCATGATCGCTGCCGCGTTCCTCCTTTGGCGACGAAAGCTCTACACGGCACGATGGATGCTCTGGCTGCTGCTGATCAGTTTTCCGTTGCCCTACATCGCCAACACTGCCGGGTGGATGACCGCGGAAATTGGCCGTCAGCCATGGCTCATCTATGGGTTGATGCGCACCAGTGAGGGCTTCTCCAACACGGTATCCGCAGGAAACGGCTTGTTCACACTGATCGGGTTCATGGGCCTGTATGCGCTCCTGGGCTTGCTTTTTACCGTGCTCGTCTATCGCGAGATCAGCCGTGGCCCTCATCCCATTGCAGATCCCAAAGCTGTGGTTGTCGCCGATTGATCCACGCGCTCGAATGATTGCACTGCTCATGATTGTCATTGAGGGATTTTCATCATGATGGGTTTCATCTGGTTTTGGCTGGTTGCCGTAATGATCGTCGGTTATGTCGTCCTCGATGGTTTTGACCTTGGCGTCGGCGTGCTTCACCTTTTCCTTGTACGCACTGAAGCCGAGCGCCGGGCCAGCCTTCGCTCAATCGGCCCCGTGTGGGATGGCAACGAAGTCTGGCTTCTCGCAGGGGGAGGCACACTCTACTTCGCCTTTCCGTTGCTCTACGCCTCCGCTTTCAGCGGCTTTTATCTTCCGCTCATGATCGTCCTCTGGCTGCTCGTGCTGCGCGGTGTAAGCCTCGAACTCCGCAACCACATCGACGTCGGCGTATGGCTGGCCCTCCTCGATGGAGTGTTCGGACTCTCCAGCGCTCTGCTCACGATCTTCTTCGGTGCTGCGCTTGCCAACGTGCTTCGCGGCGTCCCCCTGCAGGCCGATGGCTACTTCTTCCTGCCTCTTTGGACGAATTGGAGGCCTGGCGTCAGCCCCGGCATTCTAGACTGGTACACCGTCATAGGTGGCCTCGTGGCGCTCGTGGCTCTCACGCTTCACGGGGCGTTGTGGCTTGCCATCAAGGTTTCCGGCGACCTCGCCAAGCGCGCCTGCAGTCTCATCAATCCGCTTCTCGCGCTCGTCTCGTTGCTCACTATCGTCAGCCTCATTGCCACCATCGCCGTGCGTCCCGCCAGCCTCGATAACTACTATCACTATCCGTTCACGTTCATCGTTCCCGTCGGGGTTCTTGCCTGCCTTGCGGGCATCTGGTTTTTCAATCGCAACCACCAGCCGGTGAAGGCGTTTCTTTCCTCCAGCGTCTATCTTTTCTTCATGCTGGCCGGAGCTTGCTGGGGTGTCTATCCCACGCTGCTGCCCGCCACCACCGGAGCTGATCGCGACATAACTCTGGGTCGCGCACTCTCAGGTCCGCACACGTTGTCCGTCGGCCTCGCCTGGTGGATTTTTGGAATGACCCTCGCCATTGGCTACTTTGTCTTTGTTTATTCCCACTTCAAAGGTAAAGTCGATGCGAACTCCGCGGGCCATTGACAGCGCAGGGGTGCAGCAAAGCGTTGAGCGGCACAACCAAACACGCTTCGCTGCAATTCCGGCGCATATAAAAGGCTTTCCGGTTGAGCAGGTTGCTCCGGCCGGAAAGCCCTGGCGTCGATCACCTTCCAAGCGCTACAGCGTTACAAGCGTCCCCGCCAACTCCGGTTGGCAAACCGCCTTTGGCTCATCCTTCAAAGGATCCCAACCCCTGGGTTGGTAAATGCAGCAGGGCTCCTGTGCCAAAGGATCGCCCGTCACGGCGTAGGCCCGTGCGCGTGAGCCGCCGCAGATCTCCTTGTATTCGCAGGCTCCGCACTTGCCCTCAAGTCGGCTTGTGTTCCTAAGAGCCTTGAAGATTGGAGCATTACGATAAATCTCCGACAGCGATGTCTCGCGAATATTCCCTGCCTGGATGGGCAGGAAGCCGCTCGGATACACATTCCCTACATGAGATACGAAAAGGAACCCCTTGCCGTCATTCACCCGCCGCGTCGCCCAACTTGCCGTCCGAGTCTTGGCGTCGCTCATGGGCGTCCCGGGTTCATACTCGTGCCGAGCGCCCATCGAGCCCGGATGTCCGTGGCCCATGCGCCGCTCTTCGAGGTTGTGCTGCAAGAGATAACGACGGTAGTGCATTGCCTCTGTCGTCTTGATTTGAAAGCTCACTCGATGCGACAACTGGTAAATCTTGCCGAAAACCTGCTCGAATTCCTCGCCCGAGAGCAGATCGCCCAGCTGGCCGCGCCCAACAGGAACAAGGAAGAAGACATTCCACATTACAATTGCGAGCTTTTCAAATAGCGCGCATAAGCTGTCCAGATCGTGCGCATTGTGGCGGCTGATCGTCGTGTGTACCTGAATGGGGATGCCGGCTTCGTTGGCCCATTCGATCGCCTGGATCGTCCGTGCCCACGCTCCCGGCAATCCGCGAAACGTATCGTGAATCTCCGGCGAAGATCCGTCCAGCGAAATCCCAAGGCGCACCAGCCCCGCTTCCTTCAACTTGAAAATGCCCTCGCGTGTCAGCAGGGGCGTGGCCGAAGGCGTCAGAGCAACCTTTACATCCTTGTCTGCGGCATAGCGGATCAGCTCGAAGACATCATGACGCTTCATCGGATCGCCGCCCGTAAATACGAAGATCGGCACGTGCATATCAGAGATCTGATCGATAAGTGCTTTGCCTTCTGCCGTGGTCAATTGGTCAGGATGAGCAATAGGCTGCGCCGCGGCACGGCAGTGTTTACATGCAAGATCGCAGGACTGAGTCACTTCCCAGATCGCCAGAAATGGTGCTTCGTCGTAGTTCAGCGCACCTCGTGCGGGAATATTATGCATCGGTTCCATAACGGCCTCCAGCGAATCGCGGCGGCTCGAAAATCACAGGGGAGCGACTCGATTCTCCTACAGAAGACCACTCATAACATCCCTCTATCTGTGATTCAGATCACTTAATTTCGTTGTATAGGTTTACAGGTCTTTCCTCTATGGACAAACAGGAGCGTTGGGTCCACAATCCAAGTTAAGCAAGCGATCCTCCCGCTGTCTGCGTCCGTCAAACAGGGTAGAGGACCGTCAAAAGAACGAAAGAACTAGTTAGCTAGGACGAAAACAACAGTCAGCTACGACGAAAGCGACAGATCCCGGGTTCTTCTTGTGTGATTTCGCTCACTTGTAGGTGTGTTACCGAACACCGCAAGCGTACCGGTAGCCGTCTAACATTATTCTCCGCTCTTAAGGAGGTTCCCCATGGCCATCAAGCCGGGTTGGAGCAGACCCTCCACCATCCTCTTTGCATCAGAGATCCCTGCCAATGAGAAGGCATTCAACTTCGCGTTGGCGCAGGCCCAGGAATTTGGCGCCGATCTCATTCTCTTTCATGCCTACGACACCCTTGTCGTGGCTGCATCCGAGACCTCGAGCATTCGTTACTACGACTATGCGGCCGCAGCCCGAGCTGAAGTGCATCACCTCGACCCTCTCGCACAACGCGCACGCACTGCAGGAATAAAATGCGAGATCGTAGTCAGGCCCGGCTTGGCCCCTGATCAGATACTCAACCTGCTTCGCGAACGCGAAATTGATCGCATCGTGATGGGTACCCACTCACCCGGCCCGATCGGGAAACTCCTGGTCGGCTCCGTTGCTGAGGCGGTTTTGCGTACGGCCAAGGTGCCGGTGTTTATCGTAGGCCCTGATGTGGTCGACGGTGGCTTTCGCAACTTCGCCACTCGTACCATTCTGTGCGCACTGAGTCTCCTTGAGAGCAGCTACGTAGTAGCAAGCTTTGCTGCCGAGCTGGCATACCAACACAATGCGCGCCTGATCCTGCAGCATGTGATCCGGCCGCAGGAGCGCGCCGAAATTCTTGCTGGTCGAACGATCGACGACATTGAGAGCGACATGCTTTCGTTTGTTCCGGTGGAACTGCGGGAAGTGATCTCCGCGCAAACCATCGTGGTTCCGGGAGACCCTACAGAAGAGCTTCTCTATCAAAGCAGGGCCCAGCAGGCGGATCTAATCGTGCTTGGTGCGCAAGGAGCTTCCGCGTTCGCCGCCATCACTCGTCACGGGGTGGTTTACAAGGTACTGGCGCATTCTCATTGCCCGGTTATGACGCTATCACCAGCGGTGTTGGCGGAGTGCGGCGTCAAATACAACAGGGAACACCACACCGAAAGTTTTCTGGCAGGGGTGTTCTAGATCAGGGATGACCGGCACACCAACCGGGCGCGCGCCGGGTGGGTTCGAGTAAGTAGTGCGACCCACCCGGCGAGGCAGCTCAATATCGGTCCTTCATTCGTTTCGAAATCTCAGCGCTACTCATGCTTGCGCGCGGAGTCAGGGTTCGGCGTGTTCTCTGGCCGTTTGGCTGTGCATGGCTGTTTCGCGCACGTCACACTCGTAATGCCCTTGCCCTCAGTGATGGTGAAAATGCGATCGACGCCCGGCAATTTTACATCCTCCTTCGCTCCCGAAGGCCATCGGATCTCCGCCGTCCCTGCTTCGGTCGCCGCACCGAGTCCGAAGTGGGGACGCTGATCATTCGATGAGATGAAACTGCCCCCGCTCATGACGTCCTCGCGCTGGCGCATTCCATTCGCCACTAGATAGACAGTTGTCCCGACGGCATCTCGTGCACTCTTTGGGCCGCCAACGAGCCTCAACTCAACCCAATGCTCGCGGTCCGGGTTCACATTCTTCAGCAGCACAGGAGGTCCATCGATTGGATTGATCACCACATCGATCTTTCCGTTATTGAATAGATCGCCGAACGCCGCGCCGCGTCCTGACGTCAGTGTCGCAAGGCCCGATCCCTTTACCGGTGGAACGTATTGAAATTTCCCGTCACGCGTGTTGCGAAAGAGCAATGGTCGCTGTGCAAACGTCGTTCCCCAGTCGTGCTCGTCCACCTGCGGATAGACATGCCCGTTAATCATCATCAGATCTTTCCAGCCGTCGTTGTCGAAATCGAGAAACGCGTTTCCCCATCCGACAAAGGGCACAGGAATCTGCCCGATTCCCGCCTCACTCGCAATCTCTGCGAAGCTGCCTTCGCCGTCATTGCGATAGAGGGCCTTGTAGTCGTCCGAGAAATCCGTTGCCATTAAATCAACCAGCCCATTGTTCAGATAGTCACCCACTGCCAGCCCCATCGAGGCAATCTCGCGTCCAGCATTGTTCAGTGCGAATCCTGACACATAGCTCTGGTCCTCAAACGTCCCGTCACCCTTATTCATGTAGAGATAATTGGGATTGGAATCGTTGGCCACCAGCAGATCGACCTTGCCGTCGTTATTCACATCCACAAAAATCGTCGTGAAGCCGTAATACGCGCCAGGATCCGAGACGCCGGCCTTTACACTCACGTCCGTGAAAGTGCCATCCCCGTTGTTGTGAAACAGATGATCGGTCTCGCCCGGCAAACCACGCGGGCCACACATCACCGGAAACCCGTGCAATTGGCAAAACGCAAATGGCACTCCGTTGTTGTCAGGTTCCGGTTGATGGTTCAAGTCATAGTGCACATAGCCGGAGACGAAAAGATCGAGCCTGCCATCTCCGTCATAGTCTCCCCAGGTTGCACCGTCTGACCAGTTGCCAAGCGTCACTCCTGCTTTTTCACCTACATCGATAAAAGTACCGTCATGATTGTTCCGATAGAGCCGGTTCGCGCCAAAGTTGCACACGAAAATGTCGGGCCAGCCGTCGTTGTCGTAGTCCCCTATCGCGACGCCAAATCCCCAGCGGTCATTCGTCACGTGAGCCTTCGCGGCAACGTCTGTAAAGGTTCCATCATGGTTGTTGTGAAACAGTGCGGCATGCGGTGGCGTGCTCTTTCCTGACAACGCTTCGTACGTGGATCCGTTCACAAGGTAAATGTCGAGCCAGCCATCGTTGTCATAGTCAATCAGCCCTACACCGGAGCCGTCCGTCTCAAGAATGTACCTCTTCTTCTGTGTCCCCATGACGTGACGCCACCGGCTCAACCCTGCCGCCTTCGTCGCGTCTTCAAAAACAACTGTGCCTTTGTCGACAAATCCGCCCGCTGTGATGGGATGCTTCTGTGCGTCGTACACCGGTGCAAAAGTGCCGGCAGACGAAATCCCGCCCATGCCGCCCTGCTGTTGCTGCGGCTCACTCTTCGGGGCTGGCTTCTTTGGCGGATTCTGTCCAGACGTTCCCGGCGTCAACCAAACTGCGGCAAGTGCAGTCACGACGAGCGCAACGCAAACCCGCGATTTGGCCCTGCGAAATTCGAGCATGGATCTAGTGCGCTGCCGGCTTGGCATCCGCCGCCTTCGGTCCCGCGCAGGGTTGACCATCGCACAGCGCGCTGGTAATGCCGTTTCCCTCGGTGATGGTGTAGATGCGATCCATCGCGGGCAACTTCACAGTTTCCTTCGCGCCGGATGGCCAGTGAATCTCCGCGGTCCCTCCGTCTGTCGCGTCGCCCAACCCGAAGTGAATGCGCAGATCGTTGGAGGAAAGATAGCTGCCGCCGCTCAAAACATCTTCCCGTTGACGCATCCCTGCGGCTTCGAGATAAACCGTGGCTCCAACCGCATCGCGCGGACTCTTTGGGCCGCCAACAAGACGGAGTTCAACCCAATGATGATGGTCCGGATTCACGTTGCGCAGCAGCACCGGAACGCCGTCCATATTATTGATGATGACATCAAGTTTGCCATCGTTGAAAATATCGCCAAACGCCGCGCCACGGCCAACGCTCACCACTGCAAGGCCGGTTCCTTCCACTGCGGGAATCAATTCAAACTTGCCGTTCTTTAGGTTGTGAAACAACAACGGGCGCTGGGCATAGCTGCTGCCCCATTCCGGATGCTTATCCGCCTCGGGATAAACGTGGCCATTCACAAAGAGGAGGTCTTTCCACCCATCGTTGTCGTAGTCCAAAAACCCGTCGGCAAATCCAACGAAGGGAAGCGTCGGCGTCATCAGTCCTGCCTGGTAACTCTCGTCGTTGAAGTACCCTGTGCCGTCATTTTGATAGAGCACATCGTAGTCATCGGCAAAGTCCGTATTCACGATCGACAGATGACCGTTGTTCTCGTAGTCACCGGCTGCGATGCCCATATTCGCGATCTCGCGGCCGCCCCCGTTCAGTGCGTAGGAACTTTCAATGCTCTTGTCTTCAAAGGTCCCGTCGCCTTTATTGATATACAGATAATTCTGCGAAGTATCGTTTGCCACCAGCAGATCGGGTTTGCCGTCTCCGTTCACATCTGCAAACAAAGCCCCGAGCCCGTAGTATCCGCTCGCATCGTCCACTCCCAGTTTCTTGCTCACGTCTGTGAATGTCCCATCGCCGTTATTGTGGAAGAGGTGGTCCTGTTCGCCCTTCAATCCGCGAGGGCCGCACATCACCGGCACACCTCGGTATTGGCAGATATCGACGCCGACCACCTTCATCCCCGGCATCGGAGGGTTCATCCAGTCGAACTTGATGTAGCCGGCCACAAACAGATCCAGTCGCCCGTCGCCATCGTAGTCTCCAAATGTCGCGCCCGTGGACCACGTTCCCACGTCAACGCCCGCCTTCTGCGCCACGTCGGCGAACGTTCCATCATGGTTGTTGCGATAAAGGCGATTCTTTCCGTAATTGCTGACATAAATATCGGGCCAGCCATCGTTGTCGTAGTCGCCAACCACGCATCCAAATCCCCACCGATCATTGGCGACTTCAGCCTTCTGGGTAACCTCGGTAAAAGTCCCATCGTGATTGTTGTGAAACAACGCTGCCTTTGGTGCCGGCGCTTTTCCGGCCAGCGCATCAGAGGTTGAGCCGTTCACAAAATAGATATCGAGCCAGCCGTCGTTGTCATAGTCCAGCAGGCACACGCCTGGGCCTTTGGCTTCCAGAATGAAACGCTTCTCAGGGGTACCTGCCTTGTGATGCCATTTTGTAAGTCCGGCCGCCTTGGCCACGTCTTGAAGTACAACGGGCCCATTCTTCACGAAACCGCCGGCTGTAATCGGGCGATGCTGGCTGTCAAATTCCGGTGTCTGAGGGCCCGCGTTGGCCATTCCACCCTGGGAGGACTGGATTCCGCCTGTCGCAGGCGGTGGAGTGGCCTGGGCGCGTGCCGAAAGCGGAGCAACGAGCGTCCACGCGACAGCAAGGGCCAGCAGGCCGGACGTGTACAGCAAAGGCGATCCTCCGACTGCTAAAGTCTAACGCGATGTGCCTGAAGCTGGCTTGGCTGGAGCGGCGTCCGCTGCCTTCGGATCGGCGCACGGTTTGCCGGCACAAAGCGCGCCGGTGATGCCCTTTCCTTCGGTGATCGTATAAATGCGATCGACCGCCGGCAACTTAATCGTCTCCTTCTCGCCCGATGGCCAATGAATCTCAGCCGTGCCCGCGTCTGTTCCATCGGCCAATCCGAAGTGAACGCGCAGGTCGTTCGACGAAAGATAGCTGCCTCCGCTCAACACGTCCTGTCTTTCGCGAATGCTGCCTGCTTGCAGATAGACGGTTGCGCCAACCGCGTCGCGCGGACTCTTCAGCCCTCCCACGAGGCCCAGTTCAACCCAATGATGGTGGTCAGAAGTTACGTTGCGAAGCAGAGTGGGAACGCCATCCATATTGTTTAGGATCACGTCGATCTTTCCATCGTTGAAGATGTCTCCAAACGCGGCGCCACGACCTACGGTGACCACTGCAAGCCCCGTTCCTTCCACTGCAGGCATCAATTCAAACTTGCCGTTCTTCAGGTTGTGATACAGCAGTGGGCGTTCAGCATAACTCGTTCCCCATTCCGGGTGTTGATCCACTTCCGGATACACATGGCCATTAATAATCAGCAAATCCAACCAGCCGTCGTTGTCGTAGTCGAGAAATCCATCAGCGAATTTGACGAATGGAATGGAGCCCGTCGCCACACCGGATTGATAACTGACATCCGAAAACGATCCCGTTCCGTCGTTCTGGAAAAGGACAAGATAATCGTCGCCAAAACTGGTATTCACAACAGAGAGATGCCCATTGTTTTCATAATCTCCAACGGCGATCCCCATGTTTGCGATCTCGCGGCCGTCTTTATTCAGAGCATAACCACTCATGTAACTCTGATCTTCGAAAGTTCCGTTTCCATTGTTCATGTAAAGATAGTTCGGCGACGTATCGTTCGCGACCAGCAGATCGACTTTGCCGTCGTTGTTTACATCCACAAAGAGAGCCGCAAGACCGTAGAACCCGCTCGGGTCGTCGACGCCAAGCTTTTTGCTGACATCCGTGAAAGTGCCATCTCCGTTGTTGTGAAAGAGGTGGTCATGCTCGCCGGGCAGGCCGCGCGGGCCGCACATCACCTGTGCCCCCCGGAATTGACACGAAGCGTATCCTACCGCCTTGCTCCCCGATACAGGCGGATCGTTCAGATCGATGCGAGCGTATCCATCGACAAAGAGATCTAACCTGCCATCGCTGTCGTAGTCTCCAAAAGTCGCGCCCGCTGACCAGGTACCCACCGTGACATTAGCTTTTTCCGCGACGTCTGTGAACGTTCCATCATGGTTATTGCGATACAGGCGATTGCTTCCGTTGTTGGTGACATAGAGATCGGGCCAGCCATCGTTGTCAAAATCGCCAGCCGCGCATCCATAGCCCCAGCGCTCATTTGCAACACCAGCGGTCTTTGTTACGTCGGTAAATGTTCCATCATGATTGTTGCGAAAGAGAGCGGCTTGCGGGTGGGGTTCTTTCCCCTCGAGCGCTTTGTAAGTCGAACCATTTACAAGATAGATGTCGAGCCAGCCGTCGTTGTCGTAGTCGATCAGACACACCCCGGGGCCCTTTGCCTCAAGAATGAGCTTCTTTGCTGGAGTGCCCGCCGTGTGATGCCAGCTCGTTAAGCCGGCTGCTTTCGCAGTGTCCATGAAAATGACAGGACCTGTTTTTACAAAGCCGCCTGCCGTGATCGGCCGGTGTTCACTATCGAACTCGGCCTTGTGGGGACCTGCATTGGCCATTCCGTCCTGTGAACTTTGCATTCCCGGCTTAGGCGCTGGTTGCGGGGCTACCTGTGCCCCCGACGGCTGCTGGGCAAGCAGGATCAACAACGCAAAAGCGGTCGTTAGCTTGTAAATATGGAGCAAATGGGGTTCCTCCCATGCAGGACGTCAAATTGGCGAGGTCGTTGTCGTTTACTTGTCCTGCCTGTTGCCGTCGGAAACCATTAATGTTCAGGGTATCAACAGCACAGAGGCGCACACGTGCAATACACTCCCCACGCTGAAGTGTATCGCATGGATATTAGGCGTTTGGAGCACGCAAAGGTTGGCAGAGAAAACATGCAGGATGGGAAAAGAACGTGGCTGTAACGTCGTCCTCTCGGACGAAGGATGCGAGCGTATGGCCGGAGCCTCCATTATCGAAGTGAAGAGGAAGCAAGGGATCGCAAAGCCGGCGAACAAACACCGCCTTTGCGATTTCAGAATACTTTGAGCAAAAGCAGGATGAGCACGATTGTCAGAATCAGGCTTAGCCCGCCGCCGCCGTAGTAGCCCAATCCGGGACCTGCGCGGTAGCCGCCATATCCAAATCCGAAAATCAACACAATGAGGATAATGATCAGAAGCATTTCTATCTCCTTCTCTAACTGGGTTTGACTGTCTGTAACTCGATCAATATAAGTCGGCGATTCATTGTTCCCATGAGAGCTGTCAGAATAACCAGTGATGACCAGACACAGGGATAATTTGCCAGCATCTCGTATAGTCAGATGCGCGGCGGTCGTAGAAAGTGTATTTCTTGCTCATAGTTTCGTGTGAGTTGCTGATCACACTTTTCATCAACTACCGCTCCAGCAGTTTTTCTCTGCGATTCTTTTTCGACTAAACAACCATAGAGTCCGAAGCCGGCGTCAAAGCTTCTGTTGTACATATACGTAGAAAAGTTTCAGGGAGGTAGACGAAATGCTCTGGACAATCTTTGTGGTCCTCCTGGTTTTGTGGCTGCTTGGTCTTGTAAGTAGTTACACAATGGGTGGGTTCATCCACATCCTGCTGGTGCTCGCGTTGGTGGTGCTTGTTATTCAGTTGATTTCGGGTCGAAGAGCAGCACTATAGCGTAGCCTTAAAAACTTTTGACTTTCACCCGGGGCGATCGTATCGGCCCGCCCCGCTCTTAGTTTGCAAGCCCATACCCCACGGAGGTGGAGCAATGAATAGTGATCAAATCAAGGGCACGATTGATGACGCGGCTGGAAGAGCCAAGCGCCAGGTTGGCGAATGGACGGGCGACACCGGTGCGCAAGTCGACGGTGCTGCCCAACAGGTGAAAGGCAAAGCGGAAAAGGCTGTGGGCAACGTCAAAGACGCTGTTCGCGGTACGACAAGCGATGCACCGAGGGATCGCGATATCGACGACGATCGAAATCGCGAATCGGTAACCAAGGTGGAGCGCGAGTAGCACGAGTGAATGCCAGAAAGGGTGGCGCGAAAGAGGCGCTGATTTGCGAGGGTGGTGCAGGGTCAACTCCGGCGCCGCCCTTGTCATTTCTCAATAACTTAAGAGCGCGAACAACTGCAAAACCGCAAGCATTTTTCTTTTGCGGATAATTCACCCACGTTGCGCAGTAAGTGACTATCCAAGGCTCCTCGCTTGCTAAACAATTGATATACGGTCTATAGATATAAAGAGGAACAGGTGGTGATCCCAATCCGCCACCCGACCGAAGGCGAGGTGCGTCTTCCGCAGGAACTACGGTTCACTGACGATCGACGGTCCACCATCTGAGACTTCGCGTTGGCGCGCTGTGGCGCGCGTACTTCGAAGTCCCATCGATGCTGTTGGTTGCGCTCTTCTTCCGGCCTCCTGCTCCCTTTGCGGCTCTCCGTTGCCGCGCCTCTGTTCCGTTCCAATTTGTGATTCCTGCTGGGTCGAAATTCAAATCCAGAGCGGCCCCCAATGCTCGCGGTGCGGCGATGCCCTTGAATCACTCAGTCCACCAATCTTGCAGGTTTCGCCGCCAATTACTGACAATTCGGGTGCGAACCTCTGCCGCGTCTGTCGGCTGGCCCCGCCGCCCTTCGTTCGCGCCGTGGCCTACGGGCCATATGAATATCGGATGAAGGAAGCGATCCACGCTCTGAAATACGACCGGCTCAACGGCGCCGCAAGTAAGTTAGGCGTGATGCTAGCCGCATCCATGAGTCAGATCGTCGAGCAGGCGCATTCTGAAATGCTTGTGATCCCAGTGCCTCTCCACCACGCCAAGCTTGCTCAACGCGGATTCAACCAGGCACGATCACTGGCTCAGCACGCAATTGCATCGCTGCGCAAAACGCATCCTTCCTGGCGACTCACGTTGGCCTCGAGCACTTTAATGCGTCATCGCTCCACCGCGAGCCAGGCTGGACTTACGCCGCGTCAGCGCCGGCTAAACGTGCGCGGCGCGTTCAGTGTCTCTGATCCGGCCGCGGTGAAAGGCAAACATGTGCTCCTGATCGATGACATTTACACAACCGGCGCAACCGCGCGTGCTGCTTCCCAGGCACTGATCAAAGCCGGCGCCGCCGCGGTTTGGATCGCTACCCTGGCGCGTGCGCGTCGAATCTATCAGAATCGCAGCGGTTCTTCCGCCTTTTTTCGAAATGCGGACAGCACACGCGACTTGCCCGGCTCATTGCCAGGCGATGTTTCGCAACTAGTTGGCATGCATTCATCACCGAACCAACCATCTTTTTGACGAGGGACAAAGGATGTCGCTGGGAAAAGCAATGATTCATGCACGGAAGCAAAAATCCATTGCCAGGGCCGCGGCGCACGCCAGCGAATCTGGGAACTGTACTGTCGTGCAATCTAGCCACGTGCTGCAGATGCCCGTGCTAGTGCTCAATGCGTCCTACGAGCCCATCAATATCTGTGGCGCGCGAAGGGCGCTTGTACTCGTGCTCAAGGGCATTGCGCGCACTGAAGAGGAGCACGGTCTCACTCTGCATGCGCAGCGCAGCCGCATTGCCATGCCCTCGGTGATTCGCCTGCTTGAATACCGGCGCATTCCTCATCAGACACGTGCACTCTCGCGCAAAAATATTCTCCTGCGCGACCGTAATCAATGCCAATACTGTGGTGTGGTGCTGCCTTCGGGCGAACTCACGCTCGATCACGTCGTTCCTCGTTCGCGCGGCGGCAATTCCACATGGGAAAACCTCGTCGCCTGCTGCCACAGTTGCAACCGCCGCAAAGGAAATCGCATGCTCGCGGAAATCGATGACATGCTCCTGCTGCGCGATCCCCGCCCCTTCTCGCTCCATACCAGCCGGCAAATCATGCGAATGCTCGGTCGTGGCGACGACCGCTGGCGCAAGTACCTCTTCTATTAGCCACAATCCTTCCACTGTGCAAACATTGTTGCCGTGAGGATTTGCATGCCTATCCGGCTGTTGTTTGGAATAGTCGTCATCATAGCGACTATTGCGACGGCAATTGCAGTCGCACAAGAGGAGCAATCCCAACAGCAACAAACCGTGCGCCGAGCCGACGGCGGTACCAGCGGCAGCATGGAGAGCATCTTCATTGCTCCCAAGCCCGGCGCGCCTTTCAGCTTCACTCTGCATACGGAATGGACTCGTCCACTGGGCAATGGCGGCACCTTCACGCTCACCAATGAGCGACACATTGTCCGCGACAGTCGCGGCCGCATTTATCAGGAACGGTGGGCCCTCGTGCCCAAAGGCGGCAAGGTCAACTCAATCATGAGCACGATCCAAATCACTGATCCTGAGCAGCACACCTGGTACAACTGCATCACCTTTACCAAGATCTGCGATCTCTACCGCTATCGTCTCGCCAACACCGACAAGTTTGTGCCATTCACCGCTCCGACGGGTTCCGCGCCAGGCGGATCCTCCTCGCATCAACATGAGGATCTTGGTGCGAGCACGTATGAGGGGGAAAATACTCACGGCTATCGCGAAACCGATACGCTCGAGCCGGGCGTAATGGGAAATGACAAACCCATGGTCACGGTGCGCGAATTCTGGTTTGCCCCGCGTCTTGCGGTCAACCTCATCTCCATTGTCGACAGCCCGCTATCGGGAAAGCAGGTCTTTACCGTCAAGAGCCTCTCGATCTCTGAGCCTGAGCCAAGCTATTTTCAAGTACCCGTAGATTACAAAGTTGTCGATCGTCGAGACGAAGAAGACTAGGAACTCTCTTCCGCCTTGAAATCCGAAATGTCTTCGCTGCTCCCAACTAATCCAAATCGATGTCGAGAACTTGAACGGCATATTTGGGAACAGTGTGCGCGAACTTCGCCCCGGCATTCACAATGCTGCTCACCACCGGCACGATGTGCGTTGGATCGCTGATGGAATTCGTCTCCAGTGTCGTTCTGCCACTGAGAGTCGTCACAGTCGCCTTGTTGCGAACGTGTGCCGCTCCCGTCAATTTGATCTCGATGGACTGCGGCACTGAGGCGGCATTTACCAGCTTCAGATGAAGTCGATGCGTCTTCGAATCGTACGTCGCCGAGTTGAAGAGCCGCGGATTCGTCGTGTCCAGCTTCGAATTCAATATCTCGTCGCCGAGATGGGTGCTGAACATCACTTGCGCGTAGTAGCTGGGTGAACCGTAGCTGTTCAGTGCGTCGTAACCAATCAGATCGCTCGGCCACTGCATCCCTCCAACATTGACGTTGACGAACAGGGGAGCATACGACGCCATTACCACGATGTCGCTGTTTCGCTCCAGGCCGGTCATCCACGCCGCATCGCCGAGCGCCGCACCCAGGTTCGTGGTGGGCGAGCCTTCGCGTGTCGCCCACTCGCCCACAAGAATCTTAGGTCCATTGCGACTGAACGAGTCATAGCGATGCACATCCGTAAAAAACTGCTGCGCCGTTCGGTAGAAGTGCGTATGTAGCGTGTGATCGTTGTCGTCGAGAATGTCAGGCCGGACGGATGTCACGGGCGCCGTCGCGACGATCTGCAAGTCGGGGTATCTCTCCTTGATGGCTTTGTAGAACTGCGCGAACCGGGCGTCATAGGTGCCGGATTCGTCGTGATACTCTTCGTTGCCAACCTCGACAAACTTCAGTGGAAACGGCTCGGGATGGCCGTCTTTCGCCCGCTCACCACCCCAGCGGGTCGAGACGTTGCCGGTGACATACTCGATCTCATCCAGTGCATCCTGAACGTACGGCTCGAGGTCCTTCCCGGCTTCTATATGCTCTTGTCGCAGCGAAAACCCGGAATACACGGCGAGCAGCGGCTCCATGTGAAGGTCTTCACACCACGTCAGAAATTCCAGCAGTCCTATCCCGTCCGAGGAGCGATACGTCCACGGTGTCGGATGCGTGGGGCGATCGATGAGAGGGCCAATCGTCTTCTTCCACTCGTACCGCTCGTTGATGTGATCCCCTTCGAGGTAATTTCCTCCGGGAAAACGCAGAAAGGCTGGATGCAGCGCCGCAAGCTTTTCCATCAAATCGATACGCTTGCCAAGGGGTTCGTTTTTGTAAGTGGGCGGAAAGAGCGAGATAAGCGAGAACCACGCCGTCCCCGCGTGCTGCACCAAGAACTCAAGGTGGTTGTCTGTCGAGGGCGCAATCGCTCCGGTTCTAAGGGTGAATTCATATCGCGTCCACGTATTGCCAAGGGCAGGTACAACGGTTGACGCGACAACTGCGCCGGTCTTGTCATTTACCAGCCGGATCGTCATGGCGCCGATTTCGTGGCTATCCGCCTTCCCGTAGAAGGACCCTCGATATGTCGTCGAAGGTCGGAGCCCCATACCCCAAAAGCCGTTATTGTAGAAACCCGCTTCCGTCTTCGCACCAGCAGATTTGACGGTGAAGAGAAGGCTATGTGGGATGGCCGTGCTCGGTCCCGTCGTTTTGTCGATCGCAATGTCCGCCTTAGAATTGCCGTTCTGAATAAGTGTCCAATGTTCAAGATTGAGCCCGCGATTCGTCTGGAACGTCCGGTTGCTCACCAGTTCCGCATACAGGCCGCCATCGTAGGAATAGTTGATCTCCTCCGTCATAATGCCGTAGAGCGTCGGGCTTACTTTTGCCTTGGGTTTGGCAGTATCGACGATGAGCGTGGCGGGGCTCTGAGCTAAAGTCCTGACTGGGAGTAATGACGAGAAGAGGATGGCAAGAAGAAGGGAACGCATGTGTGGGTCCAGTCTTCCAATTTGGATTGGCATTCGGATAACGTTTACTCGGCTCGTGCTGCCAACACTATGCGAAGATGGATTCGTCGTCAAGACTCAATCTTTCAGTAGATTCCAGCGCATGCAAGGCCACCGCCACATGTGCCGTCGACGTTATACTGAAGCACCGTTCGGCAAACGCCGCATTGGAGACGTGTTTGTTCACCAAGGCTATCGTCTGTATTCCAAGCAGCAACTTCGCCTCCGGCCTCACTACGGTCGATCTCGGCGTCCCTGATTTCGATCAGGTTCTCGAGCAGCACGCGCGGTATTGCGACGCGCTCTCAGAATGCCGCCTCGAACTTACCGTCCTCAATGCCGATCTTCGGTATCCCGACTCGACATTCGTCGAAGATACTGCCGTCCTCACGACGAAGGGTGCGATGCTCACCCGTCCAGGGGCGGCCACTCGCGAAGGCGAAGTTGAGGCAATCAAGCCAATCCTGCAAAGTTTCTTCGATCCCTTGCCTTGTATCGAGGCTCCCGGAACCCTCGATGGCGGCGACATCTGTGAAGCGGAAGATCACTTCTTCATTGGCGTCTCACATCGCACCAACGAAGCGGGGGCTGCCCAACTAGCCGCGCATCTCGCCCAACTCGGTTACAGCTCTTCCCTCATAGACATTCGCGCCATGACCAGCATCCTTCACCTCAAGAGCGGAATCTCGTATATCGGCGACAACACCATCGTTGTCATGGAGGAGATGGCGGACAATCCGCAGTTCCGCGACTTCAACCTGGTGCGCGTTTCCGTTCATGAGAGCTATGCCGCCAACTGCGTCCGCGTCAATGACCGAGTCCTGGTGCCGGCCGGATTCCCGGAAATTCTTGAGGAACTTCGCCGGCGGGGATTCAGCCCGTTGGCTCTTGATATGTCGGAATTCCAGAAGATGGATGGCGGTCTCAGCTGCCTCTCGCTGAGGTTCTGACCCGCCGAGCATCCGGTTTTTGCGAATCGCTTTTGCGAACATTCGCAAATTTCCCAACTAGTTTTGCGGCTTCTTTTGCTGGTCGGGGGGTGCCTTTGGGGTTGGTGAATTGGGCGTTATATCTTGCCCCTCATAGATAATCTTCGCCGACGAACCGAACCGCTTGTAGTCGGTGTATTTGATTGTGTCCCGCATGTGCACGTCTTGCGGCGGGTAGCCGCTGCCGCCCGCAAAGTGAAGCACTCCCTCGCCCTTCGTGTACACGGGAAACCAATAATGGCCGTCGACCTGTTGCCGCCACGTCATGAAGGGCGGATGAAGATCCTCATTCCCTTTGCGCGTATCATCGGGCACCATCCGGCCGTTCGTCACCACGATCTGCAAATCCGTCGCGTCTACCCAGATGCGCCCCAGCAGATAGCGTTTGGTCTTTTCAATCACCTTCGGACTCACGTCAAAGACGAAGCAATCCACCTCGTCAACCTTTTGCCGGCCGACGTACGTCACGTTATAGGCCGCGATCATTTCCGAGGTAAGCACAAACGGGTACCCGTGCTGGATGTCCTGAAGATCGGAAGGGGACATGCTTACTCTTTGAAGGGTGTTCACCGGCGCGAAAACCACCTTCTCAGTCCGCTTGCCAGTGTGATCGAAGATCACGTCGTCAATCTCGTAGTACTCCCCATCAACCCTGTTGTCGTCATCGATCGTCTGCACTTTGGCTATCCGGCGATAGGTGTAGTGATTCAGCGCCTCCTGAAACTCGCTTTCTTTGGCAGCAAACTTCTTGATGATCTCTTCGGGAGGCGTGGTCGGCGCGGAAATGTCCAGATGGCCGAACCCGGAATCGAGAGCCATCGGTGTAAAGCTGTCCTTGTCCTGCGCAGCGGCGGCCAACGCAAACGCTCCCGCCGCGGCCAACGCGATCCACCATTGATTTCGCACCTTTGTACTCCCCTTGACTCGCATCGAGTTATCAGACTCGTTCACATCGCATGGTTTGCTGAACCATGAGCATACGCTGTCAGTTACCACATTAGACGTATATACAACGGCCGAGGGTGGTTCAAGAATCATTCGTTGGCGCGGTCGTTCGATCAACGCGGTGGTTTCCCGCGGCGCCGGAACCAGTAGCCATGGGCACCCGGCCATCCCGTAGTGCCATTTACCTCCTAGCATCAACGGTTTAAGCTTGCAATTCACAGTCCGGAGCAAAGTTGAATCACCCACTCCGGTTCGGCGCCTGATATATTCCCGTTCTACCGGTAGTTTAAGGAGATTTGCGCGTCCCATGCCCGACAGCTACCACCTTCCCGCGCTGGTCCTGACGGTGCTGCTGCTGCCGGCTTTTGCCCAACTCTATCTGCGCTTTAAAGATACGCGCACCCTGCTCTGGTTTCTCGGGTTCCTTTTCGCCATCTTCAGGATGTTGCAATTCTATGACCTGGGCTGGGGAGACTACTCCGACATCTCCAGACATCCGTGGATTGCGGCCGCAGGGCAGACGTCCATTTTAATAAGTTCGGCGCTCTTTCTTGCGTCCCTTGCACCGCGCGGTTTTCGCATCGGGCGACACCGCATTCTGTACGCCGTGCCGTTCATAATTCCCCTGATCGCCTACGCGTTCCTCATCGACGGCGTGTATGGTGGCGCTACTCCGGGCGGCTGGCCATTTCTGATCTTTCCAGGACTGGGTGCTCTTTCTCTGCTCGCCGGCTGCTTTTGGGCCCTCACCAAGGGAAGCATGCCCAAGGCAATCCCTCTGGCTCTGTGCACCATTCTGGGGAGCACCGCGCTGTGGATTTGTGTCAGGGTGGGCGGCGTTTGGCCCCTCGTCTTTGTGGAATGCGCGCTTCATGCTACGACTGCGCTCCTGGTCTTTTACGTCTTTCGCCGATTCTCGGCTGGAACCTTTCTCGCCGGTCTCGGATTCGTGGCATGGTCGTTGAACATTGGCCAGTCCCTGCCCTTCTTCCACCAGGATGTAATGAACATCGGCCTCTTGCGCGTCATCGTCATGGGCAAGGTGGTTGCAGCCGTGGGTATGATCCTGATTGCGCTCGAAGAGGAGCTTGCGATCAAACACGCTGCGCAGGTTCGCGAGCAAAACGCACGCAAGGAACTGGAATCTTATACGCGGTTGAACCTTTCGCGCCGTAGGGTTGAGGACTTCGACCGCCAGGCGACCTTGATTTGCCAGACCATTGTAGGCAACAGCCGCTTCAGCCAGGCAGCCCTCATCCTCCTTCAGAACTCCGGGCAGTATCGCCTCGCGGGGGCCTCGGGCTTCGACGACGCCGCAGTTAACGCGCTCGAAGCGATGGCCACACGCATTCCCGTGTCCGGCTTTCTTGCTTCCGATTCGGCGCCACCGGTCATTGAGCACAGCCAGACCTTTGATCTGGATCTGGAGCCGTTTCTGCTGCCTGGAGACGATCTCAGCCGCCTCAAGCTCACCACGGTGTATGCGATCCCGCTCAGTGGACGCTCGTCAACGGAAGGCGCCCTGTTCCTTACCGGCCTCAACGATCCGGACGAGCCAATCCATGCGGTTGATCTGCTGCCGTTGGAGGTCCTTGCCTCGCGTGTTCAGGCCGCCCGCAGCCAGACCATCATGCTGGAGAAGCTGGTCGACTCTGAGAAGTTTGTCGGCCTGGGCCAGTTGGCTGGCAACGTGACCCGCCAACTTAACAATCCGCTCACGGTGATTCTGGGATACGCATCCCTGCTCGAAGAGACCGAAGACCTCAATCCGCAGGCGCAAAAGGGAATTGAAGCGATTCTCACCGAGGCCCGGCACATGCGCCTGACGCTCGAGAGCCTGGCGCGCATGTCGCACCCTCAGCCCGAAGATCAGCTCGCCGCCATCTCCGTCACGGAACTACTGGCGGACATGGAGCAGTTGCATCGGACGGAGTTCGTGCATCGCTCCATCGACTTCCGAGTTCATGTCGCACCCGCTTTGCCCCGCGTCGTGGGCAACGCGCAACAGGTGCGCCAGGCCTTGCTCTACTGCCTGCAGTTTGCAATGGAGGCAGTCGACAAGCTTGACAGTTCCAGCGAGAAGGCTGTTCGACTGGAAGCCGTCGCCGATGATAACAACCATGTGCAGATCATGGTTGCGCACACGGGGCCGGCCTTCCCGTTTCCCGCGCGAGCCTTTGACCCCTTCGTTCCCGAGCCTGCCAGCGGAGAATCCAACAGCCTCGGCCTTAGCATGTGCGCCACTATCATTCGTGAAAACAACGGCCGCGCCTCGGCGATAAACTTTGAGCCTCGCGGCGCGGGCATTCTGCTCGAACTCCAGGCGGCATAAGCGTCCGTGTTGGCGGTCTCCGATAAACCCTGAATCACATCCAAAGCCGCTAGAGCGTTATAAACTTCTCTTTCGCGCGCAACATTTCTGCTGGCGTCCGAACCTATTATGCGCAAATCGATCTTTCTGCTTCTCGCACTTCTTTTCGCAGTACCCTCATTACCCGCCCAAACAGCCGCGAATCCGGCCAAGCGGCCCATGACCTTCGAGGACATGATGCATATGAAGCGCCTCGGAGAAACGGCTGTCTCGCCCGACGGCAAATGGCTGGCCTACTCGGTGACAACCGTAGATCTGGGCCAAAACACCAAAACAGCGGAGCTGTGGCTGCAGCCGATCGCGGGCGGGGAAGCGAAGCCCCTTACAGTGGGAAAGCCCGGTGACGGCGGGCCGCAGTTCGCGCCCGACGGGCACTCCGTGCTCTTCCTTTCTGGTCGAGATGGTGGGCAACAAGTGTGGCTCGCCGACTTTGACCCGGCCACCGGCGCGACCAGCAATGCGAAACATCTGACGAACATTGCAACGGAGGCAGACAACGCGAAGTGGTCGCCGGATGGGCGACTGATCGTGTTTGCGTCGGCGGTGTATCCCGACTGTGCAGCCATCACCACTGCCGATGCAACAACGGGAAACAAGTGCAACGCAGATCGGGATGCGGCTGCGGCGGCTAGCAAGGTAAAGGCGCAGATCTTCAACCATCTGCTTTACCGCCACTGGAACCACTACACCGGCGACAAGCGGTCGCACCTTTTTGTCGTGTCGGTTGACAACGGGGAGCTGCGCGACCTGACGCCCAACGATCCGCACGATGTTCCACCCTTTTCGCTGTCGGGTGGCGGCGGGTTCGCGATCTCCCCGGACTCGAAGGAACTGGCCTTCACCGAAAACCTCGACGAAGAACCGGCCATCAGCACCAACGCCGACATCTTCACCCTCGACCTAACAAACCCCGCGGCCAAGCCGGCGAAGGTAAGCACATCTCCCGGCGGCGACTTCAACCCCGCGTATTCTCCCGATGGCAAATATTTGGCATGGCGCTCGCAGGCCCGCGCAGGGTATGAGGCCGACAAGTTCCGGTTGATGATGTATGACCGCGCCGCCAAGACGACCAAAGACCTGCTGCCGAGCTTCGATCGCTGGGTGGATGAGTTCGCGTGGGGACCCATCAACTCGCATGCGATTTATTTCACCTCGGGCGACCAAGGCGAAGCACGGATTTTCGCAATGGATCAGATGCTGTATCCCGACAGCCAGGTGAAAGATCTCGTGATCCAGTTGACAGATCTGGGCGAGTACAGTGACCTTCATCCAATCGGCGACGGCAGCAAGATCGTCTCCACTCGAATGACAATCCGTGGACCTGCCCAAGTTGTAGCAGTCGACTCTGCACAGATCGGCCACACTCTGCGTAGTCTCGTACCGCTTCCCAAAATTACGCAAGAACTTGGAAAGGAAACCGGCATAACTCACTTCAACGATGGCCTCCTGTCCGAGCTTGATCTTCCCAAAATGGAGTCTTTCTGGTTTACTGCCGCCGACCAAACCAAGATTCAAGGCTTCCTAATTCGCCCACCCAACTTCGACCCCGCCAAGAAGTATCCGCTGAAATTCTTGATTCACGGCGGGCCGCAGGGTGCATGGGGAGACGCGTGGTCGTATCGCTGGAATGCCGAACTCTTCGCCGCCAATGGCTACGTCGTCGTCATGATCAATCCGCGCGGGTCGACGGGCTATGGACAGGCCATCGTCGACGGAGTTAATGGCGACTGGGGCGGCAAGCCCTTCACTGACCTGATGATCGGGCTCGATTACGCCGAGCAGCATTATGCGTTCATCGACAAGAACCGCGAGTGCGCCCTCGGCGCGAGCTACGGCGGCTACATGGCCAACTGGATCCTTGGCCACACGGATCGCTTCAGGTGCATCGTTTCGCACGACGGCATGTTCAATCCCGAATCCGCCTTCGCATCGACCGAAGAGGACTGGTTCAACAACTGGGAGTTCAAAGGCAATCCGTGGGACTACTACGGAAAGCCGGACTCTGAAAACCCGTACCGAAAGTGGTCGCCAGCCTTGTCGGCGAAGAACTTCAAGACTCCTACGCTTGTTGTTCACGGGCAGCTTGACTACCGGCTCGACGTTAGCGAGGGCTTCCAGCTCTTCGACACGCTGCAACTGCTCAAGGTGCCCAGCAGGATGCTCTACTTTCCCGACGAAGGCCACTGGGTGCTCAAGCCGCAGAACTCGCAGCTCTGGTACAAGACGGTGAACGACTGGGTTGACCAGTGGACGAAGCCAACGAACTAGCGACTGGCGGTTTGGTCTCTCTCTTTATTCTTCGTCGTTATTCTTCGTGCGGTTCGTCGGCGAGGTTGTCGAGGGCGGAGAGAGATTCGTCGGGGACGTCCCACTTGCGGAGAATTTTGTAGATCACGCTGGTGGAGAATCCAGCGGCGACTAAGCGGCGCATCACTCGGGCAGTTTCTTTCTCGTTCTCGGGCTTGCGGATGCGTTTGCGTTCGAGGTGCTGGCGGGCGAGGGCTTCTTCGTCAGTGTCGGCGTAGCGAGCTTCGATGGTGTCGGTGATCAGCGTGGGTGCGACGCCCTTCTGCTGAAGATTCTGGCGGACACGACGCGGGCCGAGCTTCTCATTTTCTTTGCGAAGGCGGGCGTAGGTTTCGGCATAGGACCGATCGTCAAGATAACGCTGCTCTTTGAGCCGTGCTATTACGGCGTTGATGACGGCTTCGCCGCGGTCGCCGGGCTCGACGCGGGACTTCATCAATCGCCGGAGCTCGGATTCCGTGCGCATTGTGCGGCCCAGGGCGCCGATGGCATAGCTGTAGAGGCCGACCTCGTTGAGGACTGGACGCGGCCTGGCGGGTTTGCGCGCGAAGGTCAGAGGATTTCTCCCGGATGCGGCTTCGGCTTCGCAGTAGACCTGCGAAGCGCCAGCGACGCAGTCAAGGCTAGCATGTCATTTTTGCGGCGCGATGTGATGGGAGCGGATATGCAACCGATTGGCTGCGGGTGGTACCCCCGGGGGGATTCTGTAAAGAGATTCTCTATTTTCAATGGGTTAGCGCAGGTACATCGCTGTAAAATCCTCCTGCCATTGGACTTATCCGCAGAGTCCTCTCGGTAAAAGGGTTACGGGATTTTCGCTCTTTTTTGCCGGACCGTTGGGGTCTCTAAGAGCGCGAGAAAATCTCATGTATCCATTGTGAGCCGGGAGCCCGAAATTATATGCAAAATGGACGGAAATATCTTTGGTGCGGGAGGGTTGTTTTCTCAATGGTCCGGGCCTGATGGGGAAATGACCTGCAAATCTGTGGTGCCAGTTTTTTGCACCTCGCCGGATTGGGCGTGTTTAGTTCTGAGGTTTCCCACCCTTGCTGCGCAGGGATGGAGCACCCCGGGTAGAGGCGGGCATACTCCTGCTTCCTCCGGTTGAGGGGCTAGGAAACATCGGTTGATCGACAGACCAAAATGATTATCGGCTCAGGACGCGTGTTTCAGGGGCGCTGGCAATTGCAAGGCGCACGTTGGACAAAGGCGCAGAGACGAACTCGATGCCGTCTGCTCCCGGGCGAATGCCCAGTTCTTCCCAGATCTTCTGCAGGTCCACGGGAGACGGAGAATCCTTCCATGTGGAATACATCGTGGTCAGGACATGCGTGCCTGTGGCGCGATCTCCGATCTCGAGCGCTTTCGAAAGATTCCAATCGTTATCGATGGTGCCACCCGCGTCAACAATTGCGCGCAGGGCGGTTTGCAGGCCCTTGGCGTTTTTGGTTTCGCGACGAATCTGCACGTCCGCCACGAGGCAGAAGAGCGCGCCGCCCCAGTAGGTCCTTCCCCAGGTGTGCGTCCGGTCCATGCCCTGATCGCCGTCTGCCGGCTCGCCCTTCGGCATGTCGCGCACCATATCGCGCCAGATCTGCTGCGGCTTTAACTCCCCGGTCTGGACGCGCGCAATCGGCTCAATGTAGGTGGCCAGACCCTCTTCCATCCAGTGCTGATCGTCAGGCAGCGAGGGGAACCCCATGTGCACCATCTCGTGGGTTGTCACCCAGTCTTCGGCGAGGTCCTCGGCGGTCATGTGCTGGCCGATGCGCAGGCGGGTGAAGCCCTGAAAACCGTGCATGTCGCCCCAGGTTGTGCCCTGGACCATGCCTCGCCTGCCTTCTATGGGAATCACGAGCACGCGCACATGGTTGACCGGGAACTTGCCGTAATAGCCAGCAACAGCCGAAGCCGCGGATTGGATGTGAGCGAAGACTGTTTCGAGAGGGAGATCCATCTGGCCGGCTGCGAAATCGACTTGAATGACAGCGGTGCCAATCTTGATCTGGCGCGTGTTGGCGATCTCATAGCCACGGTCCGGCTGAGCTGCCGCACTGAGGCAGATGGGCAGGAGGAGAGAGAGGAGCGCACGAATGCGGCGGGGGCGTCGGCTAACCATGTTGCTCCTTTTAGACGTGCCCGGGTGGAACAAGATTAGGCAGTCGGAGCTTTTGACGCAAGGATTTCGAGCTTTTCAATCTGGGGAGGGCCGGACAGCAGTTCGTCGGCCTTCGCGAAAAGAGCCTTGGCGATGTCGCCGGACAGGTGTGCGTTTCTGCCGGTTTCGTCTTTAAAAGTGTCGAAGATGCCAAAACGGCCGGGGCCGAGCTTCACGGCATACCATGTAGTCGTTCCGGCTTCGCGGGCCGCCAGTGGCTGCGCCGATTTGAGAAAGTCTTCGAGTTCCTTTTCCTTGCCCGCTTTGGCATTCAACAACGCCAGCAATGCAAACCTGTCCATTCCAACCTCCGCGTGTTCCGCATCCATAGGATGCGTTGGCGGTGCCGAGGTTACCGATCGCAAATGTCATTGTCTGGTCATTTGTGAAATGCGGCACGAGGTGAGCGGCGAGCACGGAAGACAAAGCAGGGGCTCGTGATGCGCAACGACTCTTCTGCCGATTACACTGGAGATGCCATGCAATTTCGCTCTGGGAACGACATACGCGAACTGTTTCTGCGGTTTTTTGAGTCGAAGGGGCACCGTCGCGTGCACTCTTCCTCGCTGGTGCCTGCCAACGATCCGACGCTGCTTTTTACCAACGCCGGGATGAACCAGTTCAAAGACCTGTTTCTCGGCGCAGAGCGCAGAGACTACTCGCGCGCGACCACATCGCAGAAGTGCGTTCGCGCTGGCGGCAAGCACAACGACCTTGAAAACGTGGGCTTTACCCGTCGTCATCACACGTTTTTTGAAATGCTGGGAAATTTCAGCTTCGGCGACTACTTCAAGCGCGAGGCGATCCAGTTCGGCTGGGAACTCGTCACCAGCCCCGAGTGGTTCGGCCTTCCCAAGGATCGGCTGTACGTGACCATCTTCGAGGGCGCGGACGGCGTGCCGCGCGACGATGAGGCCGAGCAGTTCTGGATCGAAACCGGCGTGCCAAAGGAACGCATCTTCCAGTACGGCTTGAAAGACAACTTCTGGCAGATGGGCGAGACGGGGCCGTGCGGTCCGTGTTCGGAGATTTTTTACGACATGGGAATCGAGGCCGCGGAGACTCCCGGGGTTGATCTGCCTTTCGGAAAGGACGAAGCCCGCTACGTCGAGATCTGGAATCTCGTGTTCATGCAGTTCGACCGTTCGGCCATCGTCGATCCGCTGGGTAAGACAAGCGGGTACAAGCTGACGCCGCTGCCAAAACCGTCGATCGACACGGGGATGGGGCTTGAGCGTGTGGCGGCCGTGCTGCAAAACAAAGTCACGAATTTCGAGACGGATCTCTTCACGCCGCTCATCGAGCGGGCCGAAGAACTCACTGGAAAGCGCGTTAGCGAGAAGGCAATCGAGGTGCAGACCAGGACTGCCGATGATGATGCAGCCAGCCTGCGCATCATCGCGGACCACGCCCGCGCTGCGACGTTTTTGATCAACGATGGTGTGTTGCCTTCGAATGAAGGTCGCGGCTACGTGCTGCGCAAGATTTTGCGTCGTGGGATTCGTCATGGGCGTTTGTTGGGACAAGAGCAGCCGTTTCTCTATCAGATGGTCTACGCAGTGCGCGATCTAATGCAGGGCGCGTATCCCGAACTGGCTGACTCAGCCGCACGCGTCGCCAAGGTTGTTGAGGCGGAAGAGAAACAGTTTGACCGTGTTTTGAAGATCGGCCTGACAAGGCTCGATGAAGAACTGAAAAACAACTTTACGGGCGAGAAGGCGTTCCATCTCTACGAAACCTTCGGCCTGCCGCTCGACTTCATGGTCGATGCTGCTCGCGATGCCGGTGTGAAGTTCGACGAGGAAGGCTTTGATCGCGCGAAGGAAGCCGAGCAGGCCCGAGCCCGTGCAAGCTGGAAGGGCGGCAGCCAGAAGTCGGCAAGCCCGGCGTTTCGCGAACTCGCGAAGACCGATTTCCTTGGCTACAAGCAGCTCAACGCCAATGACGCCGAGGTGTTGGCTATCGTGAAGGATGGTGTTGGAGTGCCGTCCGCGAAGGCAGGCGATCAGGTCGAGATCGTGCTTGACCATACGAGTTTCTATGGAGACTCGGGCGGACAGGTTGGGGACACGGGCTGGTTCACATCGACTGATGGCAACACAACGGTTGCAGAAATTACGGGATGCGTTCTGCCGGTGCAGGGCGTGCGTGCACACAGGGCCGTGCTCAAGCAGCCGCTCGCAGTGGGTGATCACGTCAATACCGTTGTCGATGGGGAACGCAGAGACAACATCAAGCGCAATCATACGGGTACGCATCTGCTGCATGCCGCGCTGCGCCAGGTGCTTGGTCCGCATGTGAAACAGGCTGGTTCACTTGTCGATCCAACACGCTTGCGTTTCGACTTCTCGCATTTTTCGCAAGTTGCTGAAGAAGAACTGCAAGAGATCGAGTCTATCGTGAATCGCGAGGTGCTTGCCAACGCGAAAGTTGAAACGCTTGAAGATGTGCCGATCGACGTGGCCGTGAACGAGTATCACGCGATGGCGTTGTTCGGCGAAAAGTACGGCGACAAAGTGCGTGTGGTGAAGTTGTCTGACGGCTTCTCGACGGAGCTTTGCGGCGGCATACACACGGCGGCCACCGGCGAAATCGGACTGCTGAAACTGACAAGCGAGGGCGCAGTGTCCTCAGGCGTGAGGCGTGTTGAGGCGATCAGCGGACTCGGCTCGCTGGATACGTTCCGTCGTGATTTCGCCGTGGCCCAGCTTGCTTCACAGATCGCACCCTCGGCAGACGGTAATCTCTCTGACTCGCTACGCTCCAAGCTTGCTTCGCAGGACGACGAACTCAAGCGACTTCGCCGCGAGTTGGAAGAATCGCGTATGAAATCGGCGGCGGGCGGACTCGACGAGGCTCTCAACCGGGCCGTCGAAGTCAAGGGCGTGAAGGTGCTGACGCACCGCGCAGACAATCTCGAACGCGGTCAGCTTCGCACGCTGGTCGACAATCTGAAGCAGAAACTGGGCGAGGGTGTGGTGGTGCTTGCCTCGGCTCAACCCGAAGGCAAGGTTGCCATTATCGCCGGGGTTACGCCGGGGCTCATCAAGCGCATTCAGGCGGGCAAGCTGGTCGGAGCAGTCGCCAAACTCGTGGGTGGTTCCGGCGGTGGCAAGCCGGAGATCGCGGAAGCCGGGGGCAAGGATCAGTCCCAGATCGAAGCGGCACTTCAGGCTGCCCCTGGAATCATTGCGGAGTTGTTGAGCTAGTTTTTCCGGCATCGATGCGGAAGATCTGAAACTCGCGAATGTGCGCCTCGCGGGTGCTCGACAGGATGCGGAGTCTGACCCGGCTCGCAGTGACCGGGGCGAAGGCATCGATTTTTTTGTGGCCTATGGCGTTGCCGCCCGTCACCGGTTTCCAGCCTTTGCCATCCCACGCTTCGATCGCG
>Ga0207683_10000389_pt1 | contig 40498 bp, 31 predicted proteins | sample KBSM73metaG_FD_184333 | JGI IMG/M metagenome (GOLD analysis project Ga0207683, IMG submission 184333) | Miscanthus rhizosphere microbial communities from Kellogg Biological Station, Michigan, USA - KBS M7-3 metaG (SPAdes) (version 2) | ecosystem: Host-associated > Plants > Roots > Rhizosphere >... | reverse complement strand
CAACGGATGAGGCCAAGAGGTGGAGATGTGGATTGAAGTTCAACCGCCGCCCAAACGTGTGCGGGAAGACCATAATCAAGACGCGAACCCCATATTGCACCTTGGCCCATTGTTGGATGACGGCAGCTCCGAGGGCCGGCAGATCATGCAGAAGATGGCGATTTTTTCGGAAAATTTGCCAGAGTGCATCTGGCATCGTCAGTACGATACCCGCATATGGAATATCGGGAAGATCGGCCCACTGGTCCCTTTGCCAGAGCTGGGTGGCTCGGTACCCACAACTCGGACACGCCCGCGACTTACAGGTATGAAAAACAGTTTTTTCTTCCCCGTCCGAGACATAGACTTCAGCGCCTAGAGCTTCAGTACGGCACTGGACTACTTTTTTGAAGTTCTCTCGTACAGCGGAGCGGGTGTCTGGTTTGTTCCAGTACTGTTCGGTGTTCCGCAAAATCTCTTTGATCGGCTGCGCCAGACTCATTTGATCTCCATTTCGCCTTGACGGTGGAGAAGTTCAAAGAGTTCTTCCGTCAATACAATGGTCTTGCCAGAAGCCTTTGTCTTGACTATGCGGATGGCTCGCGTCTCCTGCGGGGCGAGCCCTGCCAGGCCACGCGCCAAGTCGACCAAGGAAGGGTCTGGAGTCGACGCCCTGACGTGTCGGGAAATCAGGCCTCGGATCGTGCGCCGTAGCCCCCGTTCTTCCCGGTAGTTCAACAGAGCCTGACCCTGCTGATCGTGAGTACGATTCAGCCATTGCCAAGCACGGTGGATCGATAAATCGCCGCCGCGCAAAGCATCCTGTACCGAGGAATTTGCATAGAGCAGGATTTGTTTCACTTTTGTTACGTTTCCTGCGGACACACCTGCAGCCTTGGCAATCTCTCGTCGCACATCTAATCGGTCAGCATCCGTCAAATTTGACGAACCTTTGCCCTGACGACCGATTCGCTGGTTCAACCGCGACCGTTCTCGCAGTGAAGTTTCGAGATCGAGGGCGAGGAGTGTTCGGCAAAAGGCGTTTAGTCCGTCTGATTGCCTATGTCGCTGAAGCAGGAGGAGAAGGGATTGCTCCTCAGTAACGTCATAAACGAAACATGGCAGCGTTGGTCGGCGTTGAAGTCGAGCTAGTTCCCAACGGGCGTATCCGTCAATGATCATGTAGTCGGGGGTGATCACGAGCGGCTCTGACAGCGTTAAGGCCTTCTGCTCAGCGAGTGCGCACAATTTGGAGGCAGGGACGGTCAGATGATGACGAAAATAGCTCGGATGCGGCCGGAGTTCATCTGTACGACAAACCACAGTTCGCTCGAGGAATTCTTTTTCTACTAACCATGATTGGTTTCGAGTTATTCGCTTCATTTTGCATCTCCACGCTCTCGCTTTCGGACGACCCACGTGGACTCGATCTCGAGTCCCTAGCCGTTCGATCGCCGCAGGGCGTCTGGGGCGGGTTCTCCGACCAATTCGATGCATTCTCGAATGCATCGAGCTGAATCGCCTCGATGAGGTTCGTTTGATCCCGGCGAATTTGAGCTTAGTTAGGCTCAGCGATCCCCCAATGCCGTGACTGTTCGGCGTTCGATAAATTTGTCGATCGAGGCTTGCAAGACTCTGACGGCCCGGCCGACTTTAACGAAATCAAGGTGTTTCCTTCGAAAACGCCAGTCACGCAACGCGGCTAAGCTGACTCCGAGCTGTTGTGCGGCATGGCTGAGAGTTACGAGATTAGACATGGTGTCTAGTTCCTTTCCGTTGCTTTTTTTCCACCGAGCGCTTGTATGATGTGGCACAATTGCTCTACTATCAATAGACACATTTGTAGAGCACATGAGATGATTAGTTATCCACGGTTCAGTTGGGGAAAAGATATTCGCGTGACTGTCTCAGCAGATCATGTCGAAGTGGCCTCTTTCATTGAGGTCCTCCGAGAGGACGAATCCTCCGATTCAGACCCTTTAGCGGCATACCGGCGATCGATTACTCGTTTCAGCGGCGGGAAACGACAGGGAAAGAGATCACCGCATATCAACTTCGCTAACGCAGACACCGATCAAAAGCTGATGCAATTTGTTGAGCGATTCGGACCTGTTGTGGCCAGCTCGTGGCATATAGAGGAACGCACGCCCGTGAATGAGGATTCAGGCTGCGCAGAAGCTTTAGTTGCAATTCAGGATCTAACTGAATTGCGCCGTGAGCGCGATGGATATAGGGCGGCGATCACCCTGATCTCCGAATTGCAGAACCGCACTCCGAAAAGAGTCAACATAAAGAAATGCTTAGGGACCATTCTCGAGACCACATCATTCTGGCCCCAGCAATGGAGGCGAGAACGAGGGATGAAAGGAGATCCTCACAGATTGGCAGATGTGCATCCCTGGATCTTTGGGCACGGGAATTTTATACGCCTCAAGCAGTGGTGGGATCTGATGAACGAAGAGTCTTCCGGCGATCGACTCACAGACCTGTTTTCACTTCGACTTACGCCGATCCGAGCCGCTCATCTCTGCCTACAGGAAATTCTGAACGCCTTCCCTACAGTCATTCATTCTTGGGCTAATCGTCCGGTCGAAACTCCCCACTGGGATTTGTCAGCAGGCATCAGACATGTCCTTTACTTCATGTTGAGGCGCGAATACTTGCACGCTGGCGGAATCAACATCTGCCGGAACAAAGATTGCCGAGAACTCTTCGAGATAGAGCGAGGCGGTCAAGAGTTTTGTGGCGATACTTGTTCGCGGCTCCAGCGTCAGCGTGAGTACTGGAAGAAGCGAGGCTCCAAGCTGAGAAAAGATAAGAGCAAAAGGCGGCCAAAAACATCACACCGAGCGAGCGCTACCAATAATTAGCCTACACAGGAAAGGATTCGTGACTATGAGTGTGTATCGTCCAACTGGTTCTAAGGTTTGGTGGTATGAATTCCGGTTTGCCAATCAGAGAATCCGAGAAAGTACGAAGACGCGCTCCAAGACGCTCGCTGCGGAAGCAGAGCGTATCCGTCGGCGTGAACTGGAACGGTCATACAACGGCGTACGAAAGAGGGTCACGGTAAAGCTCTTCGCGATAGCGGCCGATGAGTGGCTCTGCCTCAAAGGACTCACGTTGGCAACCTCGTCGCTTCGCATTGAGAGGGACAATCTGAAGCACATTCGCCCCGTCTTCAATCGCCGGCTCGTCACCGACATCGATGCAGTATCTATCGCGGGCTATCAGAAGACGCGGCTCGAAGAGGGCGCTGCACCGAAGACAATCAATCTGGAGGTGGGGACAATTCGCTCCATTCTTCGCCGTAATCATGTTTGGGGTGATATTCAGCAAGACGTCCGGATGTTGGCAACTTCCGATGATGTCGGAAAATCGCTCGAGCGTGATGAAGAAGATGCCCTGTTACGAGCATGTGTGGAGAGTCGTTCGCGATCTCTTTATCCTGCGGTCATGCTCGCCCTTAACACTGGCATGCGGTACGGCGAAATCCGACAGCTTCAATGGGGGCAAGTCAACTTTGTCGGAAAATCTTTAGTCGTCGGTAAAAGCAAGACGGAGAACGGCAGAGGTAGAACAATCCCACTCAACGCGCGGCTACTTAAAGTCGTGGTGATGTGGGCAGCTAACTTCCCGGATCGTGAACCTGATCATTACGTATTTCCCGCTGAAAAATACGGAGCCGCGACTGACAAATTTGAACGTTGCGTTTATGACACCGATGTCACGACGCCAATCAACGATTGGAAAGAAGCATGGGAGGGCGCAAAGAAACGCGCGGGAGCTCTAGAGTGTCGGTTCCACGATCTGCGACACACGGCTTGCACGCGCTTGCTGGAGGGCGGCGTTCCATACCCCGTCGTAGCAGCGATTATGGGCTGGAGCGCATCCACTGCAATCCGAATGTCAAAGCGCTACGGTCACATCGGCCAAAGATCGGTACGCGACGCAATGGATCTTTTAGGAAATGGTCTTGAGAATCCAGGCGAGTACCCCAAGAACTCCCCAAAGCTGAAGATCGGAGAAATCGGCAAACCCAAGGAAGACTATGAAAAGATTGGCTCCTCAGGTAGGACTCGAACCTACAACCCTCCGGTTAACAGCCGGATGCTCTGCCATTGAGCTACTGAGGAGTGTCGCGGTTAGGGCAGCGAGACGCTGCGCCTGAACACCATGAAAATAATATCACCCCTGCGCTGCGTTTTTGAAATTCTCTTGGTGATTGCTGCTTCGTTGGTCCTGAACGGATTTGCCACTGATACGTTCTGCTAATCTAGTTTGCGACAGCGAGCGCGGCACGCCCACCGCAGCACCTTATCCTGATCTACCTGATTGCGAGGACGCTCATGTTTGGAGGTTTGCGATTGCTCTTCCTGTTTCTAATCTCGTGTCTATTAATGATCGGAACAATTGCAATGGCCGGTGACGATTCAACCGGAACCGCGCCCACCGGTCCTCCGAAAGCAAAAGTGGAACCAGTCGAAGATACCCTCCACGGACACAAGATCGTAGATTCTTATCGCTATCTCGAAAACTCCGCGAGCCCGGAAACACAAGCGTACGTAACCGAACAGCTTGCCTATACGCGCAGCGTTCTCGACCCTCTTCCAGGACGCGACAAGATCAAAGAGCGCCTCTCCACTCTGCTGACGATTGGAACCATTGGCGCTCCGCAGATGGCCGGCAAGTATTACCTCTACACTCGCCGCAATGGCACGCAAAATCAGCCGGTCTTATACGTTCGGGAAGGGTTAGATGGATCAGATCGCCCGCTGGTAGATGTAAATCAAATGTCCACAGACGGCACGGTCGCGCTTGACTGGTGGTTCCCTTCAGACGATGGCAAGTACGTCGCGTACGGAACATCGGCGAGCGGTTCGGAAGAAAGTACGCTGCACGTTATCGATGTCGCTTCGGGCAAGACACTCCCCGATGCAATCGAACGGACTCGCTTCGCGAGCGTGGCGTGGAAGCAGGATGACTCTGGCTTTTACTATTCACGACATCCAAAGAAAGGCGACGTACCAGAAGGCGAAGAGGTCTATCACTCAAAGATTTTTTACCACGCCCTAGGAACTGATCCAACCAATGATGCCCTTGTCTTCGGTGAGGGGCGCGCCGCTCAAGACATTCCCACCGTCTCTCTTTCGGAAGACGGCAGATGGCTACTCTTTACCGTCTATCAAGGGTGGTCGAAGAGCGAAATGTATCTGCAGGACTTGAAGTCGGATAAGCCCCCCGTTGAACTAACAGCCGGCAAGGAATTCCTCTACAGCGCCGACATGTATAAGGGAAAGCTTTTCATCACCACGAACGAAGACGCGCCGCGCTACCGGGTATTCACGGTTGACGCCACGAATCCAAAACGCGACAACTGGAAGGAGATCATTCCGCAGTCGGATGCAGTGCTGCAATTTGCCGCCGTGTTTGGCGGAAAGCTCTACACCCAGTATGAGCACAACGCGAGTTCAGAGCTAAAACTTTTGGATTTGGATGGCAAGAAACTGGACGATATTGCGCTGCCAACCATCGGCACGATTTTTGCTTCGGGTGGTAAGTGGAATCGCGACGAAGCGTTCTTTGGCTTTCAGTCATTCACGGTGCCGCCGTCGATCTATCGCCTTGACCTGAAAGACCGCAAGGCAGCGCTATGGTCAAAAGTTGACGCGCCATCAATCGACCCGTCCGCGTATGAAGTCAGGCAGGAGTGGTATGTGTCGAAGGATGGCACACGTGTCCCCATGTTCATTGTCTCCAAGAAGGGAGTCGAGAAGAACGGCAAGAACCCGACGCTGCTCACCGGGTATGGCGGGTTCAACGTCAGCGAGACGCCCGCATTCAGTCGCAGCACATACCTTTGGATGGAACATGGCGGTGTGTATGCCGTCGCAAACCTTCGAGGCGGTGCCGAGTTTGGGGAAGATTGGCACCGCGCGGGGATGCTCGAAAAAAAACAGAATGTTTTTGACGATTTCATCGCTGCAGCGGAATACCTGATCGCGCAGAAATATACGGACAAGGAGCACCTTGCAATCCGCGGCGGTTCGAATGGCGGACTGCTGATGGGCGCCATGATCACGCAGCGTCCGGATCTATTCCGCGCGGTACTCTGCCAGGTACCCCTGCTCGACATGCTGCGTTACCAGAATTTTCAAATTGCGAAGCTTTGGATACCCGAGTATGGGTCCGCGGAAGATCCAAAGCAGTTCGACTTTATCTACGCTTACTCGCCGTATCACCACGTCAAGACGGGCGCTGAATATCCCGCTATCTTGTTCATGACGGCTGATACCGATACTCGGGTCGATCCGATGCATGCCAAGAAAATGGCGGCACTCATGCAAGCGCAAGCCAAAAATGGGAGCAGCAAGGAACGTCCAATCCTTCTGCGCATCGAGTCGAAAGCCGGACATGGTCAGGGAAAACCGGTAGCGAAACAGATTGAGGAAGACACGGACATCTATTCATTCCTCTTTTGGCAGCTTGGAGTGAAACTCTGAATAGTGGGGTGCAGGGCGATTGCAAATGTATCGCCCTTTCCCGACTCTATCTTCTATTAGCGTTTGTATTCTTCCTCGCATCGAAGCGTCTCAACATAGACAGTCACTCACACCAGTGACAGAAATAGCGAAGTCAACACTTCGTTGACGATTACTGTTCAGCGTTCCAGAACTACATTGTTTTTTCCTCCGAATTTTTCGATTTCGTTTCACGACCCTTTGTGAATCGCGCTATACTCCGCGCCGCGCAAAAGGGCGTCCAGAGCGGCGTTTCACCCGCTGCGAAGATTTCCTAACTCATCAAGATGGCGGAAGTTGACCGACCCGAGCGCGCGAGAGAGAGACCAAGGGCTGGAACTGAGCACGAGATAGTTGAAAAGCGCGATGCGCCGTCCAGCCCCAATGAACCTCACCTTGTATTTGGAGGATTTTTATGGAGATATGGTTTCGACTCTCAACCGAGAGGATGACTCGCGATGCGATCCGGCTATTTACTGTGGCCGGCAGCGTCGCTTTACTGTTTGCGGTTGCATCTGCCCAAAGCACGAAACCTGCGCCGAGAAATATGGGTGCCGGCCTCAGACAACTCGTGCAGATGCACAACGAGAGCGTCGCGAAAGGACAGTCCGCGCTCGACTTGCGTGGCTTCAACGCAAAACATGCAACGAAGAAAGCCGGGACAACGGGACTATTCCGGATCAACGTCGACTCTCAGAATCGTGTTCTCGTTAATCTTTATCTTGACGGTTCCGTCTCAGCCGATTCGATGCGCGAACATCTGAAGTCACTCGGCGCTTCCGTCCTTGCCGCAGACACCAGCTATCGCGGCGGTGTGATTGCCGCACATATTCCAATCGCGTCTGCCGAACAAGTAGCCACCGCCCGCGGCGTTCGGTCGGTAATGCTTGTACATCGTCCATTTGCCGATGCTGGCAAGACGACGTCTCAAGGTGCGCGCGTGCTTCGTTCCAATGTCGTGAATGGAACCGGTGGAATTACCGGCAAAGGTATTACCGTCGGCTTGATCTCCGATAGCTTCAACACTAGCGGAAACCCAATCGATGCAGCGGCAGATGTTAAGAGTGGCGATCTGCCCAAGACCACTGCGATCCCGGGCGGCGAAGGATTGAAATTCCTAATCGAGCGTGACCCAACTGTGTTCGGGCCGGGAACTGACGAGGGACGCGGCATGTCGCAGATTGTGCATGACGTCGCTCCTGGCGCTGACCTTTGCTTCGCGACCGCGGAAGGCGGCCAGGTCGTGTTTGCGAACAATATCCGTTCGCTGCGAACCGAGCCTGCTTGCAATGCTGATGTCATTGTCGACGACGTCATTTACCCCGAAGAACCCATGTTCTCGGATGGCGTGGTGGCTCAGGCCGTCGACGAAGTTGTCACCAGCAACTCGCTGCCGGGGAAGAAGGTCTCGTATTTCTCTTCGGCGGGCAATCGAGGGGAAGCTGGTTATGCATCCGATCTCAGGATCATTCCAGACTCGGTCGCTCGGGGAATGTCTCCCGGCACCCTTGGCATTGACTTAAGCACGATTCCCGCGGACATCGACACTACAGGGGGATTCCACAATTTTGCCACGGGAAGCAAAACATCAATCTTCCAGGATCTGCTGTTCCTTGACGGAACCATCATCGCGTTCCAGTGGGACGATCCGTTTGACTTGAACCCTTCGGGCATCACGACCGACTTGAATATTCTGCTTTTTGATCCAGCGACAGGACAATTTGTCGGTTCAATCGGCGATGATAACTTCGCAACCAACGAACCTCTCGAAGAGTTCGAGCTGACGGCTGATGGAGGAGTCGGCGAGTATCTTATCGTGATTGCCCGCACGGGAGCCGGGGCTCATCTCTCAAAGCGCGTGAAGTACGAGGAGTTCAATGGAGCGATTCTTGATCTCACGGGCTTCATTACTTCGAAGACTCCGATGACCTACGGGCACAATTGTGCGAAGAATGGCAATGGCGTCGCGGCCTATGTGTATGACCTCGATCCTGCATTCTCCACATTCACTCCCCAATACGAACCATTCAGTTCACCGGGGCCATCCACTATTGCGTTCGACAAGGATGGCAATCGTCTGGCGCAAGCGCAAATTCGGCGCAAACCCGATATCGCCGCACCGGACGGGGTCAACACCACGTTCTTTCCTCCGGGAGCGGATCAGGACTATGAATCATTTTTCGGTGTACCGGATGGATTCCCCAACTTCTTCGGAACCAGTGCAGCAGCACCTCATGCTGCGGCCGTCGCTGCCTTGGTAATTCAAGCGGCCGGCGGTCCCAGTTCAATTCCACCAAAGAGCGTCGCAGATGTGCTGAAGACATCATCACCGCCTCGCGACGTCGATGTGTTTTTCTCTAAAGCGGAAGGCTCCACCGGCAACAACCAGGTACAGATCACAGCGCAAGGCGAAAACCTTACCGCCGTGGGCGACAGCCCAAGGTTCTTCACACTCACATTCCAGGCCACGAAACCTGGTCAGACCTTGAATTCACTGACCCTCAACCTTGCTGGAACCTCGTTGGTCTTCGATATCAATGAATTTCCGGCAACTCTCGGCTCGACGACAGGACCAACTCTCGTTTCCGCTACTCCGACTACTGGTCCAAGTCGCACCGTTACCCTCAACTTCAGCGGATTCACTTCGGGCAACAAAGTGCGGTTTGGCGTCGATCGCGACTATACGAACGCGGCCTTCGACAATCTGGGTGGCGGAAACGATGCGGACCCTCTTGGCGGCGCGAAATTCAAGGCGGTCTTGTCGGATTCCACTGTTGTTACCGGAACGTTTGTGAACGATCTGCAAACCGGTTGGCGTCTATACGACGGATTTGGATTGATCGACGCAGTAAACGCGGTCAATCAAGTTCGTTAGCCGTATGTTCTTGAGCAGTGTGAGCCCGGCTGAAAGGCCGGGCTCTTTACCATTCAAATCATTTTGAACGGGCCGACCAACTGGTCGGATGGGCCTCGCACCATGGTTTGACCTTGCCTCCCCACCATGTTATAAAAATCCGTTTTGCACTAGTGTGCGCGTAATCTGTGTCATCTTGATACCGCTGCTGTGCAAATTAATCCGACGCGGCCAAATCAGCACTCCTTTTATCTTGTCATGCGGTGGAAGCGTGTTCGGAATCCGGCTAGACGATCCCCTAGGTTTGCCTTGAAAAGTTGGGGCTGACTTGCGAGCCGGAGGGCGATGCCTAAACACGTACTGATCCCTTACGAAAACGACTCGATTCCTGGAGGATTTCCTATGCGCACCTGGCTCGCGACTGTTGCGTCCACGGCATGCCGATTCGCTAAGAGCTCTGCGGCCCTAGCCATGTTGCTCACGCTAAGCGCTTCCGCTGCATTCGCCCAACCCGAGGGCGCGGAAGGCGGCGAAGCCTCGCTCAAACTTCCCGACCTATCGAGCGTCAGTTTTCTGAATGGCGCGATCGACGGCCATAAACTGCTGCTGATCGGAATTGCTTTCTGTATTTTCGGATTGTTGTTCGGCATGGCGATCTACATGCGGCTTAAGAACCTTCCCGTTCACCGCGCCATGCGGGAAATTTCTGAGCTAATTTACGAGACCTGCAAGACATATCTGATCACCCAGGGAAAGTTCCTTCTGCTCCTCGAGGTCTTCATAGCCGTCATCATCGTTCTCTACTTTGGCGTATTGCGGCACTTCGAGGCGACCCGCGTAATCATTATCCTTTTGTTTAGTCTGGTTGGAATCGCCGGCAGTTTTGGCGTGGCGTGGTTCGGAATTCGCGTGAACACCTTCGCAAATTCGCGCACTGCGTTTGCATCTCTTCCGGGTAAGCCCTACCCCGTGTATCAGATTCCCCTCGCAGCGGGCATGAGCATCGGCATGATGCTGATTTCCGTTGAACTGCTCATCATGCTCTTCATCCTGCTGTTCGTTCCTTCCGACTACGCTGGTCCTTGCTTCATCGGCTTCGCCATTGGCGAATCACTGGGCGCTGCGGCGTTGCGTATCGCCGGCGGTATCTTCACCAAGATCGCCGATATCGGTAGCGACTTGATGAAGATCGTCTTCAAGATCAAAGAGGACGACGCGCGCAACCCGGGTGTAATCGCGGACTGCACCGGCGACAATGCAGGCGATTCGGTTGGCCCCTCCGCCGACGGTTTCGAAACCTACGGCGTAACGGGTGTAGCGCTCATCACCTTCATCCTGCTTGGCGTGAAAGACCCGACTGTACAGGTTCAGTTGCTCGTTTGGATCTTTGTCATGCGCGTCATGATGCTGGTTTCAAGCGCAGGATCCTACTTCTTGAACGAAGGCATCGCCAAGGCAAAGTATGGCAACGCGACGAAGATGAATTTTGAAGCGCCGCTGACCACTCTGGTTTGGCTCACCTCGATCGTCTCGATCATTCTCACCTTTATTGTTTCGAAAATGATCGTCCCGGATCTTGGTGGCGACACCTCGCAATGGTGGAAGCTCGCTTCCATCATCTCCTGCGGTACGCTGGCCGGTGCTGTCATTCCGGAACTCGTGAAAGTTTTCACGTCGGTTGAATCCAGGCACGTCAATGAGGTCGTGACTTCAGCAAGAGAAGGCGGCGCATCGCTCGGTATTCTCTCGGGGTTTGTCGCTGGCAATTTCTCCGCGTATTACCTTGGACTGTCGATGGTTGCATTGATGTCCATCGCCTACTACTTCTCCACCATGGGCTTAAGCGCTCTGATGATCGCCGAGCCGGTATTTGCTTTTGGACTTGTGGCATTCGGCTTTCTCGGCATGGGACCTGTGACAATCGCAGTCGACTCTTATGGCCCGGTCACAGACAATGCCCAATCAGTCTATGAACTCTCGCTGATTGAGCAAGTCGCGAACGTGAAGCAGGAAATTAAGAAGGACTTCAACATGGACGTCAACTTCGAGCGCGCAAAAGACCTGCTCGAAGAAAACGACGGGGCGGGAAACACGTTCAAAGCCACTGCAAAGCCGGTGTTGATCGGCACAGCTGTCGTTGGCGCCACGACCATGATTTTCTCCATCATCATGGCGCTCACCCATGGCCTTACTGAGAATGTGAACAAACTGTCTGTACTGCACGCTCCGTTCATACTCGGCCTGATCACCGGTGGCGCAATGATTTACTGGTTCACCGGTGCTTCCACGCAGGCGGTCACCACGGGTGCCTATCGCGCCGTCGAGTTCATTAAAGCGAACATCAAGCTGGAGGGTGTCGAAAAAGCTTCGGTCGAAGACAGCAAAAAAGTTGTCGCCATCTGTACGAAGTACGCGCAGAAGGGAATGTTTAACATCTTCCTGGCTGTGTTCTTCGGGACGCTGGCTTTCGCTTTTGTCGAGCCGTTCTTTTTCATCGGCTATTTGCTCTCCATTGCCATCTTCGGCTTGTACCAGGCAATCTTCATGGCCAACGCCGGCGGAGCTTGGGACAACGCCAAAAAGATCGTCGAGACTGTCCTGAAACAAAAAGGCACGGAGTTGCATGCGGCAACGGTCATCGGCGATACGGTTGGCGATCCCTTTAAGGACACCTCTTCTGTCGCGATGAATCCAGTCATCAAGTTCACAACCCTCTTTGGCTTGCTGGCCGTTGAACTTGCTGTCACCCTGACCCACGACCACGGAACGGGTCTCACTCACGGAATGGCACTCGTGTTCTTCTTGATCTCGTTTGCTTTCGTCTACCGTTCGTTCTACGGAATGGGCATCGGCAAAAGCGAATAGCCGAAACCGAAGTTCGTAAGAACGCCATCCTCTGGATGGCGTTTTTGTTTGCTTCATCTTCCTGTTTTGCTCTTCCCATCATGCTGCGTATTGCGTAACATCCGGCACCATGATCACTCGTCGAGACGCAATCAAATTGGGCACCAGCGCGGCAATTGCCGCCGCTGCGAGGCTTGATTCCCAGGCTCCTCCTAGCGCACCGGATCTCTGCTTCCTGCCAGCACGAAAGATGGCGGACTTGATCCGCACGAAAAAGTTATCTTCGCGCGAGTTGATGGAAGCACATCTTCAACAGGTTGCGCGTGTGAACCCGAAGGTCAATGCCATTGTCACACTCGTGCCGGAGGATCAGCTGATGGCCGAGGCAAAGGCGGCGGATGAAGCTGTTGCCCGCGGCGAAATTCGCGGGCCGCTGCATGGCGTACCCGTTGCTGTGAAAGACCTCGTCGACACGAAAGGCATCCGCACTACCTATGGCTCACCGATTTTTCGCGATCACATCCCCGAGGCCGACGGATACGTTGTTCAACGCGAGAAGGCTGCGGGAGCAATCGTAATTGGAAAGACGAACGTTCCCGAGTTCGGCTTGGGATCCCACACTTTCAACAAAGTATTTGGACCAACCCGTAACCCTTGGGACACGACCAAGACATGCGGCGGTAGCACGGGTGGCGGAGCAGTCTCGCTCGCATGCGGGATGGCCCCAATCGTGGACGGCAGTGACATGGGCGGGTCCCTCCGCAATCCCGGAAACTTCAACAATGTCGTAGGCATCCGTCCTTCGCCTGGCCGCGTTGCCAGCCCATCATCGCTCGGATGGTTCACCCTTTCTGTCTCCGGCCCGATGGCTCGGAACGTCAGTGACTGCGCCTTCTTCCTGAGTGTGCTTGCCGGACCCGATTCGCGCTCGCCAATTGCCATCGATCAGCCTGGCTCCCAGTTTGCACAGCCGCTCGACCGCAGTTTCAAGGGCGTGCGCATCGCGATGTTCAAGGACATGGGCCTCCCCTGGGAACCTGCAGTTCGAGACGCTGTCCGTGCACAATCCAAAGTTTTCGAATCGTTGGGATGTATCGTGGAAGAAGCTGAACCCGATCTTCAGGATGCAAATGAATGCTTCGTCGCGTGGCGACATTGGGCAGAGGAGCGCGATGGCAAAGAACTGGTCGCGAAGCATCCTGACCTCGTTAACGACTACGTCCGCTGGCACGTCACGGAAGGCGGAAAGTTGACCGGCTCATATCTAGCCGATATCGAAGTGAAACGCACCGCGGTCTACCAAACTATGCGCAAGTTCATGGATCGCTACGAATTTTTCGTCTTGCCAGTGAACCAGGTACTACCGTTTGACGTGACATCGCGCTATCCAACCGAAATTGCCGGCATCAAGATGGAGAACTACATCGCTTGGATGAAGTCCGCCTACTGGATTTCTACTGTCGGTAATCCTGCTATGTCGGTCCCGTGCGCGTTTTCTTCCACCGGACTTCCAATCGGCGTCCAAATTGTCGGCCGCCATCATGACGACTGGGGGGTCCTGCAAATGGGTTACGCGTTCGAACAAGTAACACGTCTCACTGAAAAGAGACCACCGATCGCGCTCTGAGTTCGTGTTACGCTGAGCGTCCATGTTCATTGGGCATTTCGGACTGGCGCTGGCAGCGAAGAAACTAGCACCTCGAACATCGCTCGGCACACTTCTCTTCGCCACGGAATTTGCTGACCTTATTTGGCCCATTTTTCTCTTGCTTGGTATCGAACACGTCCGCGTAGCTCCTGGGATCACGCGGATGACACCCCTTGATTTCTACGATTATCCGATCTCTCACAGTTTGCTCGCGCTCGCAGTGTGCTCGGCGGTCGTCGGCGGCGCTTACTACCTCTTTACTCGATACACCGCAGGCGCTTGGGCAGTCGCGTTGGGAATCGTCAGCCACTGGTTTCTCGACGTTGTGATGCATCGTGCCGATATGCCCTTATGGCCCGGGGGGCCGCGGATAGGAATTGGACTCTGGAACTCATGGACTGCTGGAATCGCCGTGGAGATTCTGACATTCACTGTTGGAATATGGATGTATAGAGACTTGACTCGCCCGAAGGATGCTGTGGGGCGCTACGCTGTGTGGGGTTTGATGACCCTAGTACTCTTTGTTTGGATCGGATCGCTAGTGTCCGGACCTCCTCCAAATGAGAAGGTGATCGCGTGCGGCGCATTGTCGATGTGGATTGCAGTTCCGTGGGGCTGGTGGGCCGACAAACATCGTGAGATTCGCGGCGCATAAAGCGACTCCCATGCCGAGATTTTCCCCATTAGGAGGCGCCGCCTTCCCTAGAGAGCCCGGCTTGAACCTGACGTACTCGTCCTTCTGTGCAAAACTGCCACGACTTGGCACTTGCACCGAATACGCTTTCATGAGTAACATCATTGTGTTCCCAGTGGCCACGCTCCTGTGCTGGCCCTCTGCGCCCCCTGACTCCAGGCGCCAAACGGAAAAGTTCATTCACGAGTGATTTTCCAAACGCATCGGGTTTCGCGCCGCAGGACTGTGCTACGGCAGAGCTGTAGGGGTGTGGCGGAACGAAAGTACTTCGAAAAACAGTAACGGGGCCTTAACAGAGAAAATCTATGAATGCTGGACCCGGACGTCCCTCCGGAGGCGGAGGGAAACACAGACGGCGGCGTGGGCGTCGTTCATCCCGCCGCGGAGGCAGCGGTAGCGGTCCCGCAATGGGCCGCGATCGTCAGAATCATGGAGGCATCTACACCGCCCCCATGGACCACAGCTACAGAGCTAACATGCAAGGGGGCGAAAACGGCTCTCGTGCCGGACGTTCGCGACCCGGGTTTGGAGGCGCCTACAAGCCGGCCGATCCGGATCCTGTCCCTGGCGCCCGTGCCGAGGACTCGGCCTCTCGCATCTTCGCTTTTGTGGATGACTTGTTTTTCTTAGCGAAGATTCAAGAGACCGCTCGCAAGATGAATGTGCGAGTCGAGTTTGTTAAGACCGACAAGGACCTCACCGACAAGCTTAAGCAGAACGGCGAGGAAAAACCGTCGCTCATCATTTTCGACCTGAACAACGCTAACGCTAAACCGCTGATCCTGATCCCCAAACTCAAGAGCAAATTGAAAAAGGGCACGTCGATCATCGGGTTTCTGTCCCACGTGCAGGGAGACCTGAAGCAAAAGGCCCATGAGGTCGGTTGCGACATGGTGCTTCCGCGTTCGGCCTTCTCACAGAATTTGCCGAATCTGTTGCGCCGCCATGGTGCCCCGGAAGAGGAAGTGTCGGAAGCGGGCCTGTAGGTCGCGCCCAAGAACCACAGGCCCGGCCGTTCTCGTTTCGATAACTGGTATGGCTCGCATGAATTCTTGTTCAACTCTCGGGTAAATACCCGATCGCCTGAAGTTTGCTTTTTTCTTAGGCTTCTTAAAGCAGCGCGGTTTAGTTCCGAAAACTTTAGCGCGTGGAGTGGACCAATGGCGATCGACATACAAGCGGAACGCTGGTGCGGCTTTCTAACGAGCGACGGCAGCACCCACCAATACGTTTGCGGAGAACCGGCATTGGCCGAGTGTCCAGAATGTGAGCTCCCGTATTGTCAGGATCATGCTTTGATCTGCCCTGACTGCTTGAACTTGTGCTGTCCGATCTGTGACCACACTTGCGTTGTTGCCCCTGTTTTCTCCATGGCAGCCTGACATTTCCCCCTTCTCAAATTTTCCAATCTCGAATTTCTAGACACTGGCCGCGTGCCTAGTTATGCTGGCACGCTATGGATCGACGAAAGTTTCTTCATGGTGCCGCTCTCACCACGGCAGCGCTCGCGCTGCCCCGTTATTCTTCCGCTGATCAACAAGACATCAGTGCGATAAACGCAGAGATCACCAAGCGCCACGACGAATCAGTGCAGCGCCTGCAGCAATGGATCCGCCAGCCTTCGATTGCCGCCGAGAACCGTGGCGTCAACGAAGGGTGCGAACTCACCATGCGCTTCCTTCGCGATGCTGGGTTTGGAACTGTCACTAAGGTTCCCACGGACGGCCAACCCGGAATTTTCGCGACACTTGATGCCGGCGCTCCGCGAACCCTCGGGCTCTACTTCATGTACGACGTGAAGCAAGCAGATCCTGCCGAGTGGGCGTCCCCTCCATTCGACGCTGCCATCGTTGACAAGCCTGGTTTAGGCAAGGTTGTGATGGGCCGAGGCGCAGTCAACCAGAAGGGTCCGGAAGCCACGTTCATCGCGGCATTGCACGCTATTCGTGGAGCCGGAAAAAAGATTCCCGTCAACTTCGTTCTCGTCGCTGAGGGTGAAGAAGAAATAGGATCCCCTCACTTCCCTCAAATTGTCCGGCGTCCGGAGGTCATCTCCGCCCTCAAGCGTTGCGACGGGATTTTCATGCCCTCAGCCAGTCAGGGCCTCGATGGACAAGTCACCATCACGCTCGGCGCAAAAGGGGTGATCGAGGTTGAACTCATTTCTACCGGTGAAAAATGGGGGCGTGGCCCACGAAAAGACGTTCACTCGAGCAACAAAGCACGGCTCGACAGTCCGGCGTGGCACCTGGTCAAGGCTCTCAACACTCTTACGTCGGAAGACGGTAACGATCCCGCGATTGCTGGCTTTGCGGATAAGGCCCGCCCAATCTCAGAGGCGGAAAAGAAAATGGTCGCCGATGCTGCGCGCCGGCTGAACGAAGACGACGTCAAGAAGCAGATGAGCGTGTCGCATTGGGTGCACGACACAAGCTTTCAAGAATCTCTCGAACTGCTTATGTCGCGTCCAACTGTGAATATTGAAGGGCTCGTCGGTGGTTACACGGGCCCAGGCGGCAAAACGGTTCTTCCCCACAAAGCGGTTGCGAAACTCGACCTGCGCTTGGTCCCAGACATGACGGCCGACGGCGCGCTAGCGGCGCTAAAAGCTCATCTGCAAAATAAGGGCTATGGAGATATCGAAGTCAACATGTCCGGCGGCTACGATCCGAACAATACCTCCGCCGACACGCCTCTCATCCAGGCGCAGTATGCGGTTTATAAGCGCTCTTCCATCGATCCGATTACACTGCCGCGCGCGGCAGGCTCGTGGCCAGGCTATGTATTTACTGGCGAACCGCTCAAACTCGCAGCCGGACATTTTGGCCTTGGGCACGGTAGCGGCGCGCACGCCCCCGATGAGTATTATGTGATTGAGTCTACTAACCCGAAAGTTCAAGGTATTGATGGCGCAGTGCGCTCATACGTGGAGTATCTGTATGAGCTGGCGAGTGGGAAATAGAGCGCGCTGCGGGGTTGCATTCTTGCAACCCCAGCATCGCTAATCCTTGTCGAGATACTCTTCGGGAACGTCATCCTCCGGAACCTCGCGGGTGCGAACTCCGCGTTCGCTCGCTCGATCCGCGTGCTCGACACCGGCGATCACATCAGCCTCGAACGCATTACCCTCCTGGAGCAATTCGTCAACGCTTTCTGAGTTTGCGCTTTCAACAGAAGACAGCCCTTGCAAGTCTCCGGAGAGTCCACCAGAGCGCCTTCTCGGCGCTTCAACGGCATACTCGACGGAATCTATTTCAAAATTCTCGGCACGAATCGGTTGTCTCACCGCTCGCTTAGCCTTAGGGCTGCTGGCCTTTCGCCCAACGGGCTTCCCTCTGGCCGCTTTCTTTTTTGCGACTTTCCTCTTCGCTGCCTTCTTCTTCGGGGCAGTCTTCTTTACTTTTCGTGCTGGCTTCCGCGAGCTCTTCTTCGGCATCACTCGTTTGCGGAGCACCTTTTTCGCCGTCTCTGTTTTCTTCTTTTTCGCTTTTTTCTTCGCAGCCATACGCGCAGTCTATCATCGCGCATGACGCATTCGCATCCGTTCCAATCATCATTTTTAGGTGGACGAATCCTTAGTTCTGGGAATCCCATGAAACTCTGGGAGCCGTCGATCACCGCTTGCGAGTCAAGTCCCTTAGGGCATCCTTCCCTATCCATCGAGCGGGTGCATCGGTTGATTCCGCCAGCCGCCGCGACAATACGACAGCGGCAGAGCGCAATGAGTCATTCCGCCGGCCAATACTGCGCAGCGCCCAGTTGACGCCCTTCTTCACAAAATTTCGATCGTCTTTCGACGCGCGTTCCACCAACTCTAGACTCGCAAGAAACGGGGCGTCGCCTGATGCCTTGTCGTGCAATGCGAGGGACGCGAGCAAGGCAAAAGCCGCCCGTTTGACGAACTCATCCCGGCCCGAACTCCACCTTTCAACCTTTGACCATGCATGCGGAGTGCGGTCGAACAAGTGAAAGCACAACGTATCGCAGATGCCCCAGTTGTCGAAGTCCCTGCACCAGCGGTCCATTTGCGACGGCGTTACCCGATCGACTTCGTCGACAAAAGACGTGAGCATCCGCGCCTCATACCAACCAGTCTCCCAGAGTGCGGCGGCAAGATCATGGCTTCGGCCAAGACGTTTGGCGAGCTCTTGGACGTTCTTCATCGACACCCCGAACGCCTTCTTTGCAGTAATGCCAAACCGGGCAAGGTTGTCCCGGTCCTGAGCGGTGCTTTTCTTTTTCAGCCACGACAAGGCGTAGCTGACTTGGTCCTGGACCGACCCTTCTGATTGTTTGGCCACACGTGCCGCACGCTTGGATTCTTCGATCCCGACTCGCGCGGTAGATTTCTTGGACGATCCTCGGCTCTTCATCCTTGCTCGTAGGCGTCTTGCAGACGCTTGATATCAATCTTGTCCATCTGGAGCATGGCCATCATGACCCGCTTTGATTTCTCCGGATCTGGATCGCCCAGCAGCTTGCCAAGAACACTCGGGATAATCTGCCACGACACTCCAAATCTATCCTGAAGCCAACCACAACGGTCCTTTCTGCCACCTGCTGAAAGTTTTTCCCACAGCGCATCCACTTCCTCCTGCGCTTCGCAGTTCACGAAAAACGATATGGCCGGCGTGAACTTGAATTGCGGCCCGCCGTTCAAGGCATAGAAATCCTGTCCTTCGAGCTGAAAGGTGGCACTCATGACACTTCCCTTCGGACCAGGTCCTGCTTCGCCGTATCGCGTGACTTTCCCAACCTTAGAATTCTTGAAAAGAGAAACGTAAAAGTTCATGGCTTCTTCCGCGTTGCCGTCAAACCATAAGAATGGCGTTATTTTTTGCATATGATCTCCTTCGAATTCAAACTTGATTTTTGCGCCGTCGCAACAAGCTTGAGTGTGTCGGCGCAAAGGCCGGGGCCGCTGAGCGGCGGAAGGATTCCCGCCGCTCACAGTACCCAAGCTTTACGCGCCATCCAAACGCCGCAGCTACTAACCCGCTATCACCGCCACCATGCTGCGCCCCATGGATCGACGCGCCTGACCTCTCTCATCTGGATTGCTCCATTTTTGCCAGCAGTTGTTCGAGGCGGTCGTATCCTGTTGCAACGCCCTCTTCCATCGGGGATTTCAGCACTCCGTCCCTCGCGTCGCGAGTGTCATACACAACTGTTTGGGTCACCGACGTCACGCCATTCTTTTCGATCAGCAGAAGCGTACCCACTGCCTCACCCGGATACCACGACTCATCGAATTTCTCGGTAGACACGATTCGCTCCGGTGCAGCGATCTCGCGGTAAACGCCACCCATCCCCATGCTTGTGCCATCACTATCGCGACGCCAGACATAGCGATATTTGCCGCCTACGCGCAGATCAATCTCGCACACCGGCATAGACCATCCATCCGGACCCAACAGCCACTGCCTCACCAGTTCAGGCTTTGTGAAAGCGTCGAAGACCAGGCGTCGCGGGGCGTTAAAGCTTCGTGTCATCACAATCTCTCGGTCGCCGCTCGCGCTTACTTTCAGTTTCCCTGTATTGATCATTGCAGTCTTCCTCTCCTTTTATTTTGATCTTGCTTCTGACGGTTGGCCGTCTTCGCTCTTCTGCTGTAGATCGAACGGGCCGCCTCCGAATCGACATTATTCTTCCCGCGACCAAGTTTCTTCCCTCGTGTCTGCAACTCCTCGAGCAAAGCATCGAGCCGCTGAAAACGCTCCTCCCAAAATTCGCGATAACGCTCCAGCCAATCCGAGGCTTCTTCCAAAGGCTTGGCATCGAGGCGCCTAGGACGCCGCTGCGCGTCGCGGCCTCGTGAAATCAACCCCGCGCGTTCGAGCACCCGCAAGTGCTTTGAAATCGCAGGCTGGCTCATCGCGAAAGGTTCGGCCAGTTCCATCACCGTCGCGTCCCCTATCGCAAGACGCGCCAAGATGGCACGACGCGTAGGATCGGCCAAAGCTGCGAACGTCGAGTCGAGGTGGACGGACTCGTTTTCATAACCATTAGGTTTCATAACTCATTGGTTATATATAAGAACTGGAAAAATTTGTCAAGGGATTTGGGGCGAGTCACACGACCGCGGGTTCAACCCTACAGGATGACAGCAATCACGGTGCGTTTGTTTATTTCAAGACGAGATCAGCGTATTCGGGGTGCCGCGCGATGTATTCCTCAACTAACGGACAAATCACATCGACCTTCTTTCCATTCTCACGCGCCCATTCGAGTGCGGTGTGCGCCAGGGAGGACGCCACCCCGTGTCCTCGCAACTCAGGTGGGACTTCGCTATGCATCAATCCAAGCACGTCGCCCGCCAGAGTGTATTCGAGATACGCGAGCTGCCCATCTTGCTCGAGTTCGAACCGGCCTGTCTGGACCTCTTGTTGTGCGTTTTGTTTTTTCCAAAACATGTCTTGTTATAGATGCTCGTCCGCCGCGGTGGATGGAGAAAACTCCATCGATGATGGCTGAAATTGTTTTCGCGACTATAGATTTTATTTGACAACGATCATCAGTAGTAGCCTAATGGCCCCCTAGTTGTCTAGGGGACTAGACCTTGGTTTTGTCGGAACTCGATCGTGGAAGTGTCGTACCGCTCTACTATCAGATCCGCCAGCATTTGCTGGAGCAGATCCGGACCGGTTTATTGAAGCCGGGCCAGCCCATCCCCTCGGAGCAGGAAATCTCCGAACAATTAAGCGTAAGTCGCATGACCGCCCGCCAAGCCGTCAAAAGTCTATGCGATGAAGGCCTCGTCTACTCAGAGCGTGGCAAAGGGACATTTGTTTCAGGCATTAAGCAGGAAAAAAACGTTAGCCAGTTGCTTTCCTTTACCCAGGAAATGAAAGCACACGGCGCGCGAGTTCATTCCCGCATTCTTTCTCTGAAAGCTGTTTCCTCCGACGCGGGCGTCAGCGCCGCACTCCGCCTGCGTCCCGGGGAAAAGGTTGTGCGACTAAAACGCGTTCGCTTGGCAGATTCGGTGCCTATGGGCATTGAGACCAGCTATCTCCCTTTCGAACGATTTGCCAATCTGCTGAAAACCTTCAATGCGGACACTTCGCTCTACCAAACTCTGGCCGATCAATATGGGATCCACATGCACGCCGCCGATGAGGCGGCCGAAGCTGGACTTGTCACTGCCCAGGATGCACGGTTGCTGGGCATTCGCGCGGGCAGTCCAGTTTTTTTCTTTACTCGGGTTTCGTATCTGAAAAGCGGGCGTCCCATCGAATTCGTTCGATCGATCTACCGCGGCGATCGTTTCAAGATCGTGAATCGGCTCACCCACCAAAGCAATTTAGATTCCGGATGGAGACGTAAGTACGCGCAATGAAGTTTTGTGTTTGGTCCTGTAAGAACTGCTGCATCGTACGGCACCCCGAGGGTCAACTCCGCGCACATCTGCGACTGGTGTTTCCTTCGTCGCGCTCCAAAAAGAACGTGTCTGTCAAAGCAAGGGAGGAATTATGCGGTTAAGAGGATGGATGGTGTTCTGTGCCCTCTATCTGCTGGCGGCAACCGCCAGCGCACAGAACATCACGGGCAGCATTGTGGGCACCGTCACCGACCCCAGTGGCGCAGTCGTATCGAAGGCCACGGTCACTATCACCAACACGGATACAAACGTGGTCGCTCGAACCGTTACAACGGATGAGAAGGGCGGCTTCTCCGCTCCCTTGCTGCCGATCGGCCACTATGCCGTATCGGTTGAGGCTTCTGGGTTTGGCAAATACACGGAAAAGAACGTTGAGGTCAATGTCAACGACAAGCTCACCATCAATGCGCAACTGCGAGTCGCCGCTGCCGGTCAGGAAGTCGTAGTCGAAGCCAACCCGCTTCAAGTCGACTTGCAAGGAGCCGCCGGCACCGGCTTGATTACTGGAACTCAAGTTCGCGAGCTCGCGCTCAATACGCGCAACTATGAGCAGCTTGTAACGCTGTTGCCAGGTGTTTCTAACAGCGCCACAACCGATCAGATCTACGTTGGATCGTTCTCCCCGCAGGGAACAAACGTCGTTTCCTTCTCCGTAAATGGAAACCGCACCAGTCAAAACAACTGGACCATTGATGGTGCTGACAACGTTGATCGAGGCTCGAACTTGACGCTGCTGTCGTTCCCCAGCATCGACGCGATCGCTGAATTCAAAGTCGTACGCGGCGCTTACGACGCCGAGTTTGGCCGTGGCGGCGGCGGACAGGTCAATGTCGTCTCACGCTCGGGAACCAATTCATTTCACGGTAGCGCCTACGAATTTCTCCGTAACGACGCGTTTGTGGCCAATGACTATTTCAACAAGCGCACCCAGCTTGGACAGGGACGCGAGAACACTCCTCCACCACTTCGCTACAACAACTTCGGATACACCATCGGAGGCCCGATCTGGAAGGACAAAACGTTCTTCTTTTTCTCGCAGGAGTTCCGTCGCGTCATCACGTACTCTCCCGCTACCGGCACGGTACCGACGGCCGATCAGCGGAATGGTCTATTTGTAAATCCGGTATGCGTCACCTTTAACCCCGATGGCAGTTGTGCTGGAACGAGCAACAGCATCGATCCTGCAAACTTCAGCCCCCTGGCGACGCAATATTTGAACGCCATCTGGGCCAACGTCCCGCTTCCCAACGATCCCGCAACCGGCGTGAACAGCTTGACCGAAACCTATCGCAATCTTTTCAACTTTCGCGAAGAGCTGGTGAAGATCGATCACAACTTCGGCAGCAAACTCACTCTGACGGGGAAGTACCTGCACGACACCATCCCGACCGAAGAACCACGTGGCCTTTTCACTACTGACAATCTTCCCGGCGTTGCTAACACTAAGACGGAATCCCCAGGCCGCAACTACACCATCCACGCAACGGCGACCTTCACGCCGACGTTCCTGTTGAACGCCGGATACGGCTACAGTTACGGTGCGATCCTCAGCCAAGTGACCGGATTGATCGCAACCGCCAGTTCGCAAATCACTCCCACGCTTCCCTTCCCTAACACACAGGGTCGCGCCCCGCACTTGCTCTACAGCGGCAGCACGTGCGCGGCAGCGATCACATGTATCGCCAGCTTCGGCCCTTATGACGACCGGAATTACAATCACAGCGCTTTTGGAAACGTGACGCGCATCATGGGCGCCCACACGATGAAAGCGGGAATGGTCTATTACCACTACCGGAAAACAGAGAACGCGGGCGGCGGACCTCAAGGAACGTTTAACTTCAATAACGCCGGCGCGCCGGTTGGAACGACAACCTTCGAACAAACCTGGGCGAACTTCCTCCTGGGCCGCGCGTCGCAATTTACTCAAACCGATATCGACATCAAGCCCGACCTCACCACTAATCAGTTCGAATGGTTTGTTCAGGACGAATGGAGGGTGCGGCCCAATCTGACAGTGAGTTTCGGCGTGCGGCACTCATTGTTTCGCCAACCAACCGACGCCCATGGATTGTTGAGCAATTTCGACCCACGAGCCTTCAACGTCGCCGATGCGCCGTGCATCGCGCCCAACGGCAACATCGATCCAACTTGCGCGCCGGGTTCAACGCCAGGAAATCCCAACTTCTCGCCGACAAACGGGATCATCTTCCAGGGCAACAGCTTCTACGGCGACAAGGTTGCCGCTGAGGATAACAACAACTTTGCTCCCCGCTTCGGCTTTGCATGGGATCCGTTTAAAGACGGCAAAACATCCATCCGAGCCGGGTACGGAATGTTCTATGACAGCATTCTCTTCGGGAACGCAGAAACCAACATCTTTAACAATCCCCCGACAGTAAATTCAGTCACGATTCAGAACACCTCGTTCGACAATCCATTGTCCGTTTCGCCCACAATAGCGCTTAACCCCAAGCGACCCCGCAGTCTCATGGATCCCTCTGGCGAGACCCCTTACACCCAACAGTGGAGCGCGGATTTCCAACGCGACCTCGGCACAGGTTTCCTGCTCGATCTCGGCTACTTTGCGTCGAAGGGGACTCACCTTATCGGTGTCCTCGACATCAACCAACCAGTTCCGTTCAGCTATCGTGATTCACTGCTCTGCACTGCAACGGTGACCACAAATTGCATTGCACCGGATGCGTTTGTCACCGGAGCGACAACTCCGTTACTAAACCGCATCCGTCCATTCGCTGGTTACGTCGGCATCGACGGCATTCGGTCTTCGTTCAACTCCAACTATCACTCGCTACAAGCTCAACTTCAAAAACGCTTCCGCGGCAACTCGTTGCTGAATTTTGCGTACACGTGGTCTCACAGCCTCACCGACAACCAGACCGATCGCAGCACGGCTCCGCAAAACAGCCGCGACATTGCCGCCGAATATGGCCCATCGCAGCAAGACCGTCGTCACATCTTCACCATGAACTGGGTTTATGATCTGCCGTTCTTCCGGCAGCAATCCGGATTTACCGGACACGTTCTGGGCGGGTGGGTTTTCTCAGGCATCTTCACCGCGCAGACGGGAATACCGCTCACAGTCACGACCACCTCAAATACCGACCCGGCCGGATTGGGTTGTCTCGGACCGAGTCCATGCGCCGTACGTCCTGACCAGATTGGCGACCCAAACGTTGGATCTCCCCAAACTCTGGAGGAATGGTTCAATACAGACGCCTTTGCCAATGTTCCTGCCGGAGACTTTCACATTGGAACGGCTCGCCGCGGCGCCGTTTATGGACCTGGCCTCTGGCGTGCCGATCTTTCGCTCTTTAAAGGCATCCGCTTCACGGAGCGTTTCAACGGGCAATTCCGATTCGAAACGTTCAACGCATTCAACCATCTCAACCCGAACTGTTGCGGGTCCCTTGCGTTGGGCAACTCGCTTTTCGGCAGAATCACCTCTGGACGAGAACCCCGAATCATTCAATTGGGATTTAAGTTCAGTTTCTAGGCTGCGCTGAAAACACTCGGAAGTCCCATCCTGGCTGAACTCTGGATCAGGGTGGGGCTCCAACATTGTCTATTACCCCCACGCAGACTCACCGCCAGCCTTCGACGTACTGGAACAGTCAGCTGTACAACGCCCGGGGAGAGTCTTGACTATCCGTTGCAAATACGAGAGGCTTTGGCACACCGCGCGGGACGCAGTTGAGGGGCAGCGTGAAACCTGCAATTTCGTTGTTGATTAATGCGGCCGAGCGCGGAGACGGCGCTGCCTCCCAGGCGCTCTTCGAAGTGCTCTATTCCGAGCTCCACCGCATGGCCAAGCGCGAGCTCGCGCGCCAAGGATCATCACCCACCCTGAGTCCTTCCACATTACTGCACGAGACCTACCTTGCGATGTCTGGACGAAACGAAGCGTCATTTCCGGACCGTGCCCGCTTCATGGGATATGCCGCTCGGGTCATGCGCGGGCTTATCATCGACCACGCTCGAGAGCGACACGCTCAGAAGCGAGGAGGGCTGTTCGAGATCACGTCGATCGACACCGATGTTCTCGACAACGCGGTGGATCATCGCCAGCTCACCCAAATCAGCGAGGCCTTGGACGAGCTCGGCAATGTGGAACCTGCTTTGGCTGAAGTGGTCGATCTAAAATTCTTTTGCGGATTCTCTTTCGCGGAAATTGCCGCCATGCGCGACGTTTCCGAGCGCACCGTCCAGCGAAACTGGGAAAAGGCACGCATCTATCTGCACCGCAAGATTCGCGCGGACTTATCTATTTGAGGCGCCTATGTCGACCCTGAATCCGGAACAGTGGAAAATTGTCGCGCCGTATCTCGATCAGGCACTAGCGATGCAAGAGCATGAGCGAGCCACATGGCTTACTTCGCTCAAGAAGAAGGACCCAGAGCTCGCCACCATGGTCATTTCGCTTCTCGATGAACATCGCGAGCTCGCAAACGAAGGGTTCCTTGAGCTAAATCCGACAGCGCCGCTAAGTTCGCCGGGCTTGGCCGGTCAAGTGATCGGTCCGTACACGCTGATTTCAGTGATTGGCCATGGCGGTATGGGTAGCGTTTGGCTAGGCAAACGCAATGATGGACGTTTCGATCGTCAGGTCGCCGTCAAATTCCTGAACATTGCGCTGGTAGGCCACGGCGGCGAAGAGCGTTTCAAACGAGAAGGCAGCATTCTTGGGAGACTCTCGCACCCAAATATCGCAGAATTGATCGACGCAGGATTGTCTTCGACCGGCACCCCGTACATCGTCCTCGAATTCGTCGAAGGCGACCACATCGACCGCTATTGCGATCGGCATCAGCTTGCTATTGAAGCGCGCGTGCAACTCTTTCTTTCTGTGATCTCGGCCGTGGCTCATGCGCATGCAAACCTCATCGTGCACCGCGACCTTAAGCCGTCCAATGTGCTGGTAAGTAAAGACGGAACCGTAAAACTGCTCGACTTCGGTATCGCCAAGCTGCTGGAGGGCGATGCCCAGGATGGGTCCGCCACCCAGTTGACGGTGCAAGGCGGGCGCGCCATGACGCCAGAATATGCCGCTCCAGAACAAATAACCGGTGCGCCAGTGACGACCGCAACCGATGTTTACGCCTTGGGTGTTTTGCTCTACGTGTTGCTCACCGGACAACATCCGACTGGCGCTTCAACACACTCTCCCGCCGAACTGGTCAAAGCAATCGTCGACACGGAACCAAAGCGAATCTCGGACGTCGTAACCCCGACTCGAACTCCCCAGGAACCGCTAACCATCAACGCGTCCCAGCGCGCTACCACTCCTGACAAGCTTCGCCGTTCGCTTCTCGGAGACCTCGACACGATCGTAGCCAAAGCGCTCAAGAAAAATCCAGAGGAGCGCTATAGCTCGGTCACGGCATTCGGGGACGACCTCACCCGTTATCTCAAGCACGAACCGATCAGTGCGCGTCCAGACACGCTTATCTATCGCACTACGAAATTTGTACGACGCAATCGCACGGTAGTTGCTTTAGCGTCGCTCGCCTTATTCATGGGCATCGCCGGCTTGATCGGGACCTTGCTGCAAGCGCAAACCGCCCGCGCTCAGCGCGACGTCGCTTTTCGCGAACGTGACCGCGCAAACAGGATTGCCGATTTCATGACTAACGCCTTCAAGGTTTCCGATCCGAGCGAAGCGCGGGGAAATACGATTACCGCCCGGGAAATCCTCGACAAGTCCTCTCAGCAGATTGATTCGACGTTAGCGAAGGATCCGCAGACGCAGGCGCACATGATGTTCATCATGGGCGAGGTATACGACAGTCTTGGGCTCGTTCCACAAGGTCAATCGCTGATCACACGGGCGGCCGATTTGCAAAAAACAATTCTAGGCCCCGACGACCCGGAGACCTTGCGATCGATGAGCTTGCTGAGCGTCACTATGTTGGAGTTGGGGAATGGAGAGGAAGCCGAAAAACTACAGCGCGCGACTCTTGCCGCCCAAACTCGCGTTCTCGGAGCAAATCACCCGAACACGGTGCGCTCGATGAGCCGATTGGCTGGCGTCCTCAGTTGGGAAGGTAAGATCGACGAGTGCCTCGAAATGGCCCGGAAGGCCCGCGCTATTGGCCGCCAAACTTTCGGACCCGAACATCCAGAGACCTTGCTTCTGACCAATAGCCTGGTTGCTGAACTCTTCATCAGTGGCGATGCTTCCACCAATGCGGAAGCAGAACAGTTACAACGAGAAGTGACGCCCATCGAACAAAGGGTTTTCGGCCCCGAACATCCAGACACGTTAAATGGAATGATGAATCTTGGCAGCATTCTTCGTAAGGAAGGTCGCTACGCTGAGGCGGAAAAGATTTATCGCGAGACCATCGTTCTCCAAACCCGCGTTCTGGGGCCAAAACATGCGGACACCTTGAACTCGCGAAACAGCCTGGCGGTCGCTCTTGCGGCCCAACGAAAATACGCCGAAGCGGCCGCTATGTATGAGGAGAACCGCGAGATCCAAAGACAGCTGTTTGGGCCAAACTCGGAATACGTTGCTACCTCGACCTACAACATTGCATGTGTCGAAGCCAGTCGCGGACGTCGGGACCGCGCTTTCGCTCTATTGCGCGATGCAGTTGATCATGGGCTCTCCCCTCGGACCGCGCTTGCCATGGACCGGGACGATGACTTGAAAATGCTTCGTGACGACCCCCGCTTCGCCGAACTCGTCGCCCACGCCAAAAATCGAGCTCCCAGCTCTCCCAAAACCGACTGAGCTGGGTGATAAGGTCCTGCCCCTCCCCACCTCGCACGCGGGTTGAACAGCCTGTCGCTTTCTGCCTATCGATTCCAATTACATGGATAGAACGCTTCGTTCCGACTGAGTGGAGAATTTCATGTACCACCGCATTGCAGTTCTACTCGCTATGTTGTTCTGGATTGCCACCGCTTTGCTGGCGCAAGATGCCACCGAGTTGGCTAGCCGAGCGAATCCGGTAACGCCCGACGCTTGGCTCTCACGCCAGGGTGGCCTTGCTTTCCGCGATGTTGCACCATTGCTCTCGACATCCTCATCCAATCGAAGTAGGTTGAATCGCATGGCCACTTCTAAGCAGGCGAAACTCTCGGACCGTCAGTTTGCTCGCATCGCGCGCGTCCTCGCTGAGCCACGTCGTGTTCAGATTCTCGAGCAGCTTGGCTCCTGTGCGAGTCCAACGGCCTGCGCAAAACTGCACCAGCTTCACCCGATCAGCGCCCCGACCCTCTCCCACCATCTTAAAGAGCTCGAAACCGCTGGCTTGATTCAGATCGTCCGTGAAGGCAAGTTCGCCAATCTTATCCTTCAACGGGATGTCTTGCGCGCCTACGTAAGCCGCCTCTCTGAAATCTAAATCTCTCCTGAATCTTTTCCGTTTGCAGTTCATCCAACATTTCGATGCTTATCAAATTGTCTAATTGAGTCAAGCAAAAGAACAAGGAGGGTTGTGATGAGTAAGCTGAGAGGCAAAGTTGCAATCGTAACGGGCGCGTCCAAAGGAATTGGTGCGGGGATCGCAAAAAGCCTGGCAGCAGAAGGTGCTGCTGTGGTGGTGAACTATTCGTCAAGCAAGGCCGGCGCAGATCGTGTGGTCGCCCAAATTACGGCAAAGGGTGGCAAGGCGGTAGCGGTGCAAGGTGATGTAGGGAAAGCGGAAGACGTGAAGCGTTTATTCGAGAAAACAAAAGATACATTTGGCTCTCTCGATATTCTCGTCAACAACGCTGGTGTTTATCGCTTCGAGCCGCTTGAACAGGTCACCGAAGACGAGTTTCATCGCGAATTTAACACCAACGTGCTGGGCACGATTCTTTCGACGCGAGAAGCCATCAAGTATTTTGGCCCGGACGGCGGAAGTGTAATAAACATCAGTTCGGTGGCAAGCACCCTGACGCCGCCGCAGTCGGTGGTGTATTCCGCGACCAAGAGCGCACTTGACGGTGTGACCCGCGTTCTTGCCAAGGAATTGGGCTCGAGAAACATTCGTGTGAACTCGATTAACCCAGGCGGAGTTGAAACCGAGGGCACCCACAGCTCAGGCATCGTGGGCAGCGACTTCGCAAATCAGATGATCGCTCGCACCCCACTTGGGCGGTTCGGACAGCCAGAAGATATCGCGCCGATCGCCGTCTTCCTCGCGTCTCCCGAATCCTCGTGGCTCACTGGAGAAATCATTACGGCCTCGGGCGGATTAAGCTGACCTCGAACGAACCTAGTCGTACGGGAGCTGAAGAAAATTTGGCTTTCGGTAACGACGATCGATCGCACGCTTCGGAATGATGCCGACGTTTTCAAAGTATGCGTCATTCCGAAGACCGCGCGAGTTCACGATCGGCTCAATGGTCGCGGCGGAACTCGCCGAAACACTCGCTTTCCTTTCTAACTCCAATAAAAAACCCTCCCGAGGGAAGCCGGGAGGGCTACGAAATTTGAATCTTCCAGTTTATGCGCGGACCACGTTCGCTGCCTGGAAGCCTTTCGGTCCCTTCAGCAGATCAAACTCCACGGTCTCTCCTTCGTTGAGGGTGCGGTATCCGTTCTCCTGGATCGCGGAAAAATGAACAAATACGTCTTCACCCGTGGAGCGCTGGATAAATCCATATCCCTTTGCCCCGTTAAACCACTTTACTGTTCCCTTCTCTCTCACAGTACTGCTCCTTTCGCCTATTCGCGAAGAATTCATTCCCCCCGCCTTGCCGAAGCCCCCGGGCGATCGGGAGCACCCCCTCAAGTCAGAAAGAACTAGGTCGCGTTACTGTGCTGCGGACAAAACCGCACCAACAGAAAAAGCCCCCGTCATCCCACGCCACCCTGACACGGTGAGGCGAGAATCTTGGAGCCCGACGAAGCGCGAATTTCGACTGCTGGACACAGAAACGTCAACCCAACTTGCTCGCTACATCGCTGACCGTATTCTGGCAGCGAAGCACCGCATAATATGCAGACGCCTTTTGTTTGGCAAGAACGATTTTGTCCAAAGTGTCCTGGAGTCATAGAGTTCCTTCCGCCTCCTGGATCAATTCCTTCAGGAAACCGGCTTCCACCGACGGCCCTTTCGATTTCCTTCGATCAGAAAAGAACGTAAGTGTTTGATAAGATAACCGCAAACGTGCCTCGCCCCCCTTCTATCACTTCGCCGGAGGCGTCCCCGACCCCTCAAAAAACAGTGGATGGACGCGGCCTCGCAGACCCTCGAGAGGGCATTTTCTTATCGACTTTCCGCTATCTCATGCGCACCGATGTGCACACTTTCGCATTTTCGGTCGCCGCCAATGCCATCCTTTCATTTTTTCCCTTTGTGCTTTTGCTGATGACACTCATCCGCCGCGTTTTTCGATCCCGGGTCATGTATGAAGTCGTCGTCGATCTATTGCGCGATTACTTGCCAGCAGGGCAAGAGTTTGTAATCCGGAATCTGAATGCGCTTGTCGAAGCGCGTAACCGGGCACAAGTTGTCTCACTCATCATTCTGCTCATCACTTCCACGGGAGTGTTCCTGCCGCTGGAGGTGGCCCTCAACCGCATTTGGCGATTCCGCAACAACCGCTCGTATTTTGGCAATCAGCTGATTTCTCTTGGATTGGCTTTCGCATGCGGATCTCTGGCGCTTCTTTCCGTAGCGCTGACGGCTGGTAACCTCGGGCTTCTGGAGTCCGTCTTGCGCGGCCACGGAACCAGTACGATCCGCCTCGCCGGGTTTCTCATGATGAAGGTCTTCGCGATTTGTGCCTCTATCGCGATTTTTTTTCTCATTTACTGGCTGCTGCCAAACGGAAGGGTTCCCGCCAGCGCTGTCTTGCCGACCGCGATCATCATGGGGCTCCTCTCCGAAGGCCTGAAGTACGCTTATATCGCGGCCCTGCCGCACCTCAACTTTGCCGAAGTGTACGGCCCCTTCGCGCTTTCGGTGAGCTTGATGTTCTGGGCATTTTTGTCGGGGATGTTGCTGCTAACCGGCGCTCATCTGTCAGCCTACAGACGCTTTTCTGCCTAACCGAACTAAGCCGAGATCCGCCTTGACGTCCCGCACCACTTTGGAGCAGAATGCCCCACCATCCTTTCGTATCGGGCGTCATCGAAATAACTCCCCTGTCGCGCGCAGTGAACTGGTCGTACTCGCGACACCTACAAACAGGGGGCTTCTATGAAATTCAAGGCGTCACCGGCGATCTTCCTCGCCAGTATTCTGTGTTTCCTTCTACCGTTCATCACAGTCTCGTGTGGAGGCCAGAAGGTCGGCAGTTTCTCCGGCCTGCAGCTGGCGACCGGGACCACTGTGAACCAGCCTCAGATGTTCGGACCTGCGCAAAGTGAAAAAGTCGAGTCTGAGCCCATGGCAACGATTGCCATTCTCTGCGCGGTTGCTGGATTGGGATTGAGTTTCCTGCGCCGCATGCCACTCGCACCAGCCATCGCGGCCGCAATCGGTGCGATGTCGCTCTTTCTCGTGAAATCGCGATTGGACGACAAGATAGTGAAACAGGGGCAGGGCGTGCTTCAAGTCGACTACAACGTGGGATACTCGCTCGCTGTCTTGCTATTGATCGGCGGAGCCGCCTGGAATGCCTATCTCTACATCCAAGGACGCAAGCCGAGCGTTCCTGTGTTGGCGGGCGCGCCAGCAGTGTTGCCACCACTACAGAGCAGTGCGGCCCCAGTTCAAGCCACGGTTTCGTGTTCTTCGTGCGGGGCAATGACGAAACCCGGCAAGTTCTGTGGATCGTGTGGCAAACCGATGGCAACGGCGTCGTAACGTGCCGAGCTAGAGGTTTACTTTTCCAAGGGAACGCGCGAAAGCTGTGCGGCGATCATTTGCCAACCCGCCTCACGTTTCTGACAAACGAGCGTGACGTGAACCATGTCCGCTCGTTTTGCCTCTGCTGGCGTGATCGACCCCACCAGCACGGCCGTGTCACCGAACACCCGCACGCTGGTTTCTCCGACGCTAGAACCGGCGAAGCCGCCCGGTGCCGAGTCTTGCGGAATGATGTCTTCTTTGTTGAGGACCTGGCCGTCGAAACTTCCCCCGATGAAGTCCGGCGCGATGATCCTCTGCAACGTTGCCACGTCTCCTTTTGCATCAGCCGCAAGCCAGTCTCTCTCCAACTGCGCAACCTGCTCCTCAGGCTTTGGGGAAAGACTCTGGGCAAACCCACACAACGCGATTCCTAGACACACCAATGCCAGAAAAACTGCTCGTCTCACAGAAATCATGTCCGCACCCCTGTCTACAGCCGACAGACACCGGAGATGGAGCGAATGTTCCCGGCTCTTCCGTGCGAACACCTGCCTGCGCAAGCAGCGTTTGGTGCTAAGATGCGTCACGGCACGACGCACTTTCAATCCCTCGCCTTCCCATTTACCGGGAAGGAGCACGACAGTCGAGTCCAGCATGAAATCACGCTCTGCCCCCGCAGGGCTTGGCTCCTTGACTGCAGGCGACCCTGGCAACAGATGAACGCGTTCCAGATGTTTCTTGAAAGGGGCTCATGCGCTCTTACGCGACCTCCCTCGTCTCCTTCCTTCTGTTTTGTTCCAGCCTGAACGCCGACAACTTGGAGAAGACCCAGAAGAAAGAGCTTGAGTCACAGGTCAAGGCCATCACGGCCGAGGCTGAAACGCTCGAAAAATCCGGGCATCTCGCTGAGGCTCGGGCCCGGTACGCCGAATCGCAAGCACTCATCGAGACGAAAGACGTCACCGAGGCGCTCAAGCACCTCGATGAACAGATTCACAAGCGCGTCAAGGACAACCTCAGCGATGCGAAACGGCTCTACGAAGCACGCAAATTTAAGGAAACCGCCGCTGTCCTCGAAGAGAGCCTGAAATTCCAAGCGTTTCTTGCGCAAATCTCCTACGATCTCGCACTTTGTTACTACCAACTCGGCGACCGGGGTAAAGCGGTCGTCTACCTCAGTAAGGCAAGGCTTGGCACTGCAGATCCGAAACAAAAACAGAAGATGGCGCAACTGCTGGCGCTGTTTACCACCGGGGAGAACGGCATCTCCGCGAAAGATTCCGACAAAGATCGCATCAACCGACTCAATCATCTCGTCGACAGTATCGGCCTCGAAGCATCGCTCGACGATGAATTCGGCGAAGAGACATCAGCGACCGACGCCGACCCTTCGCCTGACTCGAAACCATCTACTGCAGCTTCGGCTTCCACCGCTCCAGCTCGCACCAGTAGCGGTACGAATAACCGTCACCGCGCGAGTCTTTGCAACTCACTTGGCGAATTGAAGAGCGTGTTAACGACCAGTCCGTCCGCACTGTTCGACCTTGCTAATTGTGCAGAAACCAACGGACGCGCCACTGAAGCCGTCCGCCTGTTGGGGAAGTATTTAGAAGCCGCCCCGACCGCCCTCGATGCAGACGAAACCCGCACCCGCATTGCCGAACTGCAATCGCTGCTCACACTACCGGGTCAGAATGGGATTGAGGTTCGGCGACTCTATGCCTCCGCCTACGGTGAACTTTCCGAACGTAAGTATGATCGCGCGGTAGCCGATCTGGCCAAAGCTCGCGAACTGGCTCCGGAGTTCCCGCTCACCACCTGGAAACTCGCGCTCTACTACGAAGCGATCGGCGATATTGATCGCGCACGCGAGCACCTGACTCGATTCCGTCAGCTGGCCTCCGAACAGGCCGCCAAAGATGAAGCCGACCTCCATCTTTCCACCCTGGAAGCGAAACGAACGAAGTATGACGAAGAAGTCGACGCCACTGAAGACATCGTTGCCGATCTGTTTAGCCGATCGCTCAAGTTGAGTTTCAACGGATCCGAGAACCGCAGCGCACTCCGTGTACGCCGCGCGCACGCGAAAAAGAAAGAAGAGGCGAAAGCCCGAAATCGAGTTGGTGGATTCGCAATTCCCTATCCTTATGCGCAGCAGCAGCTTTCGCGCGCAAGTGCGCATCTCCAGGTTGCGCTAGCGTTGTTTCCACTCGGGGCCGAGGCCAACGAACTGATGGGTCTGGTTTTTCTGCAGGCAAACGACGGTCAATGGGCGATGCGGAGCTTCGACGTAGTGGCCAGCCAGGGCCTTCCGGTTTCCTTTTACGCTGAGATGCGCGGCCACAAGCAGGATCAGGCTGTTAAGTGCGAATTGAGTCGCGACCGTCTGCGTTTCATTTCTTTATCGTCGTATGACAAAAAGGGTAACGCCACACCTCCCGCGAAGCCTGCAGGGGACGACGGACTCGGCGACCTGGTCGTGGAACCCGCTGCTGTCCGACAACCTCAATTCGATTCGCTCGATCTGAATCTCACCGATATCAAGAAGGTCGAAACAGACAAAGGTTTGCTGAAACTGAAACTCGTGCAGCAGGAGCTCAGCCTGGCTCCGATCTACTTACCGTCGTTTACGCCGATTGAAGGACCGCAGGCCAGACGCTTTGCCAACAACTACACCCGCCTGTTCGTTCGCTATCCCGGACTCGAAGATTCAAAACTCGGTACGGAGGGCATGAGTGGCGGAGAGAAATTCAAAATGGCATACAACATCACAAACGCGAGCGTCGATATCGCAATGTCGGGTTTCAGTCCGATTGGCGCGATTTCGAGCGTACAAGACGTCATCACAATTACGCAGACCATACGCTCAGCGATGGCCTCGCTAAGCGTCAGCTTCGCGTCATGGGAAAAGAGCGTGGACGACCAGCAACAACTGCTGAAAGGCAAATCCTTCAAGGCGATTCCAATGCAGCCCGTCAGTTTGACGTTCGAGCAGGACGTCAAGTAGCAAAGCTATTGCGCAAGCATCCCCGGGTGAATTCCTTCGCCCAACACAAAAGTAGCTCCTACGGCGCCGACCACGGCGGATTTTCGCGTCAACCCTAATCGCTGGCGAATCCGAAACACGCTATCAATTCCCGTGCAATGTGCTCCAACGAAATAGGAAAGGCCGAACTCCTTCATCTTGTCCGCTGTCCAGTCCACCTGCGTCTCCGTCGCGGGAAATAAGTGCACGCCTCCGACCACCGCCAGCACCGGCGTCTTCGGAAATTCCTTTTCAGCGAACGTGAGCGTATTGATGATCCCCGCGTGGCCGCACCCTGTAACCAGGACGAGCCCTTGAGGCGAGTTGAGCACCAGCGACTGATCTTCGGGGATCGTGTCCTCGACCTTGCCTGCCGGTGTTACAACTTCCCCGCTCACGCTCCAGTTGCGCTCCGGAAAGGGCCTCGGCACCGGTCCGGTCAGCCACGCGCCAGGAAACAACTCGACCGCCTGATCGTGCTCGACGAAGGTTCCACCGGTCGCTTCATATTCCTTGCGGGTGGCGATCATCGAGTTCCCCTCGCCATCCTTCCCTGGCCGGCTGTAGAAAATGCCCTTCGCGACATGCACGCGCGAAAGTGCGGCAGGATTTGTTTTCATGAATTCGTTGCGAAGCGTAAGCAGCCCACCGGTATGATCTTCATGATTGTGCGTGAGAATTACATCTTTCACGTTGCTCAGGTCGACTTTGAGTTCACGAGCGTTGGCAAGTACAGTCTGCGGACGTGCTCCGGTGTCGACGAGTATGCGATTGCCGTCAGCCTCGACGAGCGCGGCGAATCCCCATTCGCCGATACCACGATCTGCCAGCATGGTGGAAAGAATCGTGATCTTGAGCGACCGCACCTGACCATGCGACGCAGACGCCACCGTTGAAGCATTCTGAGCAACCGCGTTTACCAGCAAAACTAAACACACGCAACCGATGCGAAGTAAATTCATGCGCAGGAGTTTACCGCAACGGGACCCGTCTCGCGTCGATCCCTTTTAGAAGACATCATCCCGAAGACCGCGCCTCCTCTCCAGCGCGGTGAGGGATCTGGCGTGGAACGCAAACGAGCCGCCTTCCAGGCAATCACACTTCACCGTGACCGTCCGCACTGCGGAGCGATGGGTACCCGCCTAACCTGAGTCTCTCCCTGACACGCGTCCACAACAATCTAGAGGTATGACATGTCCAGACGTCTGTGCATCGCGTACGCGTGCCTTGCAGTGTCGCTCAACGTCGCAGCGCAAACGGTGCCTGCTTCCTCACCCGGCGTTGATCGCATCCGTATCGCATCGCGCGCAGCCGCAACTATCTTCCGCGGCACAGTGACTTCGATCGTGCGCGTTCCGTCCCGGCGCCCCAATCAGCTCGACGTTGTTGAAGTCCAATTTCACGTGGATGAGGGATTACGTGGCGCAACGACCGGATCCACTCTCTGCATTCGCGAATGGGCCGGTCTATGGACTTCTAACGACCGCTATCGCATCGGCGAACACGTAGCACTGTTTCTCTACCCGCCGAGCCGCCTCGGGCTCACCAGCCCGGTCGCGGGAGACATGGGGCGATTTCCCGTAGACGACGGTGGTCGGATCGTAGTTGATCCAATTTCAGAACCACGCATGTCCCGGGGCTTCATCGGGCGCATACCTGCCGCGCGTCACGCAATCACCTCGCGAGCATTCCGGCAAACCGTGCGCAGCGCCATGGAGAACTGATATGGCCGACTTTCACTTCCACACGCGCATTGTGCACCCGGCTAAGGGCACCCTGAGTGTCCCACCAGACCGAGGTTTCAAACATCTCTGGACCTTTGCGCTCCTCGTGCTTCTCGGTCTTGCCGTAATTCTCTTTGTCGAACTCGCACACGCTGGTGGACCCGCACACGTTGCCGGAGCTAGCTACTTCAATGCCAGCGTCCAAGGACAACCACTTGCCTGGGCCGGAGGCGGGGTCCACTACTACACGGATCTCGGCGACTTGAGCGCGCAGCTTCCGGCTGCTGCTGCCGATGCGTTCGTCGCTGACGCATTTTCCCGCTGGACATCGGTCTCGACCGCTGCACTCTCTGCAACACAAACGGGGCAACTCAGCGAAGACGTCAACGCCACGAACGTCACTGGCTATCCCGACGGTACTTACACGATTCCGGCTGACATTCAGCCGACTGCTACCGACAAGCCGATCGCGATCGTATACGACGCGGACGGAGCGGTGACGAACGCTCTGCTTGGGCAAGGCGCAGGCGATTCTGCTTACTGTTTTTCGAATTCAGTTTTCGGAGGCACCGACGCCTACTCGACCGACGGCCATCTCGCGCATGCGCTCGTTGTCATCAACGGCGTTTGCGCGGCGACAGCGTCTTCTCTTCCGGATTTGAAGTACCACCTCGTCCGCAGCCTCGGGCGTGTGCTCGGCCTCGACTGGTCGCAACTCAACAACAACGTCATCACCCGCCACCCAGTGCCGACGACTGACGATTACGCGGGATTCCCGCTCATGCACAATTTCGATCCGCCCGGATGCACGCCCATCTCGCGCTGCATTTCCGATCCCGACTCGCTGAAAATGGACGACCGCGCTGCCATCTCGCGTCTGTATCCCGTTACGCCATCCAACCTTACGGAGTTTTCGGGCAAGCAACTCCTCGCGACAACCACGGGGCGCATTCACGGCTCGGTGTATTTTTCCGATTCGGCGGGAAATCCGACTCAACCGATGACTGGAGTCAATGTCATCGCACGCCGAATCGACACACCGGGCCAACCATCGGGACGCTATGCGGCTTCGTCCGTTTCTGGATTTGGATACGCGGCCATCGGGGGAAACATCGTCAACGGTTACACCAACGCGGCCGGACAACGTTTTGATCGTTTCGGATCGAACGACGTTGCGAGTGAAGGTTATTTTGATCTGGCCGGACTCGAGATCCCTGCCGGCGCAGATTCGGCTCAATTTCAACTGAGCGTCGAGGCGCTCGACAGTTTTTCCACGGGAGTTGGCCCATATGCGCCGTGGCAGGTTGTTCCTTCAGGCGTATTCGATCCAGTCGTCGTCACAGTTACCCGCGGCGGCGATATCTCGCGAGACATCGTCATGCGCGACGGTGCCGTTCCCCAGAATCAAATCGGCGCTGGTTCGACCTACAACATTCCTATCCCGTTGCCGCGCGGCGGCGACTGGGTCGGATGGTTGAGCGGCGAGACCACCGCGCATTTCTTTCAACTCAACGCTTTGGCGAACCGCACACTATCGGTCGAGCTCACCGCGCTCGACGAGCACAGCGCGCCCGTTCAAACCAAACTTCTTCCGGTGGCAGGCATGTGGGCGCTGCCGGATGGCACGGGTGCACCTGCGCCCGCGGGAACTCCATCCGCATTCAACACGAGCACCACAGGACTCACGCGCCTGGACGCGCTCATCAGTCAGGACGGTGTTTATCGATTGGCGGTCGCCGACCAGCGCGGTGACGCGCGTCCGGACTTTCGCTATCACGCCCGAGTTCTATATGCGCACATAGTCAGCCCGGTGCGAATCGGACTCGAAGGAGGAACACCTCTCGCCGTTCGCGGAATTGGATTTCGTCCGGGCATGACGGCCACCGTCGCAGGGGTCAACGCTACCGTGCTCGCCGTATCGCCGAACGAGATGAGCGTCACCGCGCCGGTCTTTGCGAAGGACGGCACCGGCACCATCGTGATCACCGACTCCGCGACTGGATCATTCACCACCATGACTGATGCGCTTACGCTTGGCGCAAGCAGCAGTGACACTCTGCAACTCTTGTCGGGCGGAAATCCAATCACTCCCGTTGGCACAGAAACCGCGAATCCGGTGCGCGTTCGCGCGCTAGGAATCGACGGCATGCCGGTCGAAGGCGCAACCATCGCATGGGACGGCGGACCAGGTGCGGTTTTGAGCGCTTGCAACCTGGTACGAACGTGTTCGGCGCTCACCGACGAGCACGGCGAAGCGTGGACGCGGGTCACGCTGCTCGCTGCCGGGGCGGACACGGTTACCGCGACGCTCGCGCCCGCGTCGTACGCTCCGCCAAAGTCCGTGCAAACGACCGTACAGGGTTCCGCAGCGGCGCTCGACCTCGGATTGATTTCGCAATATCAGCGCGTGCCGGCGGGCGCAACCGTCGATCTCTCGCTGACTGGCCGAGTAGTTGGCAATGGCGCTCCGATCAAATCGAAGACGGTTACATTCCAGTTCACCCGCGGATCGGGAACTCTTACTCCACCAAGCACGAGCACGAACGCTTCCGGATACGCTTCGACGACTCTACACATCGACAATGTCACCGGCGAAACCGACGTAGTTGCCTGCGTCACGTCAGGAACTACAGTTTGCAAGACTTTCGAAATCTACTCGGTCTCTTCAGCAAACTTGCGCCTGCAATCAGTCGCAGGCAGTGGACAGATGATCGCGGTCAACCAAGCGTTCCGTCCGCTCAGCGTACGCGTCACCGATGCGGGGTCTCCCGCAAACCCTGTGCGCGGAGCAGCCGTCGTCTTTGATTTCACCTGGATGCGTCCCGCACACGATGATGGTGAGACGAACGGCGGGGAGTCCACTTCCGGACATCACACGATGCCGGTAGTGCTAGGCACGACCAGGCTTACTGCCATCTCTGACGCCGATGGAATTGCAACTGTCATTCCCACGCCCGGAAGCCTGTCGGGCCCACTCCAGGCCGATGCCAAAATAACTACCGGCCTGGCCCAGATGAATGTCACCTTGCAATCCGCATGGCCCATGAGACCCGCGGCGACGAACCCACTGCCGG
>Ga0207683_10000387_pt1 | contig 40593 bp, 41 predicted proteins | sample KBSM73metaG_FD_184333 | JGI IMG/M metagenome (GOLD analysis project Ga0207683, IMG submission 184333) | Miscanthus rhizosphere microbial communities from Kellogg Biological Station, Michigan, USA - KBS M7-3 metaG (SPAdes) (version 2) | ecosystem: Host-associated > Plants > Roots > Rhizosphere >... | reverse complement strand
CGAAATCGCGTTGCCCTGCACCTGCGCGATCGTGATCTTGCGCAAATCCCGCCAGCGGCGGGTGTTCTCGAAGAAGAAGTGCCACTCCTGCAGATAGGTCCTTTCCGCGATCGCAGGCACGGTGGCGCCGTGCGAACGGAATGTCGGATGCTGCGCAGGACCGGGTTTGCGTTCGAGCAGCGCCTCCTCCGAACCGAGATCGTGGCCGGCCGAGAAGTTCTTGCCGCGCGCGGCCAGGATCACCACGCGTACCTCATCATCGGCCTCGGCACGGCCGAAGGCCTCGTCCAGCTGTACCAACAGCGTTCGCGACTGGGCGTTCTGGGCTTCCGGCCGGTTGAGCCAGATCCGTGCGATGCGCCCGCCGTCGAGCGTCTCGTACGTCACCTGCTGGGGCGCATCGCCTCCGACTGGGTCGGCACTGGTCAGATCCGGGCTTGCCACAGCGGACCACCTCGTTCGCTTGAGAAACCATTGACGGATTGCACCTTACGGTGCCACGGCGGGCGGCCATCACAGGATGCCACAGGGACTTGACAGCAACTTCCCAGAATTGGGACGCACGCACCATTTTCATTGACGATCGCGCGGCATTTCCCAGCTAGTCAGCGTAATGTCCTCGCTAGCAGATCCCCTCTGCCGCCACAACTTCGGGCGACAAAGAAACAGCAAAACTACAGAAAGCGTGACGATGGCGACCTTGAAGCTTCCAACACGACGACTGCTCCTTGCCGGCGGATTTGCAGTCGCGATTGCGGCTGCACCGGCGGTTGCCCTCGTCGCCATCCCCTCCAACTCGGCGCCGACGATCGCGGCATGTCCCGGCGGCGAATCCGAGGACACCTTCACCGGTGCGTGCGTGCCCGATCTGGTGCCGAATTCCCCTGAGGTTGGCGAAACCTCGCCGGGCGGACTGCCGGAGATTGACGGCATCCCATGCACCGGAGCCAATTCCGGCCAGTGCATCGGGCTGTCCGAGGAACAGCAAGCCCAAGGCCCGATGCCGGTGCCGCACTCGACGGTCAGCTCGAGCCCGTAACCCAGATGCCGATACGAGGCTGGGGCGCAGCAATGTGCCCCAGCTTTTTCGTATGCACCGCAGACACATTCCCAGCGAACACCGAGAATGTCTGCAGACGGTATTCAGCGTTCGTACAATCCTGCCAACGAGTTGGTTACCGACGACAGAAGGCAACTGTATGACGACTTATCCGATCACAACCCGACGCCTGATTCTCGCCGGCGGATTCGCCCTCGCGATCGCCATTGCACCCGCCGCCGCAATCGTCGCGCATCCAACGCATTCAACGGAATCAAAGCCCCTGGCCGCATGCGATTCCGGTGAGGAAGAGGACGTGTTCACGACTTCCTGCACGCCGTTCCTGGTGCCCAACTCGCCCCAAGGATTCACGACGACCGCCGCCAACCCGGACATCCCTGAAATCGACGGCGTTCCGTGCACCGGCGGGCGCAGTTCGGGCGCGTGCATAGGTCTGGCCGAGAATGAGGCGGACGCAGGCCCGCAGCCGGTACCGCGCTCGACCATCAGCGCCAGCCCATAAAGGGGGCCGATCCGCAACCTCAAGCGACGCATTCTCAGGGAACTCGTGGAATGTATGCAGATTTCTTTCAGCTTCCATAGAATTCCCCGACGAGAAGGTCACTAACTACAGAAAGCGTGACGATGGCGACCCTTGAGCTTTCAGTACGACGACTGATCCTTGCCGGCGGATTCGCGGTCGCGGTTGCCGCAGCCCCGGCGATCGCCGTCTTCACACTTCCCAGCTCGTCGGTGCCGCTGGCCCAGTGCCCGGCCGGCGAAGAGGAGGACCTGTACACCGGGATCTGCGTCCCGCACACCGTGCCGAACTCGGGTACTTCTCCGTTCAGCAGCATTGCCGGAAACCCTGACCTGCCCGCCGTCGACGGCGTCCCCTGCACCGGCCACAACACCGGCGAGTGCATAGGCCTGTCCGAAGAAGAGCAGGCTATGGGGCCTCAGGCGGTGCCGCGTTCGACCGTCAGTTCGAGCCCGTAACGGACGGCGCCGACCCCGGCGACCACGCGGTCGCTAGAGTTGTCGTATGCCTGTGAAATCTGACCCCGCTGAGCTCGGGGAAGTCGAGCCGCTAGCCGACCACACTGCACGCCAGGCCAGGCGCGTTGTAGCCGCGTACGCGAACGACGCCGACGAGTGCCGGATCTTTCTGTCGATGCTCGGCATTGGACCGGCGAAGCTCGAGGCGTAGGTGACTCCGGGGGGCGGCCAAGGGCACGGCCCCGGGGATGCGGACTTCGTCGTGGTGGCCAACCGGCTGCCCATCGACATGGAGCGGCTGCCCGACGGCAGCACGACGTGGAAACGGAGCCCCGGCGGCCTGGTCACCGCCTTGGAGCCGCTCCTGCGCCGTCGCCGCGGTGCGTGGATCGGCTGGCCGGGCATACCCGACTCCGATGACGAACCGATCGAACAGGACGACATGTACCTGTGTCCGGTCAGGTTGTCCGCCGACGAGATAGCCGACTACTACGAGGGCTTCTCGAATGCCACGTTGTGGCCGCTGTACCACGATGTCATCGTCAAGCCGATCTATCACCGCGAGTGGTGGGACGCCTACGTCACGGTCAATCGTCGCTTCGCCGACGCCACCGCGAAGGTGGCGGCCGAGGGCGCGACGGTCTGGGTACAGGACTATCAGCTTCAGCTGGTGCCCAAGATGCTGCGCATGCTGCGGCCCGATCTGACCATCGGCTTCTTTCTGCACATCCCGTTCCCACCTGTGGAGCTGTTCATGCAGATGCCGTGGCGTACCGAGATCACCGAGGGCCTACTAGGCGCCGATCTGGTCGGGTTCCACCTGCCTGGCGGCGCACAGAATTTCATGATCCTGGCCCGCCGTCTCGTGGGTGCGAACACCTCGCGGGGGACGGTTGGTGTGCGGTCCCGGTTCGGCGAAGTCGACGTCGGCTTCCGCACCGTCAAGGTCGGCGCCTTCCCGATCTCCATCGACTCGACGGCACTCGACCAACAGGCCCGCAGTCGCACCGTCCGGCAGCGGGCCCGCGAGATCCGCAGCGAGCTCGGCAATCCGCGCAAGATCCTGCTCGGCGTCGACCGACTCGACTACACCAAGGGCATCGACGTTCGGCTGCGGGCGTTTTCGGAGCTGCTGGCCGAGCATCGGGTCAAACGGGACGACACCGTTCTCGTTCAGCTGGCGACGCCAAGCCGGGAGCGCGTCGAGAGCTACATCGAGATGCGCGAAGACATCGAGCGCCAAGTCGGGCACATCAACGGCGAGTACGGCGAAGTCGGCCATCCGATCGTGCATTACATTCACCGGGCGGTCCCCCGCGACGAGTTGATCGGCTTCTTCGTGGCCGCCGACGTCATGCTTGTCACCCCGTTGCGCGACGGCATGAATCTGGTCGCCAAGGAGTACGTCGCCTGTCGCAGCGACCTCGGCGGCGCATTGGTGCTCAGCGAATTCACCGGCGCCGCAGCCGAACTCCGCCAGGCGTACCTCACGAACCCTCATCATCTCGAGGGCGTCAAGGACTCGATCGAGGCGGCGCTCAATCAGACACCGGAAGAGGGCAGGCGACGGATGCGTGCGCTGCGCAGGCAGGTCCTCGCGCACGACGTCGACCGCTGGGCACGGTCGTTCCTCGACGCGCTGGCGTCGACGAACAATGACGAAGCCGCTAAATCGGAGTGATGTACTTGATCAGCCACTTGCCGTCGATCTTCTGATAATCGACGCGCAGCCGGCTGCCGTCGTAAATGGGCGTCTTGGACTTGTCGGTCACCGTACGGTTCATGTACACCATCACCGAAGCCGAATCACGTTGTGCGGTAAGCACGCCCACGCCCACTACGTTCGCCTGGCTGACCAGCTGACGGTCGCGTGCCTGCGGGATGATGTCTTTGTTCGCGCGATCCTCGAACTCCTGCCGATAGTCGGACGTCAGCAGCGGATACACCTCGTTGAGGCTGCGCTCGACGGTCTGGTAGTCGTAGCCGAACACCTTCGGAATCTGTTGGGCCGCCAACGGCTCCAGCTCGTCGCGCGCCACCTGCTCGCCACGCAGCTCCGTCCGATCCCAATACAGCCAACCCCCGACACCCGCGACCGCGACGAATCCCATCGCGAGCAGGATCGTAACCGCGCCAAGCAGTTTGGCAACTGCGCTGGACTTAGTCCTCCTCACGTCCGGCCACCACATCAGTTGCCGCCGTCCGGGTACTTCAGGTCGTAGGCCGACATGTGCCCGTTGTCGTCCTCGTGCACGATCACCCGCAGCCGGTAGGGACGCGACGGCGAATTCACGCCGTCGAGATCGGTCACGGTCACCCGCACAGACACCAGCACCGCCGCGTTCTTCGCGACCTCGTCGATCTTCCCCTCCATCGCGGCGCCGTTGATGACGGCCTCCGAGCTCGCGTTGGTGTCGCGGAACAACGCTTTCAGGTTGTCGACATTGCCGGGCTGGCTCATCATGTCGCGCAGTGGTCCGCTGGTGCCGTTGACGAACCGGTTCACGCTCTCGTCGATGGAGTTCTGGTTATAGCTGAACATGTTCACCACAGCTTGTGTCGCCGTGTCGACGAAGCGCTGCTGCCGGTCGGCAGCGGCCTCCATGTGCCGGTTCGAATCGAACGCCAACCAGGTGAACAGCCCTGTCACGGCCGCCGCGACGAACACGGTGGCCAGCGAGACCCAGGTCACCAGCGTTCGGTGCGGCTGCCGCCGCGGCGGCGGCGCCGGCCGGCTGATCCGCGCCTTGGCCGGCTTCGGTGCCTCGGCGCTGACGCCCGTCGCCGACGCCGCAGTCCCGGTCGCCGGGCCTGCCGCTCGCGACGCACGCCGCCGCACGGGCTTCGACGCCTCGGCGGGTGCCGAAACCGTGTCTTCTGCCATTACGCCTGCCTTGGAGCCAACATCAGATCTACCCAATTTTCCGCAGGCGCCAGTTTGTCAGTACCGGACGCGAAGACGCCAATTCCACCGGCGGGGTCGACGAACTTGCCGTTCTGGTCGTAGGTCGCGATCGACGGACCCGAGGCCTGCGGTGCCTCCGCGGGCAGCGACTGCCCGCCATCGGCTGGCGGGGCCGGAGGTACTTCCGGCGCCGGCCTGCCGTACGGCGGCACCACCTGATCCGGCGGCGCGTAGTACGGCCACGGCGGCGGCGGTCCGTTGTCGTTCGGCGGCACCGGCAACGGGAACGGCGCATGCGGCGCCGGTCCCGGCCCGGGCGCAACTCCCGGCGGCAACTGCACGACCGGCGGACCCGGATCCGGGTCGACCTGCGGCGGGATGAACGGGAACTTGTTCATCGGCAAGGTCATCCGCGGATCCTCGACCGGTGTCCCATACGGCACGGGCGGACCGCGCCACGGGTTGCTGCCGATCGGCACGTATCCCTTCGGGTCGCGGCAGAGCTGAATCGTGGGTGCCCGCTTGCCAGGGAACTCCTGGCACGGGTAGTTGCGCGCGCCGCGCACCACGGCCGGATCGTTTTGTGCTGTCTTGCAGTACAGGTCGGTCGGCAGCTCACGCAGCGTGGTGTCGGCCGGTGACCTGATCTCCGTCGGCGGGATGAAGCCAGTCGAGCACGGCGGCGGGTCCTGTAGGTCGACCTTGAAGTCCAGCTTGCCGCCCTCGTCGGCCGGCACACCACCGCCCACGGTGATTAGCGCCGCCATCAACGCCGGGAAGATCACCAGGGCCTGTTCGAGCGACTTGCGGTAGATCACCCCGATGCGACCGAAGTTGGCCAGGTTGGCGGCCAGCACCGGGAACGTCGGCCGGATGCCTTGGAACGTGGTGTTGGCCGCGTCCGTTGTCCCTGGCACGTTCTGCAACACCGACCGCACCTGAGGATCGGCGTTGGCGACCTCACCGGTGAACCGGGCCAGACCCTCGGCCAGCGACTTGATGTCGTCGCCGCTGCGGATCTGCGCGTCCAGGAACGGTCCCGCCTGATCGATCAGCTGGGTGACCTGTCCGTAGTTGGCGTTCGCTTCGTCGACCAACAGCCGCGACGACTGGATCAACCGCGCCAACTCCGGTCCGGAACCGTTGAACGCCTTGAACGTTTCGCGCAGCAGATCCTGCAACCGACTGTTGCCGACACTGCTGACCAGCTTGTCGGCCTCCGCCAGCAGCCCGGAGATGTCCTGCCCGATACGGGTGTGTGCCTGGTCGATGGTCGAGCCGTTGCGCAGCGTCGAGCGCGACGGCGCCTCGGGCGGCACCAGGTCGATGTACTGCTCGCCGACGGCGGAGACGCTCTTGACCGTCGCGGTGACGTTTTCCGGAACCGGAGTGCCACTGTTGAGCCGCATGTTGGCCACGACGCCGTCGTTGGACAGACCCACCGACTCCACTCGTCCCACGGTCACGCCGCGATAGGTGACGTTGGCGTTCTGGTAAAGGCCGCCGCCCGCAACGAAATTCGCCTTCACGTTGTAGGAGCCGATGCCCAGCGCGGCGGGCACATGCAGGTAGAAAATCGAGATCGCACCGACGGTGAGCACGGTGACGATCGCGAAGATCGTCAGCTGAAGTCGGGTCAGCCTGTCGAGCATTACGGCTTCCCCTCGTGCTGAGTTGCAGTGCCCGGCGGAATCTTGAACGGATCGGCGGCCTGTCCGGACAGATTCGCCATCGCTCCGGTGAGGAAGTCCGGCGGGTTGACCACCTCGGCCATGTGCTTCATGTTCGGGTCCAGGCCAGCCGATGTGGTGAACACGGATTCGCCGAGTCGGCGAAGCGTCAGGTCGAACGTCACGAACACGTTGAGGTAGTCGCCTCGAACCGCGTTCCGTAGGTACTTGTAGTGGAACGGGAACGTCGGCAGCAGCTCGAGGTCCTTGATCAGGAAGTCGGCGTTGTCGTTGAAAGCCTTGATGACCGGGTACAGATCCTTGAAGTCCGCTGCGAAATCGTCCTTTGTCTGCTGCAAGATGCGCGACGCGACGGTCGCGAAGCTCCGCAACGCGCCGAACGCGTCGACGATGTTCGCGCGGTTGTTGTTGAGCACCTTCAGCGCCTCAGGCAGCGAGTCCAGCGTGCGGCCGATGCTGTCCTTGCTGCGCGCCAGGATTCCGGCAAAGCGGTTGAGTCCCTCGGCGGCCTTGATGATGTCGTTGGTCTGCCGATCCAGCGAGGTGGTCAGCTCCGCCAGCCGGGGCACGAGATCGGCAAAGGTGCCCTCGCGGCCCGCGACCGCGTTGAACGCCTCGTCGGTGATGTCTTGCAGCGCACCGAGATTGCCCTTGTTGACCACCACACCGAGCGACGACAGCACCTCCTCGGTGGTGGGATAGCGGCCGGTGCGAGTCATCGGGATCTGCGAGCCGTTGGCCAGCCTCCCGATCGCCGGTTCGGCGACCGGTGCCGCCAATTCGATGTGCTGCGAACCCAGCAGTGAGGTCTGCGCGACCTTCGCGGTGGCATTGGCGGGCAGCTTGACGTTCTGGTCGAGCGACAGTTGGACCGCCGCGTAGAACGTGCCGTCGGGGCGCTGCACCGCATCGATGCCCGACACGCTGCCGACCGTCACGTCGTCCACCATCACCGGTGAGTTCTGCGGCAGCGTTGCCACATCCGGCAGCTCGACGGTGATCTTGTAGGACCCCGTGCCGTGGCCCGCGGTGCCCGGCATGTTGAGCGAGTTCAGTCCCCCGAACGAGCAGCCTGTCAGCAGCAGGGCGCCTGAGCCGATGGCCATTGCTTTGCGCATCATCCCCCTGCCCCCTCCGCAGGTAGAGGCGCAGCGGGAGCCGCAGCGTTGGGATCGGCCGGCGCCGCCGCCGGGCCGCCGGCGTGTGACGTCGCCGCTGCGCCTTCCGGCGCGGGCGGTACCAACAACGAAGTCAGGTCGCCGTCCGCCGGTGGCTGCGGCGGTGTGACTCCAGGCGCGTTCTGCCACTGCAGATACGGCACCGGCGTCTGCGCTTTCGCCTCCGTCTCCGGGCTGTCGTAGATGATCTGGCCCTTGTATGCCGTGATGCTGTTGATCGGGTGGAACATGATCGGCGGGTAGTTCATCGTGATGCGCTTGAACACGGGACCCATACGCTGGCGGCAGATCTCGGCTCGCTTGTAGTTGTCCGGCGAGGCGCCCACGTCGAATGTGCCACCGCAGATGAATTGAACGGGGTTGGCGAAGTTCGGCAGCGTCAGCAGACCGCCGACCGTGCCCTGAGCCGGGTTGTAGATGTTGTAGAAGTTCGCCAACCCGTTCGGGGTGATGTGCAAGATCTGCTCGATGTCGTCGCTGTGATCAGTGAGGATCTGGGTGAACTCGGACAGCTTCGAAACCTGGTGGATCAGCGCCTGGTTGTTCTGGTTCAAGAAGCCCTTGACGTCGGATAGCGCCTGGTTCAGCGTCCCCAAGGTGTTGTCGAGGTCTGCCGAGCTGTCGGCAAGCACCTGCGACACCGAAGCGACGTGGCTGGAGAACTGCACGATCTGCTCGTTGCTGTTGGACAGCGCATTGACGAGCACCTGCAGATTGCGGATGGTGCCGAACAAATCGGTGCGCGAGTCACCGAGCCGACCCGCGGTCTGCGACAGCTCGCGCATCGCCTGCCGGAACGAGTCGCCGTTGCCGTCGAACGTGTCGGCCGCCTGGTTGACGAAAGCCGACAGCGGGCCCTGCATCGAACCTTGTTGCGGCCCAAGCTGAGTGGACAGCTGCGTCAGCTCTTCCTTGACCTCGTCCCATTCGACAGGAACCGCCGTGCGATCCAGCCCGATCTCCGCGCCGTCGGCCATCACCGCGCCGCCGGTGTAGGCGGGTGTGAACTGAACGAACCGGGCCGACACCAGGTTTGGCGCGATGATGAGCGCCTTGGCATCGGCGGGCACCTTCACCCCGTCCTTGACCGACATGGTGATCTTCACGTCGGTTGCCCGCGGCTCGATCGAGTCGACGGAGCCGACAGGAACACCGACGATGCGGACCTCGTCACCTGGGTACAGGCCTACCGCCGAGGTGAAGTAGCCGACCACCTTGTGTCCGGCTCGCGACGGCCACACCACGTACACGCCCGCGAGCAACATGGCCACCAGCGCCGCGGCCAGTGCGGCGCGCGGCCAACGGGCACGCGTCGGAGACGAATTGGCGTGTGTCACGGCGACTTCGGCCTCACGAGTAGCCGCTCAGAGATGTATCCGCGCAGCATGTCGGCGAGGCTGTCAGGCAGCTTGCCGGGCTGAAAGTAGAAGTCCAGCAGCACTTCGGACGTACTTGCCGGCGGCAGGCCGTACAGGTTGATCTGGAAGCCGGGGCCAGACCCGACCACCTCGCCGAGCGCAGTGGCGTAATGCGGTAACCGACGCAGGGCCTCGCCGATGTGCTCCTTGCGCTGCAGCAGGTTGTCCATGACGGCGTTCAATTTGTCCAGCGCCGGCTTGAACTCGCGCCTGTTGTCGGCAACGAAGCCGGAAAGCTGTTGCGAGACACCATCAATTCCCGCGATGAGATCGCTCAGCGCCTGACGGCGCTCATCCAGCGCCGCGAACAGCATGTTGCCGTCGGTGATCAGCTGGTTTACCTGACCGGCACGTTGCGCAAAGGTGTCGGTGACGTTCTTGGCATGTGCAAGAAGTTGTTCGAGTGCCTCATCGCGCTTGTTGAGGGTGCGCGACAGGTTCGCGACTCCGTCGAGCGCGCCGCGCAGCTGCGGGGTCGCGTCGCGCAATGTGTCGGTCAGCGTCTGCAACGCCTGCTCGAACTTCGGCTTGTCCAGTTCGCTCGCGTTCTGGCCGAGGTCCTGGAGTGCCGTATTGAGCGTGTATGGAGTCGTGGTGCGGCCCAACGGAATAACAGTCACCTCGCCTCCGCCGCGCGGGGTGACCGCCAGTGACTTCTCGCCGAGCACGGTGTCGGTCTTGATCGCGACCAGCGACTGGTCGCCCACCTTGACGTCGCGGTCGACGGTGAACGTGACCTTTGCCGCGTCACCCGCCAACTCGACTCCGGTCACCTTGCCGACCCTGATGCCCGACACGTTGACGGCATTACCCGGTGAGATCCCGCCCGCATCGGTGAAGTACGCCTGGTAGGGCTTTCCCTGCGGCCAGAACGGCAGTTGGGTGTAGCCGAACGACACCAGCACCAGGCACGCCACCAACGCGATGCCGAAGATACCGGTGCGCAGCGGATTGCTTTCGTCAGACCTAGCCATTCTCCGAACACCTCCCCTTCGACGGGTCCGGCGGACCACCGAACGGGATCAAGATGTCGCTTCCGGCAGGGCCGTTGATCTTTATCCGGATCGAGCAATAGTAGATGTTGAAGAACGACCCATATGCGCCAAGAGCGTTGAGTCGCAAGTAGTTCTCGGCGAGCGGTTCGATGACCTTGTTGATATCACCCTTGCGCTCGTCCGCGCGCTGCGCCAGCGGCCGCACATTCTCGATCACGCCCTGCAGCGGCCTGCGCGACTTCTGCAACATGTCGGTGAGGTCGTTCTCGGCCGACGCCAGCGGCGGGATGGCGCCTGCGATCGGGTCGCGGCCCTCCGCGAGCCCGGTGATCAGCTTCTGCAGTTGATCGACGCTGGCGTTGAACTGCGTACCCTTCTCGTCGACCGTACCGAGCACCGCGTTCAGGTTGTTGATGACGTCGCCGATGAGTTCGTCTCTTGCGGCGAGGTTCTGGGTGAACGCGCTGGTGGAGGACAACAGACTCGACAGCGCGCCACCCTGACCCTGCAGCAGTTCGAGTACGGCATTGCTCACCTCGTTGACCTTGGCACCGTCCAGCCCCTTGAGCACAGGGCGCAATCCGCCGAGCAGCGCGTCGAGATCCAGCGCCGGCTGGGTGTTCTGCTTCGGAATGGTCGATCCAGGCGACAGCTTGCGTAGCTCACCCGGCCCGGAAGTGATCTCCAGATAGCGGTCACCGACCAGGTTTTCGTAACGGACCACCGCCCTGGTGGAGGTGTAGAGCTGGTAACGCTTGTTGATGTCGAACGCGACGTCGACAGTGTTATCCGGGTTCAGCGAGACTTTGTTCACGGATCCCACCGGAACGCCCGCGATCCGGACGTCCTGCCCGGCCTTCAATCTCGAGGCGTCGGTGAACGTGGCGTGATAAGCGCTGTCCGACGCAAATCGGAACTCGCCGAACACCACTATGAGGAATGCCGCCACCAACAGCATCGCCACCGTGAATACGGAGACCTTCAGCAGCGCCCGATCGCCCGCCATCAGTACTCGTCCCTTTCCGCGAACGCTCCGTTGAACAGGAACTGAACCGTGGACGGCGCGTCGAACTGCAACTCCGTGTTCGGTTGGTAAGGGATGTACGCGTTGTCGGTCACCAGAAACGGCGTGTGGTACCAGGAACCGCCATTCTGCTTGGTCGGCACATTCGGCAGTCCGCGGCAGTTCGGTCCGCCGGACGCGTTCACGATAGGCAGGCTTTCCGGGTACGTGTAGCCCGGCGAGCCTGGCAGGAAATTGGACGCGACGAACAGGCCCGGCCGGATGCCGCCGATGACAGGGGCGAAGGTATCGATCGCCTTCGCGACACCCTGGAAAAGGCAACCGAACTCGGGCGAGTAGTCGGCGGCGACCTTCAACGGGACCCGCAGTCGCTGAATTGCTGCGATGTAGTCGTTTTCGGCGGGCTCCAGCGTCGCGGTGCCGTTGTTGGCCAATCCGGTGGCGGCGAGCAGTGTGGCGTTCAGATTGTCCTGCTGGTCGACGATCGTGTTGCTGATCGCGGGTGTGTTGTCGAAGATGCGGGCCAGATCGGGGCCGGCGTCGCCGTAGATGTTGGCGACGACCGCGGTCTTCTGAAGGTCGTCCTGCAGCGTCGGCAGCTTCGGATTCAGCTGCTGCAGATAGTAATTCAGCCCTGACAGCGTGGCACCGAGGTCGTCGCCGTTATCGCGCAGGCCTTCGGCGAGGGCGGATAGCGTCGCGTTCAGATTGACCGGGTCGATCTTGTGCAGCACATCGGTCAGGGTCTGGAACAGTGTGTTGACTTCGAGCTGGACGTCCTTTGCCTGAACGTTGGCGTCGGGACGCAGTTGTCCGCTCGGCTGTTCCGGCGACAGGAACTCGACCGACTTTGCACCGAAAACCGTTGTGCCCGCGATGCGCACACCCGCATTCGCCGGTATGTAGCGCATCTCGTTGCTGTTGATCGACAGCGTCAGCTTCGCCTGATCACCGGCGTACTCAATGGATTTCACCTCGCCGACCTGAATGCCGCGGTACTTGACCTTGGCGTCCTGTTCCATCACCAGGCCCGCTCGCGGAGACGTCACCGTGACGGTGTCGGTGTCCGTGAAAGCGGCGGTGTACGCCAGGTAGGTGAACACGGTGGCGGCCACCAGGATCGCGGCCAGGATCGCAGCAGCGATCCTCACGTGGCTGCGCTTGGCGTCTCCGTCAGACATTGTCCGCCACCTACCCGGAGAGGTTGAAGTTGCCGGACGCGCCGTAGACGGCGAGCGAGATGAACAAGGTGATGGTGACGACGACGATCAGCGAGGTGCGAACCGCCTGGCCGACCGCGATGCCCACGCCGACCGGGCCGCCGGATGCGTTGTAGCCGTAGTACGTATGGACCAGCATCACGGCGATCGACATCACGATGGCTTGGAGGAACGACCACAACAGGTCGGTCGGCACCAGGAAGGTATTGAAGTAGTGGTCGTAGAGGCCCGCCGACTGATGGTTGATGAACACCGTGGTGAACCGCGCCGCGAAGAACGCCGCCAGCACCGACAGGGAATACAGCGGGATGATCGCGATCAGGCCGGCGATCAGCCGCGTGGACACCAGATAGGACACCGAATGCACAGCCATCGCTTCGACGGCGTCGATCTCCTCGGCAACCCGCATGGCGCCCAGCTGTGCCGTGGTGCCCGCGCCGATGGTGGCAGCCAGCGCGATGCCTGCGATGACTGGTGCGACGATGCGCACGTTCAGGAACGCTGACAGGAAGCCGGTGAGCGCCTCGATGCCGATGTTGCCCAGCGACGAGTAGCCCTGGACGGCGATCACGCCACCGGATGCCAGGGTCAGGAAGGCGGCGACGCCAACCGTGCCGCCGATCATCACCAGCGCGCCGGTGCCCATCGTCATCTCGGCGATGAGCCGGATCGTCTCCTTGCGGTAGCGGGTCAGCGCGTTGGGGATGTAGCGCATCGTCTCGCCGTAGAACAGCGCCTGCTCGCCGACGGTGTCGACGGCCTTCGGCACGCCGCGGAAGGCACGCCTGATGCGGACGCTGAGGTCGTAGCTCATCGGCGTCCTCGGCTCTTCACGCGAGCGTTCATCGCACCAGCACCCGGACCCCGACCGCCGTCATGATCACGTTGATCACAAACAGGCAGATGAACGCGTAGACGACGGTCTCGTTGACCGCCGTCCCTACGCCCTTGGGGCCACCCGACACCGTCAGCCCGCGGTAACAGCCGACCAGACCCGCGACCACACCGAACAGCAGTGCCTTGACCTCAGCAAGCACCAACTCGCCAAGGCCGGTCAGCACCGTCAGCCCGTTGATGAACGCGCCGGGGTTGACGCCTTGCAGGAAGACAGAGAAGACGTAGCCGCCGGACAGGCCGATGAGACAGACAAGGCCGTTGAGAAGCAGCGCGACGAACGTCGATGCCAACACGCGCGGCACCACCAGGCGCTGGATCGGATCGATGCCAAGCACCCGCATCGCGTCGATCTCCTCGCGGATGGTGCGGGCACCGAGGTCGGCGCAGATGGCGGTGGCGCCTGCGCCGGCCACCACGAGCACGGTCACGACGGGGCCGAGCTGAGTGATGGTGCCGAACGCCGTGCCTGCCCCCGACAGGTCCGCGGCGCCGATCTCACGGAGAAGGATGTTGAGGGTGAAAGCCACCAACACGGTGAACGGGATGGCGACGAGCAGCGTGGGAATCAGCGAAACACGCGCGATCATCCACGTCTGGTCGAGGAACTCCCGAAACTGAAATGGGCGGCGGAAGATCTTGACGAACGTGTCCAAGGACATTTCGACGAACCCGCCCACGGCCCGAGCCGGAGCCGCGAGATGTTCGATCAACCTCGGCTCCGTTCTCGGCAGTCGGCGTGTGCTGAACGTGCGCCATGGCGAAGAGTTCGTGACTACTTGCCGTGGCGGTTCTCCCACCCAATTCTTAAGCGTTGCTCTTAGTAAGCCGGATCATAGTAACTAGAACAAGTTCGCAGTGTCAAAGAACGGCCCAAGAGCTCGAAATCGTGACCTTTGCGCAGCTCAAGGCCACTGTGGCGCAGATCGTTCTGCAACGTGTTCTAGTCCCCACAGGACCCTGACAAACAGAGAACGTCATTCTCCTTGGGACATCAGTCCCGTCGCTGAGAAATTCCGTTCGGGATCACGGTCAGCAAAGTAATTCTGCAGTGTTTTCGAGAGGTCTGACGGGTCCCACGCATTGGATTCCGCACTGAATCGGTACTCGGCGGTCGGCGCCGCAACGAGCGTCACCGTCGGACCGTAAACGATGAACAGCTGTCCGTTGACATCACGCGACGCGGGTGACGCCAGGAACCGCACGAGGTTGACGACGTGCTCCGGCGACAGCGGATCGATCTGCCCCTCGGCCAGCTCCGGCGACTCCCCGAAGACGTCGGCCGTCATCGCCGTGCGAGCCCGGGGGGCGATGGCGTTGGCGCGCACGCCGTAGCGCTCGAGCGCACGCGCAGCCGTGAGCGTCAGCGCGGTGATGCCCGCCTTGGCGGCGCCGTAGTTGGCCTGACCGACGGGACCGGCCAGGCCCGCCTCCGACGACGTATTGATGATGCGGCCGTAGACCTGTCCTTTTTGGCTGCCCTCTGCTTCCTTGGCCTTCGCCCGCCAATAGGTGGCCGCGTTGCGCGTCAAGAGGAAGTGGCCGCGGAGGTGGATCGCGATCACGGTGTCCCAGTCCTCGTCGGACATGTTGAACAACATGCGGTCTCGGGTAATCCCTGCGTTGTTGACGACGATGCTCAGGCCTCCGAGGCCGTCGGCCGTTTCCACCAGTTCGTCGGCGGTGGACCGCTCGCTCACGTCACCCGCGACGACGACGGCCTTGGACCCGGCGGTGGTGATCTCGTCGATGACATCGGATTTGTCCAGCGCGCCTGCGATGTCGTTGACCACGATGGTCGCACCCGCGCGAGCGAGTCCGATCGCCTCGGCCCGGCCCAAGCCCGCGGCAGCGCCGGTCACCACCGCGACTAGTCCGGACAGATCAGTCGCGTCGTTCGGAGTCAATTTATGAATACCTCTAGTCTCTGCGGATCAGGGCGGCTCGCGGGCACTCGGCGATCGATTGCTCCGCCAAGTCCTCCTGGTCGGCCGGCACGGGGTCGGCCTTCACGACGGCGTAATCCTCGTCGTCGAGATCGAACAGGTCGGGGGCAATTCCGACGCACACGGCGTTGCCCTCGCAGCGGTCACGGTCCACTTCCACTCGCATTACAAACCTCCTCGTGGTCAGCGCTGCCTCGAGCACCAGTGTGGCACCGGCCTGGACCCCAAGACTAGAACGTGTTACAACCGGGGGTGAAAGCGGGCCCACACGACGGGTTCGTTATACCCCGAAATATCCCCAGAAGTGTTAGGACATGGCGATGCGGATCGGCTACACCCCAGAGCAGGAGGAGTTGCGCCGCGAACTGCGGGCCTACTTCACCAAACTCATGACGCCTGCGCGTGCCGAGGCGCTGGCCGCAGGCGACGGCGAGATGGGGCGTGGCAACGTCTACCGCGAGACCGTCGCGCAGATGGGCAAGGACGGCTGGCTGACGTTGTCCTGGCCCAAGGAGTTCGGCGGCCAGGCGCGCCCGCCGATGGATGGGCTGATCTTCAACGACGAGGCCGCGATCGCGAACGTCCCGGTGCCGTTTCTGACGATCAACAGCGTCGCGCCGACGATCATGGCGTTCGGCACCGAGGAGCAGAAGAAGTTCTTCCTGCCCAAGATCGCCTCGGGCGACCTTCACTTCTCCATCGGCTATTCGGAGCCCGGCGCGGGCACCGACCTCGCCGCCCTGCGCACCACGGCGGTGCGCGACGGCGACGACTACGTCATCAACGGTCAGAAGATGTGGACCAGCCTGATCGCCTACGCGGACTACGTGTGGCTGGCGGTGCGCACCGCGCCGGCCAAACATCGTGGAATCTCGATGCTGATCGTCCCCACGACGGCCGAGGGCTTTTCGTGGACACCGGTGCACACGATGGCGGGTGTCGACACCAGTGCGACCTACTACCAGGACGTTCGCGTGCCGGCCAGCAGCCTCGTCGGCGAGGAGAACGGTGGCTGGAAACTCGTCACCAACCAGCTCAACCACGAACGCATCGCGCTGGTCTCGGCGCAGCCGATCTTCGTGGCACTCAACGGCGTTCGTGAGTGGGCACAGAACACCAAGGACATCCACGGCAACCGGCTGATCGATTCGGAATGGGTGCAGCTCAACCTCGCTCGGGTACACGCCAAGGCCGAGGTGCTCAAGCTCATCAACTGGGAACTCGCCTCCACCGAGGTCGCCGCTCCGTCGCCGGCCGACGCATCGGCCGCCAAGGTGTACGGCACCGAACTGGCCACCGAGGCGTATCGCCTCCTGATGGAAGTACTGGGCACCGGCGCAACGGTACGGACCAACTCCCCCGGCGCCCTGCTGCGCGGCCGCATCGAGCGCATGCACCGCTCTTGCCTGATTCTGACGTTCGGCGGCGGCACCAACGAGATTCAGCGCGACATCATCGGCATGGTCGCGCTCGGCCTGCCCAGAGTGAACCGGTAAGGAACATCATGGATTTTTCGACGACGGAAGCCGCGGACGATCTGGGCGGCCTGGCCCGCACCATCACCGAATCGGTCTGCACTGCAGAGCACCAGCGGGAGCTCGACAGGCTCGAGACACGGTTCGACCGCGACCTGTGGGGCAAGCTGATCGAGGCCGACATCGTGTCTGCCGCGATGCCGGAATCGTTGGGCGGTGGCGGTTTCGGGGTGCTCGAGCAGGTGGCGGTGCTGGTGGCGTTGGGCCGTCAACTCGCCGCCGTGCCGTACCTCGAATCGGTGGTGCTCGGTGCGGGCGCGCTGGCGAAGTTCGGTTCCGAGTCGCTGCAGCAGGAGTGGGCGACACCGGCGATCAACGGCGAGAAGATCATCGCGCTCGCGCTGGACGGTGAGATGGGTGAGGGCCCGGTGCAGGCTCAGGCTGTTGGACCGAGCGGCTCCGGGTTCAAGCTGACCGGCTCGCGAACGCTGGTCGTGTACGGACCGGTGGCCGATGCGTTCCTCGTGCCTGCCGAAACCGATTCAGGCACCAAGGTTTTCCTGGTCGGCAAGGATGACCCCGGCGTGACGGTGACCCCCCTCGACACCACCGGACATGGGAGTGTCGCGCAGCTGGAGCTGCAGGGCGTCGATGCGGACCGGATTGTCGGTGGTGCTGAGGCGTTCGCCTGGCTGACCACCCATGGCGCCCTCGGTCGCAGCGCGTATCAGCTCGGCGTGCTCGAGCGGGCGCTGGAGCTCACGGCGCAATACGCCCGTGAGCGCGAGCAGTTCGACCGTCCGATCGGCAGCTTCCAGGCCGTCTCGTCGCGACTCGCCGACGGTTACATCGACATCAAGGGCCTTCGATTGACTCTGACCCAGGCAGCGTGGCGGCTGTCCGAGGACCTGCCGGCGGACGTCGACGTCAGCACTGCCGCGTTCTGGGCGGCCGACGCCGGCCACCGGGTCGCACACACCACGGTGCACGTGCACGGCGGCGTCGGGATCGACACGGACCACCCGGTACACCGGTACTTCCTCGCCGCCAAGCAGACTGAGTTCGCGATCGGCAACGCCACAGGACAGCTGTTGCGTATCGGCCGTGAATTGGCCGACACCCCTGCCTGATCAGCGATGAGCGCGGGTCTGCCGACCGTCACCGACCTGCTGACACCATTGGTCGAGGTTGACGGTCGGGGCGTGCAATCCGAGGACGCCTTCACCAGCTGGCGTGACCACATCCGGCACGGCGCCGCGATCGCAGCGGCGTTGAAGGCACGTCTCGATCCTGAACGCCCGCCGCATGTCGGGGTGCTGCTGCAGAACACACCGTTCTTCTCGGCGGTGCTCGTCGCCGCGGCGCTGACGGGCATCGTGCCGGTGGGGCTGAATCCAGTTCGGCGGGGCGCCGCGCTGGTCCGCGACGTGACGCACGCGGATTGCCAAGTGGTGCTGGCTGATTCGGCCTCCGCAACGGACCTCGATGTCGACTACATCGACGTCGATTCGCAGGAGTGGGCGGCCGAGGTCGCCGCGTTCCAGGACACGCCCGTCGTCGGCTACGACGCCGATCCGAGCGACCTGTTCATGCTCATCTACACGTCGGGCACCAGCGGCGAGCCCAAGGCGGTGAAGTGCAGCCAGGGCAAGGTCGCGATCGCGGGTGTCACGATGACGCAACGCTTCTCCCTGGGGCCAGAAGATATCTGCTACGTGTCGATGCCGCTGTTCCATTCGAATGCGGTGCTGGTCGGCTGGGCGGTCGCGCTGGCGTGCGGGGGCTCACTTGTGTTGCGACGCAAGTTCTCTGCATCCCAGTTCCTTCCGGATGTCCGCCGCTACGGCGCGACGTATGCCAACTATGTGGGCAAGCCGCTGTCCTACGTGCTCGCCACACCCAAGCGGTCGGACGACGCGGACAACCCGTTGCGGGCCGTGTATGGCAACGAGGGCGCGCCCGCGGACGTCGAGCGGTTCGCGGAGCGGTTCAACACGCTGGTGATGGACGGGTTCGGGTCGACGGAGGGCGGGATCGCCATCGGCCGCACGCCCGATACTCCGCCTGGCGCACTGGGTCCGCTGCCGCCCGGCACCGAGATCGTCGACGTGGAGACCAGTGAGCCGTGCCCTCCCGGCGTGACCGGCGAGTTGGTGAACGTTTCGGACGCAGGGCGTTTCGAGGGTTACTACAACGACCCCGGCGCCGAGGCCGAGCGGATGCGCGGCGGCATGTATCACAGCGGGGACCTGGCCTACCGCGACGAGAACGGCTACGCGTACTTCGCGGGCAGGCTCGGCGACTGGATGCGCGTCGACGGCGAGAACCTCGGGTCGGCGCCGATCGAGCGGGTGCTGCTGCGCCATCCCGACGTGGTCGAGGTCGCGGTATACGGGATCCCCGCCCCCGATGTCGGTGATCAGGTGATGGCGGCGTTGGTGCTCACGCAGGGCGCCGAGTTCAACGCCGACGAGTTCAGGGCCTTCCTGTCCGAGCAGCCGGATCTCGGGCCGAAGCAGTGGCCGTCGTTCGTGCGAGTCGGTACCGAATTGCCGCGGACCGAGACGTTCAAGGTGATCAAACGCCGGCTACAGGCGGAGGCCACCGAATGTGCCGACCCGGTGTATCCGATCGGGCGTTGACGCAAGTCGAACCATCCCGAGATGTCATCGGGCACCGGTAGCCTGACCACCGTGGGCTATCGCGAGTTCCCGCCGCCCACCACGCTGCGCGGCCTGGTCGAATGCGCGTGGGTGGTGGACGGACCGCCGGAGCCGGTGCGAGTACTTCCGGACGGGTGCATGGATCTGATGCGCCTCGCCGGTCGCATCATGGTGGCAGGCCCGGACACCACCGCGTCGGTGAGCCCACGCGATGGAGAACCGTTCGTGGGCTTGCGATTTCATCCGGGCGTGCTTCCACGCCTGCTCGGAGTGCCGGCGTCGGAGCTGCGCAACGAACGCGTACCCCTGTCCGAATTGCAGACCGGATTACTCCAGCGCGGCTCCTTGACCGATCTCGCAGCCGCGCTCGCATCGGCAGAAGCGCGGGCCGAGACGGCGCCCTGGTCACTGCCGGTCCTGAGCCACGTGACCGGCACACTGGCGGCGGGCTCCGCCGTTGCCGAGGTGGCGCAGCAGGTCGGCTGGTCGGCCCGCACGCTGCAGCGCCAGTGCTCAGCCGTCTACGGCTACGGCCCGGCGACGCTGCGACGCATCCTGCGCTTCCGGCGCGCGGTGCGGTTACTGAGCGGCGGACTGCCGTCGACCGAGGTGGCCACCCGCGCCGGATATGCCGACCAACCCCATCTGCACCGCGAGGTCAGAGGTCTTGCGGGCGTGCCGCTGGCGTCGCTGCGTCAGGAATCCAGCAGTGCGAACAGATCCACCCAATTGCCGTCCGGGTCGGCGACGGTCGCATAACGCATCCCCCACGGCGCGTCGTACGGCGCCAACGGGCCGGCATGCCCTGCGGCCGTGACCTTCTCGAACAAGGCGTCTACCTCCGCAGGAGACGCGACGCCGAGCGCAAGCGCCAGTCTGCTGACAGGGGACAGCGGCGGCGTCCATCCCGGATGCATGCCGGCGATCGTTTCCTCCGTGTCAAGCGACAGGCTGTTTCCTCCAGGCAGCTCGACCGCGACGTGGGGCACGTCCGGGTCCGGTACCTGCAGGCCGAGCAGTCGGTAGAAATCGATCGATCGCTGAAGATCTTGAGCGAATACCTGGAAGACGGCCGATGTCAGATGAATGTCCATGACAGCACGCTAGGTCGATCGAGGGGGTGCCGTCATGAACAAATCGGACAACCGTCACTCGACGCCGAGCGGGATTGTCGTCAACAGGTGACGCCCCTGGTGGCTCGACATGTCATCGCGCCCTTCTCCGACCTTGTCAGTCGCCTCCTGGGACGAGCGAGGCCCTCCGGGCCGCCTGGAAAAGCGCACGCAAGCAGGGAATCCGCTGCACGCGTCCGAGATTGAACCACCCACGGTTCCATATCGTGTCACTGGTGGGAACTGTGACGATGGGGTCATGCAGCTTGTGTGCACTATTCGCCGACCAGAAGCGAGGAATAGATCCCCCTATGACACAGGTCCAGGACGGCCGCGATGCGGTTGTCATCGGGGCGGGTCCCGCCGGTCTCGCTGTCGCACGTGAGCTCAAACATCAGCACGGCATCGAGACGCTTGTCATCGACCGTGCCCCGGCACCCGCGATTTCGTGGCGCACGCGCTATGACAACTTCCGCCTGAACACGACGGGGTTCTTATCACATCTTCCTGGACAGCGGATCCCGTTGACCGCCGGTCGTTGGCCAACCCGGGAAGACATGGTTTGTTATTTCGACAATTACGTGCGGCGGCAGAACATCACGCTCGAGCTGGGCTGTGAGGTCACCGGGGTTTACCGCGCAGAGCGCGGCTGGCGGCTCGACACGTCCTCCGGCGAAATCCAAACGCGGGCAATCGTGCTCGCGACGGGCAACTACCGCACGCCCACCATCCCTCCCTGGCCAGGGCTGAGTAGTTTCAAGGGCGAGCTGGTGCATTCCGGGAGCTTCAGCAACGCTTGGCCCTTCCGCGACCGCGACGTTCTCGTCGTGGGCGCCGGCAATTCGGCGGCCGACATCGCCGTCCAGCTCGCCGACAACGGCGCACGCAGGATCTGGCTTGCGGTCCGCACACCGCCGCACCTCGTGCGGCGGTCCCTCGGACCGATTCCATCGGATATCTTCCTCGAACTGTCTGCCCGCGTGCCTGCAAGCAAGATCGATCCGATTATCAAGTTCTCGGAGCGCCTGATGTGGGGCGACCTGACGGCCCACGGCTTCAACCAGCCGCCGCTCGGGCTGAAGGCGACGGTGGAACAGACAGGCCGAATCCCCACGCTCGCTGATGGGCTCATTCACGCCGTACGCGCCGGCCGCGTCGAGGTCGTCGCTGCCGTGGAGGCGATCGAACCCCACCGTGTGATCCTCGGCGACGGCACCGGCATACCGCCCGCGGTGATCATCGCCGCCACCGGATTCAGCGTGGATCTCGAAGGTTTGGTCGGCCACCTTGGCGTCCTAGACGACCGCGGCAAACCGCGCGGCGGGTTCGCCTCGCATATCGGCGATGGCATGTTCGCGATCGGCTATGGCATTCCGCCCAATGGCCCGCTCCGTGCGATCCGCCGCGCCGCGACACCCCTGGCCGACGAGATCACGGCCCACCTGGGTCTTGGGTTGACCTCGTCCGTCGCTCGACGCACCAATACGCACATCACGGGTTCACACATCACAGCTGGTCAGCGTTCATAGTGAACTCGCAGCATTTGTTATGCAGCACAAGTGAAGTCGCTGAATTGAGAGTGGATCACGGCGAGCGAGGTTTGTGACGTCGGCCACGTCACGTGAACGAAAGCTGTTCACGCTCCGTGTCACTTGGTAAGGCAGAGTGGCCCCGCTATAGGCGACTGGTCTCGTTGCGTGGGCGTCACCGCACGCCGATGGTCATCCGTACGCGCAGCGTCGCTGCCCGAAATCAAAGGAGACCCAATGGTTTTGCTTTCGGTCGAAAATTGCTACTCCCGCGGCGCTGAAGGATACGAGGTGGCCCGTCGGGCCACCGTGTGGAATGGCCTTCTACCGGCCCGCTTTCCCGACGTGATAGTGCAAGCGCATGACACCGGCGACGTGGTCGCCGCGCTCCGCTACGCGCGTGCCAACGGCCATAAGGTCGGCGTACGTTCGGGGGGACACAGCTGGGCCGCCAGTCATCTGCGTGACGGCGGTCTGCTGCTCGACGTCAGCCGCCTCGACCACTGCACGGTCGACGCAGCTCGGATGACCGCGGACGTCGGGCCGGGCAAGATCGCCAGCATCTTCGCGACCGAACTCGACTCGCAAGGGCTCTTCTTCCCCGCGGGCCACTGCGAAGGCATTCGCCTCGGCGGCTATCTGTTGCAGGGCGGATACGGCTGGAACAGCAAGGTGGTCGGACCGGCATGCGAAAGCGTACTTGGACTCGAGGTTGTCACCGCCGACGGCGAACAGATCTACTGCGACGCTGAGAACCACCCCGACCTGTACTGGGCCGCCCGCGGGTCTGGCCCTGGATTCTTTGGTGTGGTCACCTCGTTCAAACTGCGGATTCACCGCCGCCCGGCCGTCTTGGGCACCTGCATGTACATGTACCCGATAGAGCTCGCCGACGAGGTGTTCACCTGGGGGCGCTCCATCAGTTCCGAGGTCGACGACCGCGTCGAACTGCAGATCATCACCACACGCGCTTATCCGACAATCGGGATCGACCACCCCGCAATCACCGTCGCCTCGCCAGTCTTCGCCGAATCTGAAGAGGAGGCGACGAAAGCCCTTGCCGTACTTGGCACCTGCCCCGTCGCCGATCAGGCCATGATCAACATTCCCTATGCACCGACAGACTTGACCGGCTGGTACACCGCGGTGATGGCCAATTACCCGGAGGGTTACCGCTACATCGCCGACAACATGTTCACTTCGGCTTCAGCCGAGGAGCTGATGCCCGGCATCCGCAAAATCATCGAAACGATGCCACCACACCCCTCGCACTTCATCTTGACGGGTTGGGGCACATCCGCCGAGCGCGCCGACAAGGTGTACGGGTTGGAGGACGAGATCTACATGGCCCTGTACACCGTCTGGCGGGACCCGGCCGACGACGAACGGTACCGCGACTGGGCCGCCTCGAACATGGCGAGTATGTCGCACCTTGCGACCGGCATCGCGCTCGCCGACGAGAATCTCGGCCGGCGCCCGGCGAAATTCATCACCGACCCGAACATGGCGCGCCTCGACAAGGTGCGCTCGACCTACGATCCGGACGGTCGCTTCCACAGCTGGATGGGGCGCGGATGAAGATACCAAGCGCGCGCCGGATTCTTGTCATCGGCGCCGGGGTGGGCGGCATCTCCATCGCCCGGGCACTACTGCGAGACGGACATGACGTCACCGTCTTCGAACAGCGGCCGGACATGCGGCCCGGTGGCGGTGCGGTGACCATCTGGCCCAATGGGTCGACGGTTCTGGAACAACTGGGCGTCGATATGAACGGGGCTGGGCAGCTGCTGTCCACCGTGCGGATCGCGACATCTACTGGTCGCCCGCTCGTCACCATCGACCTGAACGCGATCGTGGACCGCCTGGGCGCACCTGTACGGCAGGTCCCACGTCGAGTCCTGCTTGGCCGTCTGCTGGAAGGCTTTCCGGCCGACCGCATCCGATGCAACTTCCGTGCAGTTGGGGTCCTCAGTTCGCACGACGGGGTGCGGGTGCAGTTCGAAGACGGCAGCTCGGCCGACGGCGATCTGTTGATCGGCGCGGATGGTCTGCACTCGATGGTTCGAAATGTCGTCGGCGGGCAACCCGCGAAGCCGACCGGCTGGTGCAGCTGGCAGGGACTGATCACCCTGCCCGATGTCGTTGACAAGGACGTCGCACTGCAAATCATCGGCGAGCGCGGAAACGTTGGTCTGTGGCCGGCCGGCGGCTCGGATCTGCAGTGGTGGTTTGACTTGCCGTGGTCGACCGAGTTCGTCAGGCCGGACCGTCCGATCGACGTGATCCGGTCGAATTTCACAGGATGGTCGGAGTCGGTCGATCGGGTACTCGCGGCGTTGACCGACGACGACCTGATCGATTCGCCCTTCCCACATTTTCGGCATCCGATTGTCCGCTCGCCGCGCGATGGCGCGGTTACGTTGCTCGGCGATGCCGCCCACACGATGCCGCCCATCCTCGCGCAGGGGACCAATCAGGCGCTGCTCGACACGATGGTGTTGCGTAGGGCACTTTCGGACTTTGAGGCCGGATCCGACGGAGGCAGCGGTGATCTCGCGGGTGCGCTTCGCTGGTACGAGAAGACAAGGCAACGCAAGGTCACGGCCGTGTCCTGGGTGACGTCGCGTCAGTTGGCCCAGAGTAAGTCGGTGCTGGGACCTGCCGCCATGATCTCGGACTCGTTTGGCACCTGGGCGATGACAACGTTTCTGCGTTCGGTAAGTCACCGCCGGATATCCTCGGAACTCAACCGTGACCTGACTAGCGGGGTGCCGCGATGTCGGTGACCGTGAAGGTGCCGCCCCCCGAGCTGGCTCGCGCTATCGAGTGGATTCGCCACCATCTTTACCGGTTTCACCAACGGCTGACACCTGCGCCGGCCTCGATGCTCGAGATGATCCTTGCGGGCTGGACATCGCAGGCGGTCACCGTGGCGGCCGAACTCGGTGTCGCCGACGCCCTGGCTCACGGACCCCTGGCGATCGACGAGTTGGCTACGCGGGTGGACGCGGACGCGGACGCACTGCGCCGGTTGCTGCGGGCGTTGATCAGCCGGGGCATCTTTCGTAATCGTCGCGACGGCCGGTATGAGCTGAACGCCCTTGCCGACACCCTGCGTTCCGACGCACCGATCTCAATGAATTGGGCGGCCCGGTTCTACGGGTCGCGCGAACAGCGCGAACGCTGGACCCTGCTGGTGGATTCGGTGCGAACCGGGAATGCGGTCGTCGCGGCATTGCGCGGCAAGGAAAGTTTCGACTACTTCGACGAACAGCCCGAGCTTGCCGAGCTCTTCAACCACACGATGACGAGTGTTTCGGCGATGACGGATGCGACCGTGGTCGCGGGATACGACTTCAGCGCCTACCCGACGATCGTGGATGTCGGCGGTGGACACGGCCCACTGCTAGCCGCGATCCTCGCGGCGGCGCCGGGTTCCCGAGGCGTGCTGTACGACCTGCCGCGCGTCCTTGCGGAGGCCCCAAACCTGTTGCGGGAGCGCGGTGTCGCCGACCGGGTTCGTATTGCCGAAGGGTCGTTCTTCGACAGCGTTCCGGGCGGCGGTGACGCCTACGTACTCAAGAACATCATGCATGACTGGCCCGACGAGAAGGCGGTGCAGATCCTGGGTAACGTTCGCACGGCGGCCGGCTCCCAAGCCACCGTGTTGCTGGTCGAATTCGTCATCCCCAATCACGACCGCGACTTTGCAGGAAAATGGGTGGATCTGGAGATGATGCTGAATCTGGGGGCCCGTGAACGCACCGCGGCCGAGTACCGCGACCTGCTGAGCGAAGCCGGATTCCGTATGACACGCGTCGTGCAAACCGCTTCACCCCTCAGCGTGGTGGAGGCCAGACCCGCGTAACGACAACGAGCAAAACGCATTGCCCTAAGGCCCAGACTCAGCTGTCGCGGATGCCATCCAGTCGCCGGGTGGCGTCCGCGAAGCCCTGCACCAGTTCCGCGACGATGTCGGCGACAGGCCGGATCTCGTTCATCCGACCGACGATCTGGCCGACCGGCATCGCGACGGTATCGGGGTTGTCCGACTCGTTCATCCGCTGATGCGCCTCGCTGACAAGGATGTTCTGCAGCGGCATCGGCAGCGGCTCAGGCGCATCCGGGGCGTCCCAAGCGTCGGTCCAGCGCGTCTTCAACAGCCGCGCCGGCTTACCTGTGTAGATGCGGCGGCGCACCGTGTCGCTTGACGTTGCGCGCAGCAGCGCTTCCTGAATGGTCGACACTCCGCTCGGCTTACCGTGGCCCAGGTCGTATTCGGCCGACGTCAGAAACGCCGAGCCCATCCAGACACCTTGGGCGCCAAGGGCCAACGCCGCCGCTACCTGCCTGCCGGTGCCGATGCCGCCGGCCGCCAGCACCGGCGCCCTACCTCCGAGAGCGTCGACGATCTCCGGCCACAGCACCATCGACCCGATCTCGCCGGTGTGTCCCCCGGCCTCATGCCCCTGCGCGACAACGATGTCGACACCGTTGTCGACATGGCGCTGTGCATGTTTGGCGCTGCCGGCGAGCGCGGCCACCGGAACACCCGCGTCGTGGGCCTGATCGATGACGACCTTCGGCGGCGAGCCCAGTGCGTTGGCGATCAGCTTGATCGGATGCTTCAGCGCCACCTCGACATGTGAGCGCGCCACCGAATGCAGCCAGCCGAGCACCCCTTCGTTGCGCTCCTCGTCATCGGGAAGCAGTGGAACACCAAGCTCGGCAAGGGTTTTAGCGACGAAGTCGCGGTGGCTCTGCGGAATCAGCTTGTTGATGTCGACCGCTGAGCCCTCCTGCGGCACCTTGGCGGGCATGACGACGTCGACACCGTACGGCTTGCCGTCGGTGTTCTCGTCCATCCAGCACAGCACGCGCTCGAGATCGTCGGCGTCGTTGAACCGCACACACCCGAGCACGCCGAGTCCGCCCGCCCTGGTGACCGCCGCGGCGACCTTCTCCGATGGCGTGAAAACGAAGATCGGATAGTCGATGCCGAAGCGGTCACACAGCTCGGTCCGCATCAGGGCGCTGTCCCCACATGGCTGGCGTGCACGTCGTCGGCAGGCCGCTCCTCCGTCTGGTCCTTGGCCCACCGGTAGTCAGGCTTGCCTGCGGGTGAGCGCTTCACCTCGTCCACATACCAAAGACTGCGCGGCACTTTGTATCCCGCGATTTCGCTGCGCACGAAGCCGTCGAGGTCGGCCAGCGTCGGCCGCGCGCCTTCGCGCGGTTGGATGACGGCGGCGACGTGCTGGCCGAAGCGCGGATCCGGGACGCCGACGACCAGCGCGTCGAACACGTCAGGGTGACCCTTGAGTGCGGCCTCCACCTCTTCGGGGTAGATCTTCTCGCCCCCGCTGTTGATCGACACCGACCCACGGCCCAGCATCGTGACGGTTCCGTCCGCCTCGACCTCCGCGTAATCGCCTGGGATCGCATACCGCACACCGTTGTAGGTGCGGAATGTCTCCGCGGTCTTCTTCTCGTCCTTGTAGTAGCCAACCGGGATGTTGCCCTTCTTCGCGATGACGCCACGCACTCCGGAGCCGGGCTTGACCTCGTTGCCGTCCTCGTCGAGCACGACGGTGCGATGGTCGATCGTCACCCGCGGACCACCCATGTGGTGCTCACCCTTGGCGACGATGCTCGTGCCGCCGAAGCCCGTCTCCGACGAGCCGATCGAGTCGGTGATAACCCGGTTCGGCAGCAGTTCGAGCAGCCTCTCCTTGATGCTCGTCGAGAACAGAGCCGCGGTGCTGGCCAGCAGGAACAGCGACGAGAGGTCGTACTCCTCTCCCAGCTGCTGTGCAGACTCCAAGGCATCGAGCAGCGGTCTGGCCATCGCATCGCCGGTAAAGAACAGCAGGTTCACCTTGTGGTCGTGAATCGCCTTCCACACCTCGTCGGCGTTGAATTCCGGTGCCAGCACGGTGGTTTGACCGGAAAAAAGCGACATCCAGGTCGCCGACTGCGTGGCGCCGTGGATCATCGGCGGGATCGGGTAGCGGATCATCGGGGGATTCTCCGCGGCGGCCTTGGCCAGGTCGAACTCATCCTTGACGAACTCACCCGTGGCAAAGTCGGTGCCGCCGAACAGCACTCGGTAGATGTCCTCGTGGCGCCACATCACACCCTTCGGGAAGCCGGTGGTGCCGCCGGTGTAGAGCAGGTAGATGTCGTCGGCGTTGCGCTCGCCGAAGTCGCGCTCCGGTGAACCCTGCGCGATCGCCGAGTAGAACTCGACACCGCCATATTTTCCGAAGTCGCCGGCTGGATCTTCTGTGCCATCCTCGACGATGAGGACGGTCTTCACCTCCGGGGTCTCCGGCAACACGTTGGCGACCCGGTCGGCGTACCGGCGCTCATGCACCAGCGCGACCATGTCCGAGTTCTCGAACAGATACTTGAGCTCGCCCTCGACGTAACGGTAGTTGACGTTGACGAGGATGGCGCCTGCCTTCACGATGCCGAGCATCGCGATCACGATCTCGATGCGGTTGCGGCAGTAAAGTCCGACCTTGTCGTCCTTCTTCACACCTCGGTCGATGAGGTAGTGGGCGAGGCGGTTGGCCTTGTCCTCCAACTGGGCGTAGGTGACCTGCTCGTCGCCGCAGATCAGGGCGACACGGTCAGGCACAGCGTCGATGGCGTGCTCGGCGAGATCGGCTATGTTCAGGGCCACGAGACCTAAACTAGAACGTGTTACATTTTCATTCAAGTCTGTGGCATCGACGCTGGAAGGCAGCTGTTCCGTGAGTGACGTAAAAAGCGCAGAAAAAGGTCCCGACGCCCTCATTGAGCAGCGCGGACATACTTTGATCTTGACGCTGAACCGGCCGGAGGCACGCAACGCGCTTTCCACCGAGATGCTCTCGACAATGGTCGAGGCGTGGGACCGGGTCGACAACGATCCGGAGATCCGGACCTGCATCCTGACCGGCGCGGGCGGCTACTTCTGCTCGGGCATGGACCTCAAGGCGGCGACGGCCAAGCCACCGGGCGACTCGTTCAAGGACGGCAGCTACGACCCGTCGCGGATCGACGCGCTGCTCAAGGGCAGGCGGCTCACCAAGCCGCTCATCGCGGCGGTTGAGGGCCCGGCCATCGCGGGCGGCACCGAGATCCTGCAGGGCACCGACATCCGCATCGCGGGCGAGAGCGCGAAGTTCGGCATCTCGGAGGCCAAGTGGAGCCTGTACCCGATGGGCGGGTCGGCGGTGCGGCTGGCGCGTCAGATCCCGTACACGGTGGCCTGCGATCTGCTGCTGACCGGACGTCACGTCACGGCCGCCGAGGCCAAGAATATGGGCCTGATCGGCTACGTCGTCCCGGACGGTACGGCGCTGGCGAAGGCGCTTGAGATCGCCGAGGTGATCAACCGCAACGGTCCACTTGCGGTGCAGGCGATCCTGCGGACGATCCACGAGACCGAGGGGCTGCACGAGAACGACGCGTTCAAGATCGACACCAAGATCGGTATCGAGGTGTTCCTCTCCGACGACGCCAAGGAAGGCCCGCTGGCGTTCAAGGAGAAACGCGCGCCGAACTTCAAGATGCGCTGAGGTACTCATCACGGCACGCCCGCCGGGCAAGCTTGCCGCTGGTGGTGCGCGGGATGGCACCCGCGGGCAGGAAGCGAACGTCGAACACCGTCAGCCCGTGTTTCTCCGCCACCGCCTTGCGAATGGCGTCGATCGCAGGTCGCGGATCCTGTCGGGCGGTACCCGCCGCGCGCTCGGAGACGATCACCAGGCGTTCGCTGTCGTCGGTGAACGCAGCCACGTATCCCCGCCGCACCATCGGCGACGCCTCCCCCGTGGTGGCCTCGATGTCCTGCGGATAGTGGTGCGCGCCGTTGATCGTCACGAGGTCCGCGATTCTGCCGGTGACGTAGAGCTCGCCGTCGAGATACACCCCGAGGTCCCCGGTGCGCAGCCAACCACCCTCGATCGCAACGCCTTCCGTGTGGCTGGCCTCGAGCAGTCGGGCGTGCAGCCGGGCGCCGAACGTTCGACGGGTTTCGTCGGGTCGGCCCCAGTACCCGCGACAAATGTTGTTGCCGTGTAGCCAGATCTCACCGACGTGCCCGTCGGGCACTTCCTCACCGGTATCTGGATTCACGATCACGGCCCACTGGCTTCGCGCGACCTGACCGCACGACACATGCGCGACGGCGTTGGGGCTGTCGGCTGCGGTCCGCACCGCGCTACCGCCGGCCAATTGTTCACGGTCGAAGTAGCTCACGGTGGGCTCTGCGCTCGGCGCGATCGACGAGACGAACAGTGTAGCCTCGGCGATTCCGTAGGACGGCTTGACCGCCGATCGCGGTAAACCGAAGGGCGCGAACGCCTTTTCGAAGACGCTGATCGCATCCATGCTCACGGGCTCGGATCCGATGATCAGCACCACGTTGCTCAGATCGACGTCATCACCCGGATCCGGTAGGCCGCGCTGAGCGGTCCATTCGTAGGCGAAATTCGGCGCGGCGGTTATCACGCGGCCCTCGCGGGAGCCATTCGATAAGGCGCGAATCCATCGCTGCGGCCTGCGGAGAAATGCCGTCGGTGCCATCAGTGTCGAATGGCCGCCATAGACAGCCGGAAAGCCGATCATCGACAAACCCATGTCGTGGTATAGCGGTAACCAGCTGACGCCGTGGGTATTTCGGTCCAACAGGTCGATCGAGAGGATCATCTGCAACAGGTTGGTGCCGACGGCCCGGTGGGTCACCTCGACGCCGACAGGGGGCCGCGTCGCTCCCCCGGTGTACTGCAGGTGAGAAACGTCGGCAACATCGATCGTCACCGGGTTGAAGGCCTCTCCCGCAGAGTCCGGTATCTCGTCGATGACGATGACGTGCGGCCGGCCGGCAGTCGACATCGTGGCCAGGAACGCTTCCACCACGTCCCTGGCGGCCACGGTGGTCAGCACGACGGTCGGCCTGCAGTCATTCAGCGCGGTTTCCAGACGGTCGACATGGCCCGGCAACTCGGGTGCAAACAACGGCACCGCAATGGTTCCCGACTTCACCGCCGCATAAAAGCCAGCGATGTAGTCGATGCTCTGCGGCGCCAGGACCGCTACCCGATCGCCTCGGTTGGCGACCCGCTGGATGTGCGCACCGATAGCTTCCAGCCGGACACCGAGTTGGGTCCAGGTGACCTCGGTGGGCTGCCCCGCCTCCGACCGGGTGAAGTCCAGGTAGCGGTAGGCCACCGCGTCGCCGACGTTGGCGATGTTGCGGTCGATGAGCCCTATCAGCGTGACCCCCGGTGGTAGCACGATGCCGCCGTCGGCGTCGAGGCAGTCCTCGATCTGCAGCAGCCCGACCATGAGCGCAGTGTATGCATCGCTACGGGTGGTGGCCGCCACCTGTGACGGACCTCGCGCCAGGCGGCCGGCCCAGGTGCGTATATTCCCGTCACGTGCCGGACACGCTCGTCGCGAGGGCTCGCGACCTCGCCGCGCAAATCATGCGCGAGTACCCCGACCGCCTCCGCCATCTGGCGGCGGTGGCCGCCCGGGCGGACGCGCTGAGCGTCACGGTTCCGACTGACACGGTGGATGCGCTCGTGGCCTCTGCCTGGCTTCACGACATCGGGTACGCGCCTGCATTGCGGCAGACCGGTTTCCACCCGCTGGACGGCGCAACGTATCTCCGTCAGGAAGGCTGGCCGGACGACGTGTGTGCTCTCGTGGCGCATCACTCAGGCAGCCGCTTTGTCGCGCGGATCAACGGCCTCGACGGTTCATTGGGGAAGTTCGAGTTTGCCGAGGATGCCGCGTCCGATGTGCTCACCTCGGCAGACAACACTGCCGGCCAAGACGGCTCGTTGGTGAAAATGACTGAGCGACTTCGCGAGAAGATGCAACGCCATGGGCCCGATTCACCGGGTGCCCTCGCCAACCCCGAACGTGACGACTACATCCGCGCCGCGGCGCGCCGGGTGGTCCACCGGCTCGCGAAGGTCGGTCGCACCGACGCCTATCTGGATGTCTGAGGGGTAGTCCCGCCGTTACGCCTGGACCGGCTTCGTCGGCGTGAATTTCACCGGCATCGACTCCAGGCCGCTGACGAAATTCGCAGGCCGCAGCGGCAACTCAGCATCTTCGGCGAGCCGCAGATCGGGCATCCGCTGCAGCACCCGGCCAGTCATGTTCACCAGCTCGATCCGGGCCAGCTGGTTACCCAAACAGAAGTGCGTGCCGAAGCCAAACGCTAAGTGGCTGTTGGGGTCTCGCTGAATCCGGAAGTTGTCGGGATCGCCGAAAACGGCCTCGTCGAAGTTAGCCGACTCGAACATCAGCATCATCTTCTCGCCAGCATGAAGCTGGGTGCCGTGGAACTCGGTATCCGCTGTCAGCGTGCGGCACATGTTCTTCAGTGGCGACGTCCAGCGCAGCATCTCCTCGATCGCGCTGGAGACCAGGTCCGGATTCTTCTGCAGCAGATCCCACTGGTCGCGGTGGCGTAACAGCTGTTCGGTTCCACCGGAGATCGTGTGGCGGGTCGTCTCGTCGCCGCCGAGGAGGATCAGCAGGGTCTCCTGCAGGATGTCGTCGTTGGACAGCCGTTCACCGTCGACCTCGGCGTGCACCAGGACACTGATCAGGTCCTCGGTCGGCTCGGCGCGGCGCTGTTCGATCTTGCTGCGGGTGTAATCGTTGTACGCGACAAAGGCATCCATCGTGGCCTGTATGTCCGCCTCGGCCACAGTGGAACTGAGTCCGACCATCATGTCATCGGACCACTTCAGGAACATCTCCCGTTCGTCAGGGAGCACACCGAGCATGTCGCCGATGACCGCCATGGGCAGGGGTGCGGCGATGTCCCGGACGAAATCACATTCACCGCGCTCGCAGACCGCGTCGATGAGCCAGTCGCACAGCGCGCCGATGGACTCGTCTTGGACCTTCAATCGCTTTCGGGTGAAGCCGGCGTTGACGAGTTTGCGGCGCAACAGATGTGCGGGATCATCCATGTCGATCATCATTGGCAGGGCATCTTGATCGGGGCGGATGCCGCCTGCGTTCGAGAACAACTCGGGATTGCGTTCGGCGTCAATCACGGCCGCATAGGTCGTCGCCGCGGCCAACCCATTGCGGTCGCGGAACACCGGCTCGTTGGCCCGCATCCATCGGTACGCTTCGCGCGCCCGTGGTCGATCGGCATAGAAGGCACCGTCGGACAGATCCACATCCGGCTTCGTCGTGGTGGTCATCAGATCTCCTGTGCGTCGTCGAACGACATCTGTACGTTCGCAGCAGAACTCGACACGAGGGGGCGTTTCGGTAAGCCGAGCGATGCAAGTTCCTTCGCGTACGGGTGATCACCCAGCGTCACGCTGGCCCCACCCAGCCGGTACCGAACACCCGAAAGGGTCGTATGCCCGAGGGTTTCGCGCGTGACGCCATCACGATGTGAGTAGGTGCTGTACACCTGCTCGCGCGAGGTGAACGCCGACGGAATCGGCAGGCCCCGTTGAAATTCCATGCCGACCGCCAGTTGGCCGTCGATGCTGACGTCGAAGCCGAACTGCCCCCCGTCCCGCACGGTGAAGTCGGCCATCACCTTCGGATAGCCCCAAATCGTCTGTCCCGCTTCCAATGTGAACGCCTGGTTGACGGGGAGATGATGGACGAAGGCGCCTGCACCCTGAAGGGCGCGTGGCCCGCCCGCAGTCGAGCCTGGCGGATTGACCATGACGTTGGTGCCGTACTCGAGGTACTCACCCAGGTCGCCGTCGATGTAGTGCATCAGCATCAGGACCAAGATGGCGCGGCCCGGTATGAACCGGCAGACCTGCAGGCCGCTGTAGTCGATCAAGTGCTGCGCGGCGTCGGCGTCGACCGAGAACATGGCCATGTGCTGATTGGCCTTGCGGATCTTTACCGGCATGGTCAGCACCATGCCTGCGATGGTGTGCTGCGAAGCGGTCATCCGGCCAATCTAGAACGCGTTCTAGACAACTAGCAAGAAGTGTTCACACCAGCGTGGCCACTTCCCTGATCTGCTCCGGTGACCGACCTGCAACCACCATCATCGTCACGCCGACGGCCTCCCAGGCGGCTACCTGCTTACGCACGTAGTCGATATCACCGACGATCGCGGCGTCGTCAACCAGGTCGTCGGGGATGACCTTGGCCGCCTCGTCCTTGCGGTCGGCGCGGAACAGCTTGGTGACGTCGTCGACAACCTCGGCGTAGCCCATCCGGCGATACACGTCGGCGTGGAAGTTGGTGTCCTCCGAGCCCATGCCGCCCATATACAGCGCCAGGTGCGGCTTCATCGCGGCCAACGCTGCCGTCCGGTCGTCGGTGATGACGATGTTGGCGGTCGGGCAGACCTCGAAGTCGTCGCGGCTGCGTCGCGCACCCGGCCGGGAGAAGCCCTCGTCCAGCCATTCGTTGTACATCTGGCCGAGCCGCGGCGAATAGAAGATCGGCAACCAGCCGTCACAGATCTCGGCGGCCATTGCGACGTTCTTGGGCCCCTCGGCACCCAGCATGATCGGAATGTCAGCCCGAAGCGGGTGGGTGATCGGCTTGAGGTTCTTGCCCAGGCCGGTCGTGCCCTCACCGGTCAGCGGAAGCGGGTAATGCGGGCCGTCGCTGGCTACCGGCGCCTCGCGGGCCAGCACCTGACGCACGATGTTGATGTACTCGCGGGTGCGGGCCAACGGCTTGGGGAACTTCTGGCCGTACCAACCCTCGACGACCTGCGGCCCGGAAACGCCCAGTCCAAGGATGTGCCTGCCGCCGGACAGGTGATCCAGCGTCAACGCCGCCATCGCGCAGGCGGTCGGGGTGCGCGCCGACAGCTGCACCACGGAGGTGCCCAGCCGCAGCCGCTTTGTCTGCGACCCCCACCAGGCCAGCGGTGTGTAGGCGTCCGAGCCCCAGGCCTCGGCGGTGAACACCGCGTCGAAGCCGGCCTCCTCGGCGGCGGCGATCAGTTCAGGCGCGTTCTCCGGCGGCTGCGCGCCCCAATATCCCAGCTGAAGCCCAAGCTTCATTAGCTCGCCTCCCTACGCGTCCTTGAAACCATTCTTAGAACCTGTTCTACTCGATGCCGTGACCACCAGCCAAAGCAGCCCGGTGCAGATCGATAAGCATGAGCGGCCTCTGTCAGCTCCGCTGAGGCTCTCATTCGACTACACCCGTTCAGTCGGCCCACTCCTTAGCCAGTTCTTCACCGCCCTGCGCGAACGACGCATCCTCGGGGTGCGCGGTTCGGACGGGCGGGTGCACGTGCCACCTGCCGAGTTCGACCCCGTCACGTATGACCGACTGACGGAGATCGTACCGGTGGCCGGCGTCGGAACAGTGGTGTCGTGGACATGGCAATCCACGCCGCTGGAGGGCCAGCCGCTGGACCGACCGTTCGCGTGGGCGCTGATCAAACTCGACGGGGCCGACACCCCGCTGCTGCACGCAGTCGACGGGGTCACCTCCGACGCGATCAGCACCGGAGCGCGGGTGCACGCGCACTGGGTCGACGAACCGGTCGGCGCGATCACCGACATCGCCTGCTTCGCGCTCGGGGATCAGGCCGAACCCGAGGGCGAGCCCGACGATCGGGAGCCGGTCAAGGTGCAGGTGGTGCCGTCGGCAATCGAAATCCAGCACACCGCATCGCTTCCCGAGACCAAGTTCCTGCGTGCGCTCGAGGAGGGCAAGCTGCTCGCCGCGCGCACGAGGCGCGGACGCGGCGAGAAACCAGGCCCTGTGTACTTCCCGCCCAAGGAAGCCGATCCGGCCACCGGCCTGGAACTCGATGAGTTCCTCGAACTTCCGGACAACGGCACCGTCACCACCTTCGCGATCATCAACATCCCGTTCCCAGGGCAGCGCATCAAGCCGCCCTACGTGGCGGCCTACGTGCTGCTCGACGGCGCAGACATCCCGTTCCTGCACCTGGTCACCGAGATCGATCCGGCGGATGTGCGAATGGGCATGCGGGTGGAAGCCGTGTGGAAGCCCCGCGAGGAGTGGGGCCTCGGCATCGACAACATCGACTACTTCCGGCCGACGGGCGAGCCCGATGCCGACTACGACTCCTACAAGCACCACCTGTAAAGGCCTGTAAATGACTGACATTGCTGACATAGCAGTTGTGGGCTTCGCCCACGCGCCCCATGTGCGCCGCACCGACGGGACCACCAACGGCGTCGAGATGCTGATGCCGTGTTTCCACCATCTCTACGACGAGCTGGGGCTGCAGCAGACCGACATCGGATTCTGGTGCTCGGGGTCGTCGGATTACCTTGCCGGCCGCGCGTTCTCGTTCATCTCGGCGATCGACTCGATCGGCGCCGTGCCGCCGATCAACGAGTCGCACGTCGAAATGGATGCGGCGTGGGCGTTGTACGAGGCCTACATCAAGCTGCTGACCGGGCAGGTCGAGACCGCCCTGGTGTACGGGTTCGGCAAGTCCTCGGCAGGCACGCTGCGTCGCGTGTTGGCACTTCAGACCGATCCGTACACGGTCGCGCCACTCTGGCCTGACTCCGTGTCGATGGCCGGACTGCAGGCACGCTTCGGCCTCGACGCAGGCAAGTGGACAGCCGAGCAGATGGCCCAGGTGGCGCTCGACTCGTTCGCCGTCGCCGAGCGCACCGACTCGGAGAAGCCGGCCAAGAACATCGACGAACTGCTCTCCCGGCCGTACTTCGCCGATCCGTTGCGCCGCCACGACATCGCGCCGATCACCGACGGCGCGTCGGCGATCGTGCTCGCCGCGGGCGATCGGGCACGGGAACTCCGCGAAAATCCTGCCTGGATAACCGGTTTCGAGCACCGCATCGAGACCCCGATTCTTGGCGCCCGTGATCTGACGACCTCCCCGTCGACCGCGGCGTCGGCCAAGGCGGCGACCGGCGGCGACGTCGGCTCGATCGAGGTGGCCGAGATCTACGCGCCGTTCACCCACCAGCAGCTGATCCTCACCGAGGCGATCGGGCTTCCGTTGTCCACCAAGGTGAACCCGTCCGGCGGCGCGCTGGCGGCCAATCCGATGTTCTCGGCCGGGTTGGAGCGCATCGGGTTCGCCGCGCAGCACATTTTCAACGGCTCCGCACAGCGCGTGCTGGCCCACGCGACCAGCGGCCCTGTGCTGCAACAGAATCTGGTGGCGGTTCTGGAAGGGAAGAATTAGATGGCGGGGCAGGTGGCCGCGGTGCTGGGCACCGGACAGACGAAGTACGTCGCCAAACGACACGACGTGTCGATGAACGGCCTGGTGCGTGAGGCCATCGACAAGGCGCTGGCGGATTCCGGTTCGACGTTCGACGACATCGACGCCGTGGTGGTCGGCAAGGCGCCCGACTTCTTCGAGGGCGTGATGATGCCCGAACTGTTCATGGCCGACGCGACTGGTGCCACGAACAAGCCGCTGATCCGCGTGCACACCGCAGGCTCGGTGGGTGGCTCGACCGCGATCGTCGCGGCCAGCCTCGTGCAGTCCGGCAAGTACCGGCGCGTGCTCACGATGGCATGGGAAAAGCAGTCCGAGTCGAATGCCATGTGGGCGTTGAGCATTCCGGTGCCGTTCACCAAGCCGGTGGGTGCGGGCGCGGGTGGCTACTTCGCCCCGCACGTGCGCGCCTACATCCGGCGCTCGGGCGCGCCCAACCACATTGGGGCGATGGTGGCGGTCAAGGACCGGCTCAACGGGGCGAAGAACCCGCTGGCACATCTCCATCAACCGGACATCACCGTGGAGAAGGTGATGGAATCCCCGATGCTGTGGGATCCGATCCGCTACGACGAAACCTGTCCGTCCTCCGACGGCGCGGCCGCGATGGTGATCGGTGACGAGCAGGCCGCCGACGCCCGGGTGGCCGACGGCTACCCCGTCGCCTGGGTGCACGCCACCGCGCTGCGTACCGAACCGCTGGCCTACGCGGGCCGCGACCAGGTCAACCCGCAAGCCAGTCGCGACGCCGCGGCGGCCCTGTGGAAGGCGGCCGGGATCAAGAGCCCGATCGACGAGATCGACGCCGCAGAGGTGTACGTGCCGTTCTCGTGGTACGAGCCGATGTGGTTGGAGAGCCTGGGTTTTGCGCCAGAGGGTGAGGGCTGGAAGCTCACCGAAGCCGGCGAGACCGCGATGACCGGGCGGATCCCGTTCAACGCCTCCGGCGGGGTGCTGTCGTCCAACCCGATCGGCGCGTCCGGGATGATCCGCTTCGCCGAATCGGCGATCCAGGTCATGGGGAAGGGCGGTGATCACCAGGTCGAGGGTGCCCGCAAGGCGCTGGGCCACGCGTACGGCGGTGGCGCACAATACTACTCGATGTGGGTCGTCGGGGCGGACAAGCCGTGACGCGCATGCAGTACACGGTCAGCGTGGCGATGAGCCCAGTCGACCAACTTACGGAACTCGCCAAGACCGCGGAGGCAGTCGGGTTCGACTCGATCGCGCTGCCAGATTCGATCTTCTACATGGAGAAGCAGTCCGCGGATTATCCCTACACGGCCGACGGTTCGCGGATGTGGAACGAGGACACCCCGTGGGCCGATCCGCTGATCGTCGCAGGCGCGATGGGCGCGGTGACGTCGAAACTGCGGTTCTACACGAACGTGATGAAGCTGGGTTCACGCAACCCGCTTCTGTTGGCACGCCAGGTGGGGTCGGTGGCGAACCTGACCAAGAACCGGTTCGGGTTCGGCGTCGGGATCGGCTGGGCGCCTGAGGAGTTCGAATGGTGCGGCGTCCCATACGCGAAGCGAGGCAAGCGCGTCGACGAGATGATCGAGGTGATCAAGCTCGTGCTTGCCGGCGGCATGGTCGAGTTCCACGGCGAGTTCTACGACTTCGACAGGCTGCAGATGAGCCCGGCGCCGACCGAGCCCGTGCCGTTTTATGTCGGGGGCCACACCGACGTGGCGTTGAAGCGCGCCGCGCGCGTCGGCGACGGCTGGACTAGCGCGATGCTGACGTGCGATCAGCTGGCCGAGATCATCGGCAGGCTCAAGAAGCTGTTGGCCGAGAACGGCCGCGCCGACGACCCATTCGAGTTCCAGGCCGTATGCGTCGACAAGTTCAGCGTCGACGGGCACCGTGAACTCGCGAAGGTCGGGGTGACCGACAACATCGTCATCCCGTGGATATTCGAGGGACTCGGGTTCGACGCACCTCTCGATAAGAAGCAGGACGCCATGAAGCGGTTCGCCGACATCTACATTCGTTCGGGATGGCAGGAGTGATGGACTCCCCGGCTCACTTGGCGGGCAAACGCTCCCGCGAAGCCGCCATGGCCCGCGACAAGGAGGGGTGGCTGGCCCTGTTCGCCGACGATGCGATCGTCGAGGATCCGATCGGGCCGTCGCACTTCGACCCTGAAGGGAAGGGACACCGCGGCAAGGAGGCGATCGCTAAGTTCTACGATATGGCGATCGCGCCGAGCGAACTCAGTTTCAACTTCGAGAAGACCTATCAATGCGGCAACGAGGAAGCCAACGTCGGCAACATCGTGATCAGGGCCGCCGGATACGAGGTCACCGCCGAAGGTGTGTTCACCTACAAGGTCAACGACGAGGGCAAGATGGTCGCGCTGCGGGCCTACTGGGAGCTGGACCGCGCCACCGCCAGCGCCCGCAAGATCTAGCCGCCGATCAGCTGCCCGAGGCGATAGTCGAAAAGCCCCGCATAACCAGCGAGGTGCGGATGCGCCGCACGCCCCTGATGTCCAGGATCCGTCCGGCGATGCGGTACAGGCCGTCGGCCCCGCGCGCGACCACCTCGATCAACGGGTCGACGGCTCCACTGAGCCCCTTCACCTCCACGACCTCGGGAACCTGTGTGAGGGCGCCCGCGACCTCGTCGAGCAGTCGCTGCTTGGTCTCAGCCGAAGTAGCGTTGCCCCATGCACGAATGGGACACCTTTGCTGTGATCATCGGGGGCTCCGCGGGGGCGCTCGTCGGCCTGTTGTTCGTGGCGCTGTCGATCCACGCAGGACGCGTCGCCGAGTCGGCGGACTTGCGCAACAGGGCCGCCCAGACATTGGCGATTTTCGCCGTGGTGCTGTTGATCGGGGTCCTCCTGGCGATTCCACTGCAGCCGGAGTGGCTGCTCGGGGCGGAATTACTAGCGCTCGGCATACTAGCGGCCGCCCTGCTGATCATCCTGGATCACCGGGCGGGACAGAGTGATTCACGTAAATCGCTCGCCCAGGCGCTCAAGGTGGTCAACCCGTCGACGCTGACAGCGGGGGGCACGGCACTGGCGGGTGCGCTGATTCTCTGCCGAATCAGTTGGGCGAAGTTCCTCCTAGTGCCCACCGTATGTGGGGCGATGATCCTCGGACTTGCCGGCGCGTACCTGCTGCTGACGAGACTGACCGACTAGTGCACCGTTGCCGGCTGGGAACGGCTTCAGCCAACTTGGTTGCGCAGCAAGACCTTCAGCGCACCGGTTTCGGCGGCGCGAGAGAACACATCATAAGCCGCGTCGAACTCGTCGAGCCGGAACCTGTGCGTGATCATGGCCGAGGT